>Ga0310039_10001224_pt1 | contig 18729 bp, 16 predicted proteins | sample Sb_taG_4_FD_200460 | JGI IMG/M metagenome (GOLD analysis project Ga0310039, IMG submission 200460) | Peat soil microbial communities from Weissenstadt, Germany - Sb_50d_6_BS metaG (v2) (version 2) | ecosystem: Environmental > Terrestrial > Soil > Wetlands > Peat | place: Germany: Weissenstadt...
CCCGCGGAGGTGACTCGACGCATGAGCACCTGACCGGGTAAGATCATGTTGTCTGGATCAGGCACCCAGGTTCTGGAGTGGTGGCCGAGCGGCCCCGGTGGAGACGATGGACACGGCGAAACTCGCGCTCGAGGACGGTACGGTCTTCACCGGCCAGGCCTTTGGCGCCCGGGGCGAGGTCGATGGCGAGGTCGTCTTCAACACAAGCATGACGGGTTATCAGGAGATCCTGACCGACCCCTCCTATCACGGTCAGATCGTGACGATGACCTACCCCGAAATCGGCAATTACGGGGTCAACGAGGAGGATCTGGAAAGCCGTCGCCCCTGGGTCCGTGGCTTCGTGATTCGCGAGCTCAGCGGCCGGGTCAGCAACTTCCGCGCGCAGGAATCGCTCGAAAGCTTCCTGGGCAGACACGGCATCATCGGCATCGAGGGCATTGACACCCGCGCCCTGGTGCGGCTGACGCGGGTCCGGGGGGCGATGAAGGGCATCCTGTCCACGGCCGATCTCGACGACGCCAGCCTCGTGGACAAGGCTCGCAAGAGCCCCGGCCTAGTCGGGCGCGACCTCGCCCGCGAAGTCATGCCCCGGGAATCCTTCACCTGGGAACCCGGCCTGAACCAGCAATTCCTTTTCGATCAGCACGGCTCTGGTCCTAACCGCCATCCCGCGGGGACACCGAAAGCAGCCGCATCCCGCCGGCCGCACGTGGTCGCCCTCGATTTCGGCATGAAGTGGAACATCCTGCGCCACCTTGTCAATATCGGCTGCCGGGTGACAGCGGTTCCCGGATCGATGCCCGCACTGGCCATCCTGGATCATCAGCCCGACGGCATCTTCCTGTCGAACGGACCAGGAGATCCCGGAGCGCTCGTGCAAGCAACCCAGGCGCTGCGGACCTTGATTCGCACCGCCGCCGAGTCGCGAGGCATCCCGATCTTCGGCATCTGCCTCGGGCACCAGATCCTCGGCCAGGCCTTCGGTGGCAAGACCTTCAAGCTCAAGTTCGGCCACCGCGGCGCCAACCATCCGGTCCGGAACGAGGCGACCGGCAAGATCGAGATCACCACCCAGAATCATGGCTTCGCGGTCGACCCCGCCACTCTCCCACCCGACGTCGAGCTGAGCCATATCAACCTCAACGATCAGACCCTCGAGGGCCTGCGGCACAAGCGCCTGCCTGTCTTCAGCGTGCAGTACCACCCCGAGGCCTCCGCTGGCCCGCACGACAGCCAGTACCTCTTCGACGAGTTCCGCACGATGATCGGGTGAAGCGCGGGATCGGTTCGCCGGTGACCTTCGTCGCAAGAACCTGTCGAGATGCCTTGCCGCAATTGACGGCGCAGATTCCCGGCGTTAACCTGTAACTTTACAATGCCAAGCGACGGGCTATCGGTCGCCGTCCGGATCGGAGCGGAATTCCGTGGGCTCAAGTTGCGTCGTGGGCCTCCAGTGGGGCGATGAGGCCAAGGGAAAGATTGTCGACCTGCTCTGCGACCAGCACGACGTGGTCGTCCGCTACCAGGGGGGCGCGAACGCGGGGCACACGGTCGTTCACGAGGGCGTGACTTACAAGCTCTCACTGGTGCCCACCGGCATTCTGCGCCAGGGGATCGACTGCGTCATCGGCAACGGCGTGGTCATCCATCCCCCTGCCCTGCTCCAGGAGATCGATAGGCTGTCGGCACAGGGAATCGATTTCGGCGACCGGCTGCACATCAGCGACCGCGCGCATGTGATTCTCCCGTACCACCTGGCCGAGGAGCGATTGACCGAAGAGTCCTCGTCCCTGGCCGATCACCTGGGAACCACCCTCCGCGGGATCGGGCCATGCTATCGCGACAAGGTGGGCCGGGTCCACGGCGTCCGGGTCACGGACCTGTTCCACCCGGCCGTATTTCGCGAGCGACTGGACCGGATCGTCAACTACAAGAACCGCCTGCTGGCCGCCATGCTTCCCGATTTTGAACCGTTCGAGGCCGGGAAGGTGGCTGACGAATATCTTGAGTACGCGGAAAAGCTACGGCCGTTCGTCCGCGACACGACGGCCTGGCTGCACCAGTCCCTGGCGCGTGGCAAGAGGCTGATGTTCGAGGGGGCGCAGGGGTCGCTGCTGGACATCGATCATGGCAGCTATCCCTACGTGACCAGCTCCAACAGCAGCGCGGCGGGAATCGCGGCCGGATCGGGCGTGCCCACGCGGCACATCGACCGCTGGATCGGCGTGGTCAAGGCCTACACGACCCGCGTCGGAGGCGGGCCCTTCCCCACCGAGCAAGACAATTCCACGGGCGAGCGCATCCGCCAGGCCGGCCGCGAGTATGGGACCGTCACCGGGCGGCCCCGGCGGTGCGGCTGGTTCGACGCCGTCGCTGTCCGCTACTCGGCGCGGGTGAGCGGGTCGACCGAGATCGCGATCATGCTCCTGGACGTGCTCAGCGGTCTCCCCGAGCTGAAGGTCGCCGTCGCTTACGAGCAGAATGGTCAGCGGACAGCCGACCTCCCCGCCTCGCTGGCCGATTTCGACCTCTGCCGGCCGGTCTACGAGTCCTTGCCCGGCTGGTCCGAAGACCTCACCGGCGTTCGCCAATGGACGGAGCTTCCCCTCAATGCCAGGAACTATGTTCAGTTCCTCGCTCAGCAGGTGGGAGTTCCGGCGTCGATTGTCTCGGTCGGCCCGGACCGCCGGCAGACCATCACAGTCGCCGCGGGAACCAGGGCGTGATCGCAATGCCAGGCTTGACGATCGGGCCCGCTGGGCCCGCTTTGGTTTCTTGAGGGATTCATGCATCCATCATTCAGAGAAGGTCCTGCGATCACCGAGGAAGGATTGGCGCGGATCGCCGCCGCGGGGTTGAAACCCGAGCAGCTTCCCAGGCACATCGCCATCATCATGGATGGCAACGGGCGGTGGGCGCAGCGGCGTGGTCTGCCCCGGATCGTGGGGCACCGCCGCGGCATCCAGAGCGTGCGCGCGGTCGTCGAGGAAGGATGCCGCCTCGGACTCGAGCAACTGACGCTCTATTGCTTTTCGGTCGAGAACTGGAAGCGGCCGCCCCGCGAGCTCAAGTTCTTGATGCGGCTGCTGCGCCATTTCCTGGTGGTGGAACGCTCGGAGCTGATGGACCAGAACGTCCAGCTCCGGATGATCGGCCGGCGCGAGGGGCTGCCGCAGGATGTTCTGGCGGAGTTCGACCGGACCGCGAGCAGCACGGCCGATAACACGGGAATGATTCTTTGCCTGGCGGTCAATTACGGTGGGCGGACCGAGATCGGCGACGCCGCTCGCCGGCTGGCCGAAGATGTGCGGAAAGGCCGGATCGACCCGGCACAGGTCGACGAGAGCGTCTTCGAGTCCTACCTGAACACGCGTGGGATGAGCGATCCCGACCTCTTGATCCGCACGGCGGGCGAGATGAGGATCAGCAACTTCCTGCTCTGGCAGATCTCGTACACCGAGCTCTGGATCATATCGACGCTGTGGCCCGACTTCCGCGAGGACGACCTGTTACACGCATGCTCGGCCTACGCGTCGCGCGAGCGCAAGTTCGGGGGGCTGCCCGCGGCCTCTCTGGCGGCAGGAACGAGTAGCGTGTAAAATAGTTTTGCCGATGCACTGTCCCCGCGCGGATGTCCCGGGGCGTTCAGCGGGACTGACGGTTCCCTTTACGATCGTTCCTTAACGGCTTCGGCTCCCGGGCCATCATGCTTGGTACGCGCGTTTTCATCGGTCTCTGCCTGATCGCACTTTTGCTTGGAGTGCTCTACCTGGACGAGTGGTTCGCGCCCTGGTATCCGTTGTGGCTGCTGCTGTCGGCCCTTGCCATGGGAGCCGCTGCCGTCGAAGTGGCTGGCTTGCTCGCCGCGGCGGGCTGCCGCCCCTCCATGAATTCCGTGCTGGGTGGGGTGCTGGCCATCGTGGCTGCGAACTGGATGCCGCACCTGGCCGACTTTCTGAATGCAAGAGCCCAGCCCAATCTCCTGGCCGCCGAGCCGCCCGATCCCCTCGCCGTGCTCTCGTGGCCGCTTTTGACCTTCGTGGGCGTGCTGATGGTCAGCTTTGTGGTCCAGAGCATCCAATTCGTCAAACCAGGCCGGACCATGGTGACGATCGCGGGCACGCTCCTGGTCGTGGCATATATCGGCCTCCTGGGCACGTTCGTGGTCCAGATGCGATGGCTCGAAGGGCCCTATCATGGCCTCGTGCCGCTCATCATGCTGTTTGCAACCGCCAAGGGGGCCGACACGGGCGCTTACGCAGTCGGCCGCATGGTGGGCAAGCACAAGCTGTGGCCCAGCCTCAGCCCCAACAAGACCATCGAAGGGGCGATCGGCGGCATGCTCTTCGCCGTTCTGTTTGCGCTCCTTGTCACCGTGACGGCCCGCGATTTGCTTCATCTGCCTGCGCTGAGCGGGCCCGAGTCGATCGGATTTGGCTTGCTCGTTGGCCTTGCCGCTCAACTCGGCGACCTCATGGAATCGATGATCAAGCGCGACTCCGAGCGGAAAGATGCCTCGTCGGCCGTTCCCGGATTCGGGGGAGTGCTCGACATCCTCGATTCTTTGCTCTTCGCCGGGCCCGTGGGCTATGCCTACTGGGTGGCGATCGGGCCCTAGGTCCCCGGCCCTGGAGCCCGCTTTGAGCGCAGGATGCAAGACGACATCAGGCAATGGTTTATGAATTCGAATGGCCTCCTGGTAGATTGCTTGGAGGGGTCGTTCGATCGATTTTTCAGAATGGTGTTTTTTTCCGCTATTCGATAGCATAATAATAGTAGGATTATGCCGTTTGATCAGGCGGGGTCCAAGGGCAACGATCAGCGTTGCGGACGCTTTGGGCTCGCCGTGATCGGCACGAGGCGAGGCATGCCAGAAGTCACGATCAATCTCGACGGACATGCCGAGGAGTTGGCTGTTTTCGGTAGTCGAGACCAGCATCTGCGGCAGGTTCGCGATGCCTTGGGGGTCAAGGTGCTGGCCCGGCACGGTGAGGTCCGCGTTGAAGGGGAAGGCGACCGCGTCGAGATGGCCCGCCAGGTTTTCGAGAGCATGCGCGCGCTTCATCGCTCTCGCCGGACGATCCTGTCGTCGGACGTTGCCGAGCTGATCGAGAAGACTCTGCATCACGAGGAGCCCGGTGCCGCCGGGGTGGTCGAGATTCGCGAGGGCAACCGGGTGGTTCGGCCTCGGTCGGAAGGCCAGGCCCGCTACTTGAAGGCGCTTCATGAGAACGAGCTGGTGCTTTGCGTCGGCCCGGCCGGCACCGGCAAAACCTATCTGGCGGTGGCGCTGGCCGTCACCTCTCTGCGGAAGGGGCGGATCAAGAAGATCGTGCTGGTCCGTCCCGCCGTCGAGGCCGGAGAACACCTCGGGTTCCTGCCCGGGGACCTCGAGGCCAAGATCAACCCCTACCTTCGTCCCCTGCTCGACGCCCTTCATGACCTGATCGACTACGACCAGATTCGCCGCTACATGGACAACGATCTGATCGAAATCGCTCCGCTCGCTTACATGCGGGGAAGGACCCTGAATGATGCCATGATCATTCTCGACGAGGGGCAGAACGCCACCGTCCCGCAAATGAAGATGTTTCTGACCCGCATGGGACAGAACGCCCGCATCGTGGTCACCGGCGACATCACCCAGGTCGACTTGCCAGTTGCGATCCGGAGTGGGCTGGCCGATGCCATCGATCGTCTCGCCAAGGTTCAGGGGGTCGCGACGGTCTTGCTGGATCGGTCGGACATTGTCAGACATCCACTGGTTCAGGCCATTGTCAACGCCTATGAAGATGAAGAATCGAACCGCGATCGAGAGGGTCGGCCGGAGCCGCCGGCAGGGGTGCCCGCCCCGCAGACAGCTTCACAGTCCGGTTCGCTCGCCTCGGCGTGAGGCGGCGCGGAATACTCCTCCTGAGCTTGGTGCCGAGGAACAATGTCCTGGTTCTCCGGATCAAGCGTTGGTTGCGAGTACAGGCCGCGGAAGCTGGTGCCGCGTGGCATCGGCTCACTTCAGCGTGGAGCGCCGCGAGCGCCGACCACGCCTGGTTGAGATGCTTCCATGAGCATTGGTAAACGACGTCCCAAAGCCCCCAGGGCCCAGCTTCGGTCCCTTCCCTCCGCCTCCGCGAAACAGAGCCGTCTGGCCCGCCAGCGTGCCCGTCTAGTTGCATTGTCGGTCGTGGCAACCGCGGTGGTCGCCTGCGCCGCGATCGTCCACGGCTCGGGGCCACCGTTCAGCTTCCGGCTCGGCGAGCGGCCCGATCGGGAGATCCGGGTCAACGTCAAGGAATTCAAAGTCCGCAACCAGACCAAGACCAGCAACGAGCGGCAGGCCGTTGTCGACAAGGTGCCTCCGTCGATGGTCAACGATCCTGCGCCGATCAAGGACCTTGCTGATCGGCTCGACGATCTGACCGTGACCATCGCCAAGTCGGGCCGCTTCGAAGATGTGCCCCAGACCCTCCGCGGTGCCTGGAAGCTGAAGCCCGAGACGTATCTCGACATCAAGGCGGCGACCGATACGCCCCAGCGGCGAGACAATCTTCACGTCCAGCTTCAGAAGGCCTTTCTGCCGCTTCTGGAGAACGGCGTCCTCGGCCCCGAGGCCCTGCCGCGCAACGAGGAATCAAGCTCGATGCTGGCCATCCACAACGTCGGCCAGCCCTGGTCGGACTCGCGTCTGGTGCCGCGAGATCGCGTCGTTCCCGAGCGAATCGTCAAGCCGGGCGGACCGGCTCAGCACGACTTTGTCTCGGCTTTCACCATGCCCCGTACCGGCGAGGTTCTCTTCCAGCTTGTCGCCGACCGGATCGACAGCCGGCCGACCCTGACTCATGAGCCCGAGGTCACCGCCAGGCTGCGCAACGAGGCCCGCGCCCGAGTGAACGAGCACTTCGACACCTTCACCAAGGGCGACGTCCTGGTCGAACAGGGGCAGGCGATCGGTGAGGAGCAGCTCATCTTGCTGCGGATGGAGCACGAGGCCGCGCAAAGCGCCCTCTCACTGGGCGATCGAGCACGTCGAGCCGTTGGCATCCTCGGCTTGGTCGCGGCCCTGTTCCTGCTGACGGGTTACTACGTCTTCTGGCATGAACCCAGGATCGCCGGCGATCTCAGGCACATTACGACGGTCTGCGGTCTGGTCGTGCTCTGCCTGGTCGTGGTCCGCCTGCTCGCCAACCAGACGTGGAACGCCGAGGTCGTGCCAGTGGCCATCGCGGCGATGATCCTGGCCATCGCCTACAGCGCCAACTTTGCGCTCATGGCCACGTTCGGCCTGTCGCTCTTGACCTGCATGACGCTGGGCAGCGGGATCTCGTACTTTCTGGTCGTGATGGGAGGGACCGCGGCGGGGGCGCTCGCGCTCAACGAGGTTCGGACTCGGACCAAGCTTATCAAGGTGGGGGCCACCGCGGCACTCGGATACCTGCTCTTGACCTGGGCCGCGGGCCTCTGGGAGCACCAGTCGATTGATCTGATCCGCAGCGACGGCCTCTGGCGGGCCGGCTGGGGACTGATGGCGGGGTTCTTCCTGGGCGGCAGCCTGCCGTTTCTGGAAAACGCCTTCGGAATCGTCACGGGAATCAGCTTGCTCGAGCTCGGAGACATCACACACCCGCTCTTGCAGGAGCTTGTCCGCCGCGCGCCGGGCACGCACAACCATTCCATCACTGTCGGGACCATCGCCGAGGCCGCGGCCGAGCGGATCGGCGCCAACGCCCTGCTGGTGCGCATCGGCGCCTATTTCCACGACATCGGCAAGATGCTCAAGCCCCACTACTTCGTCGAGAACCAGGTTGGCTCGACCAGCCGCCACGCGAACCTCGCCCCGGCGATGAGCACCCTGATCATCATCGGCCATGTCAAGGACGGCGTCGATCTGGGGCGCCAGCATCACCTGCCGGAGCCGATCATCGACCTGATCGAACAGCATCACGGCACCACGCTCGTCGAGTACTTCTTTCACGAGGCCAATCGGCGCAGCGGCGCCAACCCGGACGGCTCGACGGTTCACGAGAACGCCTTTCGCTATCCCGGGCCCAAGCCCCAGACCCGCGAGGCGGGAATCTTGATGATGGCCGACTCGGTCGAGAGCGCCAGCCGCACGCTGTCCGAACCGACCCCGTCCCGGATCGAGGGCCTGGTCAGCGACCTCATCGACAAGCGGCTCCGCGACGGCCAGTTCGATGAGTGCGGACTGACCCTGCGAGAGATCGCCGAGATCCGCGAATGCTTGATCAAGTCGCTGATCGGCATCTACCACGGCCGCGTCAAGTATCCCGAACAACGAACCGCTTGAGTACGGCCCGAGCCCAAGCCTCATGTCCACGTCCGCCAGTCAACAGCCCGGAATCCCCGATCGCACCCGGCAAGGCGCCATCGTTGTCGAGATCTCCAACACCCAGGGGTTTCTCGATGTCGATGCGGAAAGGCTTACCGGGCTGGTCGAGGGCGTGCTCCGCGATGAGGGCATCGAGCGCGCGGCAATCTCGGTGGCCCTCGTGGACAACGCGACCATCCGCCGGCTCAACCAGAAACACCTGGCGCACGACTGGCCGACCGACGTCATCAGCTTCACGCTGTCCGCCGCGGGCGAGCCGGAATTGGTCGGCGAGCTGGTCGTCTCGACCGAGATGGCTGCCGCCACGGCGAAAGAAGTGAGCGCCGAGCCCGCGGCCGAACTGGCGCTCTACCTTGTCCACGGACTGCTTCATCTGTGTGGCTACGATGATTTGACGGAGTCGGACATTCATGAAATGCGTGCACGCGAAAGCACGCACTTGAGGCGACACGGCCTGATGTGCACCTTTTCCCAGGTGGAGCTGGCGCGCCCCGGCGTGGAAGGACAGGAGCAAGCAACGTGGTCGGGCTGACCTCGAGCGTGATGCTGGTCCTGGCATTGCCGAGCCTGGTCGCGCACCTGACCACGATCGCGCTGACCAAGGCGCTTCAGTCCTACTCCCGAAGCCGGCTGGAGGAGTACTGCGCGGACCATGGCAAACCCGAGCGGACGGCCGAGGTGGCTCATCTCGACGAGGCTACCGAGCGGGCGGCCGAGGCCATCGCGGTCGTCTCCGGACTGTTGCTGACGGCCTTGATCGGCGTGGCCCTGGACCGCTGGCACTCACCGCCGCGGCTGGAGCTCCTCGTGCTCCTGGTACTGGTGATCGGGGGCCTGGGATACGTGCTGGCCGGGGTCCTGGGCAAGGTGTTCGCGGAGCCGATCATTTATGCCCTCTGGCCGGCGGCCTTCATCATCCGCGGCACGGCATGGCCTCTCGCGCAGGGTGCGAAGGGTCTGGAATACCTGACCGAGCGGTTCGCGGGCAATCCTCAGAATGGCCCCCGGCCGGCGAGCGTCGAGGTCGAGATCAGCACCGAGGAGGGGGAAAACTCCGAGGATGTCGAGGCCGAGATCCCCGATGCCACCCGGGCGCTGCTCCAGCACGCCGTGGAGCTGTCCCGCACCAGCGTCTCGGAAATCATGATCCCTTCGTCGGCCATCGTCAGCTTGGCCTCGACCGTCACGGCCCCAGCGGCAGCGGAGACGCTGCGTCGCACCGGCCGCAGCCGCATCCCCATCTTCGGCGCCAACCGCGACGACATCGTCGGGATCCTGCTGGGCAAGGACCTCTGGGATCTGATGGTCGAGAACGAAGATCCCGATTCCGTCATTCCGGCCCGGGTGGTTCGTCCCCCCTTCTTCGTGCCCGAAACGTGCAACGCCTTTCAACTCATCGATGAGCTGCGGGGAAACCGCACCCAGATGGCCATCGTGCTGGACGAGTATGGCGGGGTGGCCGGCCTGGTCACCCTGGAAGACTTGCTCGAGCAACTGGTCGGCCCCATCGACGACGAGCACGACATACCGACACCCGCCGACCCGATCAAGGCCCTGGGAGGCTCGCGTTTCGAGATCGACGCCACGCTGCCGCTCGAGTTGCTCAACGACCGCTTCGATCTTCGCCTCCCCACCGAAGAGGACTTCCAGACCGTCGGCGGCCTGGCCTTTCACGCCCTGGGTCGTCTGCCGGAGCCGGGAGCGACCTTTCGTTATGACGGCGTCGAGTTCACGATCCTGGACGTCCACGACCACGCGATCGGTCGCGTCATGATCGACCTGCAGCCGGTGGCTTCTCACGCGAACGGTTCCTGATGGGGTCTGGCACTCGCTCCCTGATCCCCGGGCTCCCCGCGGGATTCCCCGAACGACCCCGAGGCCTCGACTCGTAGCGGATCGGCAGCCGGCCTGGAGCGATCATCTTGCGAGTGGAAGCGGCAGACGCTCCGGGGGCCTGCCATGTTCCGCCAGGATCCGCCGGACCTGGCTGATCACCTGGGGATGGTCCTGGCAGAGGTGCCAGCCTGTGATGAGCAGCTCGGAGGATGCGCCATCGAGGTGAGCGCTGGCGTAAGGTACGATGCCGTCGAAACCGCCGGGACGCGGCGGATCGCGCCGGTCGGCGATGATCGAGTGAAACGGCACCTTCGGGGCGAGGACCGGGTCGCACAGGGTCAGCAAGAAAGGCGATTGCCACTTCAGCTCGTCGATACTGGTGGGCAGCCCGAATCGGAACGGGGCGATGAAGAAATCGGGACCGTTACGATTCTTGAGCCGGTCGTATGCCGCGCGGAGCGGATCGGCGACCCGGACGAGCTGCGCGCCAAGCCCCTTGACGGGCCCGTCATCGATCTGGCTGCCCCGATGCGGCGTGGCGATGAAGATGACGCGGCGGATTTCCGGACGGGGCTCGAAAAAAATTCCCTCGCGCAGCAGTTTCACGTCCTCCGGCTCGCCGGTGAGCTGCTCGAAAGGGCGGTTGCTGAGCAAGCTCCAGAGCCGTGACTTGCTCTCCTGCGCCATCATCTTGGCCAGCAAGCCTCCCATGCTGTGTCCGACCAGCACCATCCGATCAAACGCCGGGTCCGAGCTGTCGCGATTGAACTTCGCGCGCGACCGCTCGATCGCCTGTCGCAGCAACCAGGCCGAGTAAGGGAGCGGGTCGCCCGTCGAGTACCCGAACGTCCAGAACTGGTACCGCTCTGCGATGGACGCGTCAGCCTCCAGCTCGCGAATCATGCGCGACCACGACCACGGACCTGACCACAGTCCGTGGATGAAGACCACGGGTATCTTACCCTTCGCGTAGGGCCGCAGTATCGACAGGCCCGACGGCTCGAACCGTGACAGGTCGGCAACCCGCTGATCCTGCGCCAATGTTCTCTCCGGCCCGTGTTCCTGAGAGATCGAATCACTCGCTTCGGCCCGGCACCAGGAGAGGAGCGACGCGACCATGAGCCCTGCCAGTCCCGGGATCTTCACAAACCTCATGAACCGGCCTCCTCGGCACTGATCGCCTCAAAGCTCGAGCATCTTGTCCTGGCCGACCTGTTTGCTTTCCGCCGGCTCCTTCCGCGTTCCCCGAGCCAGGGCGTATGCCACGATCCCGCCGGCGATCGCCCCGAACAGGTGCCCATCCCACGAGATGTTCGATCCGAAGCGAGGGATCACCCCCAGGATGAGCGACCCGCCGTAGAGAAAGCCAACGATGAGCGCGATCAGGAGCGGGACGATTCGTTGCTCCAGCAATCCGGCAACGATGAGGAATGCGGTCAGACCGGAGATCAGGCCGCTCGCCCCGATGTGCACGGCCTCACGCCCGAAGATCCAGAGCAGCAAGCCGCCCAGGAGCGCGACATCCAGGACCACCTGCCACGACTCGGCCCGCGAGCCGGCCAGCAGGATCAGGAGGACGACCAGAGGGATGGTGTTGCCGAGCAGGTGCTGGAAATTCGCATGCAAGAACGGCATGGCCGGGATGCCCACCAGCCCGACGATCCTGCGTGGGATCACGCCGTAGTTGTCGAGCACCGGGAACGCCAGGCTGATGAAGAAGACCGCCCAGATGGCCCCAACGAACAGGGCCACGGCGTTGATTTCCTCGCGAATCGTGTGCGCTGAATCGGCCATGAGTCACTCCACCGAGGGGAAAGCCGGTCCGGGACGCTCAAGCGGGCCCATAGGCATGTTCGACGAATCGCCGCCAACCTTGGGCGTTCCTCGATTCGACGACCCAGAGGAAGCCGCCTTCGGCTTGCCCACGGAAGGTCACTGTCGCCAGCCTTGATCGGTCCGCTCATTCCGCGGGGAGGTACGGACCGGCTCACGTCACAGGGCTTGATGTTACCACATCGGCTTCTGCATCTCTGTGAGCAAGCCTGGGAAAAGTGGACGAGGGGGCGCCCGAGAAGGGCCTGGTGAGATGCGGCTTCAATCGCTTGAACCATGCGGCAAGCTCCCCGGCACATCCGGTAGACCCGCCAGGAAGATAGCGTCGAACTGGTGATGGTGATAAGCCTGGAAGATGAACTCATTCCACTGGTTCGGCTCTCGCCCGTGTTTCATGAAGTGAGCCAGACGCGTCTTTACTGGCACCTTGAGCTCGAGCAGTGACTTGTTCAGGTAGGCGGTCCAGTCCTCCTTGCCGAAGTTCAAGAGGACGTAGGGCGTTGTCAGGAACACGTGGTACTTGACCGGACGGATCGGCGGGAGAATTCGACCGTACCAAAGTTCCCCGACGTGACCTTGATAGCCAGACGGCACGTAGCACTCCAGTTGCTCCTCCGTGATCAACTCTCTCAGGAGGCAGCGTCCGCCCATGAGTTTCTCACACTCGTAAATGCCCATGCGGGACTCGGAGCAGGTTCGGATCGCATTCATGACCTTGGCGTCGAAGCCGAGCATCGTCCCCGCATCCAGCAAGCACTTTCCCATGGTCTCTTCGTAGGGTCCGAAGCCCAGATCGAAGAACGCCCAGTGCGTGAAGTAGCTCCTGGTCAGGGGGCTCATGGGAGGACCAGACGGCAGGTATTCGCCTTCCGCCTTGACGACGATCTCGTAATAGGGCTCGAACTCGTCGAGCACGCTGACCCGCTCGGCGAAGATCGATGCAGCGTGCTGGACGGCGAGGTAGACCGTGTGCAGCGGGTCGAGCAGTTCACCTCCGCCCAGGCTGATTGTCTCACCCTTCTCCAATGCCTCGATGGCGTCGAGAATCACGGCTGCGGCTTGCCGAAGCTCGCCGACGAGTTTCCGTTTCTTGGGGAGTCGCTTCAGGAACTTATGGCTGATGTGGTCCATCGGAGATCGTCCAGAGCCTCGCTGAGCGGGTCAGGTTGGATGGCATTTCCCAGGACTCAAACTCTGCTCAAGATCGTCTATGGCAGATCATTTTTCAACGGCCGTTTGGCGGATTCTTCAAACAAAAAGGCACGCGTTGCCTAAGAATAAGAATGACGGGGAACGCCATTTCCTTGTTGTTAGATTGTTACCAATTCTGAGCAGCCAGGCGGAAGGGATGCCCCTTCTCATCGACGCGGGACGGAAACCAGAGAGGCAGGGGCGCACCGTTCCGGGTTCCGTGCAGTGCTTGATCGAAGCCAAGCGAATTCGCTATAAAGTGTATAGGGAACATAGCTTGTAGTCAGACTTGCAAGCGCAATCGAACCCGATCGACCGGCCTGCTTCCCAGGACACTCAAGGGACGAGAAGGGAGAACGTTGTGCCCGCGAATCGGTCCCTGGCGCTGGTGGTTCGGACGGTCGAGGTGTTCGAGACCAGCCTGGTGGTGACGCTCTTCACCCGGGAGCTGGGGAAGGTGGCGGCGCTGGCCAAGGGAGGCAGGCGGCTCAAGTCGCCTTTCCAAGGTGGGCTTGACCTGCTGAGCGTTTCGGATATTGTCTTGCTGCCCAAGGCGTCGGAGTCGCTGGACCTCTTGACCGAGGCTGCGTCTCTGGAGCGCTTCGCATGTCTTCGCCGCGATCTGGCGGCCCTGTATGCCGGCTACTATATCGCCGAACTGCTGACCGATCTGACCGACTATCACGATCCGCACCCCAAGCTGTTCGACGCAGCAAGGACCACCTTGCGGCATCTGGGGGATCCGGAATTGCGGACGCGGAGGGTCTTGAGGTTCGAGCTGGCCTGCCTGCGCGAACTCGGGCTCATGCCTGCGCTTGACCAGTGTGCCCATTGTGGGGCGCCGGTTGACACCCGGGGCGATGTGGCGTTCGGCCTGGCCACCGGCGGTGTGCTCTGCCCATCCTGCCGACCAGGACAACCCCACGTGGCGATGCTCTCGAGCACGACGCTCGAAGCAATCCGGATCCTGGCCAGCCCCGGTCGGGCCTGGCGCGATTTGTCACTCGAATCTCGTGGTTCGAGAGCCGGCAATGTCCGCCAGACCGTCGGCGCGGTCATCAGTCATGTCCTGGGCCATCGCCCCAAGGTCTGGCCCTACCTGGGAGAGTAAACCGATGAACCAGGTTTCCCGGAACATCGGTCGCGAACCGAGACCCCATACCGTGCAAGACCAGCGGCTTGATCACGCGATTCCCGTCGGGCATCGATTGTCCTCGAAGCGAGGCTCGGGCTGGGCGAAGGCGGTCCGTCTGCTCTCCGCGGCGCTGCTGACTTGCGGCCTGGCCGGCTGTCAAAGCTTCAGCATCCCCTTCGCCCAGTGGTCGGCCGGCTATGACCCCGGCCTGGCCAAGAAGATCAGCAAGGCAGAGAAAGACGGTACGACTTCGGAGACGGTCGAGGAACCGCGGACGCTCTTGCAGCGCTGGTTGAACCCCAAGAAAGACACGGACGCCAAGGACGATGATTCGTCCAAGTTGCCGTCCTCGAAGTCCCCATCCACGCTCATCCTGGGTTCCGACGGATGGCGGCCGATGCTCAAGCCCGAGAAGAACCCCGAGGCCGCCAAGGAGTTCGACGAGGCACACAAGCTGTTCCAGCAGGGCAAGCTCGCGGAGGCCGAGACCGCGTTTGCGAAGATCGCCAAGAAGCGAAAAGGGTCGCACTGGGGCGAGAGGGCGCAATACTATGTCGCCGAGATCCAGTATCAGCAGAAGAGGTACGTCAAGGCCAATGACAGCTACGAGCGGCTCTTTGCCGATTATCCCGGTACCGAGTTCCTCGACAAGCTGGTCAGCCGCGAGTACTCGCTCGCCCAGATGTGGCTCTCGCAAAGCGATCCCAAGGCCAAGCCCGAGCAGAAGCTGCCCTGGTACACCCATTTCACCGGCGAGCAGCCGATCATCGACACCCAGGGAACGGCACTGAAAGCGCTCGAGCACGTCCGCCATCACTTTTCGGACGGCCCGCTCGCCGACGATGCGGTGCTCCAGATCGCCGAGTTCCACATGAGGACCGCCGACTACGAGTCTGCCGCGACCTATTATGACCAGCTCATTGCCGATCACCAGAAGAGCCCGTTCTTCCAGAAGGCCCAGCTCGCGGCGATCGATGCCCGGATGAAAGCGTACCTTGGCCCCGAATACGACGGCTCCGGACTGGAGAAAGCGCGCGAGCTCGTCAAGCAAACGATGAGCAGCTTCCCGGACCGGCAGGCCAGCTACGAAAACCTCTACCACACTCTCGACCTGATCAACGACCAGGAAGCCGAGCGCACCTTCAAAGTTGGGGAATATTACAAACGCGTCGGCAAGGTCACGTCGGCTGAGTATTACTTCGGCAAGATCCCCCAGCGCTGGCCCTCCAGCCCCTGGGCCGTCAAGTCCAAGACCGAGCTCGCCCAGCTCGCCAAGATGCCGCGCAAGCCTTCGGTGCCAAGCAAGATCATGACCAGGCCAGGCTCCAACGACCCGTTCTACAGCGGCGGTATGGGCGGCATGGGTGGCATGGGCGGCATGGGCGGTGGCATGGGTGGCATGGGTGGCATGGGTGGCATGGGGATGATGCCGGGTGGAATGGGCTGATCGGCCAGGCAAACGTGAAGGCCACGGTCGCCCGCGACAAGGAAGGGGCAAGCCATGCCTTTCAGTGGGTCTCGAATCAGACAACCCGAACCGACTTCGAGGGTGCCTTCCGCGCGTTTGAGCGGCACCCTGATCATGATCATGCTTGCCGGGACGATGCTCGGCGGCTGCGGATATACCATACGAGCGCCTTTCGACAAGAGCGTGAAGACGGTGTTTGTCCCCGTCTTCCGCACCCAGTCGTATCGCCGCGACCTGAATGTCAATCTGTGCGAGATGGTTCAGAAACAGATCATGCAGCGCAGCCCTTACAAGGTCGTGGGACGTCCCGAGGGTGCCGATACGATTCTCGAAGGAACGATCAACTTCGCCGACAAGAACACCGTGGTCGAGAACCCGTTCAACCTGCCGCGCGAGCTGAACGCGACAGTCAACGTGGTCGTCAAGTGGACTCACAATCCGCCCACGGAGGCCGAGAAGACCCGGCTTCCGACCACCGTTTCCGAGACGGTCAATTTCGTTCCGGAAGTCGGCGAAACGGCCTTGACTGCCTTTTACCGCGTGAATCAGCGACTGGCCGCTCAGATCGTCGATATGATGGAGCAACCGTGGTACACCGATGCCGACCTGAAGTGACACCAAGGGCAGGCCCAGCAACTGTCGACCCCGAGCGGAGCCGACGGAGGCGAGCGCGAGTGCGCGTGCTTGGCCGAGTTCCGCTTCCCTGGCAAGACCAGCTTTGACGAGGCACGAATGACACGATGGGAGGCCCGGGACCGCGCCATCCGGGCGGGCGGCGACCCGATTCCCGGGGTCATGGGGATCGTCAACATCACGCCCGACAGCTTCTCGGACGGCGGCCGCTCACTCTCGGCCGCGGCCGCGGCCGAGTATGCCCGAGGCTTGATCCAGCAGGGAGCCGACCTGCTGGACCTGGGAGCCGAGTCGACCCGGCCCGGCTCGGCCCCCGTGCCCGTGGAGGAAGAGCTGAGAAGGCTTTTGCCCGTACTCGAGCACCTGGGATCAGAGATTGCCGTCCCCCTCTCGATCGACACGTCCAAGGCCCGGGTTGCCGAGCTTGCCCTGGCCAGAGGCGCCTCGATCATCAACGACGTCACCGCGCTCCGAGGCGACCCAGACATGGTGCGCGTCGTGGCGGACTCTGGCGCCGCGGTCGTGCTCGTGCACATGCTGGGAACACCCAGGACCATGCAAGTGGGCCCTCGTTACGACGATGTCGTGAGCGAGGTGCTGAGCTTCCTCGCCGGTCGCATCGACTGGTGCGAGTCGCGCGGCATTCCACGCTCGCGGATCGCCATCGATCCGGGAATCGGCTTCGGCAAGACCTTCGAGCACAACCTGCAACTCTTGCGGAACTTGAAGCGATTTGCCAACCTTGGCTGTACGCTGCTGGTTGGTACCTCGCGCAAGGGACTGCTGGGAACATTGACCGGCCGGGACGTGTCTGACCGGGCGGTGGCGTCCGCGATCTCGTCGCTGGCCGCCTGCGTGGGCGGTGCCCGGGTGGTGCGCGTGCACGACGTGGCGGCGATGGTTGACGCCATCAAGGTCTGGACCAGAATCTGGGGATGGGGAGAGAGCTCATGAGTGGCCAGGTGATCGAAGCTTCCACGGGCGCGAAGGGTGTGACGGAATCGGGATCGGGATCGGTCGAGCTGGAAACCGCGTGCCGGACCCTGGCCGTCCAGGCGAGGACTGCCGCGCGGCGGATGGCGCTGGCTCGAGGTTCGGCCAAGAACGACTGGCTGGCACGCGCGGCCGCGGCGCTGCGAGCGAGGTCCGCGGAGATTCTCGAAGCCAATGCCCGCGACGTGGCCGCGGCTCCCGGCCTGGGACTGAATGCCGCGGCCGTCGATCGCCTGTCGCTCGATGCCCGCCGGATCGACGAGCTGGCCGGTTCGCTGCTGCAAGTCCTCGCCCTGCCCGATCCCATCGGTGAGGTCGTCAGCGCCAGCCGGCGGCCCAATGGGCTGGAGGTGAGCCAGGTACGCGTGCCGCTGGGCGTCATCTTCATGATCTACGAGAGCCGACCCAACGTGACCGTGGATGCCGCGGCGCTCTGCGTCAAGAGCGGCAACGCGGTCATCCTCCGCGGCGGCAAGGAAGCCATCCACTCCAACCGCGCCCTGCACCGCATCCTGGCCGATGAGCTCGAGGCCAGCGGCCTTCCCGAGCATGCGGTCCAGCTTGTCCCCACCATCGACCGCGCCGCCGTCGGATTCCTGCTGGGACTGCCCGAGTTCATCGACCTTGCCATTCCCCGCGGGGGAGAAAGCCTGATCCGGCGGGTGGTCGCCGAGGCGCGGATGCCGGTCATGAAACACTACCAGGGCATTTGCGCCGTGTACGTCGATGCCGCGGCCGATCCCGAGATGGGGATCCGGATCATCCTCAACTCCAAGGTGCAGCGACCGGGCGTGTGCAACGCGGCCGAGACACTTCTCGTGCATCGCGAGATCGCGCCGGGGTTTCTGCCCCGGGCCGCCAAGGCCCTGATGGGTGCGGGAGTCGAGCTGAGGGGCGACGCGACCGCCCGGTCGATCGTGCCCTCCATGACACCCGCGCAGCCCGCCGACTGGAATACCGAGTTCCTCGACAAGATCCTGGCGGTGAAGGTGGTGGATTCGATCGGTGAAGCCATCGAGCACATCGGCACGCACGGCTCAGCGCACACCGAGACCATAGTGACCGGCGATCTCGCCGCGGCCCGCAGCTTCGTGGCCGGGGTTGACAGCTCGGCCGTGATCGTCAACGCCAGCACCCGGTTCAACGACGGCGGCCAGCTCGGCCTGGGTGCCGAGATCGGCATCAGCACCGACAAGTACCACGCCCGCGGCCCTTGCGGCCTGCGCGAGCTGACCAGCACCAAGTGGATCGTCTTCGGCGACGGACAGGTCCGGGAGTGATCGGCGACTCGCG
>Ga0310039_10001242_pt1 | contig 18487 bp, 19 predicted proteins | sample Sb_taG_4_FD_200460 | JGI IMG/M metagenome (GOLD analysis project Ga0310039, IMG submission 200460) | Peat soil microbial communities from Weissenstadt, Germany - Sb_50d_6_BS metaG (v2) (version 2) | ecosystem: Environmental > Terrestrial > Soil > Wetlands > Peat | place: Germany: Weissenstadt...
GGTCCCGGTGCGAGCCGAGCCGCGCGAACAGCTCGCTGAACTGCTCATCGGGGATGCCGCGCGGGACGCGCCGCGCGACCCGCGGCCGGAACAACCCCGACCGGCGGTCCCGGAACGGCTCCATCGGATTGTGATGCGCCCCGGACCGGCCCCCGCGGCCGCGGTCCAGCGGGAACGGGTTCACCAGCGGCCCGGACCCGGACTCAAGATGGAAATCGTAAAAGTGGCGCAGCACGGTCTCGCAGTGCGCCACCGTGGCCGGCGCATACGTTCGGCCCGCCGCTGGCTTCCCGGTCACCGGATTCGGCGCTCCTCGCTGCGGCCCGCCCGCGGCCGGCACCATCACCGCCTCGCCCGCATCGCCGGCGAGACGCGCCCGCCAGTGCGGGCCATCCGGCTTCCCCGCGATCCGCAGCCAGCGGCAAAAATCACCGGCCTCGGCCCGGGTCACCTGATCCCAGTCCAGCCCCGCCGCCCAGCAGAACCGGAACCAGCGCAGCAGGTCCATGCCATACGACCGCAGCGTCGAATCCGACCGCCCGCACGCCTGCACGTCCCGCAGGTAGGCAGCGGCCGGGGCTACCACCGCACCCGCCACGTCAACCAGCTGGAACGGCTCCCACGGATCACCCGTCTCCCGCAGCCAGCCCGCCAGCCGGACAACGAGCCCCGCCACGTCCAGATACCGCTCGCCATCGGCCATGAGCAGGGACCGTAACCAACACTCAAACCACGTGCCCGCTGAACTGGGAAAACACTTCCCGTAGTTCAGTTAACAGGCCGTAGCCCTTCTTCCAGGTCGGAGCCGCGCCCTCCTTGTCCGAGCTGGCGGTGACCAAGGTGGCGTCCATGTCGATCACCAGCCAGCCCGTCAGGGTCTTCCCGGCGATGGCCAGCCACGGGAACCCGGCCGCAGTCCCCTCCATCAGCTGCCACACGTGCGCCCGGGCCTTCGCCCGGGCGCGGGCGATCCGCTCCAGCGAGGCCGTCATCCCGGCCAGGTCCAGGGCCCGCCGCACCGTCGGCCCGCTCGGCGCGTCCCCCAGCACCGGGGCCAGGTGCGCCAGCACCGCGATGTCGCTCATGCTGGTGGCCCCGAGCGCGATCGCCGCCGCCATCGAGACCAGCACGACGCCCCGGTCCAGAACGGGCGACTGCCCCGCCTTCCGCAGCGCACCGCTCAGCCAGGCAGTCAGTCCGGCCTGGTCGGCGGCCTTCCGCAGCAGGACCGCCCCAGCGTGGCCGACCAGGCCCGCCCCGTCCGCGGTGACCTTAAGGGCATGGTCCCAGCCGTTATGCTGCATGGCGAAGAGCGCTCCAGTTCCCGGGATTACATGGTGTGGTAACCCGTAATCTCCCAGAACCAGGGCGCTCTTCGCCCTTAAACCCGAGTTGGGCCAAGTTAGTGCGCACCTGAACGGCTGTGCATGCGGCCGAGGGCATCGCGCAGGTCGCCGGGTAGCGGGGTCACGGCAGTGGCTTGTCCGGGATTACGGCGCCACCAGCGACCAGGACACGTCTACATCGAAGTCGCCGGTCGACGGGTCGGGATCACCGTAGACCTCCCAGCGAGGGCCGGCCAGCCGGTACCCGTTCGCCGTGCTCCACTCGCACACCGCCCGGTGAGTGTCACCGATCTCGGCGATCGGGCCGCTGTGGGTTGCGGTGGCCACGAGCCCGCCCGGAAGCGCTGACGGGACAACATGACCGGCCGGCTCGAATGAGCCGCTTACCTGAACGCCGACTTCAACGTTGGGGACATCATCCTTGTAGAACATGATGTTGTGGCCCTGCTTGCAGAGCCCCTCCGGAGCCTCGCCCCGAAGAAAGCTCCATACCTTGTCCAGCATCGGCCCCCACATCGCCGGGAACTCCGCCCACGTCGCCGCCGCCGCTACCACCGCTGTCGGCGTCGGCTCGACGGTCTTCACGATCACCTCAACAGTCATGGCGCGGAGCATACGCCGCGGTCGTGACCAGCACGTGGCCATCCGCCGGAGCTCTTTTGCGTCATCATCATGGGATCTGAAGACGCCTTGCCTGCCGACTGGATTAGTGCGCAACCTCGGCGAGCGCGAACAGCCAACCCGCAGGTCAGCGCGTTGAAGAACAGATCAAGGCCAAATCGTGGCCTAAGTCAGGTTAAACCAGCAACGGACAGCCGCTCCGCACCCCAACCGCGATTCCCCTGCCTCCGCCGATCACCCCGCACCCAAAAGGTGCACGCGAACCCAAGCGCGACGCGACGCGAAACTCCAGCTCACAGACACATGAAAACCGCCACGACACTCAGCTGACCATTAGCGCTGATAGGGGTATTCAGCTGACCGGACTATGCCAGGTGAGCGGTTCGCCAGGGCCGGGCCGCCCGTGGGCGCTCGATGCTCGGCGGCTGGCCTCGCTGGGCCGGCGCGGCGGGTGGCTTCGCCTTGGGCTTGGGGTCGGCGACCAGGTCCCGGTACCGCACCGGATCGTGGCCGACGGCGAGTTCGAGCACGCGGTAGAAGACGAGGCCCCGGCTGCGGGACCGGCGCCGGTTGAAGCGGAAGCAGAACTCGTTCAGGTAGCTCTGCAGGTGCTTGTCCTCGACCGAGCCCTGATGGGTGCCCAGCAGCCAGCGCTTGGCCAGGGAGGCGACCCGGTGGACCCCGGGCAGCAGCTTGCCAGGGTCCTCCCCGCGGGCGCGGGCGGCCCGCTGGCTGCGCCGGACATGGGCATAACCGAGCCCGGCGATCCCGTGGTAGCCCATCCAGCCGTCGGTGATCACCGTCGCGCCTGGCTCGACGTGGCGGGTGAGGAAGCGGTGCAGCGAGCCGGCCGGGGCGTCGGGCAGGATCTCCATCCGGCAGCGCCCGTACCCTCGTGGCTGCCTGACCTCGACGGCTACGCCGACCAGCGACTTCTTGCCCCGGGCCCGGCCGCCGCGCAGCCCCGCCTCCTCGCCGCCGATGAAGGTCTCATCGACCTCGACCGTGCCGGACAGCCGGTCCCGGCCCGGGCGCACCAGCACCGAGCGCAGCCGGTGCAGCATCGCCCACGCCGTCGGGTACGAGCCGATCTCCAGCGCCCGCTGCAGGCTCAGCGCCGAGACGCCGTCCTTCTGCGCGGCGAACATCCAGCAGGCGGTGAACCACACCGTCAGCGGCGTCCGCCTGCGGTCGAACAGCGTGCCCGCCGTCACCGACGTCCGCTTGCCGCAGGCCGCGCACTTGTACCGGCCATCGGCGACGGCCCATCCGCCGCCATGCCCGCACACTGGGCAGACGAAGCCGCCCGGCCACCGCAGCCAGTCCAGGAAGTCCAGGCAGTCGGCATCGGTCGCGAACCAGGACTGGAACTCTCCAGTAGACCTCGGGTAGTGCACGCCCGCCCGGGGCTGGACATCGCCCACGGGCCCTCAGCCTAGTCCGGTCAGCTGAATACCCCTAAGCGCTGAATAGCGGAGGCTAGCTAGGCGATGGGGTACGCCGTCGATGCCGTCACCCCACTGTCGCAGTTCACTAGGCCGAGGCCTGTGACCCGGATGGGCGTGCCTGCAGGGCTGGGCATGGTTAGCCCACAACTGGATGGCGCAAGGGCCGGGGATCTGGCAGCCTCTTCGCGGCGTACTGGGGCTGATGAGAAACGATCACTAGTTGCCAGCTCGGCTCTTGCCAGGCTTGAACCCGGCCGAGCGCTAGCCCCAGCCCACTGTGGACCGGCACCGCCTCTCCCGGGACAGCACTCGTCACGGGCTTGGCCGGAACTTCTGCACATACTCTGCACCTAAGCATTGTGCGTGCCGAGAATCCCGTCCATGGCCCTGACCAGCAGAGTTGCTCTCCCGGAATCCGGTCGTGATGATCACCGGTCATGTCCCTGCGGTTCGTCTTCCTCCTGATCACGCGGATCGCCGCGTGGCTGCGGCTGTCCCGGCGTGAGGAGGCCTGGAGACCGCGGAGATCTTGATCCTGCGGCCACCAGCTCGCCGTCCTGCAGCGGCGGCAGCCGCACCGCCCAAAGCTGAACTGGGCGGACCGGGCACTCATAGCGACCCTGCTCAGCGTGATACCAAAGGCGCGGCGCCACGGGCTGCTGCTACTGGTCACCCCGGACACGATCCTGCGCTGGCACCGTGACATCGCCGGCCGCCGCTGGGCCGCCAGGTCCATGCGCGGCAAGACCGGCCGCCCGGCCACCCGCCGGAACATCCAGGCCCTGGTCCGCCGGCTGGCCCGGGAAAATCCCGGATGGGGTTATCGCAGGATCCACGGCGAAATGGCCGGACTGGGCGTCAAAGTCGCAGCGTCGACCGTGTGGGAGATCCTCAAGGCCAGCGGCATCGACCCCGCCCGGCGGAATGGGCCGACCTGGTCTCAGTTCCTGCGCTCTCAGGCCGGCGCAATCCTGGCGAGCGACTTTTTCGCGGCCGACCTGCTCGACGGTACCCAGGCTTATGCCCTAGCCGTGATCGAGCACGCCAGCAGGCGCATCCGCATCCTCGGAGTCACTCAGCATCCCACCGGGGAGTGGACCGCGCAGCAGGCCCGCAACCTTCTCATGGACCTCGGCGAACAGGCGCACCGGGTCAAGTTCATGATCCGCGACCGCGGCTCGAACTTCACCACCGCATTCGACGCGGTGCTGGCCGACGCCGGCATCCGGACTGTGCTATGCAACGTCCGGACGCCCCGCATGAACGCGATCGCCGAACGCTGGATCGGCGGATGCCGACGCGAGCTCCTGGACCGCACCCTCGTCTGGAACCAGGCCCATCTGCGGCGGATCCTGCGCGCGTACGAGACCCACCACAATCAGCACCGACCCCACCGCTCGCTGCACGCAGCAGCGCCCCTGAAACCGCTACCCGAGCCAGTCGACCTCGGCCAGTACCGCGTCCGAAAACAAGCATGCGCCGGTGGCCTGATCAACGAATATCGCCTGGTCGCATGACGTGGACGAGGTTTTCGGCACGCACACTTGTAACAGATTGTGATATCTAGCTACGTCTGACAACGTGCGGGTCACGGCAGGAGCCAGCTCGTATCTGGTTAGCGGGCCTGCGGGCAGAACCCGAGCGCGTAGGGCACCAGGTCGCCGATCTTCATCCTGGCGGCCAGGGCCAGCATGTCCCCGCGCTCCTGATCGGTAATGGCGATCTTGTCCTGGGCGAGCGCTCCGGCGATTTCCTCTAGCGCTAGGCCGTACTCGCCGACCTCGATGAAATGGTGCAACAACTGCGCCTGCCCGGCGCCCGGCCGGTCCTCCAGCACGATCAGCAGGCCGTACAGCCGCCCGGCCAGGTCCTCGAAAGAGGCCGCGTCCATCAGCTAGCCCTCCGGGTAAGCCGAGGCGACCCAGGGCAGCCGGGCCGCGTCCGCCGGCCAGTGGCCGGCCGCCAGCCCGGCGGCGATCTGCTCGGCCTGCTGGCGGCTGATCCCGGTGATGTCCCACTCGCAGTTCTCACGCCGGGCATCGATCAGCATCGGGGTGTGCTGCCAGCACAGCCGCCAGATGAGCATCTGCCCGAGGTCGGGGAACTCACGATCGCTGCGGGTGCGCTGGCGGATCACCGCGACGGGCTCCCGTCGAGGGGCGAGCGAGCCGAGAAGTACCGGACGGTGACCGCGATGTCCGGGTGCAGGCCGGCGTGGCAGTTGCCGCAGACCGCAGCGCTCCAGTCCCCGCCGATGGTCGCGAGGTAATGATGGAAGTAACCGTGCCAGCCGCACCGCGGGCAGTCATCCTCGATCCGCTCCGCCAGCCAGTGCCGCTGAAGGCTCCCGGCCGGCTCCTCCGAATGCACGATCAGCCGCGCCAGCCGCTCGCGGCGCTCCCCCTCTTCGGCGGCCTGGCCGGCCGCCAGCCGGGCGCAGCCCGGCGCGTGGCCGTGCTCGGCATGGACCGGCCGGCCAGCCGGAGCGCGGCCGGTGACCCGCTGCCCGCACCCGGTGCAATCCCAGCGCAGCGCAGGAAACCGGCTGCGGCTCCCGGTCAGCGTGTGCACGGAGTACCGGGCGGAACCGGACAGCAGCGCCGCCCCGGTCTCGGAGCCTTCCCAGCAGGCCAGGCTGACCACCCCGGCGATGTCCTGATAGCCCCCGGACGCCGCACGCGGCGGCGATGGCATCCCGCCGGCTGCCGCCCGCCTGGGCCGCCGTGGTCAGCCGGACCAGCTCCTGATCCGGCACTACGGCTCTGCGGCGGAAGTAAGCGGCGAGCTCGGCCAGCGCCTCGTCCACAGCAGGCAGCCTAGGCCCGGCCGCCCGGACCGCGCCGGGCTTCCGGCCACGCGCCATCAGATCTATGAGATGCTCACCTGCGGGCGGGCCGCCTGGTCCCGGGTCTGCCTGACGGCGACCGGTTAGTTCTCGCCAGATCTATTGCCTTTACCGTTCGGGTGTTCGATTCTGTCAGGGTGAATCAAGATCGCCCGGGACCTGACCCGGACCGGATCCTCGTCGCCCAGCTCACCGGCACAGCCGGACGTCACGCCCGGTGGCGGGAGCTCACCGCCGCCGAGGAAGCCGCCGCCGTGGCCGAACTCCGCGAGCTCGCCGCCGGGCGCGCCGATCTGCTGGCCGAAGTCGCCGGAGTCCTCCAGGGCGCCAGTGAAGGTGAGCCCGGCGAGCCGCTCAAGCGGCAAGCCGCGCAGCTGTGCCCAGGCCGGCCGCGCCCGCAGAGCCGCCGCGAGCCGCCCGCCGTTCTCCGACGACCTGCACCCCTGAACCGTTCCCCGGGGGCTGCACGCATGCCGTAGCTGACCTTCGGCCCTGATCGTGATCGCCCGTTTGCCACCCCGCAATGCATGATCGCTGGCGGGTTACACCACCCACGTCGCCGCCGCGACCGGAACCACCAGATCCCGGCCGGGGGATGCCGGGCACGCCAGGACCAGATCCACCTGCCGAACGGCTGGCGTACTGCGTCGATAAGGCCACCCGCCTGACCGGCTTGCCCCGTGACCTCCTGGATGACCAGATGCGACGCGGCACCTTGTCCTGCTGCATCAAGTCCGGCGGACGGCGGCTCATTACCCGCCGGCGCCTCCGGCTGTCCCCGGGCGCCGCGTCCGGGCACGAAGATCTGGCTCCCGCCCGCCACCGGGCCGGGTTCTGGCCTGTTGGTGAGGCAGCCTGGAGCGGCTGGAGCGGCTCGTGCGAGGGGTGTGACGGCTCCCCGTCACCACCCATCGGCGCCGGGCAGACAGGTCCGCCGGTTTGGCGGAGGCGGTAACCCGGCGGGCGGTACATTCGCTCCGGTAAGCCGTCATGGACGAGCACAGCGAGCCGGACTGCAGGCTGGCTGGGAAGGCTGGACGGGAACATGACCGCGTCGAACGGCGCCCCAGGGCTAGCCGAAGACCGCGAGCAGGACATGGGTGGCCTGGCCGGCCTCCCGGGCCTGGAGACGGTCGCCGGGCAGCTTGGGGAAAGGATCGCCGTCCTGCGGGCGGAACAGGCCCGCCGTCAGGCCGGCCTGGCGATCACGCGGCCCGCGTGGAAGAACCTCGTCTTCACCGGCGGCCCGGGGACGGGCAAGTCCCGGGCGGCCAGGGCTGTCGCCCGCGTCTACGCCGAGTTCGGGCTGCTGTCGTCGGGGCACGTGGATGAGGTGGCCGCGGCGAGCGTGGCTGGCGCAACCCTCCGGGAGACCGGGGTCCTGGTGGGCGAGACGGTCCGGCGCGCCGCCGGGGGGATCGTGATGATCCCCGATGCGCACGCCTGGTACCGCCCGCCTGATCGCGGCCAGCAGGTGCTCCGCCGCCTGTACCAAGAGCTGACCGAGTGGCGCGATGACCTGGCCGTGATCCTGGCCGGGCAGGCAGGCCCGCTCCGCGGCCTGCTCCGCGCCAGCCCGCCGCTGGCCGCCCGCTTCCCGGCGGTCATCGACTTTCCCGGCTACACCGCCGGGCAGTTCGCCGCGATCTTCGCCACCCTGGCCGGCGAGGCCGGGTTCACCCTCACCCCCGATGCCGCGTCCAAGGCCGCCGCCGTGCTCGCCCAGGCCGACGGGGATCACGGCCCCGGCAACGCCCGGCTCGCTGTCCGGCTGCTGGACCAGGCCACCGCCAGCCAGGCCCGCCGGGTCACCATCGCTCCCCAGCCCCAGGACCCGGCCACGCTGAGCACGATCGACGCGGCGGACATACCCCGGCACATCCATCCCGATGACCGGCCCGCCGACGACCAATGGCCAGGCCAGTACCTATAGCCGCCATGCCGTGGCAGGCAGGGGAACCAGCCGCCAGCGCATGCTCCCGATCCGGAAGGCAGGTCGCCTGTTCCGCGCCAGTCTTCCTGGACACGTAACAGGGGGCTGGCGACTCCTGGCTCGAGGATGTCGATCGGAGGCCGGCGGGTGATGTCCGGGTCGGTGCTCGACGACACCGTGGGCACCAGGCGGGCCTGCGCAACCGGAGATCGCTGGCTAGCTGTACCGCGCCTCAGCGAAGCGCGCTCCTGGTCCTAGCACGCGAGCAGCTGCAGCTTCTCGTAGCCCTCGGTGCTTGGAGGAGTGGTGAGCACGACTCGGGAGCGAGTGGGGTCGTCCTGGTCGGCGTCGGCGACGTCGGCCGGGGTCTGCGCGACCCTCTGACCGTTCGGGAAAACGGCATTGCCCGAGTTGTCAGACACCCCGGATTCTCGGCACCTTTCTCGTACAGTCGCCGCCTGCCGGAAATCAAGGCTGGGGGCACGTCCGGGCGGTGTCTGAGAATCGTTCGTTATCTCGACAGGCCGGATACGGGCGACCGCCAGTAAATGATCTTGCGGGCGGGCCCTAGAGGTATAAGCGCACCCGCGAGGCCGCGGGCTTCCGCCGCTGACTGGACTGTGCGGAGCTGGGGTCTGGGCTAGCGGCCGGGAACCCCGGTACAGGACACCGGGTACTGCGGCCGGATCGCTGCTTTAACTTGCGCCGGAGCCATGACGTTTGGCCCGTGCATGCCGGGGCTTTCGGCTCTAGGAGTCCGTCATCGGCGCCATGCAGCGTGAATATCCTCTTGTGAGGTGATCGAGGGAGCTGGACCGAACGGAGTGCCGGGGAGACCCAGAGCCGGGAGGAAAGGCTGAGAGGCCGGGGACAGCTCAGAGGCTGAACGGCGACCCCCAGGGACCTGATCCGGGCAGTGCCGGCGAAGGGAGACCGCCTCGCAGGCCTCTTTTTGCCCGGGCGGCTATTGGTCATGGCCCCCGGGGGAGCCAGTTCCGGAGGAAGCCAGGAGTGCGTGAGATCGCGGTGTTCGGCGGCAGCGCCCACCCGGCGCTGACCGCGGAGATCTGCGCGTTCCTTTCCGTGCCGCAGCAGCCGGTGCGGCTCATCCGGTTCGCCAACGACTGCCTGGCGGTCCAGCTGCAGGCTAACTGCCGGGACCGGGACGTGTTCATCATCCAGCCGCTGGTCCCGCCGGTGCAGGAGAACCTGGTCGAGTTGCTGCTGATGGCGGACGCGGCCCGGGGCGCGTCGGCGGCGCGGGTGACCGCGGTGATGTCGCACTACGCGTACGCCAGGTCGGACAAGAAGGACGAGCCGCGGATCTCCATCGGCGGCCGCCTGGTCGCCGACCTGCTGGTCACCGCAGGCGTCAACCGCGTGCTCACGCTGACCCTGCACTCGCCCCAGGTGCACGGCTTTTTCTCCGTGCCGGTGGACCACCTGCACGCGCTGCGCGAGCTCGCCGCGCACTTCGGCGGCCGGGACCTGTCTCGCGCCGTGGTGGTCTCGCCGGACCTGGGCTACGCGAAGAGCGCGGCCGCCTTCGCGCGCAGGCTCGGCGTGCCGGTGGCGGCAGGCGCGAAGCAGCGGATCAGCGACTTGAAGGTGATCATCTCCGCGATCATCGGCGACGTGGCCGGGCGGGACGTGATCATCCTCGATGACGAGATCGCGCGCGGCACCACCGTGTTCGAGCTGCTGACCCTGCTGCGGGAGCAGGACGTGCGTTCGGTCGCGGTGGCCTGCACGCACGGCCTGTTCGCCGACGGCGCGCTGGACAAGCTGGCCGCCTGTGACGTGACCGAGATAGTGTGCACCAACTCCGCGCCGGTGCCCGCGGACCACCCGAAGCTGCACGTGCTGTCGGTGGCCCCGGCGCTGGCCGAGGCAATCAACCGGATCCACAACGGCGAATCGGTCAGCGCCCTGTTCGACAACTAGCCGCCCGGCACGCCGTCGGCTGACTCCGGTACGGCGCCGTGCCCGTCTGGACGATCCGAGCCAGGACAAGCGCTTCCTCCAGCCACGCGTCGGGCCGCGGGCCAGCCGCACATGCTCCTCGGCGGGGCCACAGGACATCCCAATGCCACATTGGCAGCATTCCGCTACGGCGCATAGCCCGGGTTCCGCAGATATCTGGTGACCTAGTGTCACGATCAGCGGCCCTGCCTGGGAAAACATACTTCCGACTAGAGGAGCGGCGTGTCTCTAGGGAGTGACGTTCTCGCTGGTCAGAGGCATGAAGACGCTTCTCCAGGCGCCTCAGGTCTGACCCGCACTTGATGATCGTATCGGCCTCCAGAACGTTCGCCAGCGGTATTTTGCGATGGCCCCGAGGAAACTACCTGCATGTTCGGCGCGGTTCGCCGGATTCTCTTCCCGCTCTCGATGGGTATTCGCGCCACCAGGCCAGGCAGGTTGACCTGCGCAGATGCGGTTCCCTAGAGACACGGCTCGTGCGCAGCACAAGGACCGTTCTCCCAGGTCAGCAACACTTCCGTAGCTCTAGGTGAGCGGGTATCTGCGGAACCCCGGCATAGCGCGCAGGGCAATAGGTCACCGGCCTGCTCGTCGATGGTGAAGTCGTCGACGGTGAACCCGCCGGGCACGGCCGGGCGCAGCGGCCCGGGCTTGATCACGGTGTCATGCCCGGCGGCGCGGGCTTGCCCGCTGCCGTAGGACGAGTCGCCGTAGACTTCCAGCCCCAGGGGCTGCTGCGCGCCGGCTGTCCTGGCGCTGTCAGGCCCGGCGGCCTCCGGCACGGCAGGCGGCGCCTGGGGCGCGCTGCCTGGTTCCGCGCTGTCAGCGGTACCGCAGAACCGGTCCCGGGCGGTCATCGTGACGCCGTTGTCCGCGTCGGTGCTGCCCGGCCCGGCAGCCATCGTCATCTCGCACTCGGTGATCAGCCCGGTTTCCGGCTCGGCGGCCAGGTGCCCGCGGAACCCGTCCCGCCGCTTCGACTTGGACTTGCGGGTATGCCGGGCTTCGCGGTCCACGGTGCTGATCACGCGATCCGGCGCGACCTTGCGGGCGATCCGCCACCGCCCGTCCGTCCCGCCGGAATCTTCGGCCGGCTCCACATCCTGCCCGGCCGCCAGCGCCAGCAAGCCCAGAGCATCCGCGGCCGCGGCATCCCGTTCCGGCGCGCCCGGGCCTGCCAGGGCCTCCAGCACCGCAAGGGCATCATTGACCAGGTCGCTGACTAGATCCTGCTTTGCCTGCGGGTCGTCCCAGTCGATGGGCGGCTTACCCGGCCTGGAATAGTCCAGCCGACACACGCCGCCGATCACCCCACCAGCGCCGGGCACCACCCTGGCCACCTTCCGGATGGCGGCGACCAGCTGGGTGACGGTGTCCTGGGTGGCCACCGCGTCATCGAAGACCGTCGAGTCCACGCACCGCTTGCGCTGCCCCCGCAGGATCCCGGTCTGCGCGATCACCTCCGCCACCGCGTCGAAGACCCGGTCCGGGCGGGCAGAAGCCGCGATCCGCTTGCGCCAGTACACAAGCGTGGCCGGGTCAAAGCTCACCTGGTCCAGCGACCGGCCGCAGGCCACCTTCCACCGGATATCGAACTTCAGCGCGTCCGCCGTCTGCGGATCCGACAGGTCAAGCAGCTCCTTGAGCACCAGCACCGACCCCACCAGGTCCGCCGGGAGCAACGGCCGCCCGGTCCCCGAGGGAAACAAGTCAGCGGTAAACGAATCCCGGGAACAGCTCGCCGCGATGCTCAGCCAGGAACGCGAACACGCGCCCCGGCGGCACCAGATGCCCAGCCATCGCCGCCGCGTCCAGCAGCTCCCGGTCCTGCCTGCTACGACCCTGCATAACCCGATCATCCCAGATGATCGAACACACTGTCGGCAAAATGCCGGACCGGCACACGAGTTATTCAGAGCCGTCCTAGCGCCGCGGCGCCGGGGCACGCCGTGGATGGAACGGAGCCCGTTGCCTGGTCTGGCGGAACCCGGCAAAGAGCGTGGTACGCCTGAGTTAGGAGGGGAATACCTCCGCAGTCCCGTGGGCCGGGCTTCCCAGGTCCGGCCCAAGGGTTAGCAGGCCGACACCGCCGGGCCTTCGACCTGGGGTCGCTGGGTGGACCTTGGCAGCATTTTGGCCGTTGTGAGCTCGCCGTCGGTACCGGATCTGGCGTGGCCAGGCCGGGCACAACGGAGTGCTGATCGTCGCAAGCAAGGAGGCGGCCTGGAACCGTGGATAGTACAGCTGCTGTGCAGGTGAGACCAAGCCGACGCTGACCGGGGAGGCAGCTGGTGCGGCGGCTCATTGCCGCGATCCGCGATAACGACGAGCGCAAGGTCGAGGAGGCGGTCCTTCAGCTGGCCAGGACCAGGAGGATCTTCGCGCCGCTGGCCCTGGTGGTCGGCGCGTTCGTCATGCTGTTCAACGGGCTTCGCCTGCTGGTCACGAACTGGCGGCTGATGCTGGTGCAGGTCCTGCCGGCCATGTGGATCTGGGCCGCAACCTACGACCTGAAGCGAAAGTCCTGTATGGCAAGCCATTCCACGACATCTGCGGGCCGATCGTCCTGGTGCTCTTCGCCGCCGTGGTGCTGATCACCATAGCCGCGTTCTACCTCAATGCAGCCTTCGCCTTCGCCATCTCGCAGCCCGGTTCCGGGACCTGCGAGCCGGCTTCGGCCAGGCGCGCAGGCACGTCAGGGCGGTCACCGGCTGGGGCACCGGCATCGGTCTGGCGCTGGCCGTCGCCACGATGCTGGCCCCACGCTGGGGGCTGGGCTGGTTCGCGCTCCTGCTCTGCGTCGTTCTCGCCGTCATGATGGTGTGCTACGTCGCCGTGCCCGCCCGCATCGTCGGCATGCAGACCGCGAAGCCGACCAGGACCGCGCAGTCCGGGCGCGCCGCCAAGCTGGCCGGGGCCGCCGTTACCGGCCTCGGAGCAATCGTGTGCACGCCCCCGTATGTGATCGCCAAGGGCGGCATCGTGCTCCTCGGCAGCAGTCCGCTGTTCCCGCTCGGGGGTGGCGCTGCTCATCATCGACCTGATGCTGGAAGCCCGGGCCACCGGCGCGGTGAAGGCCATCAAGGTGACGGCCGCCACGATCGGGAACATCGTGGCGAAGACCGGCCGCACGACCGGACAGGCTCGCTCGGCGATGGAGGCCAGGCAGCCGATCGGACGGCTGATCACGCCCGAGGAGGTGGCCGACGCCGTATGGTTCTGCGTCGCCAGCGAGGGCATCACCGGGCAGGCGGTCAACGTCGACGGAGGTACGGTTCAGCCCTGACCAAGACAGCTGGAACATCGCCGACCCGAGGCCGGGGAAGCGCTACAGGCCGATCCAGCCCCCAGAACAGCCGAGTTGGTCCTGACCAGTACTCGCGGCAGCCAAGGACAGAACCGACCGGAGAGGTCTGACCCGAACTCAGGTCACTTGGCCTCCGGAATGGCCCCCGAGGCCTGTTTTATAAGTTTGAATTACTTCTCTGAGCTGGTGAGGTCTTTACGTTTAGGGATGACCTGGGCAAACGAGGGGCGGCTGGAGGGCTGCCCGCAGGTTAAGCGGGCGCTGCCCACGTTGTCCGGATGCCGTCGTTCCGGTTCTTGCGGGTTGAGTGGCCCTTGCTGCCGGCGCCGTCCCGATTATGGCGTCGCATCAAGTCTGATTACCGCAGTTCAGGGGATCTCGGCATCTGGGTACGTCGCGTTGTGTCGGCCGTAGCCTTGAGTCGTTGTCATCTACTTTGTCACTGGCTCCAGGACCACCTCCCTTCAAACGGACGATCGCCGGTCCTGGCGAACCCGAGTTCGGCATGACCAATGGTGCCATGACCGGTGAATCCGGTGCCGTAACCAGGATCTGCGAACGGGCTCCGCCGCTGCCGGTCAAGGCTGGTCCATGGCGCGGGCTGTCTCGGCCTTGTCGAGATCGCCGCCCAGCTTGCCAGGAGGTTCAGTGCGTCGTGGGTTGGGGAGCCGGGCTCGGCGGTGTAGACGGCCATCGTCAGGCCTGCGTCGGCGGGCACGGCGCGCCGGGGTGCGGAACGCATCGCTGCGGGTGGGCAACTCCCCGACCGCCCTGACAGGTCACGGTCGTAGGGTCCCGGCAGGCTTCGGACCGCAGGGTGGGCCACTACCTCGCTGGCTACGCGTTCCGATTCGGCAGGCGAGGGTACGACGTCGGCGGGCCTCTTGGCGGCGTCGAGGGAATGCCCGATTCGCCGCTGACCTACTGAAGGGAAACGTGACAGCCTGGGCGGTGGCCAGCGAGTGCCCGACCGTGGACTGCAGCGCCTTCGGCACGATCGCGGTGATCAGCCTCTGACGCGGGTCCGGGTGATCGACCAGCACTCGTGACAGTATCGCCACCCCGAGCAGCAGCAGCGCGAAGATGCTGACCTGACTTGGCTCAGATTAGTGCGCACCGGACTTGCGGTGGATGCCCGTCGACGTGTCGCGGAGGTCACCCTAGGGGCGTTCACCCGGCCGACCCGCTGATGGCCGCCGACTCATGCAGCAACGCCGAGGCCACCGCCGACAAGGCTTTCGTCGCCTCGTGCACGGCGCATGCCGCCAACTCGCCGCAAGGGTGCGGCAACTCCGTCCCGGGCATCACCGTCCGCCGCCCGGACGGCCAGCTGCGGGTCCGCACCGGGCACCGCCCATCGGCTGCATGCGCGCCGGTGTCCTCGTCCCTTCGACCCGGCCGAACCAGGTGCCATCGACATGTGGCTCGGCCCGACCACCCGTCCCGCCACGCAGCCGCAAATCCGAGACGCCCAGCTCAGCTTAGCCCGGCGGCGCGCTGGAACGTCTGGGCGATGATCTTGTACCCGGCCTGATTGGCGTGCTGGTTCGGCCCGCGTGGCGGGGCGGCGCACGCCCACGTCCACTGGCAGATCAAGGCGACGTTGCGCGGGACGGTGCCGATCCCTGGCACCGTCACCTGATCACCGAAGTTCGAGGTGTCGAAGGCGCTGAACACGTCGGCGACCCGGGCGCCGGATTCGGTGTAGGCACGCCCGAGCAGCGCGCTGTACTCGGCGGCCAGCTTCTCGCTCAGCCGCGCAATGACCTGGCCGGCCGTGCCGTTACGCCATTCGGCGAGCGCCGACAGGTAGTAGGTCATCCCGGCGACGCGGACGCCGGGCGCGGCCGCCCGCAGGCGCGCCATGGTCGTGGCCAGGTTGGTGAGGGCATCAGGGACACCGGTGGCCAAGCAGGAGACGAGCTTGCTGAGGCTCGACTTGCTGCCGCAGTCCTCGGGGTCGTTGGCGCCGATATCGATGGTGATCAGGAACATGTGGCCGCGATGGGCGCGCAGGAAGGCGACAGCAGCGGCCAGCTGGGAACCGCCAGGGTAGCGGCAGATCCCGCCGTCGATCATCGTCCTGGACGTTTCACCCGGGCAGCCGAGCTTGACCAGCCGCAGCCCGGGATGAGCGAGAAGGAGCGCCGCATACAGCTGGTCCGCATAGCCCTGCCCGGTCTCGACGCTGGCGCCCGCCGCGCCGGGCTGGACCCCCTGAGACAGCGAGTCGCCGAGGGCCAGGTAGTAGGTCGCGGGAAAAATGCGCGCGGCGCACCCAGAACACGCCATGATCGCCGCGGCGGCGGCGACGGCGAACATGATGCGGACCCGGCCCATGGTCACACTTCCCCGAGACCGACTATAGGTCCCAGACCGCCCCAGCCGGTCCCGCCGGTCTCAGCTCGCGCCGGTCACCGCAACGCTGCGGTCCTGACCGAGTGCGCACACGAGTTCGAGCCAGTGCCTACTCTCCCGCGGCCGACCGCGCCTACCTGCGCCGCCGCGGCATCAAGGCAGGCCGAGGCGCTGTTCACCAAGGCCCTCGGCGGAACGATTCTGTGCCAGCTCAGGCACAGCGCCTTGACGCACGATGCCGAGCGATCAAATTCCGGCATGTCATAGGGATGCACGAGGGCATTCAGCAGGTGACCCATCCGCGATGACGTGATCGGCAGCGGGCCAGATCGAGCTTTCCCTGGCCGGCGCCAGGCACTACCGCGCCGCGCCCTCAGCATCTCCAGTCCAGCGTCGTCATGCGCCCACCCGGTGTACTCGATATCCCGCCATCCCCGCCGCGACTGCCGCCGACAGGCGGGCGCCCGGTGCCGTGGCCACGACCGCAGACCGCACTCCAGCAATTGGAGCTGCGCCGTCTGCTGAGCGCCGCTGAGCGCTCAGGCTCGGTGGTGGTGTTCCGCGTCCGGGTGGGCCAGACGCTGTGGCAGGGCGCGACCGTGGCCGAAGTGTCCGGCAGCCTCGACGATGATGTCGTGGTGGAGTCGTGCGTGACCGGCGTGAACCGCACCTTCGAACAGGATCCGCTGCTCGCCTTCAGGCTGCTGGCTGATATCGGCCTGCGGGCCCCGTCACCCGCGATCAACGACCCAGCCACCGCCGTGCAGGTCCTGGACGCCATCGTCGGCCTGCTCGCCCTGCTAGCCTCACGCGACCTCGCCGTGGGCGCGGTCGGCTCGCCCAGCGGCGCGACGCGAATCCACCTGGACCTCCCGGCGTGGGCAGACTTCGTCAGCGAGGGCCTCGACGAGCGCCTAGTCCCCTCCAAGAACTCCCCCATGGTGCTCGCACAGCCATAACGACCCTGCCCGGCCTCGCCGCACAGGCGCCCCCTGACCGCCTATCTGACGTCAGCACCCGGCTGCAGCAGTGCATCAGTACCTCCGCGTCGGACATCTAGAGTCGAGCGAGCCCCACGACCCCCTCCCAGCCTGAACCTCACCACAGAATGACCCGCCGCTAACACAAGGCGCGACCGCATGAACCGGGAAACCGATCTGTGTGGGCCGCAAGCCCGGATGGCACTGATGAGAGCTCCGCGCCCCACAGCCCGGGCAAACCGATGGGGCCGATTGCGTGATGATCGCCCGGCCGAAGACAGAGCCGAAACTATGTGGGCGCCATGCGGCCTTGGCCTGGCACGTTACCGGCCGCGACGGCTTATGGCGGTTCGGCTCAATGCCGGACCGCTGCCTAGGTCATGTCGCGATGCCGCCGGTTGCCGTCAGGCGGGCGAGTCGACCGGGAGACCTGCCGCCTGGGCTGCGTCCAGGAGCCGCTTGTCATAGGTCACAAACGAGATCAGCCCGGAGCGACAGTGCAGTGCCGTGCCGAGGTGAATGGCATCTAAGCTGCGCACTGTGGCCGGCTCGACGGTCCGGGCTAGGATCCGGATGCGAGGGTCCAGGTCGATCAGATCAATCTGATCCAGCACGGCGGGCAGGCGGGAGACCGCGCCGGGCGCATACCGGGCCAGCGCCCGGAATGATTCGATCTCCGTGAGTACCGAGCTGATCCACCCGGTCTCGGCCCGTTCATCAAGCCAGCGGCGCAGCGCCGGTGATTCGGGCTCGACGTGGGCGAGCTTGACGATCGCCGCGGAGTCGAGGTAGATCATCGCCGCTCGGCGGCGCGATCGCGGGCGAGTTCCTCCGCCACGTTGACGCCATCGGGCTGGCCCAGGTCCATCCGGAGCACGGCCCGGCGCATCTCGGCGGCGCGTTCGCGACGGCGGGCCGCCTCCAGCACAGCTTGCCGGATCGCGGCGGACCGCGAGCTGCCATCGCCGGTCATCACGTCCAGGGCGTGCTCGGTCTCCTCGTCGGTACGGATGGTAATCGTGTCGGCCATACCACCACTGTAAGACATAATGTCTTACAGTGGCAACGTGAGCTGTGCTGCAACGGAAGCGCCGCAGCATCGGCTTCACGATCGGAGACACGTCCATGGCTGCCCCATCGACCCGCTGGGGATCGCGCGAAGGCGGGAGCTACCTTCGGTGCGCAGGCCCCTCGTCTCTTGGCAACGGAGACGGGCAGCGGCCAAATCCGGACCTTCTCCTGATAATGCCTGGCGGTTTTGTCCGACGCCGTCGCATTGAGTCTGATTGCCGCACGCCAGAGGGGCACCGGTGTCCGGGTACGCCGCGCTGCGCCTGCCGTCAGCTGGAGCCGCATCACTGGGTTAGTCACTTGATCTTGAAACCCGATGTTCGAAAAACCTCGCTGAGCTGGAGCCCCGTTACGGAATTGAACCGTAGACCTTCTCCTTACCATGGACAGCCTGCCATGCGCTGGTCAGCACCGACCTGGGACGATCTAATATCCCACCTGCTATTCCTGACCCTGAAGGGTCTGAGAAGTGCCTGGGCGTGTACGGCCGTTGTCACCACTGCTAGTCCCCACAAGGGTATCCTGAGGGCATGGCGACCCGGCGCAGGCGCGGCGAAGACGGCATCTCATTCGAACACCGCGGCCCCTGCCGTGA
>Ga0310039_10001252_pt1 | contig 18420 bp, 14 predicted proteins | sample Sb_taG_4_FD_200460 | JGI IMG/M metagenome (GOLD analysis project Ga0310039, IMG submission 200460) | Peat soil microbial communities from Weissenstadt, Germany - Sb_50d_6_BS metaG (v2) (version 2) | ecosystem: Environmental > Terrestrial > Soil > Wetlands > Peat | place: Germany: Weissenstadt...
AAACATCAGGTCCAGCAAATGGTGACGCGCCTTCTGAATCTCGATCAGATCCCCGAACCCGCCGACGCCGCCGATGCGCTCGCCATCGCCATCTGCCATTTGCATACCGCAGCAACGCAAGAACGCCAGAGCGATTTGAACGGCAATTTTAAATATGTGACTTGTCATCCTGAGCGGAGCAGCCCGCCTCGCTTGCGAGGCGGGACGCGGAGTCGAAGGACCCCTACACCCTAACATCTCTTCCGCCGCAGCAAGGCACTCTCCCCCGCTGCACTCCGAGGATTGGACCTACGCTAAGATCAACCGTGGACCACGGGACTGTGATGGTCAATGTTCCTCAGCAGGACAGTCCTGCCTTGCTGGTTTCTACTACGCATACAACGTCCGATCTACTGAGTGCTGCAACTTTGAAGAATGTCGGCCAGAGATCGCTGTCTGCCTGCCGACTGGGGTGGGTCGTGGTATTTCCCTCCGGCAACAACGACGTCCACTTGGGTGTGCCGATGAATATTCCGGCAGGAATCGAGCCCGGCGCGAAATGGGAAGCCCCTGCACAGTCGGTGAGCCCCAAGTATGCAAAAGCAGAAGGCCGCGGCGATTGCCTTCTTCGTCGCTGAAGCCTATCCGTTGGGCGGGGAGCCGTGGAAGGCGGACTTAGTCCAAATAAGACGGCAAGCCGTGAGCGTCGCACCCGAACTAACAGCTGAGAGCTAATAGCTGCCCTCTTGACACTCCCCGCCACCATCCCCAATCATTACAGCGCCCCAATGCCCCGTCCATTTCATATTCTTTGCCTGCTGACTCTTTCTTCGATCCTCGCCTTTTCGCAAACCGAAGCCGAAGCCCCCGCCGTGGTCACCTTCACCCTCGATTTCCCCACGTCCGAGCCGGAGCATTACTCGATCCGCGTTCAATCCGATGGCTCGGGCCGCTACCAGTCCAGCGGCCGCCTGTCCCCCGATCCCGATGAGACCGATTCCCACGACACCGATTCTCACGACAACGATTCTCGCGACAACGATTCTCATAACAACGACAGCTTCGATCTTGCCTTCACCCTAGCCGCGGAAACGCGGCAGAAAATCTTCCAACTCGCGGCGAAGGCCGGCTATTTTCAGAAGGACGTCGACTCCCATCACAAGAACCTCGCCTTTACCGGAAAAAAGACGCTCGGCTACAAAGACGCGCGGCGCAGCGGAGAGTCCACCTACAACTATTCCACCAAGCCGGCTGTGCAGGACCTGACCATCCTGATGCAAAGCCTCTCGACCACTCTCGAATTCGGACATCGCCTCCAGTACGATCGCCACTATCAAAAGCTAGCGCTCGACGAAGACCTCAAACATATGGAGGAACTGGCCCGCTCCAATCAACTGATCGGGGTCACCGCCATTCAGCCGATCCTCGATCAGATCATCGCCGATCCCTCCGTGATCAACGTAACCCGCGCCCGCGCCCAACGATTGCTGGATCGCGCAGACATTCGCTAATCCTTCCCCGTCACCCGCGCCACTGCCGGAAATCACCCTGAACGTGGTATAATTTTCCTATAAATCCAGCCCGATATTCCTGTAGATGCAAGAACTTAGCGACATTTGCGCGGGGAAAAGAGCGGGCGAAGCTTCGCTCCGCTTGGACGGGCGAGACGCCCGTCCCCACACTAAATCACAAGTGCCTTTACTGAGAGCCGACAACTGAGAGCTGAGAGCTAACTTTATGGCTGACGATCAGAATCCTGAGCTTCCACTTACTCCTCCTCCCGGAGGCGACGGTCAATCTCCCACCGGTCCGGGCGCCCTCAACATACAGCCCGTCAATATTGAAGAGGAGATGAAGCGGTCGTATCTCGACTATTCCTTGTCGGTGATTATCGGCCGCGCGCTGCCCGACGTGCGCGACGGATTGAAGCCGGTGCATCGCCGCATTCTTTACACCATGCAGCAAATGGGGCTGGCTCCGGGACGCGCCACGCGCAAGTGCGCCCGCATCGTCGGCGAAGTCATGGGCAAGTACCATCCGCACGGGAACCTCGCCGTTTACGACGCGTTGGTGCGGCTGGCGCAGCCTTTCGCCATGCGCGCGCCGCTGGTCGATGGACAAGGCAACTTCGGCTCGGTCGATGGCGACCCGCCCGCGGCGGATCGTTACACTGAAGCGCGTCTGACGCGCGTCTCTACCGCTCTGCTCGAAGACCTCGACAAAGAAGCGGTCGACTTTTATCCGAACTACGACGGCACGGAAACGCAGCCCGCGGTGCTGCCCGCGCGTTTTCCGAACTTGCTGGTCAACGGATCCGATGGCATTGCCGTCGGCATGGCTACCAAGATTCCGCCGCACAACCTGACCGAGATCGTGGATGCCACCATCACGCTGGTGAATAATCCCGGTGCGCAGCTGCCGGAGATTCTGAAATTTGTCCAAGGGCCGGACTTTCCGACGGCGGCCATCATTCATGGCCGCGCTGGAATCTTCGAGGCGTACCGCACTGGCCGCGGCCGTTTCATGATGCGCGCCCGGGCGGCCATCGAAAACATCAACAAGGACAAGCAGGCGATCATCGTCACCGAGATTCCTTATCAGGTGAACAAAGCTCGGCTGATCGAACGCATCGCCGACCTGGTCAATGACAAGACCATCGACGACATTTCCGACGTTAACGATGAAAGCGATCGGGACGGCATGCGTATCGTGATCGAGCTCAAGCGCGGAGCCGAACCGCAGATCGTGCTCAACCAGCTCTTCAAGCACACTTCGATGCAGGAAGGCTTCAGCATGATTCTGCTGGCCGTGGTCAACGGCCAGCCCAAGGAAATGGGGCTGATCCAGGCGATCAAACACTTCATCGACCATCGCGTCGATGTGGTGCGCCGCCGCACTTCGTATTTGCTGGCCAAGGCGCGCGATCGCGAACACATTTTGGAAGGCTACCTGACCGCGCTCGATCACCTCGATAACGTGATCGTGATTATCCGGGGCAGCGCCAACCGCGCCGACGCGCGAGAGAACTTAGTCGCGTACTTCGGCGGCAAGAAGATCGACATCAACACTACCGGACGCGCTCCAAAGCTCGACGCCGAGAAACCGTTCACCGCGAAGCAGGCCGACGCCATCCTCGAACTGCAACTGCACCGCTTGACCAAGCTCTCGATCGAAGAAATTGCGAACGAGTTGAAGCAGGTGCGCGAGGCGATCGCCGAGTACGAATCGATTCTCGCCTCCGAGAAGAAGCTGCGCGGCGTCATCATCAAGGAACTGGAAGAGGTCAAGAAACTATACGGCGACGCGCGGCGGACCGTCATCGAGGACGAAGCCGCGGAAATCATGCTGGAGGATCTGATCGCCGACGAGCAGGTCGCGGTCACGGTCAGTCATTCCGGCTACATGAAACGCACTCCGATCTCGACCTACCGCATGCAGCGGCGCGGCGGCACCGGGCGCACCGGCATGAAAACGCGCGACGAGGATTTCGTCGAGCATCTGTTCATCGCCTCGACTCACGCCTACATCTTGATCTTCACCAATACCGGGCGCGTGTACTGGCTGAAGGTGTATGAAATTCCCGACATCGCGGCTGCCGGCAAAGGGAAGCACGTGGGCAACCTGGTGGGCCTGCAGCCGGGAGAAACCGTGCGTACCATGCTCGCCGTGCGCGACCTGGAAGAAGAAGGCAGGTACGTTTTCTTCGTCACGCACAATGGAACCGTGAAGAAGACAGAGGTGAAAGACTTCTCGCACGTGATGTCGCGCGGCATCATCGCCATCAATATCGAAGAGGGCGACGAGCTGGTCGCGGCCTCGCTGACCGACGGCAACCAGATCGTTTTCCTCGCCTCGCATGATGGACAAGCGATTCGCTTTGACGAGAACGACGTGCGCTCCATGGGCCGCAACGCCACTGGCGTGCGTGGCATGAATCTGGGCGATAAAGATTACATCGTCGGCATGGCCACCACGATCAAGCCGGAGGCGCAGGCGGTCGCGAAAGAAGGCGAGATCGCTCCCGAAATCGCGGACTTGATCCCGGAAAAAGGCTCGCTCATTCTCTCCGTCACCGAGAACGGGTACGGGAAGCGCACTCCAGCCGACGAGTATCGCCTGACCAATCGCGGCGGCAAAGGCGTGATCAACGTCAAGACCACGGCGCGCAACGGCAAAGTCGTCGGCATCTCGCAAGTGAGTGAGAAATCAGAGGTTATGCTGATCAGCCAGTACGGCAAGATCATCCGCATCGAATCGAAGTTCATCCGCGAATCGGGGCGCTCGGCGCAGGGCGTGCGGCTGCTGAACGTTGAGCCGGGAGACCGGGTCGCGGCGGCAGTGGTGATTCCTCCGGAAGAGCCTAATGGGAATGGGTTACTGCTTCAGTAAACCCACGGGCGGGTCTCAGTTGTACGTACAATGTTCCACGTGGAACACTTGTGCAGGTGAAAATGTATGTACACCGACATACGTACAATGGCCGTTGTGTCTGACCTATAGTCATGCATTTCGCCGTGGGATGGTCTGCAAGTCATTGATAACGCTCATGGCCGGTTGTGGCTAAAGAGACACAACAGGGTACTATTTACGCTGTAATTATTACAAAACCCGTTATTGGGTGGGCTGGCATCCCGGTCGAGTGTCCCCTTCGATGGTGGAATCGGTCGGAGTCGAACGGCGTCGGCGGTTCGGCAGGCCACTCTTCGGCTATCGCTCAGGGCAGGCTTTCTCGAAAAGCGCGAGAAGTGGCGCACCCCCAGTTATTCCGGTTCGGTGTTAAAAAACAAATCCTCGCTTTACTTCGCTGTTAACGTGGCCCACCCGCCCTGCCAACTCCACGGTCTTCATTGACTTGCCAGTTTCACAGACGTAAGATTTGCGGCGTGATCGGCGAGACCATCTCGCACTACCGCATCCTCAGCCAGATCGGCGGCGGCGGCATGGGCGTGGTCTATAAGGCCGAGGACGTAAAGCTGCACCGCTTTGTCGCCTTGAAGTTCCTGCCTGACGAGATTGCTAAGGATGAGCAAGCTCTAGCCCGCTTCCAACGCGAAGCCCAAGCCGCGTCCGCCCTGAATCATCCGAACATCTGCACGATTTACGAAATTGGCGAAGAGAACGGCCAGTCCTTCATTGCCATGGAGTTTCTGGACGGCGTGACGCTGAAGTACCGCATTGGTGGTCGGCCGCTGGATACCGAACTGATCCTGTCGCTGGCAATCGAGATTGCCGACGCACTGGATGCGGCCCACGCAGAAGGCATCGTTCACCGCGACATCAAACCTGCGAACCTGTTTGTGACCAAGCGCGGTCACGCCAAGATTCTGGACTTTGGGCTGGCAAAGGTCAGTCTGGCAGGCAGTTCTTCGAGCAAGATTGCTTCTCTTAACACGCAGACGGTGGACGCGGAGCATCTGACCAGTCCGGGCACCATGGTGGGAACGGTGGCATATATGTCGCCGGAGCAGGTGCGGGCTAAAGAGTTGGATGCCCGCACCGATCTGTTCTCCTTCGGGGCGGTGCTGTACGAGATGGCGACGGGAGCTCTGCCTTTTCACGGCGAGACCTCCGGCCTCATCTTCAACGAGATATTGAATTGCGATCCGCCCCCACCGATTCGTTTCAATCGCGATATTCCGCCCAAGCTGGAAGACATCATCAACAAGGCGCTGGAGAAAGATCGCAATCTCCGCTATCAGGGCGCGGCGGAAATGCGAGCCGACCTGCAACGGCTGAAGCGAGATACCGAGACGGGACGAGCCAGAGTTGCGAGTTCCGGTACGGTGGCGGTCGCACAGGAAAGCGGCTCTCATGTTGCCGTCCAACCGCCGTCGCCAGCATCCGGTTCCTCGCCTGCGCTTGCTCCATCTCCGTCATCGAGCGCCGTGAAAGTCGCCGAAGTTCCTGTCGCGGGCAGAAAACTCTGGAAGATTCTGGTTCCCGCCGCCGTGATACTGATCGCTGCTGCAATTGGAGGAGCGTTCTATTTCCGCTCGCACACGACGAAGCCCGCAACTGCACTCACCGAGAAAGACACCATCGTGCTCGCCGACTTCGACAACAAAACCGGCGATGCGGTGTTCGATGACACGCTCAAGACCGCGCTCAGCGTTGCTCTCAACCAGTCGCCATTTCTGAATGTGCTCTCTGAGAATAAAGTCGCGGCGACCTTGAAATTGATGTCCCGTCCGGCGGGCACGAAACTCACGCCCGAAGTCGCCCGCGAGCTTTGCCAGCGGGCGGGCAGCAAGGCTTATCTGGCTGGCTCGATTGCCAGTCTGGGCAGCCAATATGTGTTGGGATTGACGGCGGTGAATTGCCAGAGCGGAGAACCGCTGGCCGAGGAGCAGGTGACGGCAGCGTCCAAGGAGAAGGTGCTGGACGCGCTGGGCGAGGCGGCATCCAAGCTGCGAACTAAGTTGGGCGAATCGCTGGCGACGGTACAGAAGTTAGATGTTCCGTTGTCAGAGGCCACCACGTCTTCGCTCGAAGCTCTGAAGGCGTACAGCCTTGGAGGAAAGGCTGCCAAGGGGAAAGGCCCCGCCGCAGCCCTGCCTTACGATCAACGCGCCATCGAGCTTGACCCGAATTTTGCCATGGGCTACTCGGCAGTGGGCACCGACTACTTCAGTCTCGCCGAGCTAGGGCGGGCCAGCGATTACTACACCAAGGCATTTCAGTTGCGGGAACATGCCAGCGAACGGGAAAAGATGGCGATCACTGCCACCTACTATCTGAATGTAACTGGGGAACTGGATAAAGCGGCCCAGACCTATCAGGAGGAGATTGAGAGCTATCCGCGAAAAGCTTTCGCTTATCTCAATTTGGGCGTCGTTTACGCTTCGCAGGGACAGTATGAGCGGGCTACGGAGTCGTATCGCGAAAGCCTCCGCCTCGCCCCAGATAGTGCTGGCCACTACGCAAACCTTGGCAACAGCCTGATCTCCTTGCAACGCTTCGACGAAGCGCGGCAGATCATCCACGAAGCGCAAGCGCGAAAACTGGATAATTTCATACTGCACAATGCTCTCTACGCTCTTGCCTTTCTCGGCGCGGACTCAGCGGCGATGGCGGAACAGCAACAGTGGTTTGCAGGCAAACCCGAAGAGAACCAAGGGCTGGCGCTGGCATCCGACACCGAGGCATACGGCGGTCATCTGGGCAAGGCGGGGGAACTGACCAAGCGGGCTGTGGAGTCGGCCATTCGGGCGGACAGCAAGGAGAATGGGGCGATCTGGCAGGAGAATGCCGCTATCGAACAAGCCGCTTACGGCAATCCTGCGGAAGCGCGGCAGTCAGCGGCAGAGGCTTTGAAGCTGGCTCCCACGAGTCAGAGTGTCGAGGTCGAGGCCGCGCTGGCGTTTGCCATGGCGGGCGATACGGCACGAGCCGATTCCTTGGCCCAAGACTTAGGGAAACGCTTCCCGCTCGACACGCAGGTGCAGTCGCTTTGGCTGCCCGCGATTCAGGCGCAGTTGGCGCTGGACAAAAAGAACCCTGCTGCCGCCTTGACTGCCCTGCAAGCCGCTGTTCCGCCCATTGAGTTGGGGCAGATTGAGTTCGTCAACAATATTTCCTGCCTCAATCCGACGTATGTGCGCGGAGAGGCGTATCTGGCAGCCGGACAGGGCAAAGAAGCCGCCGTCGAGTTTCAGAAGATCATCGACCACAGCGGCATCGTCTGGAACTGCTGGACAGGAGCGTTGGCGCATCTGGGAGTAGCTCGTGCCAATGCCTTGCAGTCGAAAACTTTTCAAGGACAGGGGCAGGGAGCGGATGCCGATGCCGCCCGCACTCGCGCACTCGCCGCCTACAAAGATTTCCTCACCCTCTGGAAAGACGCCGACCCCGACATCCCCATCCTGAAAGAAGCCAAGACGGAGTACGCGAAGCTGCAATAGCTGGGAAAAATCCTAGTCGTTCACTGTTCAGCGATAGGTGTCGTAAACACGTTTACGCTAACTGAGAATTGCAGTGGAAGTGGATCGCCAGATTGCCCGCCCTTGCTGTACTAAGATCAATTACCTGAGCGCACTGGCAGGCTGCGGAAAAAGTCCTCTCTGGCTGAGAACCGTGCCCTCAGCGGCTAAAGCCGATGTTGAAAAACGATCCACTTATCGCAGCGGTGAACCGCTGCGCCACCCAAAATCAAGTGCAACGCCGAATTTTTCCGCAAGTTGCAAAGCCGTGCCCTTCCCAGCATCTGCGAGTCAAAGTGTTTGATGAGATCGTCTGAGAGCTGCCGGGCTGCGCCCGGTCGGACGGACGAATGCGTCCGTCCCTAGGTGGGCCGCATTACCGCAGTCACTCCCAAATCATCCCGCTTTCCATTACTGTTAACCTTAGTGATACTGCCGCTCCCCGTGTGTGCTTGCGCGGTTGCAGACTGTTTGTGAGCTTGCGTTTGTGCATGACATCGTAAACGCGAAACCTGAACCCGCGTACCAGGAACTTCTTAGCCGGCCGATTCGCGAGCTGGGGCTTACGCTTGCCGGGTCTCCGGTGGAGCGGTTTGTTGAGCAGCTTTATCGCGAACTGGAGGCTAAGGGGCTTACTCGGTTTCGTCCGGCTTGTTATTTGACCGATGAGTGGGGATGCCCTTCGGGCGAGCCGATTATTGGGATTCCGTTTTATTTGGCTCATGCGGCTTTGGCGCAGTTGGAGAAAGAGACGCACGATCTTGAGGATGCTCGGGAAATCATGATGTACCTGCGGCATGAGGCGGGGCACGCTTTCACCTATGCTTACAAGCTGCACAATAAGCCGGAGTGGAAGCAGATCTTTGGGCCCTTTCGCCGCCCTTATCACGACAATTACCGGCCCGCGCCGTTTTCTCGCGACTATGTTCGGCATTTGCCGGGATGGTATGCGCAGAAACATCCGGATGAAGATTTTGCCGAGACGTTTGCGGTTTGGCTGACTCCGCGTTCTAACTGGCGGAAGCGCTATCGCGGCTGGGGCGCTATGGCGAAGCTGCTTTATCTGAACCGGCTGGCGCGCCAGTTGGGGAAGAGCGAGCCTCCGCGGCGGCGGGGACAGACCGATCTCACGGTCGATGACATGGAAACTACGGTGGCGGAGTTCTATCGACGGGATGGGCACCAGGCTACGCGCGAAGAAGTTGCGGTCACCGAGCTTACTCCCGATACGGATTTGCGGGACATCTTTCCCGTATCCAAGCGGCGGAAGTCGGCGCTGCCGGCGCATGAATTTCTGCATCAGCACCGCAAAGCGGTGATCGACAAAGTTGCGCAGTGGACGGGCGCGCAGCGTCCGCTGATTAAGACTTTGATGGACACGATTGAAAAGCGCGCCGGCGAACTTGATTTGCGCGCCGACAAGACACGCAGCGCGGAACATCTGGCCGAAGTCACGGCCTATGTCACGGCGCTGGTGATGACTTATGTGACGAAAGGAAAGTTTATTCAGCCGTAAGAAGTGGAGGGACGGGCGTCTCGCCCGCCCAGCAGTTCGGCGGCCGGGCGGGGACGCCCGGCGCTCCACCAGCAAGCTTAGGAGACATGATGATCGGAGCAAAACTTAAAATCGCTTTGCTTTACGACGTGTGGAACGAAGACCCGGTCGCGGCGGCGGCTAAGGAAGAACCGGCGGCAGCAGCCGTGCGTAAGCCTCGCAAGAAAGTAAAGACGGTAAAAAAAGAGAAGACCGATCGCCAGGAAATCTTTGAAGCGCTACAGAAGCTGGGGCACGAGCCCTCGTATTTCGAACTGGACGGGCGCCCGCAGTCACTGCACTCGCTCTCGCGTTCGGATGCCGATCTCATTTTTAACCTGACCGAGTCTTTCGACGGCGACGACACCAAGGAAATGAACGTGGTCGCCTATGTCGACCTGCTGGGATTGCGCTACACCGGGGCCGGTCCCCATGCCATTATTCTTGCCCAGGACAAAGCGATTGCCAAAAAGATCTTCGCGTTTCATGGCATCAAGACTCCATTCTTTGCGACGGCCTATCGCGGACGCATTGAACATGCCCACGATATTTCTTTTCCGCTCATCGTTAAACCGTCGTGGGAGGATGGATCGATCGGCATCGATGCCGGCGCCGTGGTGAAAAACGTCAAGGAGATGATGGAGCGCGTCGAGTACATTCAGGATGAATTCGACTCTCCGGCGCTGATTGAGGAATACATCGAGGGGCGCGAAATTTACGCCGGAATTCTGGGCAGCTACGAACGAGCGCAGGTGTTGCCGATGATCGAGCTCGATCTGTCACGCTTGCCTGAAGGCACGCCAAGAATCGCCAGCTACGATGTGAAGTTCGAGAAGAATACCGAAGTCTACAAGCTGACCAAATCGCAAATCGCGGAAAACCTGGACGAGGATACGATGAAGCGGTTGTCAGATACGGCGCTGGCCGCGTACCGGGCGCTGAAGCTGCGCGACTATGGACGCATCGACATGCGGCTGGCTCCCAACGGCGACGTCTATGTCATCGAGGCGAATCCGAATCCTTGGCTGGCTAGCCGGCAGGAATTTGCCATGGCCGCTAAGGCATCGGGGCTCTCTTACACGGAGATGATCGGCGCCATTATCGACTTGGCTATGAGCCGCTACCTTAATGCCAACCTGGCGACTGCGGTGGCTGTGCGCTAGCGTCGTTCTCGATTTGGTATGGTGTGCGGCCCACAGTCGTCCCTACGGGACTCGCTTGAATGCCGCAAATGTTCCCGGCGCTAAAGCGCCGGGCTATTTTCAATTGTCCCTGCGGGACATGGCTCGAACTTCCCTGCGGGACATGGCTAGAACTCATTCCACAAGTACTGGTTGTATACCTCGTGGTGGAACTGCACTTCGGAGGGCTTGACAATCGTGCCCAGCAGGCGCGGGCAGCGGTCGGCCGATGCCTGCTTCAGGTCGGCGTAGCGGCCTTTCACGTCTTCCCCTAGAAGTTTGGTTGTCCAATCGGCTTTGCGGAAATTGTCGATCGCGGTGTAGACGTTGTCGGGCAGGTAGCGTTCGGCCTCGCGGAGGTTCTTGATCTTGGCCGTCTCTCCTTCCAATCCGGTCTTGAAAATGGAGTACATCACCAGGTAGGGATTGGCATCTGGAGCGACGGCGCGCACCTCCAGGCGCATGCTGCGGTGGTTGCCGATCGGGATGCGGACCATGGCGCCCCGGTCCACGGCCGACGCTCGCAGCTGGTTGGGCGCCTCGAAGTGCGGATCGAGGCGGCGGTAGGCGTTGACGCTGGAATTGAACACCAGGCAGAGATCGTTGCCGTGAGTGAGAATGCGGTCCAGAAATTCGTAGCCTAGCTTGCTGAGCTTTTCTTCGCCCTTGGGATCCCAGAAAAGGTTCTTGTCGTGCTGGTTGATGGAGACATTGGTGTGCATGCCGCTGCCGTTGACCCCCACCACCGGCTTGGGCAGGAAGCAGGCGGTTAAGCCCATGTTGCGCGCGACCTGGCGGCAGATCAGCTTGTAGAGCTGGATGTGGTCGGCGGCGGCCACCGCTTCGGCGTAGCCGTAGTTGATTTCGAACTGCGAGGGCGCGACCTCGGGGTGATCTTTTTCGTTCTGGAATCCCATCGCGCGCTGCACTTCTGCAGTCGTATCAATGAAGGTGCGCAGCGGATCGCCGGGCAGCGAATGATAGTAGCCGCCCGTGTTCACGTATTCGAAGTTGCCGGTCTCGTGGTAAGTGCGCTCGGCGTCCGGTCCATTGAACAGGAAGCCCTCGATCTCATTGGCGGCGTTGAGAGTGTAGCCGTGCTTTTTGTGCAATTGATTGCCAAACAGCTTCAGCATGCTGCGGATGTCCGCGGTGTAGGGCTCGCCGTTCTTATCGATGACCTCGCCGAAGACGAGCACTTTGCCCGGCCCGAAAACGTCGGCTGGTCCCCAGTAAAAGGCAGCCCAGTCAATGCCCAAACGCAGATCGCTTTCCCGCTGCGCGGTGAAGCCGCGAATCGACGAACCGTCAAACGTCAGGTTGTCGTGGCTCTTGATCAGGAATTTCTTGTCATAGTCGAGCATGTGCAGACGGCCTTCCAGGTCGCTGAAGAGCACGGTCACGGCCTTGATGCGCGTCTCGTCCGTGAGGTACTTCAGCCGCTCCTCCTGGATTTTGTGAAGTGCGACGCGGTCCAGGCGCTGCTTCTTCGCATTCAGATTTATCTCTTCCAGTTCGTCGTAGGGGATCGCTAGAAAATTTCGTAGTTCAGTTGACATGCCTCTCCTTATTCGGGCGCGCAGCCCAAGAATCAATTGAATGACCGGGGTAACCGGACTAGGCTATCGCGTCCGGCGCATCCAGACAAATAGAAATCGGTTATAGCGGCGATTAGCTTTTCCGATTTGCATCAGGAACGGTGCAAAAGCTGGCTTCGAGCTTCGAGCTGCGAGCTTCGAGCAAGAAAAAGCTTGGTTCCGCGAAGCTCGTAGCTCGCGGCTCGCAGCCGGATTTATTTCCTGGACGCACGGGATAGACTCCTCCGTGAAATAATCGGATCTGAGGATCTGCCCTTGAGTTGCGCGCTTTGTGAAGAACGCAGAGAGAAGCGGTTTTGCCCGGCGGTGCATGGGAAAATCTGTCCGCAGTGCTGCGGCGAACAGCGCGAGGTGACGCTCGACTGCCCGAGCGAGTGTCCTTATCTTTTGCAGGCACGGCAGCAGGCGCGACAGCAGGCGCGTGAGCACGCGAGCACGCACTCTCACAATCACAATGAGCGGCCGGGTCCTCTGGATCGTCAGGTGGATGGTCAGGCTTGGTTTCGCGATCTGGAGATTCCCGAGATTGAGATCTCCGAGCACTTTCTCTACGAGCGCGAAGAACTGATCCTGGGACTCAGTTTCGCGCTGGTCAAGAGCGTCCGCGCCGAGCGCTCACTTGCCGGTCATTCTCTCGCCGGTCTTTCACTCGCTGATCTTTCTCTCGCCGATCGTCCGCTCATGGATCGCGACCTGATCGCGGCTTTGAGTTCGCTGGCAAAGAGCTACCAAACGCTGGTGAACTCCAGCCTCATCTATGAGCCGCAGACCTCGAACCTGGCGCACCAGAGCATTGCTCGCGAGGTCGAAACCATGGTCCGGGAATTTCGCGAGGCCGAGGAGAAACAGCTTGGTTACAATCGGCTGCGGGATGCCGACGTGCTTAAAGCGTTGGTATTCCTCTTGCGCATGGGCTTGGCACGCACCTCCGGCAGGCCAAAGTCGCGCGCGTTCGTCGACTTTCTATTTGCGCAGTTCCCCGAAAAGCAGTCGGCCATCGCCGGGCCGGAAGACGCAGGCAGCCGGATCGTGATTCCGTAAGGTCTGACTATGCGGCAGACCTCTAATACGCGTCACGGCTTAGTTAAGTCCGTTCGGTTCCGGGGAGATTTTTTGCGCTTGCCGTTGGGTCTCGGCTGCCTTGCGCAGCGCCGCAACGTCTGCAATGTCCTGGGGCCTTCCCGCGGCAAGCTTCGCGGCCATAAGATCAACGCTGGAGATAAAGAACGCTGTGAGGCCGCTTTTCGGGTCAATGATGCCTTCAACGCGCCTTTCCCACGCGGCGTCAAACTCAACACCGTCGATGCCGGGGAGAATATCGACGGCGCGGGGTTCCCGTCCGAAGCGAATGAAATTGCGCTGGTCGGCAAGGTCTTCCACGCGGATGTTATCGAGGGGTGCGCCAAAACTGGCCAGCGCCGCATATGTTGCTTCCGCGTTGGCTGCATCGGCCTTGATGAACAGGTCAATATATTTGGTGGCGCGGGGAAGCGCGTGGAACGATACGGCGTAGCCGCCCACAATGAGGTACTTAACGCTGTGGGCGTTGAAGACAGACAAGAGGTGTTTGTAGTCTTGGAACATCCGGATCGAGACCCTTCATTGCGTAAGTGGCAAGGGTGATTTCTCCAACAGCGTCCATCCGTTCATGCACGGGCCGACCTTGCCAGTACCGATACTCGTCGGCCTTCATTTCGTCGTGACTGTGATAGATGCGGATGGCCTCGTCCATGCGCTCATTTGTAGCACGTCTGGGGCTTCACTTCAAACCGGAAGTCCGCGCTTTAAATTCTCAAAATCTACCCTTTGTAAGACACACGTCTGATGGGTACTGCTAATGTTGGACTTTCTTGACTACGTAACTGTGGTTTGTGCGTCGCCCGGTGTGCTCGCAGGACGGAAGCGAGTTTCAGAGCCGCCGCACCATCTGCCCGTCTGCCAGCTCCGCCAAAAGTTCTCGCGCAGTTTTCCCGAGTTCGGGATGGCGCGCCTCCGGAGCAATCTCTACTAGCGGTTCCAAAACAAAGCGCCGCCGGTGCATTGCCGGATGCGGAATCTTCAAGCCTGGCTCATCCACCACGCGATCCCCAAACAGTACCACGTCGATATCAATCTTGCGCGCACCTTTGTCGCGCATGCGGAGGCGTCCCATCACCGCTTCGACCTGCAACGCAAGCTGGAGGAGTTCTCTCGGCGTCTTATCCGTGGCAATCGCCGCCACGCAGTTCAGAAACCACGGCTGGTCCGGGACGTCCACTGGTTGGGTCTCATACAAGGCGGAGACCGCCAGCAAGCGGCCCGCCACGTCCATTTGTGCGACTGCGGCTTGCAGGTTGGCCGCACGATCTCCCAGGTTCGATCCCAGCGACAGATAAGCGGTCTCGGCCACCCAGCTAGTTTCGCGGTGAAAGGCGTGAGAATCCAGAAAAAACTGACGGAAACGGAATCATTCTTGATTCTCTCGCCTTTCGGAAAACTCATACGGTGGGCGTCTCGCCCGTCCCGCCGGGCGGGGACGCCCGGCTGTCCATCAGTGCAACTCGCCCTGAATTGCAACCAACATCGCGGACAACTTGAGGTTACGGAGGAACTCGCTTCGCTTGGTCCTGCAACCAGTACCTAGGTCACTTTCCTACCTTCCCGGCTGCCGCTAGTATCGAAAATGCCATGAATCTGGACTCTCTTCTCATCAGCCAGGATGCCGCTTTGCTCGGTGTGCTGCGTCCGGCACTGGAGAAGATCTCGGTCAATGTCCAGGTTTGCGCAGGGCCCCAGCCCAGCAACGATCTGCTGGCGAAGCGCAAGTTCGATGCGGTCATCATCGACTGCGACGACCTGCAGAACGGCCGTGATCTCCTGAAATCGCTTCGCCAGACCCAAAGCAATTCGAAGTGTGTAGCCTTTGCCGTGGTGAATGGGAAGACGACCACCCAGGAGGCCTTCAAGTCCGGAGCCAACTTCGTTCTGCAAAAGCCGCTCACTCCGATGCATGCCTCCCGCTGTTTTAATGCCGCGCTCAATTTCATGGTGCGGGAAAAGCGCCGCTACTTCCGCCATCCGGTGGAGATGCCGTTGCGAATCAGTATTGCGCGCGACCAGGAACTGACCGGCACGTCGACCAACCTAAGCGAGGGAGGCATGGCCATCCGCATCCTCGGCAAGTTGCCCAAGGATGCGGAGGGGCAGGTTTGCTTCACGCTTCCTGGGAGTAACATTTCTCTCCAGCTAAAAGGCGAAGTCGCATGGACCGACGGAACCGGCCACGTCGGCATCCGCTTTATAGGAGTTCCGCAGAGCTCACAGTATCAGCTTGAAAAATGGCTGACCGAGCGCTTGCAAAGCGAAATGCCCATGCACTTGCGAGGCTACGCGGCGCTTTCCTAACCGCCGGTGGTGAAACTCCGGCGCCAAGAACCAGCGCCTAAAGGCGCATTCATAACATGGCGCTTACGGCACGCCTGAACAGGCGTGCCCTGATACAAATCAGACTTTCACCTCGGGCTGCTATCCGATCGGCCGTTCGCTTTTCCCGAAAACATTTCTTGAAAATGCCCACGCCCCCGGCATCCAGTTTGTAACTTGCACCCTGCCACTACTGTGGCACTGTAGAGACGCGCATCTCAGTCCACAAGCATGCTTACACTGGAAGAAAAAATCGCCCGAACCGAGAGGTTGCTGCGCCGCCTGGAAGAGGACCAGCCCTACTTGCATGTGCGCTTGTCCGAACTCAGCGCCGAGCACCGGCAGAGCGTAAATGCTTTCGCCGACCGCGTCCGCACCGAAGCGGAAGCGGAACTGCAGCGCTTGCTGGCAGAACGCACTACGCCCCAAAAGGAAAACGTCCCACGGCCCTCCGACTGCAATTAGCTATCTCCTAACGATGTCGGATTAATCGGATAGTCGGCTGCAGAAGACGAAATTCGCTGTGTCCCCTGTGGTTAACAATCTGGACGCGAAGTTATTTGACACTAGACTAGTGGCCTGTCGCGGTGAGTTCGTTACTATGGACGCAGCACGGCGATGCTGTTGATGCCGAATACCGGTATTGAGTGAAAAGGGTTCGCTTCAGCGACCGTCACAGCAGATGCGGCGTCTGGTAATGCTTGCTCCGCGACAGGCCACTAGACTAGCGACGAACGACTGACCCGCTACTCATGCGCCGTCTTGCCCGCGATCAACTCCAGCGCATGTGGCAGGAAATCCATCACCGCCTCCAGCGACTCGACCGCCCCCGCCGGACTGCCCGGCAGATTCAGGATCAGGCTCGTTCCCCGGACGCCGCACACCGCGCGGCTCAGCGCAGCGAAGGGCGTCTTGCACATTCCCTGGAATCGCATGTGCTCCGCGATCCCTTCCACCAATCGGTCGCAGACCGCGCTGGTCGCCTCCGGCGTCACGTCGCGCGGAGCGATCCCCGTCCCGCCCGTGGTCACCACCAGTCGAGCCGAGCGGCACAACTCAATCAGTTTTTCCTGAATCGCGGCGCGCTCGTCGGCCACTACGCTGCGCACCACCACTTGAAAGTTGCGCCGACTCAGCGCTTCCGCCACCGCCGGACCGGAGAGATCCACTTTCTCGCCGCGCGAACACGAATCGCTAACCGTCAAGACCGCCGCCGGCGTTCTATTAATAATCGACGGATCAAGTAACGAAGCATCAGGTGCCGCGGAGGACATTTGATCTTTGTGGCGCATCTGCTTTTCCAATAATACTGGCAAAGCTTGATCTTAAAAGGGCTTAGCGTCTTCTTTCGATATGCCTTCCAATACCATGCAGTCTTCCTGCGCGCTGCTTTCACAAAAAATAGAGCTAAATCGGGCTACAGATTTTCGCTTTCCCTTCCGCTTGACAGTGGTGAAACTCCATCGCCAAGAACCAGCTCCTACGGCCATTCATGGCACCTACGGCACGCCTGAAGGCTTGCCCTGATACAAATCAGACCTTGCTAGCCAATCTTATGGTTTCTACCTAGCCATGTGGCGGATGCGCCTTCCGTTCTTATCGTCGATCCTGAATCCTGTACTCACATTTCAGGGAAGGGGTTTTGCTAAACATGGCCAACTCAATATTAGAAACAATTTCAAGCGAATTTGCGTCTGCGGCGGAGAAGGCGGGCGGTAGCGTGGTCGCCATCCATGCCCGGCGCTGGATGCCGACCAGTGGCATCGAATGGAAGAAGGGCGTGGTCGTAACGGTTCATCACGGCGTACAGCGCGACGAAGACATCAAAGTGCTGCTCGATGGTGGTCGCGCAGTTTCTGCGAAACTGGCTGGACGGGATCCTAGTACCGACATAGCGGTCCTAAGGATCGAGGAAGGATCTTCGGGCGCGCCCCCATTCGGCGACTCGACAAGCCTCAGGCTCGGCCATCTTGTTCTCGCGCTGGGCCGCACGCGGCGCGGGGATCTAGTGGCGAGCAGTGGGATTATCGGCGGCATCAGCGGCGAGTGGAGGAACCGGCGTGGGGGAAAACTCGATCAGCACATTCGGCTCGACCTCGCCTTGTATCCGGGATTTTCCGGCGGACCGCTGCTCAATGCCAGGGGCGAAGTCGTTGGCATCAATACGCGGGGCCTCGGCCATGGACGAGCCGTGACGGTGCCGGTGGCAACCGTCAATCGCGTCGTCGAAGAACTCCTGGAAAGAGGGCATATCGCTCGGCCGTACTTGGGTATTGCGATGCAACCGGTGGAGGTGCCAGAAAATATGCGCTCGAAGCTGCCTACTCAAACGCGAGTCGGGCTGCTGGTCATGCACGTCGAAAACGGTGGGCCCGCAGAAAAGGCCGGAGTGTTGCTCGGAGACGTTCTTTTCGAGGTGGGCGGAGAGACAGTGGAACACGTGGATGCGATCCAGGATTCGCTTGCCACCTCCAGGATCGGTGATGTTCTGCAGATCAGGGTGATTCGCGCCGGCGAGATCAAGCCGGTTTCAATCACTTTGGGCGAGAGAGCGCGATAGCGAATGTCGAAGCGAAGCGGCGGAGGCGCGATCCGAATTGCAGTGGCGGCGACCTCCGCCGTCCGCCGTGCCGGGCTCGAAAGCATTATCCGCAGCCACCCTGAGTTCCAGTTGGCGGGGAGTTTTGGCGCCGTGGCGAGCCTGGTGTCATTTGCCCATGGCACCGAACTGGATGTAATGGTCATCGACTCCGATTCGATCCGCGATTTATTGCTGGAGCCGGCATCTGACGCCGCGATTGTTCTGC
>Ga0310039_10001260_pt1 | contig 18339 bp, 15 predicted proteins | sample Sb_taG_4_FD_200460 | JGI IMG/M metagenome (GOLD analysis project Ga0310039, IMG submission 200460) | Peat soil microbial communities from Weissenstadt, Germany - Sb_50d_6_BS metaG (v2) (version 2) | ecosystem: Environmental > Terrestrial > Soil > Wetlands > Peat | place: Germany: Weissenstadt...
TCTGGGTGCTTACCTTCACAATTCTGCTCTCCGTCGTGACAGGTATCGTCGCCGGCCTCGCCCCGGCCTGGCGGTTGACGAAGACCAATTTGAACGAAGCGCTGAAGTCGGGCCTCGGCCGCACCGAGGCCGACACCAGCGGAAACCGCGCACGCGCCATTCTGGTTGTCTCCGAAGTCGCGCTCTCGTTGATTCTTCTCGCTGGGGCCGGATTGCTAATCCGCAGCTTGTGGAATTTGCGCCGCGTGAATCCAGGGCTCGATCCTCACAATTTGCTCACCATGTCTCTGCCCGTAACGACAAGACAATTGCCGACTCCCGCCGCGCAAGTTGAATTCTTCGAAGATGCGCTCCGGCGCCTGCGCGCTCTACCCGGCGTAGAATCTGCCGCGGCCATCGACAACATGCCGCTCTCCGGCGAAGGCGGCTCCATTCAGCCCGTCCAGATCGAAGGACGGCCCGTGGTGCAAATGGCGGATCAGCCGGAAGTCGCCGTGCGCTTGATCAGCTCAGGATTTATTCACACCATGCATATCCCGCTGATTGCCGGCCGCGAATTCAATGATTCGGACACGCCCGCCGGGCGTGGCGTCGTGCTCGTCAGCCAGGCAATGGCGCGGCAATTCTGGCCGAACGAGAGTGCGATCGGGAAGCGGCTGACACTAACGTTTTCCCCCGGCGGCCCGCGCGAAATCATCGGCGTCGTCGGCGATGTGAAACAGGATGGCCTGGACACCATTGATCCAGTCGCCACGCTCTATTCCCCGCTGAGCCAGCTGACCACTCCTAAAGGCGTCGCCTGGCATGCTTTCTCCCTCGCACTCGCGCTACGCACGAACGTGCCTCCCGCGGGCTTGACTTCCGCGGTAACCAATGCCGTCCATGAATTTAGTCCAGAACAATCCGTGCAGGACATCGCCACCATGGATCAGCTGATCGCCACGTCGCTCACGCCGCAGAAATTTAATATGCTCATGCTCGCTTCTTTTGCGGGACTGGCGTTGCTTCTCGCTGCTGTTGGAATTTACAGCGTTCTTTCCTACGCGGTCCGCCGCCGCACGCGCGAAATCGGCATTCGCATGGCCCTCGGCGCGCAAGTCCGCGACGTGCTGCGGCTCGTAGTGGCAGACGGCATGAAGCCCACGCTAATCGGTGTAGCCATCGGAATCGCCGGAGCTCTTGCACTCAGCAAAGTCGTAGCAAAGTTAATCTATGGTGTGAGTCCCACGGATCCCGTAACGCTAGCAGCCGTAGCGCTCCTGCTGGCAACGGTAGCGTTTCTCGCGAGTGTGATTCCAGCGATTCGCGCGACAAAGGTAGAGCCGATGACCGCTCTTCACGAAGAATAATTGCGCTTCGGGCTCGCCCCCGACGCTCAACCTGGGGACATTAACTTTTCTTGGCGATCCTTCGCCAAAAGCTCACCGCGAATCCCGCCAATAGTAGGGCGACTGCCAATATGAGAAATCGCGTTCGGTAAGCGTGATACATCGATACAAGATCGAAGCCCACGTCAGCTTCGCCTGGGATGTACTGTGAGCGGGTATAAAACAACATTGCTATGGATGAGAGGTACGCCAGGCAAAACATTCCAGCGACAAGAGTGAGAACGCCTGCGAACGCACTTTTTGCGAGGATCCGCAACAATGGCTGCTGTACTGGTGGGGCTCCAGTTACTCTCGCACCCCGGTGCACTATTTCTCTCCCACCAAATACCGGCAACCATTCCGTCCCATCCGCGCCAAATGCACCGCCCCCGCCGGCACATCGCAACGGTCGCCCGCTCGATAAGTCGCCGCCTGTCCATCCATTGTCAATGTCATCTCGCCCGTCAAAATAATATGCGCCGTTTCGCTAGCATGCGTATGGTCGGGATAAAACGCCTCCGGCCCGTCCTGCCACACAAACGTATGCTCAAATCCTTCCGCGCGAAGCTGTTCTGTTAATTTTTTCTCATCCATGCCGATATTAAATCATACTCCTACGCGCCCGGGCTTGACCGGCTGGCGGGTGTCTCGTAATTTAGAACCGCAGCACGCTCCGCGCAATTGGAGCGCATTATTACAACCGTGTAGACGTCCTCGAGCCCTCGCCGCAGAGGAGACAACGATGCAAGAGTTCGATCCGCACGTTCTCGACGAAAAGCCCATCCCGCCGCCCGCGGATTTTTCGAAGAAGGCGCGCGTGCGCTCGATGGATGAATACGAAGAGATGTGCGCCAAGGCCGCGGACGATCCCGAGGCTTTCTGGGGCGAAGAGGCCAAGAATCTGGACTGGTTCGAGCCGCCGACGAAAACTCTCGACTGGAATATGCCGCACGCGAAATGGTTCGTCGGCGGCAAGCTGAACGTCGCGCACAACTGTCTCGACCGCCATCTTGAAAAGAATGGAAACAAGCCCGCGCTCCTCTGGGAAGCCGAAGACGGCGCCACGCTGCAATTGACGTACGCCGAACTGCACGAGCGCGTCTGCAAATTCGCCAACGTGCTGCTCTCGCTCGGAGTGAAGCCCACAGATTGCATCGCGATTTACATGCCCATGATTCCCGAACTGCCGATCGCCATGCTGGCTTGCGCGCGCGTTGGCGCCGTACATTCGGTCGTCTTCGGCGGATTCAGCGCCGTCGCTCTCGCCGATCGCATCGCCGACGCCAGATCGAAAATCCTAATCACCGCGGACGGCGGCTATCGTCGCGGAAAAGTCGTGCCGCTCAAGGAAACCGCCGACGTCGCTCTCGATAAATGCCCCACCATCGAAAAATCCATAGTCGTCCGCCGCACCGGCGAAAAAGTCGGCTGGAAAGAAGGCCGCGATCTCTGGTGGCACGACCTCGTTGAAAAAATCCCCAGCGACTGCCCCGCCCCACCCTTCGATTCCGAGCATCCGCTCTACATCCTCTACACTTCCGGCACGACCGGCAAACCGAAAGGCGTCCTGCACACTTCCGCCGGCTATCTGCTCCAAACGCAGTGGAGCACGCGCCTGGTCTTCGATCTCCGCGACGACGACGTCTATTGGTGTACTGCCGACATCGGCTGGGTCACCGGCCACAGCTACATTGTCTACGGCCCGCTCTTGAATGCCGCCAGCATTGTGATGTACGAAGGCGCGCCCGATTTTCCCCGCCGCGATCGCTTCTGGGACATCATCGATCGCTACAAAGTCTCCATTTTTTACAGCTCCGCCACCGCCGTTCGCGCGTTTATGGCCTGGGGCATGGAATGGCTCGACCAACACGATCTCAGCTCGCTGCGCCTGCTCGGCACAGTCGGTGAGCCGATCAATCCCGCGGCGTGGAAATGGTATTCATCCGCAATCGGCAAAGACCGCTGCCCAATCGTAGATACCTGGTGGCAAACGGAAACCGGCTCGATCCTGATTTCGCCGCTCCCCGGTGCGACGCCCACAAAACCCGGCTGCGCCACGCGTCCTCTTCCCGGCGTCGCCGCTCGCGTCGTCACCATGCAAGGCGAAGCCGTAAAACCCGGCGAAACCGGCTATCTCGTAATCGAGCGCCCGTGGCCCTCGATGCTGCGCACCATCTATGGCGATGACGAACGCTTCCGCCGCGATTACTGGAGCCGCATCCCGAATGTCTATTTCACCGGCGACGCCGCGCAATGCGACAAAGACGGCTACATCTGGGTCTTAGGTCGCGTGGACGATGTGATCAAGGTTGCCGGCCATCGCCTCAGCTCCATGGAAATCGAAAGCGCTCTGGTAAGCCATCCCGCCGTAGCCGAAGCAGCAGTAGTCGCGCGCCCGGACGACATCAAAGGCGAAGCCATCGTCACCTTCGTCACGCTCCGCGCCGGCCAAATCCCTTCGCGCGAGCTGCAAATCGCCCTCATCGAGCACGTTGCCGTAACAATCGGCACAATCGCCCGCCCCGCAGAAGTCCGCTTCGCCGATCTCCTCCCCAAAACGCGCAGTGGCAAAATCATGCGCCGTCTATTGCGCGAGCTAGCCCAAAAAGGCGGCATCTCTGGAGACACCACAACGCTGGAAGATTTATCGGTAATCGAAAAACTAGCCAAAGCCAAAGGCCACGATGAAGAGTAGGTTTTCTCTGCGCACTCTGCGTCTCTGCGGTAGTGCACTTTCCTATTTCGGCGCAAACATCTTCGCCGCAGTACGCGTAACAAATCTTCGCGGCACGAGACGCTCCGCGTGAGCACTCGCGTAATTCGCAAATCCCGAAATCACGTAGCTCTTTCCCGCCGCCAGCGCCTCGAGACCAACGCGCGCCACCTTTTCAGCGGTCTCTTGCTTCCTCTTCAAATGATCCGGCTGCCCCGCAACCTGGTGAAATTCGGTAGTCGTCGACCCGGGACATAGCGCGCAAACGCGCACGCCGAACGGCCGCACTTCCTCCGCCAACCCCTCGGCAAACAACAAGTCAAACGCCTTTGAAGCCGCATACACCGAAATGTAAGGCACCGCCTGAAACGAAGCCGTCGAAGCCAAAATCAAAATATCGCCCCGCCGCCGCTGCACCATTCCCTGCAAATAAAGATGCGTCAACTGCACCACCGCGGCACAGTTCACCTGCACCATCCCAAGCTGCGGCTCGAGCGGCTCGCTGCTAAACGCCCCGTAATGCCCGAAGCCCGCATTGTTGATAAGCAGATCGACGTCAATCCTCTTGCCCGCAGTAAACGCATAAATTTCGCTCGGCGCCGAGCGCTGCTCCAAATCCGCCGCTACAATCTCAACCTGAATTTTATTCGACGCCGCCAATTCCGCCGCAAGCTTCTCCAACCGCTCGCGCCGCCGCGCCGTCAAAACCAAATTCGTCCCGCCCCTCGCCAACAATCGCGCCAGCGCCGTCCCAATCCCCGCGCTAGCCCCGGTAACAACCGCCCATTTCCCCCGCCATCTCTCGCTCATCAAAGGCCTCCAAATCAGAGGCCCAATCAAATCACAGCCACAAAGAAATGAACAGTCACCGCAAAGGAATCTACAAACATCGCCATGAGCCACAATGGCATGAGCAGCGTCGCAGGTCTTAGTAGCGCCGACTGCCAGCCGGCGTTTTTGTGCGGAGGTTCTTGGCAAGAAACCAGGGGCGAGCGTTCGGCGAGGCGGGTATCTATTAACCAGAGACGAACTTCAAACCAACCAATCCTGGCTACCAATCTTCAAATTCGCCGCGGACGCGAGACGCGCCATATGCTCAAAAACGCCGGCAAGCTGCCGGCGCTACGAACTTCTGTACCCATCTGAACCAGCGGGAAATTCGGATTATGCTGTCGGAACGAACGCTACAGCCGGATTCCTCGCGCCTGAAGCAACGCCTTTCGCGCCACAAACGAGTCTCGCAGCCACTCCGTACATTCCTTCACATATTTCAATAACTGCCGCGCCCAATCAAAATCCGCCGCCAGCGTCCCCAGTCCCAGCGCGATCATTAAAAATCCCGGCACCGGCGTCGGAATCGCCACGATGCCCAACACCAGCAGCGCGAATCCAAATAAAATTCGCGCGCATCGTCTTGCCTGTTGCATGGTCCGCAAGATCATAATTTTCTCTTCGCCGCCTCGCGCCATAGGTATCGACAAAGATCATTCGATACATGAATTTCTCTCGCAACCTCGCCGCACTTCACCGCGCGATTTCGAAAGCACGTTCGTGGCCACGCGCACCCGCACTTGCCTCCGCCTTAATCACTGCAGATAATGGACTTCGCTCGCGCGCACATTTCCACCGCGCTCGCCGCACTTCTAGATTGGGAAATTTCTACACAGGTGAGGACAAGATGGAACTACACGAAATTCCGCTTCAAATCCCGGAAGGCGCAAACCTGATCCTCGGCCAAGCCCACTTCATCAAAACCGCCGAAGATCTCTACGAAGTGATGATGAACACCGTTCCCGGCGCAAAATTCGCCGTAGCCTTCTGCGAAGCCTCGGGTCCCTGCCTCATTCGCGTCGAATCCAACGACGACGAACTCCGTCGCGCCGCCATCTCCAACGCCGAAGCCATCGCCGCCGGCCACGTCTTCGTCCTGCTAATCCGCCAAGCCTTCCCCATCAACGTCCTAGGCCGCGTCCGCGACTGCTTCGAAGTCTGCAACATCTTCTGCGCCACAGCCAATCCGGTCGCGGCCATCGTAGGCCAGTCCAGCCACGGCCGTGGCGTCCTAGGCGTAATCGACGGCGCCCCACCCAAAGGCGTCGAAACCCCCGAAGACGCCAGCTCCCGCCACGCCCTAGTCCGCAAATTCGGCTACAAGCTGTAGCCGGTCTGAATGATTTTTAGCTCCGGGAAGTCTCGCTGGTAGCGCTTCGCGTCAAGAGTCATCAGGCGATCCGCCTGCACCAAGGCGTGCGCGCCGATAAGAAAATCAACCAGCAAGCGCCTTTGCTCACCGCCGCCCGCGCGGCGCCGGCGCGCAGCGTAGCGCGCGAACCGCAGTCCTGCTTCGAGCCATGTCGCCCGGGTATATTCGAAATCCAAATCTATCCCGGTTGCGTCGAGGAACCCGTTAACGAGTTTTTCGGTCATATTCGGATACGCGAGCAACTCCGCATATACCGCCGCGCCCGCAACGAGACCTCCTTCATTTTTGGCCCGTCCGAGAGTCGTAGCGACCTGAACGGAAGCCGGCTCCTGCGACCAAATCGCGGACACAACGTTCGTATCGACCGCCGTTCTCATCGCTTCTTCTTTTCTGGCTTCTCATCGCGAAGAGATTTTACCCAGTCATTTATTTCACGAACGCTCGTAAAGGCGGGGTAAGCTCCGACATATTTCAGAAATGGATTCTCGGGCGCCTGTTCAGGCCGGATCACGGTTCGCCCACCATCATCCACAAATTCCACGCGATCCCCGGCCTTGAGGCCAAGCCTTCTCCGAAACTCAAGCGGCACTGTGACCTGCCCCTTGCTGCTGATTCTGCTCGATCGGCGCATCTTTACTTTACTCCTTTACAGTAAAGAATATCATACCCACATTACGCTCCGCCACTTTTCTGCCGACTTTCTTATTTGCTCCCCGCGCAACAACATCCCTCTCCTAGCACAATATAGGCCTGAACCTGAAAAACACAGCGGTTCGCGCGGGCGGGTACTTCCCTCTCTAATTAAAGCTTTGTATACTCCCCTTCAGCTCGCCGGTGCTCAAGCACGGCCGGCGTCGCGCTATCCAAGGAAGTCGCATGCACATTCGCAAACCTGCCTTGGCCTTACTGTTATTGCTGCTCTCCGGCGCCTTCTCCGCGCGCGCAACGTCCGATCAAACCGCTCCGGCGTCTCCAGTTTTCGCTGCAATGCGCGCGGAGCTTCAGCGCTCCATGGCGAATCTGAAGTCGCAGCCCATGGCGCCGTACTTTCTCAGCTACGAAATCACTGAAAAGCATTCGGTCTCCGTGCAAGGCGCTTTCGGCGCGCTGACCGCCAGCACTGAGGATCGCAGCCGCCTCCTCGACGTCGATCTACGCGTCGGCGATCCCGCCTTCGACAACACGCACCCCATCCGCGGCGGAATGCCGAGCTTCGACTTCAGCGATCGCTTCTCCTACACGCAGATCCCGCTCGAAGACGCTCCCGATCCCATCCGCCAAATCCTGTGGTACGAGACCGACAAGAAGTACAAGCAGGCGCTCGAGCACTACACGCGCGCGAAAGCAAACTCCGAAGTAAAAGTCGCGCCCGAAGACGCCTCGGGCGATTTCTCCAAAGAGCCGCCGGAGAAATACACGGAACCCACGCGAGACGCCACCGCAGATCGCAGCGCCTGGGAAGAAAAAATCCGCAGCTACACCGCGCCATTCGCCTCCGCCTCTAGCATCTACGAAGGCGAGGCCAGCCTCAGCCTAGAAAGCGAGACGCGCTGGTACGTCAACAGCGACGGCTCCGAGCTCCAGACTTCCTCCGCCTACTATCGCCTCCTAATCACCGCCTACACAAAAGCCGATGACGGCATGGAACTCCCGCGATACGAATCCTTTCTCGCATTCACTCCCGAAGGCCTTCCCGATGACGCCACGGTCAAGAAATCCGTGGACAAAATGATTGCGGACCTCGCCGCGCTGAGGAAAGCGCCGATCGTCGATCCCTTCACCGGCCCAGCCATTCTTTCCGGCCGCGCCAGCGGCGTCTTCTTCCACGAAGTATTCGGCCACCGCATCGAAGGTCATCGCCAAAAGGACGAAGACGAAGCGCAAACCTTCAAGAAAAAAGTCGGCGAGAAAATTCTTCCCGATTCCTTTTCCGTCTATTTCGATCCCACGCAGCGGCGCATCGGCGAAACGGAACTCGCCGGCTACTACCTCTACGACAATCAGGGCGTGAAAGCCCGCCGCGTAGATGTGGTGAAAAATGGCGTATTCGAAAATTTCCTCATGTCGCGCTCGCCTATCGCCGGCTTCGACCATTCCAATGGCCACGGCCGCAATGAGCCGGGCCTCGCCGCCGTCGCACGCCAGTCGAATCTAGTCGTGAGCACTTCCCAGCCCGTCTCGCGCGACGCCCTGAAAAAGATGCTCATCGATCAAATCAAGCAGCAGAATAAGCCCTTCGGCCTGCTCTTCGACGACATCGAAGGCGGCTTCACCATCACCCAACGCTTCATTCCCAACGCCTTCAACGTAATCCCCGTCATGGTCTATCGCATCTATCCCGATGGCCGCGAAGAACTCGTCCGCGGCGTCGATCTAATCGGCACGCCGCTGATCGTTTTCAGCAAAGTCGTCGCCGCCGACGATGACGTCCGTGTCTTCAACGGCGTCTGCGGCGCGGAATCCGGCTGGGTTCCCGTCTCGGCGTCTTCACCGGATATTCTGATTTCGCAAATCGAAGTCCAGAAGAAGGAAAAATCGCAGGAGCGCGCGCCCATCTTACCGCCGCCCAGCGAGAGTCACGCGGGAGCAGCCAAGCCATGAAAAACTCGCTCATAGCCCGCGTGGCGCCTTTTGCAGTCGGCCTGATTTGCCTCTCGGCAGCGCTCGCCCCGCCTGACGCGCACAGCCAAGCGTCACAAAAGCCGGCAGCGCCCACCGAGGCTCAGAATTCCGCTCCGCCGCAACCCAAATTCGATGGCGCAGCCCAGGCCGGCTTCGAAGGCGACATCACCGTGCGCGCCCTGCGCGACGAAATGGCCCGCTCGATGAAAGATCTCCGCCTCGCCCAACTCGAGCAGCCGTACTTCATCGCCTACCGCGTGCGCAACACTCAGTCCATCGGCGTCTCCGCAAGCCGCGGCAGCCTTCTCACCAGCGGCAGCTCCCGCAGTCGCAATCTGGGCGTCGACTTGCGCGTGGGCGACTATGCCTTCGACAACACGAACTTCTTCCCGGGCGCCGAGGGCTTCGGTTTTCTCATGAACCGCCACTTCGGCGAATTCAACGAGCTGCCCCTCGACGATAACTACACCGAAATTCGCCGCCAGGTCTGGCTCGCCACCGACGCCGCCTACAAGCAAGCGCTCGAAAGCCTGGCCGGCAAGCGCGCCGCACTCCAAAACAAGACGCGCACCGACACCCTGCCAGACTTCAGCAAAGAGGATCCCACCAAAACGGTCGACATCCCACCGCCGGTAATCCTCCGCCGCTCCGACGCGGAAGCAATCGTCCGCAATCTCTCCAAAGTCTTGAGTGACATGCCGGATCTCTACGCTTCGTCGGTAAGCATGAACATCACCAATTCCAATTCGGTTTATATCAATAGCGAAGGTACCTTCTACGTAGTCTCGCCCGCACTCATCACTCTCTCCGCCAGCGCTTCGACGCAAGCCGCCGACGGCATGCCGCTCGGCAATTCGATGACTCTCTACTGGCGGTCGCTCAGCTCTTTCCCCGTTCGCGAGCAACTCGTGGCGCACATCGTGGAATTAGGCGCGGGGCTCGAAGTCGCGCGCAAAGCTGCGCTCCTCGATCGCTACAACGGCCCGGTCCTCTTCGAAGGCCGCGCGGCGGCAGAAGTTTTCGGTGAAGACTTCGCTAGCGCTCTCGTCGGCCAGCGCAAATCGATTTCCGGCAGCCCGGAAATGGCAGCCGTCTTCGAGCGCTTCTCCGAGCACGGCGGCGTTTCGTTCACCAATAAGCTCGGCGCGCGTGTCCTCCCCGAATTTCTAAGCCTCGTGGATAATCCAACCATTTCCGAATTCGATGGCCAGCCGCTTTTCGGCGGCTACAAAGTCGATGAGGAGGGTGTTCCCGCACGCGAAACTCATCTAATCGAGAACGGCATCCTGAAAACGTTTCTGACCACGCGCACGCCCGTCGAAGGCGTGGCGCACAGCACCGGCAACAGCCGCGGCGGTTCTGGCTCGCCCAGCAATCTGATTCTCAAGTCTGACAGTGGATTGACCGATTCGCAGCTAAAAGAAAAACTCCTCGATCTCGTGAAGAAGCGCAGCCTGGAATTTGGAATCATCGTGCGCGAAATCGGCGGCTCGGGCGCTACGATGGAAGAACAAGCCATGGCCATGGTCTCGGCCATGACGGGCCAGGGCGAGAGCGGCCGCAGCGTCCTAGTAGCTTTCAAAGTGTATCCCGACGGACACGAAGAGCCGATTCGCGGCGCGCGCATCAGCGGGCTGAATGCGGGATCGTTCAAAGACATCGTCGCAGCCTCGAAATCAGAGACCGTCTACACCTCCACGAGCACCCCTCAATTCAACATCGGCATGATCTCCACGTTCGCAGCAGGCAATTTCTCGATGCCCGTCTCGACGTACGTTGTCCCCTCGCTCCTCTTCGATGATCTAACTCTCACCAAGCCCACAGGCGAGCTTCCCAAGCCCCCGTTCAGCACTCCACCCTCCGCGCAGTAGAGTCCAGCAATTTTCGCCGGGAAATGTGATCGACAAGGTGATTCGCGGCGTCAGGCGTGCAGGGGCCAACACTCAGACAATTACGAGGCTGTTATTCTGGCGGAGAGGGTGGGATTCGAACCCACGGTTGAGTTTCCCCAACACACGCTTTCCAAGCGTGCTCCTTAAACCGCTCGGACACCTCTCCGTTTTTAGGAGCGATTATTCAAAAGCGTAGCAGAAGCCAGCATCACCGGCAAACGCCGCGCGCCGCGCATAACGCATTTCTCTGCGCCCTCAGCGGCTCTGCGGTAATCCTTCTAGCTTTTGTTTTTAAGCGAGGCAGTCGATCCCAAGAAAGGCAGAACCACCGCGGAGATTTCCCAAAACTCTGCTACACTTTTTCCACCACTCCGGGGTGGTGCAATTGGTAGCACATGGGCCTTTGGAGCCTAGAATCCTGGTTCGAGTCCAGGCCCCGGAGCCAGTTTTCTTCCCTTCCGGCCAGAATTCCTACGCTGCCGTTCGATGCGACTTTCGTCCGGGATGCGCGCTGCGCACCAGTGGTCTTCGCCGCGCCGCCAAATATTTCGCCGCGCGTTCGAGCAAATGTTCGAATTCTCGTTGCAGCACTCCGGACTTGCGGGCCTGAGGGCGCGAGGACACACGACGCGCCGGCTTCTGACGAGGGGGCATGGGTTCCTCCAAGCCAAGCTATTGGATATCGCTCCAAAAAAGGGCGATCAGTGGCCGGGAGACTATGCTCAATTAGCGCGACTGTCAAGAGAGATTATAGTTTGCAAACGTGTCACCCCTTCGCGCAACTTCAAGACCCATTAGCAACTTCCGCGGGAAACTGGAAGTGTCACCTTTTGTTGGCCATGGCGGATTTCCACAATCATGTGGAAAAACTCGCGCTGTAATGCTTCCGCCTTGCGCCCCGCCCTCATTCGCAATACTCTGGGCGCCACCATGAGCTCCGATCCCGGACAAATCCTGGTTCTTGGCGTTATCTGGTACATCGTCTTTTTATTCTCCACCACCTGCCACGAAGGCGCGCACGCTCTGGTGGCCAAGCTCGGCGGCGATCCCACTGCGTTTCACGGCGGCCAAGTCTCGCTGAATCCCTGGCCGCATATTCGCCGCGAGCCTTTCGGAACCGTCGTCGTCCCGCTCATTTCCTACTTCGTCGCGCACTGGATGATCGGATGGGCCAGCGCACCCTACGATCCAAACTGGCAGCAGCGTTACCCGCGCCGCGCCGCATGGATGGCTCTGGCCGGGCCCGCGGCCAATTTCTCGCTGATGATTCTCGCCGCCATTGCCATCAAAATCGGCGTTCAATACGGCGTCTTCCGCCCGCCCATGAGCGCTGATTTCACTCACGTCACCGAAGCCGCGGGCGGCGCCGGCTTGGCGGCCACGTTTCTCAGCATTCTTTTTGTCCTCAATCTTGTTCTCGGCATCTTCAATCTGCTGCCCGTCCCGCCTCTCGATGGACACAACGCCATCACCCTCCTCATGAGCGACGAGATGGCGTTGCGCTTTCTCGGCTGGACCAAGCAGGGCTTTGGCTTAATTGGACTCGTCGTCGCCTGGTACTTCTTCGACAAAATCTTCGGCCGCATCTTCACCCTAGCCCTAAATCTGCTCTATCCTGGCGCCAGCTACGGCTAATCAACCGTCCGCGAAGTCGTTCGCCATCAAATCCGTGCCGCAAATTGCAAGCGTCCCTAGCGCCGGCTTGTCCCGAGAATTGTCGAGGGGTGCCAGCCGGCGTCGTTGTACGGCGCTAGCGAGATCTCGTCAACTCCGCGCGCTGCCAATCGGTTGTTACGAAGTTATTCCGAACGGCGGACAACGCACGAATTGATTCAAATGCGAACACCTGTACCAAACTGCACGCCCTGAATCCCGCGACGCCGTCTCTCCAACCATGCTAAACCGTTGACCAGCAAGCCCAGCGAGCATCACTCGATTGGCCCCATTCCTGCTCCAACTCGCCCGGAGGCTTTTTTCATGAACGGCATCCCCGGCCAGGATCGGCATTACGGCGTGGAAGTCTCGGGCTGGAATTCAGCGGAGAATTTCTTCGTCGAGAAGACCTCTCTCGAATGGACGCCCGACGGCTTGAAATCAGTTCGCCTGAAGACTGATCTTCGCGCCGGCACGATCGTCTTCCTGCGCCTCTTGCAGCACGGCCTGGCCTCCAATCAATTTCCGATTGCGTATCAAACCAAAGAGCTAAGTTCCCGCGAACACGACGGTCGCGCTCGCGTCTGGCTGGAGCAAATGCATCCGCGGGAACCACGCGAGCCGTTCGTGCTTCAGGAATTGTCCTCGGCAAGATAATTCGCCGCCGCGCATGATCATCATTTCTCGCGAACGGCGGGCACGACGCGAATCACTTCGATGAGCGCCAATTCGCGATTTTTTCAGCATCCCCCTCGTTTTGTCAGGACATGACTTCAGTCATGCCGCAAACGCCGCCAAATAATTACAGCTTCAGCCGCTGAGGTTGGTTTTGCCGGCTGCCACCCACACTCTATGACTTCAACCGAAAAATTCCCTTTTGAAACTTCATTTCCGTGCTGGAACTGAGCGCCGCGCCGCTCTCTTCGGCGCAGTTTCGCCATTCCACCGCGAATTCCAACTCTCACGCGTAACCGCCGGCCGCTAAGCTTCCTCTTCTGATGCCTTTGACGCTTTCAGGCGCGTGCAACGAAAATCCACAAACTTGGCTCGCCTCCGCTCAAACGAGAGCGCAAGTTGGTACACGCCGTGCCTATCACGTCTTCCCATGGCGACTCTCGAAAAATCGCTCGCAGCTACGCATCGCGGAAATCTTCCCATTTGCGTCTTGGATGACGAATCCGATCACGTCGAGCAGCTCTCGCTGCGCCTCGAAAAGGCCGGATTCCCGGTCATCGGTTCCACGGATCCGGATCAGGCGCTCGATATCGTCCATCGCGGCGGTTGCCGCGCCGTCGTCGCTGACATCCACATGCCCGGCATGGACGGCATAAAATTCCTGGAGAAATCTCTCAAAGTCGATCCCGGCGTTTACGTCATTCTCGTCACCGGCAATTATTCCGTCGACTCGGCCATCGAAGCCATCAAGCGCGGCGCCTGCGACTATCTCTGCAAACCGATAGACGTCACGCGCCTCTACAAGACTCTCGACGAACTCGCCGACGTCTTCGCGCAACGCACCCAGGTTCGCGATCTCGAAAAGAAACTCCTCACCAATCTCGAATTTCACGGCATCGTCGGCAAAAGCCCGGTCATGTTTGAAATGTTTGATCTCGCCCGCAAAGTCGCGCGGCATTACACCAACGTTCTCATCACCGGCCCCACCGGCGCGGGCAAGGAATTGATCGCTCACGCTCTCCACGAGATGAGCCCCGTCTCCAAAGCCCGCTTCGCCGTCTGCAATTGCTCCGCTATGGTCGACACGCTGCTCGAAAGCCAGCTCTTCGGACACGTTCGCGGCGCTTTCACCGGCGCCACTGACACTCGCCCGGGCCTCTTCGAATTCGCCAATGGCGGCACCGTCTTCCTCGACGAAGTCGGCGAAACTTCTCTCCCCATGCAAGCCAAGTTGCTCCGCGTGATTCAAAACCGCGAAATTCAGCGCGTCGGTTCCCCCGAAGTGCGCACCGTCGACGTTCGCATGATCGCCGCAACGAATCGCGATCTGCGCGCCGAAGTTCTCGCCGGGCGCTTTCGCGAAGATCTCTTCTACCGCCTCAGCTCCATCGAGTTGCGCGTTCCCGGCCTCGCCGAGCGCCCCGAAGACGTTCCGCTTCTCGTCCAGCATTTCCTCAAGAAATATAGCGAAGCCTATGGCAAGCCTCTCCTCGGCCTCACCCGCCGCGCTCAAGTCGTTCTCCTCCAGCACAACTGGCCCGGCAACGTCCGCGAACTGGAAAACGTTCTCTCCAGCGCCGCCATGACCGCCTCGAGCGATTTCATTGACGTCGCCGATCTGCCCGAGCATCTCCAACGAAGCGATACCCACGCACCCTTTCACGACGAGCCCTGGCGCCCGCTTCCCCTCGATGAAGTCCGGCGCATGCACATCGAGCGCGTCCTCGAATCCTGCAAAGGCAACCGCGTCCGCGCCGCGCAAATGCTCGGCATCGGCCGCACCAGCCTCTATCGCCATCTGAAACGCGCCAACAAAAAAGCTGCGCACGCCAGCGCGTAAATCATTGCCGCACGGCGCTCGTTCGCAATTTTCGCGCAGGATTTTTTTAACTACCGAGGCACTCTCGAAGCATGTCTAGCAAATCCAGCCGCAGCACATTCCCCGCCCCACCACAGGTCCGGCGCGATCCGCGCGATCCCGCTTCAATTTTCATCGTCGTCTCCGGCTTCGATTCCGCCGGCCATTTCTTCACCGAGCATACCGCCACCATCAACATCAGCGACAACGGCTGCTGCTTCCGCCTGAATCGCGAAGTTCCCGTCGATTCACTGCTCGCCGTCCAGACGCTCGATCAAGACTCCGACGCTCCGTCGCGGCCCGCTCTCTACCAAATCGCCTGGCTCGAACGCCTGACAAAAGGCGCCACAGTAGGCGCCGCTCGCCTCCACGGTGAAGCCAACTGGTACCTCGCACTACCCGCGACCAACGAATCGCAAACCCCGAAAGCCTAGCTGCGCGTCATCGCGCCACTCGCACATATTTCCCGTCGGAAAATTTCCACTTCTGCACTCGTTGCACTTTGACGTCCTTGCCCGTCTTCGCGCTCGTCTCCGTCCCCGAAATCGTCAACACAAGATCGTCATAATCCGGGTTCGCTCCGCGCGCAAAAGAAACCTCGCCCGTCTTGTCCGCGCATTGATTCCCATCGCCGCAATCGCTCGGCTCCGTCGATTCCGTCTCGACGCTAAACGCTTCGCGAATTTCGCCCTTCCACGGTACCAGAATCACCGTCGACGCCTCCGTCTCGCCCTGATTCGTATTTCCCGGCGTCAATTCGAACGCGCCGCGATCCGTCCCGGCGCGCACCACCGACGCTTGCGGCGGCCCGCCCCAATTTCCGAGCACGTCGTAAGCTTTCTCCGCGCTTTCCACCGCCCACGCGTCGCCCTTCTTCGCAAAAATCGCCGCGCCGATCACCGGCGCGCATGCGTGGCAGGTAAACTCCGGCGCCGCGGCGGGCACCGCGTACGTCAGCACGAAAACTTTCATCGCGCCGGAGTCCATCGCGCCAGCCGCCAAAAACTCATGCACTTCCACTTTTCCCGGCTTGTCGAAAAATGTGTGCGGGAATTTCTTCGTCAACCGGAAGGTCGACGTCTTCTTCGCTGGGTCGTAATTTCCGTAAAGCGCCTTCATCGCCTCCGGCAAACTGAAATCGGCGGGCAAAGATGGCGAAGGCGCCGCCTTCGCTGCCGGCGCGCCGGTACTCTGCAAGAAGATGGCTGCGCCGCCGCGCTCACGCGGCAGCGCAGCCACCCCACAAAGCATTACGATGGCCGCTATGAAAGCAGTCCTGCTAAGCATGCTTCATATTTTCGTGAAGCCCTAAGTTAACAGGTTGCCGAACAACTACGCTGCCGTCATTCCGATCCCGCATGCGGGAGAGGAATCTCTCTTCTTCTTGGGCATCCGCGAAAGAGAGATTCTTCGCTGCGCTCAGAATGACAAACTAACCGCACGTCTCGACAGCGCGCCAGGAACATGCGCCGACACACATCCCGTCGTACGGACTCGCGGGGCCGGCGCGCCATCCGCTTTCGTCAGCCGCGCGTGCTACTGCGCTCCGTTGCTGACCGTTCCGTTCGCCGAAACCATCGGCAACGAAACATTGTTATCCATGCGCACCAGGAACTGCGTCTGCGCCGGCAATTCCACTTCCTTGCCCTTGCGCTGAATCACGTAAGCGGTGCCGCCGATGAAGCCGAGCACCGTGCCGCGAATCACGTGGCTGAAAACGACGCCGACCACGGTGCCGCCGCCGGTGCCGATGGCCGCGTCCATCACTGTTCCTTTGATGTCGCGCTTCTCTTTCACCGCCGCGCCTTCATCCGTCTTCAGATCCTTACGCGGCTTGGTGCCGTCCGCTCCGCCGTTCGAGATGGTGATGATGCTCATTTGCGCCGGGAAAATGCGCCCATCAATTTCGATGGATTTGAACATCAAGTTCATCTGCGCCTGCCCGCGGAATATCGCGAAGTGTTCCGGCCGAATCACCGTTCCCACGGTGCCGTGAATCTTCGCGCCGGCCGGCAGCACCAGCATCGAATTGTAGTAAACGGGCTCGGCCACTTCGGCCGTGAACACATCGCCGTTGCGCGCCACGCTGGTGCTCAACCCGCCGAGCAAATTGAGTTTGACTTGCGTGCCTTGAACGAGCGTAGTGGACTGCGCCTGAGTTACGGGGGTTACCAACAGCAGGATGGACACCACAGCGCCTAGCAATACCAATCGTTTCATCGTTCCTCCGTTCCCCGTTTCGTGGGGTTTGCCGCTGGCGCCGCGGAGCAGGTGCGGAGGATGCACCCGCGAGTAAGATACACCACGCTGTCAATAAGCCAAGCGAATTCTCAAAAAGATTCAGCCTGCCTCGGGTCCTCCTTTCTCGCTCTTACCCGCACGAGCGCCGCGAGGCGCCCAAGTGGCGGCGATTGGCTTTTGTTAGCTCGAAACGTGTATTTGAAAAAGCGCGTTTTTGTCTCGATTAGAGCTGTCCTCCGTCGTTTGTTTTGTTAGAGTTGCGGCCGTTTCTAATCGTATGGTGTCTCGATTAGAAATGCCCGCTCTCAGTCTGATCGTTGGGGCTCCGGTCAATCGAGTTTTGCTTCCGACGCGATTGAAGCGCCCGGCGTTCGGCCAGTCCCTTCAACATCTGACATCGAACCTCCGCGTCTTCTAACCGAAACAAGGGTTCAATTAAAATTTCTGTAAGTCATAGAAAACAAATGGCAATTGAAATTCTAACCGAAACATTTTTCAAAGGTGCCGTTTGCTCCGTTCTTCAAAATCGGGGGTCTTCATCGCAAATTGCCCGGAGTGAAGATGTGTATCGGGTCGTGGGCCCGTCACGTTCTCCCCCCCTAGGGCCGGCGTTCTTGCCCCGAGCAAAGCCTCCCTCCTAGAGGTTGCTTTCCAACCTCCAGCATCCAGTCTCGAGCGTCTGTTCTTCTTGGCGCGACTAACGGCGGTTCAGGTGAGCCGACCCCGCGCTCGCGGACTGCTGACAACTAAATCCTGAATATCGCGGAAATAAGCGTAAGTCAATGGTACAGCGGTGTGGAATTCAGAGGTGCGAATTGTGAGCGCGAGGTCGACCATGGGGCCGAAATCCCCCAGCCATCTCGAACACTAATACCGGAAAGGATGGGCACATGGAGCGGCATACCTCCGGAAAAGGCTATTCCACCCGCCCCCGATCCAGAAGGTATTAGCTTGCGTCGACGATATGAGATTAGTCTTTCGGCTCACTTGATTGCATAACAATGTCGGCCCCCTCGACTCGAGTGAGCTTTTGTTGATAGGCTCGGGAGGACGGAGCCGGAATTCGGTTCGCACGCGGGACAGCTCGGTACCGGACATGGCGTGAACTAGAACGC
>Ga0310039_10001267_pt1 | contig 18257 bp, 22 predicted proteins | sample Sb_taG_4_FD_200460 | JGI IMG/M metagenome (GOLD analysis project Ga0310039, IMG submission 200460) | Peat soil microbial communities from Weissenstadt, Germany - Sb_50d_6_BS metaG (v2) (version 2) | ecosystem: Environmental > Terrestrial > Soil > Wetlands > Peat | place: Germany: Weissenstadt...
TCTACACTGAAGGCCGAATATAAGGCTGCAGCCGTACCTACGCCGTCACAAAGAGTCTCTCTTGCAAAATCGGAGGCGTCCATATAGGCGTCCATGTACGGGCGTTCGCGACTCTGGAACGCCGTAGAGAAGGAAGTACAGATGTCACTGCTGGCGCCGCGGTCGGCGGAGGGCGAGCGGAATACAATCGCGGCGAAGGTCATCTAGGATGGAGTCAATGGCGAACGAACCTACCCGCGCGTCGAGGGCCGCAGAAATGGTCAGGCGGTGGTGGCTGCTGGCGCTGCTCGTCGTAGCCGCACTGAGCGCGGCGGCGGGGGTCGGATGGACGGCCGGACAGGACTCGCACGAGCGTTCCCTCAGCGAGTCGAAGGCGAACAGGCCAGCCACGCTAATAACGCTCGGATTCGGGCCGCAGCAGGTATGGCGGCCGTCCCAGGCCGCTATAGCTGAGCTCCACAAGTGCACCGACCCGATCAGCCTGAACTGCGTCCACAAGGTCATGGAGCAGTATGGCGCGAGCGCGGACGCCTTCGAGTTCTACCACCTGACCGGCTGGTTCCTTTTGGAACTGAAACACACTGGCGGGCCGGTGATGTTGGCGTCGGTGGCCGATCCCTGGCGGCCGAACGAGAACGAACAACCGGCGCTCGTCGGTGGGCACCCGGTCATCGTGTATCCGGAGGACGTGCAGGTGCCCGTAGAGAACGACGCGGGCTTCATGGCGCTCAAGGCGAACTTCCCTCAGCTGTGGTTCTGGAAGTCGGGCCCGACGCTCGAGACAAACGCTGTGACGGCGGCGGGCGAACGGTTTGTGTTCCGGTACCGACTGCTGGACGGCTGCCACGCCTGCGCGATCCGCGGGTGGGCGCGCATCGAGTTCGCTTTCGGATCAGACGGGACGTACCAGCCCGCGAAGCTCCTGGACGTCGTGCGGCAGTAGATCGCCGGACGGTTGCGTCAACGTGTCTGGTCGCGTGCGCTCTACGGCGCCGCGTTGGCTGGGTTTCAGATCGCTAGTCTCCACTGGAGCCCCGAACCGCATGGTTCTGCGCGTCAGTCTTATCATAGGCCCCACTGCTCGAAGCTCGTCGCGAAGGTGGCCTTGGATCGTGGCTCGCTTGCGGTGACCGCGTCCAGGCTGGCGGCCAAGTAACCACCTCCAAACCAAAAGGCCGCGACCATGGGTTCGTCCGTCTGCAGCTTCCAGCCGCGTATCGCCGAACGAGGCACTCAAGTACACGCCACAGTGGAAGCAGTTGAAGGATGCGCGCGAGGCGGTGGCGAAGCAGAAGAGTTGATTGGGCTGCCGCGAAGCGGACGCTCCCGAGGGGCAGCAAAGCGTCAGGAAGCGACCATCAGGGCTGCCAACCGCCAACTATGGGTCAGCAGCGCGAATACAAGGCGAGAATCGATCCATCCAGCGCTGACGAGCCGAGTTCGGCCATGAGCCTTCATTTAGGTCTCTGAGTGGCTAGAATCGGCGCGCACGGAGGCGCTATGGAACTGTTCATCTTCGCCCGCTTCCATGTCCGCGCAGGTTGAGAATTGCGGCTGCTCGGCTGCGCGATGACGAGTTCTCGGAGTAGCAATGCAAATTATTCCTAAAAAGAGGTCCAGCAATCGCTTAACGTGGCGCGACGGTATCGCTGTGGCATGCTTTATCGCTGCGATGTTCCATCCGGTGACGCGAGTGATCGCGTTTGGTTTGGCATTCGGCTGGGTAGCCGTTTCCGCATATCGGCGCCTAAGGAATGCGCCCAACAAAGGCGCCGCGATGCGCGACATGATGGAATCGGATGATGAAGACAATGTGATGCACTGAGGATTTCGTACTCTGGAAAGGGTCCTCGTGGATGATTGCTCAACCGATGATAGTTCAATCTGCCAGAGCAGTGAGCCGCCGACAACTTTCGAATCGGCCTCCCCGTGCAATTCATGCTGAAAGTCCCGGATTCAGTGCGGCGACGCATCGTGATTTTACCCAATGATGCTCTCAGATCGGCCATTTCCACGATGATCCCAGCGTTGAATGCAGCGGCGCGAGCGATTTCAATGCCAAACATCACGAAACGCCGCCGTTCGTCACTCGTCGACTCAGATTCTAGAGGTCCGGCGGTGGCAATGACGTTGCCGCGACCGCGCGAAGCTTCGATTTTCCCTGTAATGCAGCGGCAGATTCGACTTTTGACGCCGAATGCACGGCGAGGCCATAACGAGCGTGGTTCGAAGTTAGTTAGGCTCGGGGCCCACGAAACACCCGGCGCGGCGCGACGATTACTTCGACAGACCCTCCGCCTTCATGGCGGCCACGACCGTGGGTCGGGTTGCGAGCTCGCCGTGATAGCGCTTCAGGTTCGGCCATTTCGCGAGATCAATGCCGACATGACCCGACCAGCGAAGAACCACGAAGAGGTACGCGTCCGCTACTGTGAAAGTATCGCCCGTTAGAAAGGCTTTCGAGCCCAGCGCCGTGTTCAGCCAATCGAGGCGCTTGGCGAGATTGCCGCGCATGTATTGCTTTGTCTCCTCTCCGGCGGCCGGATTGAACAGCGGTGAAAAATTCTTGTGTATCTCTGAATTGATGAAGCCCAACCACTCGATCAGTCGATAGCGCTCCAGAGTACCTGCGACAGGCGCGAGCTTGGCCGCCGGATTGCGGTCCGCGATGTAGAGAAGGACCGCGACGTTCTCCGTGAGTACCTGTCCGTCGTCCAGCCGCAGCGCGGGCACATAGCCTTTTGAGTTGACCTGGTCGTACTCCAAACCATCCGAAGTCTTGCGCGTCTTTCGGTCGAGAGCCGCCGTCTCAAACTTGATGCCCGATTCATTCAAAGCAATAAGGGAAGCCAGGGAGCAGGCTCCGGACATGTAGTACAGCTTCATGTGGCACTCCGCGGTCGTGCATGGGGGACCGCCATGCTAACCTCGCGGCCAGACGAAGCAAGGCCATTGGCCAAGGAAGGCACTGCGCAGCGCGAGGATCCGCGCCGCAGAATTCTGGTGGGGGCCATCGTGCTGGCCCGCGTAGATCAGGGGTTGCTGGAAGAATCGGTGTTGCGGGGATGGTTGGACGGGGCCGTCACGCGCGAGGAGGATCAGGGCTCTTTACGACTCTTGGCCATTAGTAACGGTTTGTTGTGAAGTGCGCCGGGAGACCGGCAGGGAGTAGGTGGTGGAAGTCCACCGCGATGAAGGAGTAGCGATCCGCATCGGCCCCGAGCCGTGCGTCGTCATCCGCGAGGGTGCCGGCGAAGCGTCGGCAGGGGAGCGTGCAGGCCAGCCATTGAGCCGCGAAAGAAAAGGGAACAGGAATGCCGACGCTGTTTCACAGGCGGAAGGCAACACGAGCTGTCGCGCTATCGCAAGCGGCCGCCCGATCCTGCGTGGTCAGAGGACCTGGCATGTACGGAAGCTCCTTGTACGGGAACCGGGAGGTCTCCCACTTGGCCACTTGCCTATTGGGGTGGTCCGCATCGGGAAGGCGAGGAGCCGTAGCCGATGACGCACGAGTGGGAGAAGTCAGACCCTGCCAAAGTAACGAGGAAGCCGGCGAACGGCGGTGAGAGAACACCGTTGGAGCTGGGGGAGCGAAGGGCGGGGACCGAGGGGAACACGAACGGGACTCCCACGTGCCGGACACCGAGCCGGGGAAGCGTGCCAATGGGGCTCGAGCGTGTACGAGGGCGAGCAAGGCTAGACAAGAAGGAGCGATTCACCGCTCTGCTGCACCATGTGGACGTTGATCTGTTGCGGACCTCGTTTCTCGCGCTCAAGCGAAAGGCGGCGCCCGGGGTCGACGGGCTCACGTGGGCGCAGTATGAGCAGGACCTGGAGTCATACTTGGCGGATCTGCACGGGCGGGTTCACCGCGGCGCGTATCGGGCTCTGCCCTCGCGGCGCACGTATATCCCGAAGGAAGACGGGCGGCAGCGCCCGCTCGGGGTAGCGGCGCTTGAGGATAAGATCCTCCAGCGTGCGGTGGTGAGTGTGCTCAACGCGATCTACGAGGAGGATTTCCTTGGGTTCTCGTACGGCTTTCGATCCGGGCGTAGCCAGCACGATGCGCTGGACGCGCTCGCTGTCGGGATAACGCGTACGAAGGTGAACTGGATCGTCAAGGTTGATCTCCGATCTTTCTTCGATTCGGTGAGCCACGATTGGCTCGTCCGGTTCGTCGAGCATCGTGTGGGTGACCCGAGGATCCTGCGTCTGATCCGCAAATGGCTGAAGGCTGGGGTGATGGAGGACGGTGAGTGGCGGGCGATGGAGAGCGGGACCCCACAGGGGGCGACGGCATCCCCATTGCTGGCAAACGCGTATCTGCACTACGTCTTCGATCTGTGGGCACAGCGGTGGCGACACCGCGAGGTTCACGGCAACGTCATCTACGTGCGCTATGCCGACGATATCCTCGCCGGTTTTGAGCACAGGGTCGATGTCGAGCGGTTTCTGGCGGCGCTAAGGGAACGAGTCGAGAAGTTCTCGTTGTCGCTGCATCCGGAGAAGACGCGGCTGATTGAGTTCGGTCGTCATGCGGCCGAGGCGCGATCCCGCCGTGGGATGGGTAAACCGGAGACGTTCGACTTCCTGGGTTTCACGCATATCTGCAGTCGAGACCGTCGCGGGTGGTTCCAGCTCAAGCGGAAAACCCGGCGGGACCGGATGCGGACGACGCTGAAGGCCATCAAGGTCGAGCTAAAGCGGCGATTGCATGAGTCAGTTCCGCTGCAGGGTCAGTGGCTCGGGCGCGTTGTCCGAGGTTACTTTGCCTACCATGCGGTTCCGACCAACTTCCGAAGTCTCAGTGCGTTCCGTCATCGCGTCGCGAGGCTCTGGCTGCGGGCACTCCGCCGGCGTAGTCAGAAAGATCGCACGACATGGGTTCGCGCCCTTACTTTGGTCGCTGACTTCTTGCCCTCCCCGCGCATCCTGCATCCCTGGCCCGAGACCCGTTTCCGCGTCACACACCCAAGGTGGGAGCCGAGTGCCCGAATCGGGCCCGCTCGGTTCTGTGCGGGGGGCACACAGTAATGAGTGTCCCTACCGCGATTAACTTTTTGAAACCGCCGCAGAATCAGACGCTCGCCAGAACTACAAAATCTGCGCTCTGCGTCGATTTATAGATCCCATAAAATCAAACAGTTGCCGATCGAAACCGTATCAATCGGCCAATAGTCGTCGATGCCCCCTCAGCTGCGCGCACCACGGACCGCGCGCTCACGACAGCGCGCGCGTCGAGAGTCACGGCTCAAAACTCGCAATTGCACGCTCTATGCGGCGATCCGGGACGAGCCAAATTAGTGCCACCAGTACGTAAAGCGCCTGCGCGAGGTGAGGCGACCAGAACGAGATCGGAATCGCCGCGAGGTAGATTAGCGGCGAAGACTTGCCCTGCCAGTCGCCCCTGACAGCGCGTTTCAGGAGCGACTCCGGACCCTGCGAGGCAATGATCACCTGCTGCAGGACGTAGTAGGAGACGGCCGCCATCAGCAGCACCGCACCATAGAGCGCAGTCGGTACCGGCGCGAAGTGGTTCGCCCCCATCCAGTGGGTCGTGAACGGGACGAGCGACAGCCAGAATAGCAGATGCAGGTTCGCCCACAGCATAGGCCCGTTGACGCGGCGGACCGTGTGCAGCATGTGGTGGTGGTTGTTCCAATAGATACCGAGGTAAATGAAGCTCAGAACGTAGCTCAGGAACACTGGGACGACGGGCGCGAGCGCCTCCAGGCGCTCGCCGATCGGTACCTTCATCTCGAGCACCATGATCGTGATAAGGACCGCGATCACCCCGTCGCTGAATGCTTCCAATCGGTTTTTGCTCATATTTGCTCCCGCGCGCGGAGCCTCGCTCTGGAGGCACTACACTAACAAACTAATGCTATCAGCGAATTTGGATACGTCGCTGGCCTGCCCGCAAGCGGACGCTCGCCACTGGCAGAAACGGGTCACGATGCGACAGATATCCGCGAAGAATTGCAGAAACAATTCCTCTGAGCGGGCGACAGACACAAGTCGTCGAGGCCCGTCGCGTGTTTCGCGCTGATTGCAAGGCCAATCGAGAAATCTGGGAAAATAACACTTTTTTTCGCCATAGGCCGCACGTGCTCGCGATATGGCGCATGCTCCCCGCCCTCAGCCGCATACGAGCTGAGTTGGCTGGCGAATTCTCGCTGGCTATACGCGAGGTCTATTTTATGGATCAATCAAAGAGCGTTCCTGCTAACGATATCGCCAGGAACAAGCATACGGCACCGGCGAAGAACATCGTCGATACGCTGATCGCTGCGGGAAATTTCACGACCTTCGCTGCCGGCATTAAGGCAGCGGGCCTGACCGAAGAGCTGGCCGCGAAGGGCCCGTTCACGGTCTTCGCGCCGACTGACGAAGCGTTCAAGAAGCTTCCGTCCGGCTCGTATGACCTCCTGCGCAAGGACCCGGCGAAGTTCAAGGCAGTTCTGAACTATCACGTCGTCCGAGGCAATTTTATGGCCAAGGACATGAAGTCAGGCGAAGTGATGACAATGCAGGGCAGTACGTTGACGGCAGCGGTATCGTCCTCGGACGTGCGGGTCAATGGGGCCCGCATCACGCAGGCGGATCTCGTCGCGGCGAATGGCACTGTTCACGCCATCGATACAGTCATTCTGCCCACGAACTGGCAATTGCTGGCGGCCGCTGCCTGACGATCGCCTCTTGCTTAGCACTTTCGTGCACTGGAAGGCCCCGCTCGCGGGGCCTTCTCTTTCCAAACGAGATCTCGTCGCCCTAGACACCGCTGCTCGAGTGTCGACTTAGGGTCGAGTGCGAATACGCTGATCTGCTCGGACCCGGCCAAAAGCGGGCAGCCGGTGGTCCCATTATGGTGGCGGGAACCGTACACTCAGACGCCGTGCCTCGTGATCAATTGCTGATATGCGGGATGCGTCTGCGGAAAGACTCAGGCCGTATCCGCAGTTTTCATTACATGGGTAATCCAATGCTACTTCGGAGCGACAGTGCGCTGCGACGCGACGGCTTTCCACGTCTTTCCCGTGCGAATGAACGTGTCTGTAAATACCACTTGTTGGGCGAGCGGCTGCCCATCGTAGGTATCTTGCTGCACGCCTGCGCCAGTAACGACAGCGGCGTGGCCGTAAACGACCGGCCTCATGTCCGATACTGTGATGACCGAGAATTTCAGCGCTCCGGACTTCAGTGCACTCAGCACTGATGCCTTATCGCCGCGATGACCCGTCTCATCGGTGTCGACGTACGTACTTGCAAGAATGTCCGACAGTGTCTTCACGTCGCTCTTCTGGAGTGCCTGAACCCAGCCGTGTTCCAGGGCGATCAGGGCGCTGGCATCGTCAACCTGCCCAGGCGGCTCGGCGGACCACGCCGTCAGGGCTGCAAGCGCTGTGGCTACTATGACGGCCTGCAGGTAACGCATAGCACACCTCTTGTCATGGTTGTTCTCGCGTGTCTGAAGTATTGCGCCGAACTCGTCTGGGAGGCAAGCGCGCGACCGAATGCCGGGTGATCTGGAAGCACTGAACTGTCTGTCCGCTTTCCCAGACTGTAGACAACCGCTGCGCGCCAAGTCTGCTGTCCGCTCGGGGTCAACATCGGAAACCCAGTCTCAAGGCTCAGTTCTTCAGTGCCATGGGGCAGCAGCTCATGCCGCGTAGCTGGGCTCGACCTCCCTTTGCGGACACTAGCCCACCAAGTCGCTTACGATGCGGCGCCACTCCGCGTCGAATGGTTCTCGGCAAACGGGCTTTCCCGCTCGCCGGTACCAGTAAGCCGCGTTCTCCTGATCGCCTTCCTTGCGATGCAAGTAGGCGTGCACCCAGGAAGCCTCGGGGCCTTCATCCTCCTGTGCCCTTTCATGCGCCTGCTTCCAATCGCCCTTGGCATCCCACCACAAGCCGGCGAGGGCCGGTGTGAGTTCCACTGGCGGTTGAGAGGCCGTCAGGGAGTTGTAGAAGTCATCGAAAGTCATGACTGAGCGACGTATCGATATCTCTACTCGGATCAACGATGATGACCCTCGGTCTTCTCGCGGTCATAGTAATCAACCGTCGCCTCGGCGCGGAACATCTTCCGCAGGTTTCTCTCGCCGCGCTGCCCGGCCACAATGAGGATCTTCCCAGAGTCCGGATACTCGCATGCTTCGACATCAACGAGTGTTGACAGTGCCAAATAGCGAATGGTCGTATTGCCGGTGTTGATGATTTGATGCGCCACCTCAGGCCCGCCGGGCGGGCATGCGATCACGTCGTGCTTTCGGATCGGATAGCGCCGGCCGCCAAATCGCAGTTCGCCCTCGCCCTCAAGGACCAGGAACATCTCCTCCTCGCCATGATGGCAATGGAAGGGACACTGGGCCTTTCCCGGCGGCAGAACCGTTAAATTATAACCCAGCTTTTTTGCTCCAATATGATCGCTGATCTGGCCGCGGTTCGATGTGTAGAGGCCGTTCTCTTCCACGTCGTCAAACTTGACCTCTTCGATGTTCATGACGGGCTTCATTACGGGGTCCTCCGATGATCGTCGTGCGATGGCAAGTCTAAGTCAGGGGAATCGGAACTTGCGACCTTGATTGCGTGGCGCGCACTCGAATCCCCCTCTGACGCGACGGTTACACCGCAGGAAGGCCGCCATCCGCGACTGGCCGCAACGGGTCGAGGGTGTGTAAAAACCCGAAATGCGATTCGCGTACGTTCGATTCTTTTCGTTTTTCAAAAGAAAACGTCTCAGAACTGCACGTGGGTACACCAAAAACGCATCGTCGAAGCACTCCAAACCAGGCAACGGGGGTTTTTACACACCCTCGGTCAGGACCGGAAGAGATGAGCTTTGAACCGTACGGAAGTTAGCATGGCTGTTGCTTTCGCCATGGCAGACTGCGGCGGAGAGATGAAGAACGTTATCGTAGATTGTTATCGAACCATTTTTGGCCGTAGTACAGGCCGACACCACTTGCAACGCCCCCAAGAATCACGGCGGCGCCGAGATTCAACTGTCCTCCGAGCCACCAACCCGACGCTCCCAATAGCGATGCACAACCCCAACCGATGATCGTTCTCAATGTCCTGGCTCCTACGGTGATTGTCGGCCACAGGATGCTGGCAAGCCTATCCGCTTTGGCCCCTCCGGAAGCGGACACCCTTCTGCGGCCGCTTCGGTCAAATCCGGTCCAGCACTCTTAATGGCTGGGATTTCAGCTCGAACCAGTTAGGTTCATGAACGCGGGCACCGGCCGCGCGGCCGCATGCAGCCACTTTGCCATGGCGCTGACTACAGACATCACGACCCGGCGCTGCGTCATGCGATCTCGCCATTCCAGAAGCTTTGGTGTCGCAGCGGTGATGGGTGCACTTTGACGCTCTCCAAAAAGCGACGCCATATAGAAGGCGATGTCGGCGAATGAATAGTCGCCCGAAAGCCACTCGGTGGTGGTCAGCAACTTTTCCATTTCAGCGTAGTAGGCGGTGGCCGCTGCGATACTCGATATCGCAAGAGCATCGTCGAGATTCTTCTGCAATCCCATGAGGCGAATGATATGTGGAAAATACACTTCATCAGATTGGTGCTCTAATCGACGCGCGCGCGCACGATCCCCAATCTCGTACGGCCATAAAGCCGGCGTCGGCCGGAGATCTTCCAGATATTCGAAAATTTGTGTCGAATCGAAGATTTCGAGGCTGCCGTGTACTAACACGGGCACTTGCCCTTTGGGGTTGATGCGCAAGACTTCAGGGTGCTTGGGGCTATAGCCGAGATGAGAGTCATACGCCACCATGATCAGGTCGAAATCCAGACCCTTTTCAAGCGCGGCGATTTGCGCCTTGGCCCCGAACATACTAAGGGGGCCGGAGTACAACGTGAATCGAGTGGGTTGCGAGCGCATCGGCCTGACTCCTAGGGCGTGGTGAGCGCAGTGGAATAATTACATATCCGCCTCGCCGGATAGCAGCTATTCGCGAGAGGCCGGTGAGGGTCACCGTACCGCCGCAGCCAATTCCCGTCGTTGGCGGTTCTGAAATAACCGCCGTGAAGCGGCCGCCCGCCGCAGGCGGTTCAGTCCCGGCCAATCGAACCGAGGTCACGACAGTCGGCACAAGTTGACTGATCGTGACCGACGAGAGTAAAAAACAATAGTAGCGCCGACCCGGCGGAATCACCGGTCACGTTCGGCAGGAATCGCTGGTCATCTGCAGCGGGATACGCAAGGGGGCCACAAGCAGGTGTGTGGCTGCATTGACCCCAACCTTGCTACCACGCAAGAAAATATGCGGTAAAGGCTACTTCTTTAATCAATCGGCCTTTCGGTTTCCAAAGGATCCGCGACTAACCAAGGAGGCTAGCATGAAACGATTCACCTTGATTTCCATGGTGCTAATCGCGATCTGCGCGACATTCGTAGCACCAGCTGTTGCCCAGCATGAACACCCCGCAGGCGACCCAGGGAAACTCGGCAAAGTGAATTTTTCCGTTTCCTGCGACCTAGCGGTCCAGCCGCAATTCAGCAGTGCCGTCGCCATGCTCCATTCTTTTTGGTACGAAAAAGCCAGCGATACCTTTGCTACCGTGGCTCAGAAAGATCCTGCGTGCGGCATGGCCTATTGGGGAATTGCCATGACCTACTACCATCCCATCTGGGAAGCACCCGGTCCGACGGATCTGAAAGCAGGTGCAGGGGCCGTCGAGAAAGCACAGTCCGTTGGTGCCAAATCCCAGCGCGAACGCGACTACATTGCCGCCATCGAGACGTTTTACAAGGACAGCGATAAACTTGACCATCGCACCCGCGCCCTGGCTTATGAAAAGGCCATGGAGCAACTGCATGCGCGCTATCCCGATGACGGCGAGGCGGCCGTTTTTTATGCCCTCGCTTTGCTCGCGACCGCGCCTCCCACCGACAAGACGTACGTGAATCAAAGAAAGGCAGGCGCAATCCTCGAACCGATTTTTCTCGAGCAGCCAGAGCACCCGGGAGTGGCCCACTACATCATCCACGCATACGACTACCCACCGCTCGCGGACAGGGGTTTGCAGGCGGCGCGGCGCTACGCCAAGATCGCACCGGATTCGCCGCACGCGCTGCACATGCCGTCGCACATTTTCACCCGACTTGGCCTGTGGGACGAGTCAATTGATTCCAATCTGGCTTCCGTGGCATCGGCCGAGAGGAACAACGCCCCGGGTAACGAACTGCATGCGAAGGATTACCTGATTTATGCCTACCTGCAGGAAGGGCGGGACTCGGAGGCGAAAAACGCGCTCAAGGCAGTGCTTCACGGCAGGTCAGACGATCCGCAGTACATGAATTGGCTCTACGCCACGGGTACTTCGCCCGCGCGCTACGCCGTCGAAAGACATCGATGGTCGGAAGCGGCCGCACTGCCTGTGCCCTCGAACACGTTTCCCCGGGAACGCTATGCTTGGACGGAAGCGAATCTGCATTTCGCTCGCGCTCTCGGCGCGTCACACATTGGCGATACCGAAGCTGCGCGAAAAGACGTGCAACAGCTTGCAGCGATCCGGGACGTTCTTATCCAAGAGAACAACAAATACTGGGCCGACCAAGTAGACATCCAGCGCGAGATCACAGCTGCCTGGATAACTCTGGCTGAGGGCAAACGCGAGGACGCTTTGCAGCAGATGCGTTCTGCCGCCGACCACGAAGACAAGACCGACAAGCACAACGTCACCCCGGGAGTCATTCTTCCAGCTCGCGAGCTTCTTGGAGAGATGTTGTTGGAACTGAAGCAGCCAGTCGAGGCGATGGTTGAGTTCGAAGCCACGCTGCGCACAGCCCCAAACCGTTTTAACGCGCTGTCAGGTGCCGCCCATGCGGCAAAGCTGTCCGGGGACGGCGAGAAGGCGAAAGGTTATTACGCCAAGCTGCTGGCCATCTGCAGCCATGCCGATGGAGATCGACCCGAGCTTCAGGACGCCCGGTCGCTTTTGGCCCAGAAATGAGTTGAAGCTCGACAATGTTCACGTCTTACTTTTTCCGACTCCCCATACCTGCCGCTCGCGATGGACCGTAAGGGGCCAACTGGCTTGAGCGGCACTGACCGGCCAGAACCGGAAATTGGCATTCCGAATCAGCATGCCCGAAACCGGACGCTCGGCAACCCGCATGGGGCATCTGGTAACCCGGGCAGATTTTGCTGGCGCTATACTCGACTCGTCGATCCGATGTGTCATTCCGCACGCGAACGGACTCGGAGGCTCCGGTGACCACGGCCCGACGGGAGTTACTGACCACAGTATTGTCTGCAGGCGCAGCCGCCATGACACCACCCATCACGAGTGCTGAGACGGGTCGTGACCACGATCATGACCATGACCATGACCACTCGCATCAGAAGCTGCCTTCTGACCCCGCGCTGCGCGTTAAATCGCTCGAATCGCTCCTGGTGGAGAAGGGACTGGTGGATGCGGCAGCCCTCGACGCCGTAGTCGAAGCCTATGAACACCGAATTGGTCCACGCAACGGCGCGCGCGTCATCGGCCGGGCCTGGGCCGACCCGGCCTACAGGCGGCGACTACTCACCGACGCGACGGCTGCAATCGCAGAACTGGGCTTCTCGGGCTCCCAGGGAGAGCACATGGTGGCCGTCGAAAATACGTCTCAAGTGCACAACCTGGTCGTGTGTACGCTCTGCTCCTGCTATCCCTTTCCGGTGCTCGGCCTCCCGCCGGTCTGGTACAAGTCACCGGCCTACCGTGCCCGTGCAGTCATCGACCCACGGGGAGTGCTGCGCGAATTAGGTTTGGAGCTCCCTGAGGAGGTCGAAATTCGAGTCTGGGACAGCACAGCGGAGATTCGCTATCTCGTGGTGCCGGAACGACCCCCAGGGACCGAGCACCTCAGCGAGGAAGAGCTCGCTGCGCGCGTGACTCGCGACTCCATGATCGGAGTCGCCAAAGTCGCCTAGTGACGCAGTGCAAATAGGAGGGAAAGCGTTGCCATGAACGGCATCCACGACCTCGGCGGCATGCAGGACATGGGGACCATCCCCTACGAAAAGACCGAGCCGGTGTTTCATGAGCGCTGGGAGGGCCGCATCTTTGCGCTGAACCGCGCCACGGGCGCCTGGCGAAAATGGAACCTGGATGCGTCGCGGTTTCAGCGCGAGCTCATCCCGCCGGCGGAATACCTGCGAATGAGCTATTACGAGCGCTGGGTTGAGGGTCTTGTGGGGTTGCTCGTGAAAATGGGACTTGTAACCCAGGAAGAGATCACGTCCGGTAAACCCTCTCCCCGAACCGCCAAGCTCGTGCCTCCCCTCACACCTGACAAGGTCTGGCCCTTGCTTGCCCGTGGCGCTCCCGCCAATCGGGACGTGGCGTCCGAACCTCGATTCCAGGCGGGTCAACCCGTGCGAGCCAGGAACATCCATCCGGAAGGGCATACCCGCCTGCCGCGCTATGCGCGTGGTAAGGCCGGAATGATCGTGCGCGATCATGGAGTGTTCGTCTACCCCGATACCAATGCACTCTTTCAAGGGGAGCAGCCACGACACCTCTACTCCGTGCGCTTTAGCGCCCAGGAGCTCTGGGGCCCCGAGGCAAGCGCCCAGGATTCGGTGTACCTGGATATGTGGGAGTCCTACCTTGAGCCCGCCTGAGCCCACGATCGACTCGGATCGCCTCGGCTCCTTGCTGCGATTGCCTCGTGAAGGCCACGAGCCGGTGTTTGCAGAGCCTTGGCAGGCTCAGGCGTTTGCGCTCGTCATCGAACTTTCGAAACGCGGCTACTTCACTTGGCCTGAATGGACGCAAGCACTTGCGCAAGAATTAAAAGCCGCGGCAGTGGGTGGCGAGAGCGACGATGGGTCAAGATACTACGAGCATTGGCTCGCTGCCTTAGAGCGGCTTGTCCTCGCAAAGGGCCTAACCGATAGCAACGCGCTGGCGAAACGAAAGAGCGCCTGGACTGACGCCTATCGACATACGCCGCACGGGAAACCGGTAGTTTTGCCCACAACATCGAGCAGTTGAGAGACCATGAGACATGGGCTGCAAGATACATCGCTCGAACCGTTCGGATAACTTAACCGCTTCCGCATTCACGACTGGATCTATTTCAAACGCGCCGGGCGGTGGCTCAATTTGACGACCGGAAAGCAGACTCTGCCCACGGGCCGTTCCGGGTCAGCAGCGAGCGTCGGCCGATTGGTAGATGCTCAGGGTCGCCGATCGGCCGAGGCTATGTGTGAAAACGTCTACGGGCCGCAATGCGAGGCCGCAAAGCCGGCCACGTACGTGCGATTCTGGCGGACCTGGATGCTTCCAGATGCGATTCGCCGTTCGCAGTAGAGCACAAGCTTCTAGGTGCGTGGGTTATTACACAGCCTCGGCCATTACCGGACGCTAGCGCTGTGGCCATGGTTATCCGGACATCGGGCGTTCGTGAGGTATCGCCGTCAGGTCGCTGTCGGCACGTCGCAGACCGGCGGCGCTGGCTCTGTACCTCGCTGCATCACGCACTTATGTGTGCTGCAGACCGTGCTGCAGACCGTGCAATCTCGTTGCCCGCGATTTGGGTGTCAGCGGCTTGAACCGCGTTTCAATTTCCCGTGCCAGGCTTCACTTCGGTCTGAATACCGTCGCTCCATGCCCATGCGATCAGACGCCAGCCGGAGGCATCTTTCTGCAGGGCAACTGTCAAGATCGAACCGCTCTGCTTCATCGGCTTCCCCTTCATTGTGAAGGTATAACTGGCAGGGACGACGACATAAGCACGCTCCGCTTTGATATCGATGTGCCGGGGCCTACCGAGGGTGACCGCCCCAGCGGTGATTTCATTCGCTTTGCCGAAAGAGTCGAAGTCACTCGACCACTTGTCGCAAGCCCCTGCGCCGTGCCATTCGTGGGGCGGGAAGTCGTCAATGACGGATGTCACGTCGGCACAAGTTGCGAGAGCCGATTTCATGTCGCCCTTATTGAAGGCGTCTACGAATTGATGCAGAACCGCCATCACATCTGCTTTTTCAGAACCTGCAGCCGGTCCCGCCGCCAACGCAGCCACGACGAGTGCGATAAGTATTTTGTGCATCGGGATCGCTCCTTTGTGATTTTGTGATTAGGTTTGTATGGAATCCTGACCGCCGCCGATTATACAGATATGCCGGAGTTCACGTCGGTGCGCACGACTTACACCGCCGAGAGCATGCCACGCCGGATGAGTCCCGACGCGACTGTCCGCATCCTCGTGCGTGAATGTCCAGTTCTGAGAAGACTGAGCGGCTTCGGGTCAGAAGCGACATTCGATGGATCGGTGGGGCTGAGGGTCGCTGACCGGCCACAAGGCGGAGAGTACTGACTTAGCAGCATTAGGGGATGACAACTCCGCGTATCATGGCCATGTTTGTTCACCCCGCGCAATCCAAGCAGGGGCGTCCGAAGTGTATAAGTCCTAACGATAATCACAAATGAAGAGAGGATCAAAAATCATGAAGCGCGATATTTCCGGCGTGTACGCATTGGCAGTTGCCGCAGGGTGTCTCAGTTTGTCCGCCTTCGCTGCTGATTTACCCAAGAGCGGAAAGTAGTCCGGTCACTATGGTTGGACATTCACCGGTCAGGTGCAGAAGCTCGGAGAAGACCGGGTGGTCTATGTTGGCATGGTGCCTGGAGTCATGTTCAATAACGAGGGCAAAGGCTTCATGCATAAAGCCCGGGTCGATTGCACTCTCTTTAACGATGTCAATAAAGGACGTGCCAACGCGAATGGGACCTGCCTGGTCACGGACGCAGATGGGGACAAAGTCTTTGTCGAGTGGCGATGCGCGGGTGTGATGCCTGCGTGTCCAGGCACTGAGCGCTTTGTGGGAGGGACCGGCAAGTACACAGGTATAAGCGGCGACCAAAAATTTCAGGGTAACTTCATAGGCGACACTGGCGCGGCCTGGTCTGATTGGAGCGGAGAGTACAAACTTCCCTAAGCCTCGGCTCATAAAGAGCTAATCAGACATCCCCGGAGCGGCCACTGACGACCGCCGGCAGTGGGTCAAGCGGCGGCGGCCGGCCAAGAGCGGTCGTCCACTGAGTCGAAATGATCGCCCGAAAGCGGCTGATTGATACAGGCTATACCGGCAGTGCATTTCGAGGGTCGCGCCGCCAGATGGCCCCCCACCAGGTCGATGGAGTTCCGACGGCGCTATCAACCAAGACTTTGAAATCGTCGCACCGATCAGCAGAGGATAGACCCAGTCCCGACGCCCCACCCGGCCAGATCCGACGGATGACTGCCCCGCGGAATGCAGGTAGTCGATCTTCGTTGTTTACCTGAGGTGAAGATCAACAGAGGCGCCGTCGTTCGGCGCCCCGAAGATCACTGGCGATGGAACGGTCTACTTGTAATAGCCGACGCCGCACACCAGATCGCCAGCTCTGCTTGTGAAACTCACTTTCGGAACCGGCGTCGCGTCTGCGCCCGGCTTCGGGAACATATAGCTGACCTGAGTGAATTGACCTTCCGGCTTCTTCGCCGCGGCAAATTGTTCCGCGCCAGACGCCTTCCCGTTGGAGTCCCTAAGGGTCCTTATGTCCGTCCCAAGTAAGTTCTTTGCATTAGGATTGTAAATGGCAACGAACTTGCCGTCGCTGATATTAACGCAAAACACATAAAGGTCTCCGTCCAGGAATCCACCTTCTCCCTTGTTGAACATGTCGAGCGCTTTGGCCTTGTTTGCCTTCACGGCAGCAATTGCCTTCACGAGCATCGCCTTTGCTTCATCGGCGGTACCGTGCGGATTGGGCTGCTGTGCGAAAACCGTAGGTGAGAGCGCAAGGACTGCGGCTGATGTCACTGCGATCATGAACGTGCGAATCATGGAATTCTCCTTGTTGTTTGGACCTATGCCACAGGCTGCGTGGGCCTGAGTGGATTGGGTGCGAGTACGCGGAGATTGTAGCGGTTGCATTCCAGTTTTGGTTGGTTGCGACGACCCCTTCAGGCCCCGATAGGCGCCGGTGTGCTCAACACCGTCGAGGCCGACTGCCGGAAACCCGTACGGGAATAGGCGCATGAGCCTCCCACAGGTCTGCGCGAAAGCGCAGATAGGATGATCGGGCTCAGTTTGGCTCCGATGCTCGCGCCTCGGGCGCAGGGGCGTGACCTCAGCGAGGTAGAAGCACTCTCTGGGCTTTCCGAAAGCCGCCGGTCGCGACCGTCTCCAGGCGCCATCTCACTGGCGGCCGACCAGGCAACAGGCAGCACGCGGCCAAGATCGGTCCTAGATCCAACGGACTTACCTTACGTATAGCGGATATCGGAGTGGGCGATGTGCGACTCGCGTGCCCTAACCGATCGGGCTCGCCGAAATCGTAGGCGCGCCCGATTCTATAGATCAGCGATCCGGATAATCTCGGTCGCATCGCGGTCCGGCAGGATTTCGCCGGCATGGCGCCGGTCCATTGTTGAGGCAGATGGACCCTGAGCGCATACTCGCCGCTCGATCGGCGTAGAGGATCTTTCCGTTCGCCGGTCGCAAACCAATTACATCGAACAAATCGTTAGCAAGGGAACTACCATGAACAAAATCGTACGGACGCTTCTTGTTGGAGCAGTTCTCGCCACCGGTGGTGGCGCCGTGGCTTTGGCGGCTGGCGCACCGGATTCGTCCGTTGGCACTTGGACACTGAATCTGGCGAAGTCCAAATTCAGCCCTGGCCCGGCACCCAAGTCTCTGACGCGAACGTATGCGGAAAGCGCGCAGGGCACGGCTCTCACTGTCAATGGAGTCGCTGCGGACGGATCACCGATTTCCTGGCAGGCGACTTTCAAATATGACGGCAAAGACTACTCAATCACAGGTTCGCCCAACTACGACACGCTGTCGTCGAAGCGGGTCAACGCCAGTACCGTCAAGAGCACGCAGAAAAAGGCGGGCAAGGTCGTGGGGACGACGACCCGCACGATCTCGGCACACGGCAAGGTCCTGACACTATCGAGCAAAGGCAAGGACGCCAAAGGCATTGCGCACGACGACGTCGCGGTTTACGACAAACAGTAGGATGACACCAGAGTGGACGGTCATCCCCCTGCTGCTGGGGGAGACCTCCGCTTGATTCGCGACGGTTCTTGGATTGCTTCACTGTCGTAGGTGTTCCGGTGCAAACCTATTGAGACTTGCATAAATGCTTTGCAACTTGTTTGATGTCGCGTGGTCCAACATGATAGTCAATGTTGGCGAGGCGAGGCATGGACAAGGCAGAACGGGAAGCGAAGGCGTTGCAGCGAAGGCGCC
>Ga0310039_10001286_pt1 | contig 18076 bp, 15 predicted proteins | sample Sb_taG_4_FD_200460 | JGI IMG/M metagenome (GOLD analysis project Ga0310039, IMG submission 200460) | Peat soil microbial communities from Weissenstadt, Germany - Sb_50d_6_BS metaG (v2) (version 2) | ecosystem: Environmental > Terrestrial > Soil > Wetlands > Peat | place: Germany: Weissenstadt...
CCGCGGTCAACCTGATCCGGCTGGACGCCTGGTGGACCGGCAGGCCCCTCGACCGGACCCGGACCACCCACCTCCAGCGGCTTGACCTGTCCCTCGTCGCCTAAGTCCGGAATTAACCAACAGGGTCACCGCACCGCGCAAACTACAGCGTCTAGAATCTGCCCGTGCCTTTCCACGTCATAATCACCCCACGGCACAAACGCCGCGACGGCCGCCTGGACGTGTTCGCGCTCGACAAAGATGAAACCTGGATCGAGGCCAAAATCGCCCAGCCCTGGCAGCAAGGGCTCGACATCTTCGTCGAAGGCCGGGTCTTCGCGTCGGCCGACATTGCCACGATCCACATCACAAAGACTGACAAAACGGCCGACCTTGTCCGGCTTGAGTATGAACTGAAGGCCCCGCTGTCCGGGTCCGTCCGGATTCAGCCATCGGTGTTCGTGCGCAAAGGTACAGACGTGACCGAACGCTTCCTCCACGGGCCACCCGGCACCAAGCCCCTGGCTGACGAAGCCCGAGCCACCACCTACGCCACCAACCGCAAAGCCGTCATGGTCATCTACGGCCACGACAGCGAAGCCAACACCGCGATCTTCGACTGGCTCCGCGCCATCGGGCTCCAGCCCCGCGAGTTCACCCACATCATCCACGCCACCGGCTCCGCCAGCCCCAATGTCTGGGACGCCATCCGCAACGCATTCAACGACGTGCAAGCCGTCATCGCGTTCTTCACCCCCGACGAATACGTCCTGGACAGAACAACATCCCCAGCCGACAGCCCGGCCTGGCGGCTCCAGGCCCGGCCCAACGTCCTGCTCGAAGCAGGCATCGCCCTCGTCACCCACCCCGACCGCACCGTCCTGGCCACCCTCGGCCCCCAGGAACTCCCCAGCGACCTAGCCGGACGGCACTACGTCAAGCTCAGCCACACCAGCCCGCAGCCGCTGCACGACCTCGCCACCCGCCTGCACAACGCCGGATGCGACACCGACCAGACCGGGACCGACTGGCTCAACCCGGCACGATTCCCCGACCGCGACGACCTCACCCGCATCTGGCACCAGGTCATCCACACCAGCAGCCCGCTAGCCACCACCAAGCCCGGCGGCCACGACCTTCCCCCGGACTACGCCGGCACGCTCCCCGACGACATGGCCAGACTCGCCGAAACCGTCTCGCCCACCGCGGCAGTAGCAGCCAGCACCCAGCTCGTTGAACACGCCCTGCGCGAACGCCTGCATGGTGCCACCACCGAAGACCTGCGTGCCCTCAATCTCGCCCAGCTCGCCAGCCGAGCACTCGAACTGAAAGTCATCGACGACCAGCTAGCCGACAGCCTCAGCGGCTTCAGCGTCATGCGCCTGCTTGCCGCGACCGAACAAGAACGCCTCGATCACGCCAAAGCCGCCGAATTCACCAATCTCGCAACAGCCCTCCTCTACCTCCTCAAACGCCGATAAGTGGCTGGGCAGTAGTTCGCCGCTACGCTTTACCGCTATGGTCATTGCCGCGCTGGTGGTTGCGATCATCTCTGCCGCGATCTCGGGTGCTTCGGTCGTCTACGCTCGCCGGTCGGCAGGAGCCGCCGACAAATCGGCTGCTGTCGCGGCAATCACAGCGGGCCTGGATACCGATCGTCGGCACGCTGAGCTGACGCCTCGTTTCCGCATCACATGCGCGCCGTCGAATCCTGGATCTGACATGCTGCGGTTGATCGTCCGCCTCATGGGGCCACCAGAGCTGGGCCACCTTGACAGGCTTACCGTATCGATCCGCGATGACCATCCGTGGCGCTCCCAAGCCTGGCCTGCAGGCGGCAGGCCGACCGCTGAGCAGGTCGCGGCACAGATCTGGGGGCGATGGCGATTCACTCCCGGCACAGGCCCTGGCGCGTCTCCAAGTCGCGGTGTTCCTGGTGCGGACCCGACCGGCCGCACGACCCCCACCGGCGGGATGCCAGTCGGCGAAGAACTCCCGTTCCAGCTCGAGGCCACCTGGCCGCCATCCTGGTCGCGTCAGCCCATAGATGCCTGGCAGCAGCAGATCGGGCCGTGGCTGCGGCTGAAACTGGAATCTCACCTAGAAGGACAGCCGCCGTGGGTGCTGCCCGCAGAGTTGATGATCCAAGACGGCGTCGGCTATACGGAAGTTCCTGCGCCACCGGGCACATAGGCCGCGATGGTCGCAGCTACCGGACTGAGTCAGCAGCGCCCGGAGGCAGGGATATGCGAAGACACTTCCTGACCCATGGGCATTATTCTTCAAGACATGCAGAGGCAACGCTGGCGGGAGCGGATGGCTGATGCTTGACGACCTGGCCGGAAAGCGGACCGGCGAGCGGATCCAGATACTGCGGGAGCGCAAGGGCCTGAGCCGCCCCGTCCTGGCCGGCCTGGTCGGCATGTCCGCGTCCTGGCTGAAAGGCATCGAGCAGGGCCGCCGGCTGCCTCCCCGGCTGCCCGTGCTGGTCAAGCTCGCCGAAGCCCTCGCCGTCGGCGACATCACCGTCCTGGCCGGCACCGACATGAACATCGGCACCGCCGGGTCTCTGCCGGTCGCCTCGTTCGCCCGCATACCCCACGATGCCCTGCCCGCGATCCGCGAGGCCGTCCGCGACCCGATGCTCACCGCCACCGATTCACCCGTCAGCACCGACGCGCTGGCCGCCCGCGTCGCCGAGGCCTGGACCCTGTGGCACACCTCACGGCAGCACCGCACCGACGTCGGGCGCATCCTGCCCCGGCTGCTCACCGACGCCCGCGCCGCCGCACGAGCAGCCACCGGACCAGAACGGCGGACGGCCAGCGCGCTGCTGGCCGAGGTGTACGCGCTGGTCCAGCACGAGATCGTCTGGGCCAGCGAGACCGAGCTGACCTGGACCGTCGCCGACCGCGCCCTGTCCGCCGCCCAGGACGCCGACACCCCCCAGGCCCTGGCAGGCGCGGCCTGGACCCTCGGCATGGTCCACCGCTCCGCCGGCGACACCGGTACCGCCCTCACCCTCGCCACCGACGCCGGCGCCCTCCTCGCCCCGCGCCTGGACCAAGGCCCCGACGACCTGCGCGGCCTGGCCGGCGCCCTCATGCTGCACGCCGCGACCACCTGCGCCCGGGCCGGCCGCGAAGGCGACGCCTGGCGGCACTGGGACCAGGCCAGCGCCCTCGCACAACAGCTCCCCGCCGGCTACCACCACCCCTGGACCATGTTCGGCACCGCCAACATCGACCTGCACGCCGTCTCCATCAACGCCGACCTGACCAGATCCCGCGCCGCCCAGAACCAGGCCGAGCAGATCGACCCCGACCAGATCCCCTCACGGGAACGGCGCGGCCGGCTCGGCGTGGAAATCGCGCGCTCCTACCACCAGCGCCGCGACTACACCGCCATGCTCCACTGGCTCGAATACGCCCACCAGGTCGCCACCGACTCCGTCCACTACTCCCCGGCCGCCCGGCAGATGGCCGCCGAAGCCGTCGACCACGCCGGCCAGCTCACCCGCACCCGCGCACGCGCCCTCGCCGGCAGCCTCGGACTGCCCCTCTGACAGCCAGGCGCACACCGCGCCCCCCGCCACACGGCCGCGGACCGCGCCCCCTCCCCGCCGCCCGGCACCGTAACGTCACCGTGCTGCCCACAGACACCTGCGGCTGGAGGACACCCCGTGGCGCCCGCACCACCCCACCACCCCCCACCCGGACACGCCTGCCCGGGCGGCACCCGGTGAGGCGCCAGCCCGGCGAGGACATGTCCTACCTCGAACTCGTCACCCTTCCCAGCGCCCCGTTCTGGGCACGCCGCCACACCCGCGCCACCCTGCACGCCTGGCAGCAACAACCCGAAACAATAGAAACAGCCGAACTCTTAGTCTCCGAAATCACCACCAACGCCATCACCGCATCCGGCCACGGCGACCCCCAGCGCATCTCCGTCACGCTCCGTCTCCAGCCCGGCCGGATCATCATCGAAGTCTTCGACACCAGCCCCAGCCCGCCCGTCCTGGCCGACACCGGCCCCGACGCCGAGACCGGACGCGGCCTCATCCTCATCCAGGCCCTCAGCAAAGAATGGGGCCACTACTACCCCCCGGCCGGCGGCAAAGTCGTCTACAGCGTCCTGAGCACACCCGGCACCACCACCACCACCATCGAGCGCACAGCGGCCGGCACCGGACCCCGGCACGGCGCCACCACGTGACCAGACAGTCCCGCCGCCCTCACGCGGCCGGCCAGCATCAGCGACCGCAAGATCCCGCATCACCACGCCGGACAGCCCGGCGGCCTGGCCGCCACCCAGCAGGAAAGGACCCCAGATGTCAGCAATGCTCAGCATCACCAGCGACGAGGCAGTCGGCACCGCCGCTGCGGCGTTACTGGCCATCGCCGACGAACTCACCGCGACCGGCTACTCAGCGCAGAGCCCGATCTGGGACGGATCGGCCTACCTGAAGATCACCAACGCCAAAGGCGCGCTCTGCGACCTCACCATCACCAGCAACGGCACCCTCACCTGGGACTACCGCACCCACCACGGCAAACACATCCACCCGGACCAGATCACCGGCATCGTCCTGGACCTCCTCAGCCCCGGCACCAGCCGCCCTCCCGGCGCCGCCCCGACCCGCCACGCCGCCACTAGCCTCAAAAGCGCCGCCGGGCAGGCACTCGCCGCCCGCGGACTGCGCGTCACGCTCCAGCTCCTCGACCAGGACCACGATCTCTACGAGATCTACGCCGTCATCCAGGTCACCAACCCAGCCGACCCCGCCCGCGGAACCGTCCGCGTCACCGACGACGGCGACCTGACCTGGCACTGCACGACCCGCCAAGCCGGCGGCATCACCCCCGCCGACATCGCCGCCACCCTCACCCGAGCCCTCACGCAAGCACACCACATCCCCTGCCACGCCTGACCAGCCCCCAGACCAGCCCGGCATGCGATCGCGGCACCCAGCATCCGCACACCGGCCGCACATGCCCCGCACAACACCAGCCGGCCCGCATGCGGGCACTGTGCGCCCCTGACGGGGCGCCGTCTGGCCACCTGCCTGCCCAAACACGGCTGTGGGCGCCGCCTCCACGGAGCCAGACCACTCTCCCACCCCAAGGGGACCCCGAGACAGTGGTCTGGCTCCACTCCGGCAGCACAGCCAAGGGCAGGCACGCGGCCAGACGAAAGACAGGTCAAGGTCAAGGTCAAGGTCAAGAGCGAAGGTCAAGAGCGAAGGTCAAGAGCGAAGGTCAAGAGCGAAGGTCAAGAGCGAAGGTCAAGAGCGAAGGTCAAGAGCGAAGGTCAAGAGCGAAGGTCAAGAGCGAAGGTCAGAGCCGATGGACGGCGCGTGGGCAACGATCTGACCTGTAAATAGACTGGCCTTACGTTCTCGACAGAAGTTTGACTCACGCACGCAGCGGCACCTGAGATGTCTTCACTGTAACGTCCTCAAGGCCGTTCCTCGAAAGAAGCTTCTGGACCGCCCGCCGAGCTTCGGCCGAATGTCGCTGAGGTCCGATTATCACCTCACGTATTGCAGTGATAGGACCATCCTTCGATTTGCATAGTGGCATCTCAATATAAGGTGTCACGCCCATAGCCGAGCTACGGAAGCTGACCTCATAAATTGGATTGCTGCCGAAGAAATGCAGTCGGACCTCTGCCTCCTCTTGGAACGCATGATGTTTTATAGAGGGGGCAGTCAGGATTGCCCAGTACACAAAATTATGGGCAAGCGTCACAGCCGTCAAATCCGTCCTCGAAAGCTGACTTGCTACCTCGCGATGGTAATGGGAGTCGAGCATCATATCGTACTCGGCCTGAGTGTAAGCTACTTTGCGCGTAGCGGGCGGCGGCATAGCCGGTGAAATTGCTTGGGCAAGTTCATCAACAGTGCTCTGATCAAATCCAATCGAAAAACCGTTGCCGTGACCATACGCTCGCCACTGGCTGAGGAGATCGGCCTTCTGACTGAAACACGATATATAGGAATCTGGAAAGTCGTTGCGATCCCGGAGTCCATGGATCGCATCTAGGATGAATCCAAGAACTCTTTCCTCGCTTTCCGGCTTACCTGCCTTAGAAGCGATGAATCGCTCAACTTGCTCCCATCCGAAGGTCGCTTCTGCAGCGTCGTTCATAAACCAGGCGCTGGTTGCGCGAATTACCTTAGACTCAATAATTCCGATGAGTCCTGTCGCATCGGTGTAGTGATGAATCAATGCAGTCAGCCTCCACCAGCTATGTAACGGACAGGTCACGTCTCCTCTGCGTCGGAGCTGCATGCCTCGCTCTTATCGATCTGAGCGACGACCGTTGGGCTGATCTCCCGCGAATCCAGCTTGAACTCGCGAGCGCTCCTATATGACGCCGACGAATCGGCCGTCGGCGGCTGAGACGCGCTACCTGGATAGATCTGACAACTCGCCGGACACCTCTCCTGTACAGAAGCGGTTCAGTCCACAAGGATGAAATGTAGCAGGCCTTCAACAGTCAGAGCCACCGAGGTCAACGCCTTTGCCGACGGGGGATGAAGCTCATGCTTCGGTCCCTGTATGATTCCTACGAGCTCCTGAATCGCCTTGAGATACAGGTTGACCGTCGAATTCTTTTCCGGATGGTCACGCACGACATAACGGAGCCTAAGGGCTCTCGTTGGGCGACCGTTGTTCAGTTCTTTACTTGAACGATTCTCGACTGCATGCCACGCGAGCGCCCCATCGTCCGGCGCCGACAGCCGTAGCGTCCAGTCAATCGCCTCCATTAGGCTATGGGCAGCTTGCGACGAGGCATTTGCTCCTCCGAGCTGAATCCGCTCCCAGGCTCCATCCAATCGCTCGCACAGACTTGGGTCAACGGCGGCCAATCGCATGCGAAGCTCAGCGCTGGCGGCAGCGGGGCCGAGCGCTACGCTCGCTTCCACTTCAAGTTCGGCGACGCGTGCGTCGTCCTTCTCGGTAAGAGCGACACCGGCTTGTACTGCCCACCCAGTTCCACGTCCTGCAATGGTCAACCGCTCAAGGTATCTGCCTGTCTGGTCCCTGGGCGCTACCCGAACTGCGTCCTGCCAAGCGCGCGTAGCCAAGACAACCGGCCTAGCCACTTCAATTGCAGGTCTGAGGCCAGCGAGCAGGGCATTGTGGTGCTCAAGGAGGCTAGATATCTGGGTGACAATGCGAATCTGATCCCTGGTCAGCGCCTGCAGCGCCGGCATGATCGCATCTGTCAGCTGGTGGACTTGAATGCTGGCCCACTTCGCATCGAGGTTGGCGCTGATCATGGAGTCACCCAACGCCAGTCGGCTAAGCGCTTCCATCGCCGGTAGCGCCAGTCGAAACTGAGGGAGAGTTCTGTGATAGTCCGCTAGCGCCCGAAATACCCCTGTAGCAGCCAGGCTGTCCGAAACATATCGACCGATCTGGGCTCGACTATTAATGAGATCCTGCATATAGGGTACATGCACCAAATCGAGTTCATTGCCGAGTTCGCTGGCCCCATCGACGGAGCGATGCTCGCGAGTGCCTGCCGGGATAGCCTCCGGCTGATCGTCACCGGGCTCTCGGGCCGTAGCTTCGTCGGATTCGTTCACCCTGCAACACTATTGCCTCGCCGCCCCAGTACGTACCGTCCCGCTGCCCGTCGCCGCGCTTGGTTTGTGCGCAAACGGCGGACCCACCCCGCAGCAGGCGACAGCTCGGCACCCCGCCAGGGCTTAGAAGGTAAAGGGCATCGGGCTGTCGCCAGAGGGCGCTTCGCATGTCAGTCGGCATAGCGTTTGGGGCGATGCCTGCGGGTTGGGAACGGTGATGTCACCGCAGGGTTAGCCTTACCGGCTCCGGGACTGGGGTAGGTCTAATAGCACACGGCGCGTTTCTCGCGCCGACCCCGCCAGCGGCCTCGCTGCCGGGGTTGCCGGTTCTGATCCGCGGTACCGCGGCTCCCCGGCTCGCAGTACTAACCCCTCGCACCACCAGCACCGACCGGACCGCCGGCCCACCGGCAGCCCGGACCTCGCCAACCCCGCATCCCGCCGGGACCGGGGACCAGGAAGTGAGCAGGCATGACCCTGGACACAGCACACAGGCACCGAGCCGGGCACGGACATACCACGACAGGACCACCCCGCCCCCCGGCACGTGGCAGGCCGCCGCCTGCCGCCGCCCGCCGGTCTGACGCAGGCCAGATACGGTTCACCAGCCGCGACATCACCGGCTTGCTCCTCGCTGCCAGCGATATGTACGCCGCCCCGTACGACCTCCTCGGTGCCGCCCTGCGGATCCGGCCAGACCGGGTCCGGGCGATCACCAGCCGGTGGCGCCGCGCCGGGCTCGCCGAGTGCGGGCGGATAGCCCCCGGCCCGGGGTGGTGCTGGCTCACCCCGGCCGGGATGCGAGCGGCCGGGCTCCGGTACCCGGCCCGCCGCCCACCGCTGGCCCGCCTCGCCCACATCCGCGCCGTCCTCGCTGCCCGGATCACCCTGCAGACCGGCGAGCCATTCCGCCTTGGGTCGGCATGGTGGCGCAGCGAGCGGCACATCCACCACGCCTCTGCCCGGACCGGTATCGGCCACGTCCCCGACGCTGAAGTCCACTGGCCGCCGCGCCCTACCTGGACTGGGTGGCCGGCTGGCGCGCCTTCAACCTCGGCGACACGCTGGCCGCGTTCGTCTTGTGCGCCCCGGTCGCCGTCCCGGCCGGGCTGCTGATCGCATCCTGGGCCTGGGCCACCCGGATCTACCGCATCGAAACCGGGCTGTCCGGCAAGACCGCCACCGCGCCCGTCATCTTCGACGCCCGCCAATGGCAGCGCCAGGCCCGCGCCGCCCTGGGCCGCAATACCGCCCCCGGCCTGGTGCCGCTCACCGACCGGCGCGGCCGGATCGTCATCGGCGGCACCATCCGCGCCATCGGCCACCGGTGGCGGCCGGTGCTCGCGGTCCCCGCCCAGGCGATGGCCCGGCACCAGGTCATCATCGGCTCCTCCGGCAGCGGCAAGACGAACCTGATGATCCGCACCTGGGCCGGCTGGTACACCGCAGCCCGCGCAGCCGCCGAACACCACGGCGCTCCCCGGCCGCTGCTGGTCGTCCTGGACTGCAAAGGCGGACCCGACGCCCGCACCAAAGCCCACCGCACCCGCACCCTCCTGCACGCCGCCGGCGCCGGCACCGTCCGCATCTGGCCCGACGAATCCTCGGTGTCGCTGTGGACACTGCCGCCCCGCGACCTCGCCATCACGCTGTTCCAGCTCCTGGACACCACCGACACCGGCCCCGCCGCCTACTACGCCGACATCACCCAGGCCGCCCTCATGCTCGCCGTCACCGCACCGCCCGGACCGCCCGCCAGCGGCGCGGAGTTCCTGGACCGCCTCGACGCCGGCTGGCTCGAAGCCGCCTACGCCGGGGACTGGCCACGGCTCTCCGCCGTCCGCGCCACCGCGCGGCACCTGCCCGACATCGCCCTGCGGTACCGTACCCTCCTGGACCGGCTCGGCCCCGGCTTCGACGGCACCGCCACCCTCGCCGACGCCGACGCCTGGTACCTCATCCTGGAAGGCACCCGCCAGCAATCCGTCGCCCAGGCCCAGGCCCTGGCCATCACCGAACTCCTCGCCCACGCGGCCACCAGCCTGCACACCGAACCCCGGACCATTCTCCTGGCGTGCGATGACTACTCCGCCGTGTCTGGCAAGGTCCCGCTCTGGCAGCTCTACGAACGCGGCCGGTCCCTCGGCATCGGCGTCCAGGTCTCCGCCCAGTCCTGGCACGGCCTCGGCAACACCGACGACGACCGGTACAGGATCGCGGCCACCGCCGACGGCGGCATCTGGATACTCCGCACCCCCCACCCCGAACCCATCTCCCAGCTCGCCGGAACCAGGCAGGTCATCGAAACCGCCACCAAGATTATCGACCGCACCTGGGGAGACGAAGGCTCCAGCCGGGTGCAGCACGCCTGGACCGCCGACCCCGGAATCGCCCGCCGCCTCGCCACCGGCCAGGCCGGGTACATCACCGCCGGCGGCTGCACCTGGGTCCACATCGCCCGCCCCAGGCCCAGCCCCCTCACCCGCACCCGGCCGGCCCCGCCACGCGGACCCGTCACCATCCACCCGCCCCGCCACCCCGGCGCCAGCACCCGCCGCGACCGCCGGCGGCAGGCGCGCACGGCACCCGCCGCCACGAAGGAGAACTCACGATGAACCCGCCCGCCACACCCAGCCCGGACGCCCGTCCCAGCCAGGCCGGCGCCGGCCCGAACGCAGGCACCGCCGCCGCAGCCGCCCGCCCGGTCCTGCGGGCACCGCGCCAGCGGCTGCGGTCCGGCGCACGCTTGCTGGCCGCCGCCATCACCGCCACGCCGGCGCCCCGCCACCTGGCCAGGCACGCCGCCGCCGCGATCCGGCTCGCTCTGGCCCGGGTCCGGCACGGCCGGCCCGGCACGCTGGCCCTGCGCACGGCCGGCGCGCTGATCCCGGCCGGGGCCGCGCTGCATTCCGGCGCAGGCCCGGCCCCGGTCGTCGGCACCGTGACCGGCATCGCCATCTGCCTCGCCCTCACCGCGCGCGGCGACCTCGCCCCGCCACCTGGCCGGTAACCCATGACCACACCGCCCGCAATCCGCGACATGGCCATTACCACCAGATATGCGTCGTCGGCCGCTCCATTGTCGCAGCCGCTAGTCGGGTGTCAATGTCGTACGTCCTCGCTTCGCTCCGGGCGCTCCACATTGACACCCGCCCGCGCGCCTGCAAAATATCCGCGCCTATCACAACGACGCACCAAACCACGCCCCAACCCCGCGCGCCACCACCCGCCCGCAGCAGATCACCAGGCAGAACCCGGAAAAGGCAGTCATGCCGGGAAGACCGGCTGGCGCGTTTACCGGCCCGCGCCGACGACCAGTTCCTGTAATTCCAGATAAGCATAAGAAATGGAGAGAGAATGATAGATAAAAGCCGCGACAATACAGGGCCGGGACGGTACAATAGCACTAAGCCGGCACGCAGCAGGCCACCGACATACAGCGCCACCAGGACAACGCGGACCCCAGCAATCCGGATCGCCGGGACCGAGACCGTCCTCATGACGCCAGCCGAGCACGAGGACGCGATCGAGGCCCTGGCCGTCCTGATCAGCCGGTACCTGAACCGGGACCACCCCCCGCCCGCCCAGCGCGCGGCCTGACCCAGACCGGGAGCGACGATGTCAGCCACCACGGCCCCCAAGCGCAAGAAGCGCCGCCCCACCGGCCCGTTCGGCGGGCCAGGCGGCCCGCGCCGGATCGGGATCTACGAACGGCGCTCCACCGACGACGAGCACCAGCCGTTCTCGATCGAGGCCCAGGACAGCGCCTTAACCAAGTACGCCGGCTCCCAGCCCGGCTGGACCATCACCGCCAAATACAGCGACGACGCCTCAGGCGCCACCACCCAGCGCCCGGGCCTGCAGCAAGCCCTGGCCGACGCCCGCGCCGGGCGGTTCGACGTGCTCCTGGTCTACCGCGTGGACCGCTTCTCCCGCCGCCTGTCGGACCTGCTGGACCTGCTCGCCGAGCTGGACGACGCCGGGGTCGCGTTCGCCTCAGCCACCGAGCCGTTCGACACCTCCACCTCCATCGGCCGGATGCTCGTCCAATTGCTCGGCGTGTTCGCCGAGTTCGAGCGCGAGACCATCATCGACCGCGTCACCAAGGGCATGGCAGCCAAAGCCGCCAAAGGCCAGTGGGTCGGCGGCCCCGCCCCCTACGGCCTGCAGGCAGACCGCGACACGTGGAAACTCCACCCCGAGCCCGCCGAAGCCCCCTGGCTCGCCGAGATCTTCCGCCTGTACACCCGGGAGCGGCACGGCACCCGGAACATCGCCGCCGAGCTGAACCGGCGCGGCGCCCGCACCCGCACCGGCAAGCCCTGGTCGGCCTACCAGATCAGCCGCATCCTGGCCAACCCCGCCTACGCCGGCGACATCGCCTACGGCGACGTGCACGTCGAGAACGCGCACCAGGCCCTGATCGACCGCGCCATCTGGCAGCGCGCCCGCGCCCTCGCCACCGCCCGCGCCGAATCCAGCAACCCCCGCGCCGCCAGTGACACCGACTACTACCTCACCAGCCTCATCAGGTGCCCCGACTGCGGCCACAACTACATCGGCACCGCCGCCACCGGCCGCAACCGCACCTACCGCTACTACACCTGCTACTCCCGCAACCGCTACGGCACCAGCGGATGCACCGGCCCCCGCCTGCCCGCCAGCCAGGCCGACACCGCCGTTCTCACCGCCCTGACCGGCTTCTACACCAAGACCCCCGACCTGATCGGCGCCGCCGTCACCCGCGCCCAGGCCCACCACACCCAGGGCCACGCCAGCCACCAGGCCGAGCACGACGCAGCCCTGGCCCAGGCCGCCGCCAAGGAAGCCGCGATCGAGCGCTACTACCAGGCATTCGAGAACGGCACCATGGACGAGGCCACCACCGGCAACCGCGTCCGCAAACTGCAAAACGAAATCACCCAGCTACGCGCCCGCGCCGCCGACATCGCCGCCACCCTCGCCACCACACCCCAAGGCCCCGACCCCGCCACCATCACCCGCCTAGCCGGCTACCTCACCGACATCCTCAGCAGCGGCACCCCAGCCGAGCAGAAAACCGCCATCGAAACCCTCATCGCCGAAATCCGCATCACACCAGAAGGAATCATCCCCGTGTTCAAAATCCCCCAGCCCGGCACACTAATCCCCGGCAGCAACCCAGACACCACCAGCACGGACACGGTTCGCGCACCAGTGCATTCGGTGGGGCGGGTGGGGATCGAACCCACGACCGGCGAATTGTGAGTTGCATACCTTCCGTCCACCCAGTGCGCCCGCGTTCATCGGTGCAGCTCAAGTAGGGCGTCCAGTCTTGCCCGTGGCCCTGAATCCACTCCGTGCGTGCGAGATCAGTAGCCCGTCAGTAGCAGAACACCGACGTGCGCCGCCGTGGGTCACTTCCCTTGCCGACGACCCCCCGCTCGACAACACTGGCGTCATGCGCATCGGCCTGGTCGGCTGCAGCCTCGCATACCGCCCAAATGCAAGATCAGCGCCGAACGTAGTTGACCGATGATCGCCGAGATCTTGGATCCGCAACCGATCGAACCATTCAGCTTCGTTTGGCCCAATGGCACAGAGCACTTCGAGGCCGGCTGGGAGTTCAAGCTGAAGGTCTCGGGCCGCACGCACAACGTGCGTCATGGGATCGGCGGGCGTCCTGTGTACGGCAGAGAACGCGTCCACACGGTGACCTGGCTAGACGGCAACGTAGAGGTTGAAGGCGTCGAGGCAGACGACTACCCGACAACCCATGCGCTCGTCAGTCTGCTTCGCCACCCCGACAAGACGCTGGTGCGTACGCGCCTTGAGGTTTCGGACGATTACGCCGACTTCGACGTTGTCTCTCATCGCACAGAGATAGAGGCTAAGTGGAGTCGCCACAGCCTTGCCGTCAAGATCCGTGAAGATGACCTCCTATCCTGGGGAGTCCACGCGTGGCTGCGCAGTCAATCCCGGCATCGAACTTCGCGAGCACCGGCTCCGCCGCGAGAGTCGCGCGAAGCGGCGTTGCCACCAGCCCCAACGTTAGAGAAGCATCCCATTTGCGAGGCGATCCTCGACCACGGGCGCGATCTGGCGCAGGCACTCGCTGGAGGCAACGCTCGCTTCACTCCGGACGACGACGCCAACAGCCTCATCCACGATGACCCCTTCGCCTTTCTCGTCGGTGTCGTGTGTGACCAGGGGATCGACGCCGAGAGAGCGTGGGCCATCCCGTATCGCTTGTCTCAGAGGATGGGGACACTCGAGCCAGCGGAGCTGCGCAAGCGCAGGACTGAAGTTCAGGCTGCGTTCAACGATGAGCCAAAGCTCCATCGCTTCGTCAACCAGGTGTCCGGCTGGGTCGTCGATGCCGCGGCAATCGTGATGAACACCTACGGTGGGGACGCGTCCAGGATCTGGTCACGTACCCCAACTGCTGCTTCCCTCCGAGCCCGCTTCGATGCCTTCCCGGGCATAGGGCAGAAGAAAGCTGCCATGGCCGTCGAGATTCTCGAGCGCTCAATGCACGTTGCCCTCTCTGACCTCTCAGGCAGCGACGTCGCCTACGACGTGCATCTCCGACGTGTGTTCATGCGCTCCGGCTTGGCCGAGCACGACGACGTAGACCACATGGTGGCCGTGGCCCGCTCTCTTCACCCCGAGCGCCCCGGCGAGTTGGACAACCCAGTCTGGGACATCGGTCGAAGCTGGTGCCACCCTCGTAACCCAGACTGCGCGACGTGCCCGCTGGTGGCAGTCTGTCCGCGGTTCATCGCACGTGGGGACCGCGTCAAAGGGATCTGACCGTTCCGATCCTCCCTATTGGGCTCAACGGCTGATAATCGATCATGCCTGCGACGCCGTCACCGCCCCCATGGACTCTCACAGTCCCGCGTGGCGCGCGCACGACCGCAATTGACAACCTCGCCGACGGCATGCGCGCGGGCGGCCTGGATGTAACCCGCCAGGGTCTCAGGTACCGGCTGGAGCGCCAGGCCGATCCTCCTCCCTGCTTGGTCACGCTGCCATGGCGTATGACAGCAGCCGGCGCAATCGGCGATTCTCAAGTGCTACGGGATCACTGGCAGACATGGCCACCTGTGCCACCGATGCTCGATCCGACGAAGGCCGAGGCGGCACTGCAGGAGTTCGAGCAGCGCGCCAAGCCCGCCAACATGCTCGAGCATGCGGAGATGCTGTACGCGGCCGAGGGGATCGTGCTCGCTGCCGCGGATGCCGACGCAGTTGTGAGACACATCAGCCGACTGGCCGCCAAGCTCCTTGAGTGGTATCCGAGCGGCCAGATGGTGGCGTGGGGCGTGAACTATCAGCATCTCGTCGCAGGGCGCCCAGGTGACATGTTGGCTGCGGCCACCGCCGGAGGTTGGGGCGAGTTGCAACGAACGTTGAGAACCGGACATCGACCGCTCTGGTCCAGTGGTGAGGACATCTCGACGTCGCAGCCCACTGGCCTGTATCTGAACTTGATCAGTAGCTTCGATGTACTCGGTGTCGCACTCAATACCATTCCCATCAGATTCATCTTCGAGCTCGGTACGAATCTGAGAGATGAACATCCGTTGGACCTTCTCGGGGTTCGGTACGTGCACTCAGTGTCAGACGCCCACTACCTGTCGACGGACGCCGCACGAACGCGCTCCGGGCCGCAGCCTGGTCTGCTGCAACAGGACGCTCTGCGCGAGTGGTTCGTGCAGCGATTCAACGCGATCGCGGATCACCTGATCCGCATCGAGAACTTCCGAACGAAGACCGGCGAGCTTCGGCCAACAGTGATGCGGCAGACCGCGCTGACCGTGAACCGGATACTCAACGTTACGGCTCATCTCCTAGCGTCGCGAGAGAAAGCTACTCAATTCGCCGATTTCTGGGATCTCTTTGACCTCTACGGCACCATGGTGGGTGGCCTCGGCAACGTATTCGCTGAGGCGCGCTGGCGGAAAGACATCCTTCCCGCGATGGGTTCGCTGCCCGGAGACTTGGCGACGCTGTTCACCAAGTACGCTACGGATCTTCGCAACGAATGGATCGCGGAGGTCGCAGCTGGCGTGACCGACCCGAAGCGGCGCACAAAACAAATGATCTACGTAGGAGCTGGCAAATCTCAGCCGCGGTCACACGCAGCTTTCTTCGCCAAATATCTAGATGTCAGGCGCAACACGCTCCATGGCTACAACTTCGCCCGCTCCGATCAGCGAGAGTTCCTTGCGATCCACGATGGCCGACTGCCGGTTCGACTTCCGGAATGGGGGCGCCTGGAATTTATCGCACTGCTCGCAGACCCAGGCCGGTTGATCGATCATCTATTTCTTGCGACGTAAACGGCCGGATTGTTGCCCGTCTCACGAGGGCAGCACCGTTCTCCCCTGCCGATGCAACGGCTGGTCAGCTCCTGGCCAGTCCAAGAGCCTGCATCAGGAGCCGTCTGGCTCGATCGTCTTGAAGAGTGGCATCGAGGCGTTGTTCGAAGAACTTTCGGTCGTACGTATCTGAGGGAGACACTGCCAGGCGGATAAAGGCCAGGAGCAGCCGGCGAACGAGTCCCCGCGCGGCGTCAACGTCTTCAAGCACCTGCAACAGCGTCCCTCTTAGCCGATCGCCGTGCACGGTCTTGCTTCGGACATCGGAGAAGCGCTTCATCGCGTCGAAAATCCGCAGCCGCTCTTCGGTCGTGCGACCAAGGAGTCCCGCGACGCGGAAGGAGAGCTTGAAGGTTAGCTCGGTGGTTCCGGTAGCCAGAAGCGCCTCCGCTGCAGTTATGATGTCCAAGAACTGTGAGTCGCTGCGGCGGGGAAGCGGTCGTACGTTGAGTTGAAGGACCGCAGGGCCAGCTCAATGTTGCCAGGCGGGTTTTTGAAGTCGCACTCTTCAACGCCCCTCACTGCGGCCTGAAGAGTGCGGGCCGTGCTGGCGATCCGTCGTGTGAGCACGAACGCGGACCCACCGACCATCGGAATCTGCCATCCCGATCGGCCGACGCTACTGCCGCGGCCAATGTTGAACTTGCCGGACCGGTGAACCACATCGGACCCATCATGATGTCCGCCGGTCCGAGCAGGCGCAGGCACGTAAGCGCCCGTTGCGCCGTTGTGATTCCGGTGGCGTCGCCAAGGATCAAGTTATCGGGTGCCTTCGGCTGGCTGTGTTCGACGCAGATCACGTATTGGCTAGATCCGCCACCGCCGCTCCAGTCGTCAGTCATTGCCTCCAACGTCGCCTCGTTGAAACCGAGCGACCTTAGTACGTTCGTGGATGATGCTTCCAGCCCGTCGATCGCCGTCGCGGTGGGGGCGAAGACCTGGTGCAGCCAGGCGGCGGTGGCGTCGTCGGGCGCGCGTTCGGCGATGGAGTACCACCGCTCGCGTTTGCGCCGCCAGTAGAGCAGGTCGGCGCCTCAGAACACGAACTTGCCGCGCCAAGCGCCGCATCGCCCAGACCCTTCGCGAAGGAACCGAGACCGGCCAGGACGACCACTGACTGCCGGCTCGCCGCAGCGGCGGAAAGGCGCAAACTTGGGCGCGTATTTGGCGCAGCCAGCCGCATACGGCCGCCCCGGACCGCGCACAATCGCACAAGCGCTCCGACCGCTCTCGGTCGACAGCGCTACGTTTCCCCAGGTCAGGAGTGCATTTGCCAAGGTAGAAGCGAGTGGGGCGGGTGGGGATCGAACCCACGACCGGCGGATTATGAGTCCGCTGCTCTAACCGGCTGAGCTACCGCCCCTCGATCCGGCTGCACACTACCGCAGGATCTTCCTGGGCGGCTGCGGACCACCTTCGTCACCCTGAGGCTGGCCAGCTATCGGATGCTGAGCTGCATGGCCATGGCGTGCTCAACCAGGGCGATGAGCGACTCCTTGGTCGACGCCCTGCCTCGGGCGTCGCACTGCACGATCGGTACGTTCCTGCTCAGCGACATGGCTTCCCGAACGTCCTCCACCGCGTGCGGGAAGTCGCCGTGGAAACCGTTGATAGCCACGATGAACGGCAAGCTCGCCGACTCGAAGTAGTCCACCGCAGGGAACGAGTCCGCCAGCCTGCGGGTATCGACCAGGACCACGGCACCGATCGCGCCCTGGATCAGGTCGTCCCACATGAACCAGAATCGGTGCTGCCCTGGCGTGCCGAACAAGTAAAGGACCAGGCCCGCATCGAGAGTGACCCGGCCGAAGTCCATCGCGACTGTCGTCGTCGTCTTGTCCGGGGTATGCGACAGGTCGTCGACGCCGTCGCTGACTGCCGTCATCACCGCTTCGGTGGTCAGCGGCGTGATCTCAGAGACTGAACCGACGAAGGTTGTTTTACCCGCGCCGAAGCCGCCGGCCACGACGATTTTCACAGACGTCACGGCGACGTCTGCGTCAGCACCAGGAATGGCCCTAGAGCTTGCGAAGTCCACTGAGCACCCTTTCGAGAAGGTTGAGATCCGGTCGGCCATGAGCGTGGTCGGCCTGGTGCACGCGGACCAGTCCTTCCACCGCCATGTCCCCGATCA
>Ga0310039_10001290_pt1 | contig 18027 bp, 16 predicted proteins | sample Sb_taG_4_FD_200460 | JGI IMG/M metagenome (GOLD analysis project Ga0310039, IMG submission 200460) | Peat soil microbial communities from Weissenstadt, Germany - Sb_50d_6_BS metaG (v2) (version 2) | ecosystem: Environmental > Terrestrial > Soil > Wetlands > Peat | place: Germany: Weissenstadt...
TCGGCTCATCGCATCCTGGGGCTGTAGAAGGTCCCAAGGGTTAGGCTGTTCGCCTATTAAAGCGGTACGTGAGCTGGGTTCAGAACGTCGCGAGACAGTTCGGTCCCTATCTGGTGTGGGCGCAGGAGACTTGAGAGGAGCTGTCCCTAGTACGAGAGGACCGGGATGGACGGACCTCTTGTGATCGAGCTGTCACGCCAGTGGCATAGCTCGGTAGCGAAGTCCGGAAGAGATAATCGCTGAAAGCATCTAAGCGAGAAGCTCGCCTCGAGATAAGGTCTCCCAATCCGCTTTCGGGCGGATAAGAAGGCCAGTCGAAGACTACGACTTTGATAGGCGGGGGGTGGAAGCGCAGCAATGCGTGTAGCTTACCCGTACTAATCGGCCGTTCGGCTTGACCATAAAACTTTCCCAACATGTTACTCGAAAAGTTTTGCGACCAGCTTCCATTCAGTTGTTGCGAGAGGCCGGAGCTCGTATTGAGCTCCGGCCTCCAAATTTCGTGAAGCCCGGGACCGAAGCGTTTTTTTAACTGCTTCCGTCTCGAGCTTCCAGAGTTTCCTGGTGGCCTTACCGCAGGGGTCACACCCGTTCCCATCCCGAACACGGAAGTTAAGCCCTGCTGGGCCGATGATACTGCGCTGGTAACGGCGCGGGAACGTAGGTCGCCGCCAGGATTAAGATTCAAGGGCCGAATTCGCGAATCGCGAGTTCGGCCCTTTTTATTTGCCGCGTCTCTCTTCAAGTTTTGCCAGGTAGCACAACTCGCGTTCGCGAGCTATTGCCACGGCCGATTTCGCGCGCTAGGATAATTTCAAATGACTCTGTACTCCTACCCGATCACGATCAAGAAGGAAGACGGACAATACTACGCTTACAGCGATGATTTGCCTGGCGTCTACGGCCTCGGAAAAACCTTGGAAGGGGCGAAGCGCAGCATGTTGAAAGGAATGCGTCTCTATATTCAACATTGCCGCAAGACTCGGAAACGAGTTCCCGCCAGTCGGATCGTGTACTCCGAGACTGTGACTCTAGCCCTCGACTAGATGCCCACTTCTCGCGACCTGATCGGATTTCTCCTCCGGCAGGGTTATCGCAAGGTCCGCCAAACCGGTTCCCACCTAATCCTTGAACATGAGAGCCGCCTGACGCTAACAGTGCCAGTGCATCATGGCGATCTACCCAAAGGCCTGTTCCACAAAATCCTCAAACAAGCTGGATTCGACCTCGAGGAATTCCGGCGCGGCTAGGCCTGCAGACTCCTGCTCGAAAGCTCATCCGCATTTCTACGGATGAATTTCTGACCTTCCGCGTGATTCAATTCGCAGCGGTCTCGTTCCCGCGGCAGTCGAAGGAGAGCCGCGCCATGTACTCATGCGTTCGCAGCATTGCGATTCCGCTGTTGTTCCTGCTTCTCGCGATTGGCGCTTCGTCAAAGGGTAACGCACCCGCTGCACAGCAAGCCGCGGCGCCGAGCCACCAATCCGCGGCGATCGCCTGCCGCGTTATGGAACGCCACGCCGATAAAGAGGCCGGCACAGTCATCATTCTTTTTCATCAGCGGGATAAGCCGGATCAGCCGCGGCTTAAGGATTTTCTGCTGCAGCACGATGGAGGGATGGTCGAAATTCAAATTGGATCGGGCGAGTGGCAGAAGGTGACCGTGTGGCGCATGCGTAATTGCTTTGGGCGCGGGCTTTTCATTGTTTCAGAGAACGACGCGCCAAAGGAGAAGGCTGTCTTCAAGATTCGCGCGGGCTCGTAGGCGGAGGTGTTTGGAGTGCGTGCGAGAATCGGAGAGACAAAACCTCAGCGGCTGAAGCCGTGTTAATACTGCGTCCGTTGCGGCAAGACTGAAGTCGTGCCCTGACAAATCATGGCAGCTCGCACGCGGGCTTTTTTGTGGCGCACACTATTCGGAGCGCGTCTTGCTCTGCTCGGCCCAGCTACTGCGTCGCTGATTCAAGCTTTAGCTGTCTTCAACCCCTTGGGCACAAGCGGCATCGCGCGCAATCGCACGCCGCTCGCGTCAAAAATCGCGCTGCCGATTGCCGGGGCTACTCCCATGATCGGCGTTTCGCCGGCACCCGCAGAAGGCAAATCCTTGCGGTCGACTAGCACCGCTTCGATCTTTGGCATATCGCCGAATCTTGGGACGCGATATTGGGCGAAATGCGGATTCGTAATTTTCCCATCGGCAAATTCAATCGCCTCGAAAAGCGCACCGCCCATTCCCATGACCATCGCGCCTTCCACCTGATTGCGCAGATGCTCGGGATTCACGATCGCGCCGCACTCGAACGCGCTGACCAATCGCTCCACTTTCACTTCCCCGCTCGCGCTATCCACGCGCACCTCGGCGCAGGTGGCCAAATAGCCGCCCTTCTCGACGCCGCCGGCAATCCCGAAGCCGCGCCCGGCTTCTTTCTTCCTGTCGCTCCATCCGAATGCCTTCGCGGCGGCCTCGAACACCGCCAGTAATCGGGCGTCCTTCAAATTGCGCCGCCGAAATTCCAGGGCATCCATCTTCACCGCACGGGCTAATTCATCCATGTGCGTCTCGCGGGCGAAATGATTCGCCGTGGCCGCGAGGCCGCGATACGAGCCTTGCCGCAGAGGTGAATCCGAGGGATGAAATTCAATCTTCTGATTGGCAATGTCGTACGGCGTCGCGATCCCCGAACTTCCCGAATTGTAATTGTGAAATTCCCAGGCCGTGACGCTGCCGTCGTGCGTTGCGCCGCTCGAAATTTCGATCAGCGCGGCCGGGCGGAAATAGGCCCAGGTGAATTCCTCCTCGCGCGTCCAGACCAGCTTCACTGGCTTGCCGGAGGCTCGCGCCAGCCGCGCCGCTTCTATTGCGCACTCCGCCGTGTGCTTTCCGCCGTAGCCTGAGCCCATGTCCGGCATCAGTACGCGCACGCGTTCCCGCGAAAGATGAAACGTCTGCGCCAGATCGTCGCGCACGGCGAACGGCCTCTGCGTTCCGGTCCAAACCGTCAGCGCGCCATCTTTCCATTCGGCGACGGCCGCGCGCGGCTCGAGCGGCGTATGCGCGATGTAAGCTACCGCGTAAGTCTGCTGCAATTTCACATCGGCGGCCGCCAGTCCGGACTCGATCGAGCCGGCAACTTGCGGCTTTGGTTCGTCGTAGTCCTGGCCTTTGCCGCGATGCGTTTTGAGATAATCGAAAATCCCATCGCTCGAAGGCTGCGGCGAACTTTTCCATTCCGCGTGAATTCTCTTCGCCGCCTGCGCCGCCAAATATTCGCTCGGCGCGGCCACGCCGATGAAATCGCCGTCGGTAACGCACGTCACGCCGTCCATGGCCTTCGCGTCTTTCGCATCCACGGATATAAGCGTGGCCCCGAACGCCGACGGTCTCACAATCTTCCCGAACAGCATTCCCGGCAACGCAGTGTCCGAAGGATAGCGATGCTGCCCGGTTACAAAATCGCGGCCGATCACTTTCTCGATCGATTTTCCGGCAATCGTCCATTTCGCCGGAGCGATGAGCGGATCTTCCTCCGGGATCGTTTGCGAAAATTGCTGGCCCGTGGCCAATTCCGCATAACTCGCTGTGCGCCCGGATCGCGGATCGTGTACTCGCGCGTCTTCCGCCGCCAATTTATCGCGTTCCACTCCCCATTTTTTCGCGGCGAGATCGATCAGCACGTCCTTTGCCGCAGACGCCGCGCGGCGAAGCTGCAGTCCCATCGTGGGCGTCGAGCGGCTGCCGAACGTGCCCATATCAAAGGGAACTTTCTCCGTGTCGCCCATGGTCATGCGAATTGAGGCAAGAGGGACGCGCAACTCTTCGGCCACGGCCTGCGCGAGCGACGTGCGGATATTTTGGCCAATCTCCACCTTCCCGGTGAAAACGCTCACGCCCCCGTCCTCGCCGACATGCAACCAGGCCCCGACAGTTTCCGGGATTTCCTCGCTCCCGCGCCGTCCGCGACCGCCCGATTCCTGAGCCGCGACGGCCGTTGCCAGCGGCGCGCGCACTGCCACAAGAATGGCGATGCCTCCGCCCAGCGCCTTGAAAAAATCGCGCCGCTGCAATTCAAACTGATGAACGGCTCCCTCGCGCATCTCATAACGTTCAAATTCCACCTCGGCTGCGGCGACGCCCGAATCCCCCGTAGGGCCCGGCTTTAGCCGGGCCTCTTTTTCGCGTCCATCCTCCCATCGAGCCATTAGCGTCCACCCCCCATCTCCGCTGCGGCCTTCTGGATCGCCGCCACAATCCGCGGATAAGTCCCGCAGCGGCAGATATTCCCCTGCATAAATTCCACAATCTCTGCGACCGAAGGATTCGGGCTGGCCTTCAAAAGCCCCACAGCCGAGACAATCATCCCCGAAGTGCAATACCCGCACTGCAAAGCATCATCTGCCAGGAACGCCTCCTGCAAAGGATGCAGCTTCCCATCGTGCTCAACGCCCTCAATCGTGGTGATCGCCTTGCCCGCAACGCTCCATAGCTTGGTGATGCAAGAACGCTGCGGAAATCCGTCAATGAGGACCGTGCAGGCCCCGCACTGCCCTTCGCCGCAGCCATATTTCGAGCCCGTCAGGCCAATCTCATTCCGCAGAACGCTAAGCAGCGAAGCCTCTCCATCCGAAATCACGGAATGTTGCGTTCGATTCACCGACAGTTCAATTTTTCCTGCCATGCTCGCGCTCCTTCATTTCGACTATAACACTGCGAGAAGGCTCGTTCGAATGAGCCCTGGGAGACTAGGTGGACGCGATGCTCGCACGCAAAGGGGCCGGCCGATCGGGGCTTATCGCTTGGCTGACTTCAGCGCAGCGCTGTTCTCGCGAAGGAACGCCCACCAGCGGCTCAAGTTGTCACGAAGCCACTCGGTGTCGCGTCGCTGAAGAGGGATCATGTGGGACACGGTGTTACGCAGCAGTTCTACACACAGTACATGATTTGCGAACCAGTTCGGGCGGGGAAAGAGCTTGCGGAACACCGGCCAATTGCGTTGCACGATTTGAATCAGGTCGTTGACATCTGCGTAGTAAATTGGATGGGCCACACGGCCGCTGCGCCAAGCCGCGGCATCTTCTCCTTCGCACTTGGCGACTTTTTTCTTCAGCGAATGCGGAATCACCGCTTTGAGCCACCAATCTTCACCGAATTCGTTGGCCAGCATAGTCGCGATTACGTAGCGAATCGAATTCTCGAAGACGTAGAGCATCAGATAGGAGGTCGTCGCCATCTTGCTTGCGTCGTCGAGAATTCGTTTCGGTAGAATTGGATCGGGCAGCCGAACTCCTCCCGCCAGAACCAGTTCGCGTGCCTTCGCCTTTCCTCTGGGTTTTGGGCGATCCTTCGTGGAGGGAACATCGGGATTCGCTCCGAGGGCGCGCAGCAGGATGCGCACGCGCTTGAGGGTCTGTGCCGGAAGGTACTCGTCCAGTGCGAATCCTTCCTGGTGCGCGAGGCAGTAGGTGGCGTCTTCAGTGCTCATCGGCACATAGAGCTTTAGCGCCTGTGCGCGCTGGCTGATCCTCTGGCGGGTCACGCCTAGCTTCGCGGACAGCGCGTCCCTCAATGTTTTATCTGTCATCGATGCGGCCTTCTCCGAGTCTGAGACGATGCGAATTCGACCGAACTGGATGCGCCATGTTAGGGATTTTATCCGTCGAAATTGTCTAGCTTCGTATAAATTTAATATTGTTTCAAAAGCGTAATCAGAAAGGCAAGAAATGCTGCCACGCTCAAGGTGCTGCGAACCGCGTGAAGCCAGCCCCAGCGATGCAAGAGCCGCACAGCTTCGTCGGACTGCAAATTCAATTCCGGACTCTCGAGTCGTTTGTTGGTCGGAAGAATTACAACGAGGGTGAACGGGATGACGAGGAAAAGAAGGATGCTACCGGCAAGCCACCCAATATGCCGGTCAAACCACCAGGCTACAAAAGCCGCCAGCGACCCGATCAGCGCCAGGGGCGCCTGCATCAGCGTCCCGCGCTTGTAGCTCGGCCTCCACTCGCTCACCGCCGACTCGATGCCGCAGGAAAGCCTGGCAGGCTGCTCGACAAAATTAACGTAGATGGCGGCGCCGGCAAATATGCCGCCAGCGAACGTCGCGACTATTTCAGCGACCATGCGTCAGTATACGCCTGACGAACAGAGAGGAACGCCTGATCGGAACGGATGCCGCTCTCGCGTCTGCGCGGCTGCTCTGATAATCTCTGGCGGCAGTTGGAATTCAATTTGCAGAGACAGGCAGGAGTGCCTGTGCTACTGGTGCGGGATCGCAGATGAAATTGAGCGTCATCCGCAACACAACGTTCGCCGTCGCAACTATTACTCTGGCGCTCGCCGCCGGAATCGCGGTGGCTGCACGCGCGTCGCTCGATAACGAATCGCGCGAGCTGGCTCGCCGCATCTTCAAGCAGCTCGTGGAAATCAACACTACCGAATCCGTAGGCAGCACCACGAAGGCCGCCGAGATGCTCGCCGGCTGGCTGCGCGGCGCCGGCTTTGCCGATAGCGATGTGCAACTCGTCGGCCCTGATTCGCGCCATGGCAATCTCGTCGTGCGCATTCACGGCACCGGCGTTCGCCCGCCGGTTCTGTTCATCTGCCATCTCGATGTTGTCGAGGCCCGCCGCGAAGATTGGTCCACCGATCCCTTTCAATTCATCGAAAAAGACGGCTACTTCTACGGCCGCGGAACTGAAGACATCAAAGACGGCGACGCCATCCTGGTGACCGATTTTATTCGCCTGAAAAAAGAAGGCTATCGCCCCGACCGCGATCTAATCCTGGCGCTGACCGCGGATGAAGAAGCCGGTACGAACAATGGCGTCGCATGGCTCATCGCGAATCACCGCGAACTGATCGACGCTGATTTCGTCATCAATCCCGATGCCGGCAATTTCGAAATGGAGAAAGGTAAGAAGTCTCTCGTCGGCGTGGGCGCCAGCGAAAAGCTCTATCAGGATTTCGAGTTGAAGGTTTCCAACCGCGGCGGGCACGGCTCGTTGCCCACTCCCGACAACGCCATCTATCAGCTCGCCGAAGGGCTCACGCGCCTGGAGCACTATCAATTTCCGTTCGAGCTGAATGACGTCACTCGCGCTTACTTTGCGCGCATGGCCGATCTTTTCGGCGGCGATACCGGCGCGGACATGAAAGCCATTCTCAAAGTTCCCGCTGATTCCGCGGCCATCGATCGCCTCGGCAAAACCCCCTATTACAACGCGCGCATGCGTACCACGTGCACCGCCACGATGCTCAACGGGGGCCACGCTAACAACGCGCTGCCACAGACGGCGACCGCCAACATCAATTGCCGCATTCTTCCCGGCCACTCGTCGGATGAAATTCGCGCGACGCTGGTGAAGATCGTTAACGATCCGGAGATCGCCGTCACCGCCGTGGTCGCCAACGGTGCAGGCAGCACGGCGAATCCGCCGGCAACGCTCCGCCCGGACGTGATGGGCGCAGTGGAGAAAGTCGCTGCCGAAATGTGGCCCGGCGTTCCGGTTGTGCCGGTGATGGATTCGGGCGCGAGCGATAATTCGACGACGCGCGGGGCCGGATACTCTTCCTACGGCTTGGCCGGCGTGTTCATCGATATCAACGACGACCGCTCGCACGGGCGCGACGAGCGTCTGCCGGTCGCGTCGTTCTACGAGGGCGTGGATTTTTATTACCGCCTGATGAAGGCATTCTCTTCAAAGTGAATCGCATATAGAGTGAGCCGAGGCAAACAGCGGGCGAAGCAAGCCGCGCCCCTACGGGAACATCGCTGACGCGCAGTACAGTGGGGTGCCCCATGCGCCGGTGTTGCGCGCGGGGTTTCTGACCTGCGATGAGTTTTGAACCATGAGTGTGATGCGCCGTGCACTCCTCGCCGCTTCGCAAAGCCGCTGGCTGCGCGAGCGCGCGCCGCGCTATTCCTTCGTGCGCCGCAACGTCTCGCGCTTCATGCCGGGCGAAACTGTCGAAGATGCGTTTGGCGCCGTGGAGCAACTCGCGGGGCAACGCATCGGCGCCGTGCTCACTGCGCTTGGTGAAAACGTCACTGATCGCAAAGAAGCCGCCGCCGAGACCGAGCACTATTGCGGCGTCTTGCGCGAAATCGCCGCGCGCAATCTGAACGCCGAGATTTCCGTCAAGCTCACACATCTCGGTCTCGATCTCGACAATTCCTTCTGCTTCACGAATCTCGAAAAATTAATCACCCAGTCGCCGCCGGGAAAGACCGTGTGGATCGACATGGAGCAAAGCGGATATGTGGATCGCACGCTGGCGATTTACACGCGCGCTCGCCGCAAAGGCGCAAATGTCGGCGTCTGCATTCAGTCCTATTTGCGGCGCACCGAAGATGATTTAAGGAGTTTGTTGCCGATGGGAGGAGCGATCCGGCTCGTGAAGGGAGCCTACAACGAGCCCGCCGATGTCGCCTTCCCGAAAAAAAGCGAGGTCGACGAGAACTATTATCGCCTGGCGCAAACGCTGCTAGGCCAGGACGCGCGCCACGAAGGAATTCGCGCGGCCATTGCCACGCACGATCGCGCCCTAATCCAGCGCATTATCGGCTTCGCTACCGCAAACCAATTTCCGAAGAACGAACTTGAATTCCAAATGCTTTACGGCATCCAGCGCGCCGAACAACTACGCCTGGCCGCCGAAGGCTATCGCTCGATTGTCTTAGTGGCCTATGGCGCTTACTGGTTTCCCTGGTACATGCGCCGCCTGGCCGAGCGGCCCGCCAACGTCCTGTTCCTACTCCGCAATCTCTTTTCCGGGTAATTGGTGGCGCCGGCGTCCCTGCCGGCATCCAACGACCACGGTCGTCTCTAAAGGCTACGCACTGCCGCGGACCTCGCCGCCCGATGAATCTTTGTCGGCCGGGGCGTTGAGGATCGACACGAATTGCGCCGCGCATGCTTTGTTCATCTGGCGAATTCGTCAGCCGTAAGATGCCGGCAGGGACGCCGGCGCTACCCGCCTTGGCCCGCTTTCTTGGCCATTTCGCCGAAGACGGCTTCGGCGCGCTTGGCAATCTCGTCGCGCGTCAAATCCTCGACGCGTGCGCCAATCGACCACTTATGCCCGAACGGATCCACCACTTGCCCGTAACGATCTCCCCAAAACTGATCCTGCAGCGGCATGGTCACCGCAGCCCCAGCTTTCACCGCGCGATCGAACGCGTCATCCACTTTCTCGGTGTAAATGTGAATTGTTACCGGGCTGCCTCCCAGCGCCTGCGGGCCAAGGCACTGCCACTCAGGAAATTCATCCGTGAGCATGAGAATCGAATCGCCGATCTTCAAACTCGCATGCGTAATCTTCCCGCCAGGCCCATCGGCCGCGACGGTGAGCAATTCCGCGCCAAAGGCAGTCTTGTAGAATTCAATCGCGCGCGCCGCCTCGCGCACCACAATCGACGGCGTAAGCGTATGAAATCCCTCCGGGATGGCTTTGACAGTACCGGGCATGTCTGTTCTCCTCGTTTTCGACGTTTCAAGTCTGCCGGGCAACTACGCTAGGGCGGGGTAGGCCCGGATTCTACGCCACAACCTCATCCGATGCCACCAGCCTTCGTCCGGTGCCACGGCCCAGTGAGCGCTCCGAGCGGACCCGTAGGGCCCGCTCCCGCGCTGGCGGGACGGGCCTCTTCGTGCAAAATTGCGCCCCGAGGCAGAGATTGCCATTGCGCGCGCCGCAGACAACTGGGCGGAACATTCGAATGTTAACTATCGTATTCACACTAAGGAGTCCCACGCGCTTATGACCGATGTCGAGCAGTCCGCTAGTGCATCCGCTATCCATCGCGTGTTTTACGGCCCTTCGGAGCTCCGCGCTGGCTGGCGGCTATGCATTTTCCTGGCAATCGTCATCGCCACGATCAACGCCAGCAACTTTCTGATTCGCCGGTTGCTGCCCGGGATCGACGACACCACATTGTTTTTCGTTCGCGAAGTGCTGGACTTCCTGATCTTCCTCCTCGCCAGTTGGATCATGGGGCGCATCGAACGCAGAACCATCGCCGATTACGGCTTGCCCTGGCGCAGGATGTTCCGCGTGCAATTCTGGCAGGGCGCAGCGCTTGGCTTCGCGGCCATCACTTTTTTGCTGCTTGCCATGCGCATCGTCGGAGTCTTCCACTTTCAAGGTATCGCGCTTCATGGCGCCGCGATCGCGCTGTGGGGAATTGGCTACGCGCTCGTTTTCATCCTCGTCGCCCTGCGGGAAGAGTTCCGCGCTCGTGGTTACGGGTTATTCACGCTTACGGCTGGCATCGGTTTCTGGCCCGCTGCAATAATCTCGGCGGCATATTTCGGCTATTCACACCACGGCAATTCTGGAGAGGATTGGATCGGATTGTTCAACGCCGGGGCGTTCGGCTTGCTGGCCTGCTTCTTGCTTCGTCGCACCGGCAATCTTTGGATGCCCATCGGACTGCACATGGCCTTCGACTGGGGCGAGACGTACTTCTATGGGGTTGCCGACAGCGGCCAAACACTTCCCGGACATCTTTTGAATTCGAGTTCGTCTGGTCTGGCTTGGCTTTCCGGGGGCACGGTCGGTCCCGAGGGCAGTCTGCTCTGCACGTTGATGGTCGTAATTATTTGGCTAATCTGCGCCGCGTGCCTGCGCCAAGTCAAATATCCCCAACGCGCACTGACTCCGCTGAAATAAAACACGCGAAAATTCTGAGCACTCTGTGTCACATCGATGCGTGACTCGCGTCACTCCGCCGGGAAAGTTTTCCTGTTAGGGTCGCTCCGGGGGAGGTGTAAGAAAATGAAGGTTTCCATCAGTGTGTTTTCATTTACAGCGTTACTTCTAGCAGGGATTGTCATCGCAGCGGCGGCGCAGGAACAAGTGCGTGCCCCGATGCCAATCGGTCGCCGCGTCGAGATCAAGGCGCCGCTCGGATTGCCGCCGGTTCCAATTCCGCCGGATAATCCGCCGACAGCTGAGACGATCGCTCTCGGACGCCACCTATACTATGACCCCGCGCTATCGTCTGACGGCACGGTCTCCTGCGCGTCATGTCACGCGCCTCAATTTGGGTTCGCTGACAACCGGCCGTTTTCGGCAGGCGTAGGCGGCAAGCTTGGTGGCCGCCATGCTCCGACGGTCATCAATTCGGCGTATAACCCGCTCCAATTCTGGGATGGGCGTGCGCCCAGCCTGGAGAAGCAGGCGGAAGGCCCAATCGCCAATCCCGTGGAAATGGCGCACTCGCTCGACGGCGTCGTGAATCGGCTGCAACGTGATCCGAAATACGTGGCACTCTTTCGCGAGGCATGGGGCACGGATCAAATCACCATTGATCTCGTTACGAAATCCATCGCGTCGTTTGAGCGGACTGTCTTGAGTGGCGATTCGCCATTCGACCGCTACTACTACGGACACGAGAAGAAGGCATTGTCACCCACGGCGCAGCGCGGCTTGAAAATATTCATGGATACTAAGAAGGGCAACTGCGCGACGTGCCACACCATCGGCAAGGACTATGCCCTCTTCACCGACAACAAATTCCACAACATCGGCATCGGCGCCGATATGACCGGCAAATTCGCGGATATTGGCCGCTGCGGTGAAACCAAGAATGAAGACGACATGGGCGCATTCAAGACGCCCACGCTACGCGACATCGCGCAGATGGCTCCGTATATGCATGACGGCAGTCTGAGCACCTTGAAGGATGTGGTCGATCACTACATTGGCGGGGGGAATTCGAATCCACATCTCGACAAGCAAATTCACTCGCTCGATTTTCTTACTTTCGACGAGCGCGATGACCTCAAGGCGTTCCTTGAATCTCTTACGGGACGATTGCCGCGGGATTTGGGGCCGCCGGCCGATCTGACGCAGAAGGATAAAGAATCTGCAAAAGGCAAGTAGCCGGAGTTTCTGGGAAAGCAGAACTCCGAGAGCTTCATCATCAATTCATGTAATGCCATCTCGCTATTTGCGCGGGCGTGCAGCCTTGCGGAGCCCGGCTCCGAAGCACCGCCAACAAAGTTTGAGGCATCCGCTTGGACACTTCAAACACGGCGACTCGGCTTACGTTGCTCTCGTCGCGATAACTGATCTGGAAGAAATGCCTTCGCTGCCGCTTGCGGACCAACCCGACCGCGATCGCCGGCAAAACTCCCAGATGCCGCGCAACCTGCTGCGAGTAATCGAATGAATCGATCTTGGCATAGGGGATGAGCAATTTATTTCCCGCATACTCGAACGAGAGCGTGGTTTCCGATGTGGTGTCCAAACGCCCGAGAACTCCCGCCTGCAGGGCCGGGACTGTTCCGCCCGCATACATCACCTGGCCATCCTCAACTGCGCCCGCCGGTAGCGCCATGACGAATAGTAAGCAAATCGCCGCAAGTTTCTTCACGTTGCACCTCCCGAGATTTGATGGGTGGAGCGTACGTGGAACGAGCAAGCGAAAAACGGTGCGCAGTGACACTTTTGGAAGCGTCACAGCAACCAGGAGCCTATTCGGTAGGAAATCAAAAATGTGGGCGTGATTGCCGGAATTTCTGGAATCAACCGGCTAATGCGTGAATCCCCTTGCCGTCTTTACGCCAACGTGGCAAGACTTTCCGTGTGTACGCAGAGCGAACGAATCCGCGCCGCGGCGCGCGGCGCACTCACACGATTGCGCGGCGTCTACTGCGCGACCCGATGAATTGACGAAGCTAAGCCCGGACCCCGCTTCTCAGGGCTTCACAATCTTCGCCATCCCTAATCCGCCGATGCCCCAGGCGACTGTCCAGCCGGCCATATCGCCCAGCACATAGTTCAGCGGGAAGTTGTACCAATTCCAGTACGGCAGTATGAACACCACACCCGCGAAAATGCTCGCCAGAAAGACAATCAGCCACCGACCTCCGAATGAAGTCCCCGCGGCGCCCACTGACAAAATCCACGCGAGAATCAGCGCAGCCACCAAATTGAATAAAAACTGATTCAGCAGCGCTTTTCCGAAATTGAAATCTTCTCCGCCGGGCGAATAAATCAAGATCCCCGTCGGCCCTTGCCTGTATTTTGAGGCATACGCCGCAGCATCCGCGTTCTGCTGCTCTTTCGAGCGCCCCGGCGTCATATTCGGCGCGGGAAAAAAATAAAATCCCGGTTGGGTGATCGAAGCGCGCAGCGCCGCCTGCACCGTATCCTCATTCGGCAAGGTCTTGATCCCGACTTCGCCCAGTCCCAAAACCGTATGCCATAGCGAGCTCACGATGAATACGATCACCGCGCCGACCAGACCGCCGAGAATAATCTTCTTGGCCATGGGTGCCTCCGTAGAATGTGTGGAAAGTACGTTTTCTGGTGGGGGAGACTCTACCGCGTTTTCTCGTCTTTTTCGACTTTTCCGTCGCGCAAACGGATCACCCGGTGGGCGTGCGCGGCGATATCCTGCTCGTGGGTGACCAGGATGATGGTATTGCCCTGTTCGTGCAGGCGCGCGAACAGATTCATGATTTCCTCGCCCGTCTGCGAGTCAAGATTTCCAGTAGGTTCATCGGCCAGCAGGATCGATGGCTGATTCACCAGCGCGCGCGCAATTGCGACGCGCTGCCGCTGCCCTCCGGAAAGCTCATTCGGCCGGTGATGCGCGCGGTTCACCAAATCCACTTGCGCGAGCGCCTTGTTGGCGCGCTCGAGCCGCTCCTCCGCAGGCGTGCCGTTATAAATCAGCGGCAGCTCGACGTTGTGCAACGAAGTCGCGCGCGGCAACAAATTAAAAGTCTGAAAGACGAATCCGATTTCCTTGTTGCGAATGTAAGCCAGCTCATCATCGTCGAGTTCGCTCACCAAACGCCCGGCCAAATAATAGAGGCCTTTCGAAGGCGTATCGAGGCAGCCAATCAAATTCATCAGCGTGGATTTCCCCGATCCGGAAGGCCCCATGATCGCCACGTACTCGCCCTTAAGAATCTCGATGTTGATCCCACGCAGCGCGTGCACCTGCTCGGTCCCCATTTCATACGTCTTCCACAAATCGTCCGTATGAATGACGATCCCCGCCGCAACAAGATCTTCGCGGAACGACAGCGCCGCCCCTGCTTCAACCGGCATGAATCACACTCTCCACTATCTGGGTTCTCCGAAGTCCGCGGCGCTTAGCTCGTGGTCTGGCCTTCGCGCTTCGGCTCAGAATTATCCACTTTCACCGCTGCGCCGGGCTTCAAAGTGCGCAGCGCTTTGTAGCTCCCGGTAACAATCTGATCGCCGTCATTCAATCCGCTGGTAACCTCGATATCCGTTACGCCGCTGATCCCCGTTTGCACCGCAACGAATTCCGCTTTTTTCGCTCGCAGCACAAACACGCCCTGGATGTCGGTCTTATCCGCCGGCTTGTCTCCGGCGCCTATTTCCGTCTTCGCCGCCGCCAGCGTCACGCTGCTCTCACCCTTCGAGCCCTTCGCCGCTTCCTCGAGCGCCTTCTTTGAGCGCATTGCCAGCGCCTGAATTGGAATCGTCAGCACATTTTTCTTCGAAGCTGTCTTGATCGTCGCCGTAACCGAAAGCCCCGGCCGCAAATTGTCCGGCGGGTGATCGAGCGTCACCACAACTTTGAAATCGCGTGCCTCTTGCGTATTCGCAGTAGTCTGCGTGGTAGCCAATCCCGAGGAACGCAAAATCGCCTGATCTCCCACTTCGGTCACGTGTCCCGGAAAATTCTTTCCCGGCATGGCGTCAATCTTAACGTCCACGTCCTGCCCGTTCTTCAAATTCACAATGTCGGTCTCGTCCACTTTCACTTCAGAGGTGACCACCGACATATCCGAAATCGTCATCAAATAGCTGCCCGTAGCATTCTGAATTCCGGGAACGACATTTTCGCCCACGCGCACCGCGATGTAAGTTACGATCCCGTCAATCGGCGCGGTATAAGTCGTTTTCCGCAGCACATCTTTCTGGTGCAGTAGAATCGCCCGGTTCTGCTGCAGATTCGATTTCGCGCCTTCGCTCATGGCCTTCGCCTGCGCCATCTGCGCTTCCGCGGCATCCACTGCCGCTGCCGCGCTGTCATACGCCGCCTTCGAGGTGTCGAAGTCCTGCTTCGAAATCAGTTGGTCCTTGTAAAGGTTCTGGCCCCGCTCCCAGTCAAACTTGGCCTTCTCGAGATCCGCCTTCCTCTGCACCAGCGTCGCCTGCGCCGATTTCAGTGCTGCGTTCGACGCCTGCGCCGACGAGTCGGCCGACAAGATCCCGGCTTCCTGGGCCTGCACATCCGCCGCGGGCTGAATGCTCTCGAGGCGCATCAGCACGTCGCCTCTGCGGACGTGATCGCCTTCTTTCACCACGATCTGGGTAATCTTCCCAATGCCCTCACCCAGAATATTCGAATAGGTCAGCGGCCGAATTTCGCCCGAAGCCGTCACGATGCTGGTCAAGTCCTGCCGCTTGGCAGTCCCCGTCTGCACCGTAACCACGTCTTTATTTGCCTGGTAAATGCTCGCCCAAACAATCCCGACGAGCGCCAGCACCGCCACTCCGCCTATCACCAGTTTCTTCGTCAAGCTCATGACGCGAGTCCCCGCAGTAATACCATCGTGTATAGACGCTACTTCGCCTTACTTAGTACGGCCCGGTCCTCGGAAATGTTTCCGGCAGGCTACCTCGTCGGGATAACCCAAAGCTCAAAGGAAGGGCACATCGCAGATACCATTCGACGCCCCATCGCGCTCCGTCCGGAGGCACTGCTCGGCACCATTGTAATCCGTTTCGCCCCATCTGAGAAGCGTCCGCAGTAGGGGAGGGTCTTCGGACCCTCCCGGTGTTCGGCCTTCTCGCCTTTGTGGTGTCCCGAATCGCGCCGCGCATTTGCCACCCCCCAACTCTCCAGACCAGGCAACCCTCCCGCATCCCCCGGCCTCTGACTCAATACGGTAATCCCGGCACGGGATTAAATTGACCTGTACCGGGGGACAGGTTAGAATTTCCTCATACTGAAGAGGTGTCGGCATGTACAGGGGTTTGCGCCTCATTGTCTTTCCTTTCGTAGTCTTAGGCCTAGCTATACCTCCAGCACCTCTTCGCGCACAGGCCCAGGAACAGCAGCAAGATGACAACAAGCAATCCGGCCAAAGCGATCAGCAGCAGCCGGATGCTCAACCCACGAAGAAGCCCCAGGAAACGGCCAAAGAGCGCCGCCGCCGTGAATCCCAACTCCACAAGGAGTTGGACACTCCCTATAAGAAGTGGCTCGACGAAGACGTCACCTACATCATCACTCCCGAAGAGCGCAGCGCCTTCCTCCGCCTCCAAACCAACGAAGAGCGCGAGCAATTTATCGAGCAATTCTGGCTGCGCCGCAATCCGGACCCGGATTCGCCGGAAAACACCTTCAAGGAAGAGCACTATCGCCGCATCGCCTACACGAATGAGCACTACGCTTCGGGCATCCCTGGCTGGAAGACCGATCGCGGCCGCATTTACATTATGTGGGGCCCGCCTGACGAGGTGGACTCGCACCCCTCCGGCGGCTCCTACGAGCGCCCGGCGGATGAGGGCGGCGGTGAGACCTCGACCTTCCCGTTCGAGGACTGGCGCTATCGCTATCTTGAAGGGATCGGCAACAACGTAGAAATCGAGTTCGTCGATCCTACGATGACCGGCGAATACAAGCTGACCATGGACCCCAGCGAAAAGGACGCTCTCCTCTACGTCCCCGGCGCCGGCCTGACCATGATGGAATCGATGGGCATGTCCAGCAAGACCGCGCGCTTCAACAACACCGACGGCACGCACATGGCCCAGCCGCTGGGCGGCCAGCCCGAGAGCATGTCCGAATTTTCGCGCCTCGATCTCTACGCCAAAATTCAGCAAGCTCCGCCCGTCAAGTTCAAGGATCTCGAGGCGGTGGTCACTTCGCGTCTGGTGCGCAATCAGGTGGCCTTCGACTATCGCTGGGATTATCTGCGCATCACCAGCGACACGATCCTAGTTCCCATTTCAATTCAAATTCCGAACAAGCAATTGAGCTTCACGCAAAAAGACGGCATCCAATCCGCCACCATGAACCTCTTCGCCCGCATCACCACTCTCAGCGGGCGCAAGGTTCAGACCTTCGAAGACACCATCAGCCACGATGTGCCGAACTCGCTCCTGCAGCAATCGCTCAAAGGTTTTTCCATTTATCAAAAAGCCGTGCCGCTAAGCCCCGGCCTCTATCGGTTGGATATCGTCCTGAAGGACGTCAATAGCGGCAATGTGGGCGTCGTGAACACCAATCTCCGCGTCCCGCGCTACGAAGATGACAAGCTATCGTCCAGCTCGCTGATCCTCGCGGATCAAATCCAGCGCGTTTCCGCGAAAGATATCGGCGTCGGCCAGTTCGTTCTCGGCGACGTTAAAGTCCGCCCGAAAATGGATTCCACCTTCGCCACCAACGACAATCTCGGCATCTTCCTGCAGATCTACAATCTGAAGGTGGACGACAAAACGCACAAAGCGAACGCCACGGTCGAATATCGCGTCATGAAGGACAAGCAGTCCATCCTTAAATTCAACGAGGGCGGCGATCAAATCAGCCAGCGCGGCGATGAGCTCACTCTCGAAAAAGCGCTCGCTCTCAAATCTCTCACTCCCGGCAAATACAAACTCGAAGTGCAGGTGACGGACAACGTCACCAAGGAATCCATCACTCCGACGGCTGATTTTACTGTTAAGGCTGCCACTCCATGATTCGGGGGAGGTGAAGCGCCGTGAAACTGAATTTGATTCGCGCATTGGGCCTGCTGCTTCTCGCTGGTCTGGTGGTGTCGCCGCTGAACGCCGCGCCGCGCGCAGGCAGGATCGCGGGCGTAGTCGTTGATCCGCAAGGCACTCCGCAGATGGGCGCGACCGTCTATGTGGTTTCCGAGCAAGCGCCGAACCTCGCGCCGGTCCAGCTCCTTACCAACGCCCGCGGCATTTTCTCGACGGATGGCCTCGATTCCGGCTTCTACTCCATCCGCGCCACTCTCGCCGGATACCTTCCGGCCCTCGCGGAACACGTTCACGTCCTCGATGAGCGCGTCACCAAACTGCAA
>Ga0310039_10001294_pt1 | contig 17999 bp, 16 predicted proteins | sample Sb_taG_4_FD_200460 | JGI IMG/M metagenome (GOLD analysis project Ga0310039, IMG submission 200460) | Peat soil microbial communities from Weissenstadt, Germany - Sb_50d_6_BS metaG (v2) (version 2) | ecosystem: Environmental > Terrestrial > Soil > Wetlands > Peat | place: Germany: Weissenstadt...
CCTGCCGCCGTCGCCTGAGGAGATCGACGCGTTCCTCAAGGACAGCGCGCCCCAGGCTTTTGAGAAGGTAGTCGATCGCCTGCTCGCCTCGCAGCAGTACGGCGAGCGGTGGGGCAGGCACTGGCTCGACGTCGTGCGCTACGCCGATACGGCCGGCGACAACGCCGATTTTCCGGTCCCCGCCATGTACCGGTACCGCAACTGGGTGATTGCGGCGTTCAACAGCGACAAGCCGTACGACCAGTTCCTGCGCGAGCAGATCGCCGGCGACATCCTCGCCTCGGCTGCGCGCGACAAAGAGGACTGGCAGCAGAAGATCATCGCCACCGGCTATCTCGCCAACGCGCGCCGCTTCGGATCGCGCGCCGCCGAGTTCCATCTCACCATCGACGACACCATCGACAACCTGGGCAAAGGCATGCTCGGCCTGGCCGTTGGCTGCGCCCGCTGCCACGACCACAAGTTCGACCCCATCCCCACCGCCGATTACTACGCGCTCTACGGCATCTTCAAGAGCACCAATTACGTGCACGCGGGCACCGAAATCTACCCGCACACCTACGGTTTCGCGGCCCTCAATCCCGACGACGCCGGCAAACTGAAAGAGATCGAAACGGAGCTATCGGGGCTCGACAACCGCATCGAGGACATCAAGGCGAACCGGATCAAGTTCGCCACTCCGGAGGAAGCCCGCAAGGCCCAGCAGGAGAATCAGGACCGGCTGCGCAAGGCCGCGGCGCAATATCCGTACCTGCCCAAAGCCTACGCCGTGTCGGAGGGCAAGCCCGTGGATGCGCGGGTCATGGTGCGCGGCGAGCCGCAGACCCTGGGCCCGCAAGTGCCCCGCGGCTTCCTCACCATTCTGGGCGGACAGAAGCTCCCGCCCGAAGAAAAAGGCAGCGGCCGGCTGGAGTTGGCGCAGTGGATCACCGATCCGGCCAATCCGCTCACCGCGCGCGTGATGGCCAACCGTGTCTGGCTGTGGCACTTCGGCCAGGGCATCGTGGCCACGCCTGACGATTTCGGCGCGCGCGGAGAGCCGCCCACCCATCCCGAGCTGCTGGATTTCCTGGCGAAGCGGTTCGTCGAAAGCGGATGGTCGGTGAAGAAGCTGCACCGCCTCATCATGCTCTCGCGCGCTTACCAGATGGCCAGCGGCGACAACCGCCAGAACGCGCTGAAGGACTCCAGGAATGCGTGCCTTTGGAAGTTCAACCCGCGCCGCCTGGACGCCGAAGAGTTCCGCGACTCGCTGTTGCTGTTGAGCGGGAACCTCGATCCTGGGCCCGGCGGCGAGCATCCCTTTCCGCCCGAGATGTCGTGGAGGTTCACCCAGCACCAGCCGTTCCTCGGGGCGGATGACCACTACGCCACCAACCGGCGCAGCGTCTACCTGATGCAGCAGCGCATCCGGCGGCAGCCCTTCCTGGATCTCTTCGACGGCCCCGACCCCAACGCCGAGACCGGCGTGAGGCCCCGCACCACCACCGCGCTGCAAGCCCTGTATGCCATGAACGATCCCTTCTTCCACGCGCAGGCCGATGCGCTGGCGGTGCGGGTGGCCATCCAATCGGGCACTGACGCCGAGCGCCTGCGCTACGCCTTCCGGCTGATCTACGGCAGGAGCCCGGCGCCCGACGAGCTTCGAGAGTCGCGGCAGTATCTGGACGAAGCGCGCCACACGTTCGAGGGGACGGCCCTCGCGGATTACCAGCGCATCCGGCAGGCATGGGCCAGCCTCATGCGCGTGATGCTCGGCAGCAACGAATTTCTGACTTTGGATTGAACTATGGACGCAATCAACCGGCGGCAGATGGTGCGGTCCCTGATGTTGGGGTCCGGTGTGTTTCCGGCCTTGTTGAGCGAGCTGTTGGCCAAGGAGGGGGGAACGGCGCCAGCGGAGAATCCGCTGGCGCCCAAGGCTCCCCATTTTCCGGGCACGGCCAAGCGCGCGATCTTCATCTACCTCAGCGGCGGCATGTCGCACGTGGATTCTTTCGATCCGAAGCCCAGGCTGGCCGAATATCAGCGCGACGGCAAGACCCGCGAGGGCGGCGGCAAGTCGCTGGGCTCGCCATGGGCCGCCAGGCCGCACGGCCAATCGGGAATCGAAGTCACCGATCTGTTTCCGAACATCGCGGAATGCGTGGACGACCTCACCATCATCCGCTCCATGCGCGGCGACCACAACGATCACTTCCAGGCCACGCTCGGAATTCACACCGGCTCGGTGACCTTCCAGCGCCCCAGCGTGGGCTCGTGGGTGACCTACGGGCTGGGCACCGAAAATCAGAACCTGCCGTGCTACGTGGTGCTCGCGCCGGAGATGCCTTACTGCGGCAGCCAGGTGTGGTCGTCCGACTTTCTGCCCGGCGTGTACTCGGGCACGCGCATCCAGAGCGGCGCCGAGCCGGTGCCCGACCTGAACCGGCGCGCGGCCACCGCGGGATTGCAGCAGCAGGAGTTGAGCCTGCTCGAGCGCTTCAACCGCAAGCACGAGCGGCTGCACCCGGGCGATCCGGCGCTGGAGGCGCGCATCAAGTCGTTCGAAACGGCGTTCGGCATGCAGATGACCATGCCGCAGGTGCTCGACCTCTCGAAAGAAACCGACGCCACCTGGAAGCTGTACGGCCTGGAGCGCGGCGCCACCACCGGTTTCGGCTGGCAGTGCATGGTGGCGCGCCGCATGATGGAGCAGGGCGTCCGCTTCGTGGAGTTGATCGATGTCGGGTCGAGCAAGAACTGGGACGCGCACGGCGACATCCACACGCATGCTCCGCTGGCGCGCAATATCGACCAGCCGATTGCCGGCCTGCTGGCGGATTTGAAATCGCGCGGGCTTCTGAAAGACACGCTGGTGGTGTTCACCACCGAGTTCGGGCGCTCACCCTCGCCCGAAGGCCAGATGGGCCGCGGGCACTACAACCGCTCCTACTCCTCATGGCTGGCCGGCGGTGGCGTGAAGGGCGGCTTGGCGTACGGGAAGACCGACGACTTCGGCGCCAAGATCGTGGAGAACGAGTGCCACGTTCACGACTTCCACGCTACCATCCTGCACTGCCTGGGCTTCGATCACACCAAGCTCACCTTCCGCCACGCCGGCCGCGATTACCGCCTCACCGATGTGGCGGGAAACGTCGTGAAGGAAGTGCTGGCCTGAATCTCAATCCGCCCTGGCGAACCACGGGCGGGCCGTGGGATCGCGCTTCAGGAACTCGAGCAGCAGCCGGCCCACCTTCTCGCTGCCCTGGGCGGAGGGATGGGTGCCATCGGTCCCGAGATCGGCGCGCGAGTACGTGAGGCTGTCCTGCTTGCGGCCCTTCACGCCGTCGGCCCAGAGGTACGGGCCCCATGCGATCCACGGCGAGCGGACCGCGCCTTTGGCGGGATCGTAGTTGAGATCGGCGTCGCCTGCGATCTGGGCGCCGACGGTCCACTTCACGGCGAAGCCTCCTTCGTAGGCGTGGGGCTCGGGGTTGAGCGGCGTCACCGCGAAGCCGCCGTAGATGCGGCTCGAGAGGTAGGCGATCTTCAGATTCGGAAACTGGCCGCGCAGGTTGTGGAGCGTGGCCACGAGGTCGGCCTGCAGCCTCTTCGCCTCGACCGGAAACGGCGCGGTGGGTTGGGCGTTGGCCTGCTTGATCCAGGCCACTTCCACCTGTTTCGCAGTTACGCCCGCCGCCACCAGCCGCTGGTTGACCACCAGCCAGAAATTGGCGTCGGGATTGGCCGTAATGCGCGCCGTTTGCCCGTTCTGAGCGCCGTCCACCAGCGCCACTCGCGGATTGATTCCGCTGTCCGCGCCAGCGAGTCGAAGAAAAGCCTGCGACTCCATGGTGGTGTTCGACATGCCGATGGTGACGAACACGATGCGGCCGCCCGGCGCGGGGTTCCCCTCGGCGTCCAGCGGCACGACGCTCTTGGCCGCCGCCAGCCCCGCCTGCAAGTGCGCCGGCGGCGGCGTATTCCGGCCGCCGGGATAGAGCCCGCCCTGCTCGCCCTGATACGATCCCTCCGCGAGGTCCGGAAGCGGAATCAGGCCGGTGGATTCCCGCGGGCTGCCCGGCTCCGCCGTCTGGGCGTGGAGCCACAGCGGCAGCAGCAGCGCTGCGGCCGCCGTCCATCGTCGAACTTTCATGGTTCCCCCTCTACTTCGCTTCGGCCACTGCGCCGGCGGGCGCGCCGGAACGCAGTTGCCATGCCGATCGGGCCCGGCTGAAATCGTTGCCCACCAGCCGGATGTTCTTCGATTCGGCGCCGTCGATCTCCAGCGCGGTGGTGGTTCCGGCGGGCGCCGAGCACCCGGCCACAACGCCGCCCTGCACGTTCACCAGCCGGATCAAGGGTTCCGAGGAGAGCGGCGCCGATGCGTCCAGGCGATCCACCCGCAGATCCTTGACGTCTTCGCAGTGCAGCGCCGGCCTTTGGTCGGGCTCGGCCGCGGCCATCCGGACGTTGTCGAACTTGATGCCGCTCACGTGGCGGCAATAGAACCCGTAGGCGGGGAGGCGGCCGAACATGCGCGCTTCCGGATAGCTTGCGGCCTGCTCGGGCACCGGGCGATCCATCCATTCCGCCTTGCCGCCCTCTTCGGTTTCGATGCGGATGTTGGTGAGCGCCACGTCCTCGACGTCGTGCCCGGGCAGCCCGGTGACCGACGAAGTCAGAATCGCGCCAGTGGCGTGCACGTTGTCGATCATCACGCCGCGCAGTTTTCCGGGCTCCGGAACCGGCTGCCCGCCGCCGCGATTTCCCAGCCGCACGAAGATCGGCGTGCGGACGCGCTGCATCCGGATGTTCGACACCACCACGCCATCCACCCAGCCGCCGTCCACCATCTCGATGGCGATGCCCGAAATCACGCGCGCGTTCAGCGGCACGCGCTCGTTGTAAATCACCGAGTTGGAAAACGTGACGTTCTCGAAGCCGCCCCTGGTGGCCGTGCCGAACTTCAGGCCGTTGCAGCAGCACGTCAGCACGCAGTTGGTGATGGTGATGTTCTTCGTAAGCCCCATCCGGCCGTACGGCCCTTCGCTTTTGAGACAGATGCAATCGTCGCCGGTCGAGATATCGCAATCGGCGATGAACACGTTGCGGCAGCAGGTAGGATCGATGCCGTCGGTGTTCGGGCCGATCACGGGATTGCGTATTTTGAGGCCGCGGATCACGACCGAATCGCACTCGATGGGGCGCAGCGTCCATCCCGAGGAGTTCGCCAGGGTGACGTCTTCGATCCGGAGGTTCGAGCAATTGAAGAACTCGACCATGGGCGACGGGCGGTCCAGCGCTTTCCAATCGTAGGTGGCCACGTCGCGCCAGGCATCCTCGGGCTTGGGCGGCTGGCGATTGCTGGGCTCCCAGAATGCCCGGCCCTGCCCGTCGATCGAGCCCGAGCCGGAGAGCGTGACGTTGGCCGCGTCGCGCGCGAACAGCAGATGCTTGGCGTTGGCGTCGCCCTGGAGCGGCGGCCCGCCCTGCGGTGAGTAGTCGGCGAGATCGGTCGAGCCGAGCAGCGTAGCTCCGGCCTCCAGATGGAAGGTGACGTTGGCCTTCAGAACGACCGTGCCCGACAGGTACCTGCCCGGCGGCAGGTACACCACACCACCACCGGAGCGGGCGCACTCGTCCACGGCGCGCTGGATGGCCGCCGTGTCCTTGGCCTTGCCGTCTCCGGAGGCGCCGAAGGTTCGAACGTCGTAGACGGACGCCGGGAGCGCGCTTGCCTCGAAGCGCCGGGCCGCGAGGGCGAGACCGCCCAAGGCCAGAAAATCGCGCCGCTGCATCTTGTATACATGGTGGCACAGGCGATCTTGCGGGTGCTGCTCAGGCCGGGTCGCTTGCCGTGTCGCCCGATCTGACCCCGAGGCAAGGGGCGCAACTCGCCGAGGAAACCCTCGCGCCGGATTGAAATCCGGTCTTCCGGGATACGGGCGATTCGCGAAGGAACCAGCCTCTCGCAGTCGGAGTTTGCGCGCGTGATTGGCGTCAGCGTGAAGACACTTCAGAACTGGGAGCAGGACCGGCGCCATCCGAGCGGGCCGGCAGCCGCGCTATTGAGGATCATCGCGTACGAGCCACAACTGGCGATGAAGGCGATTCATCGGACGTAGAGGACGCATTTGCACAGCTATCTTGCCTGTCTGTCCCTTCCCGGTGGACAATAGAAGGAGCGCGGCGCACTCACCGAAACGATGTCAGTCTTTTCCATTGTCTTGTTCGTTCTTTTTGCGGCCCAGGTTTATTGGGTCTTTGCGGTACGCCGCCTGCTGAGGCGCAGAATCCGTTCCGGAAGCTCCCGCGTGATCGTGGGCAGCGTCCTGGGCGCCGTTTACCTCGGCCTGATGGCCTACAACTTCGGCCTCCTGGGCAGAAGATACACGCCGGTCCGGCTGACGCCTGGCGCGGCGCTGCTCTCCGCGCCGTTTCTGTGGTGGGCGGCCAGTTCGCTGGTGGCGTTCCTGATCATCATGCTCCTCACGACGGTGAAGTGGACCGCCATCGGGGCATTGAAGATCTTCCGAAAGGGCCCGGCCATCGAGTCGCCCGGCCGCCGCGTGTTTCTGGCGCGCACCGCGGGCCTGGTGACCGGCGCGCCTTTTGTGGCCGGCGCCTACGGGCTGTTCTACGGCCGCCTGAACCTGGAGACCACGCATCCCCGAATCGTGCTGCCGCGGTTGCCGAGGTCGCTCGACGGATTTCGAATCGCGCAGCTTTCCGATATTCACATCGGCCCCTTCATGCCCGAAGACGAGATCCGCAAATACGTCGAGATTGCCAATGCCCAGAGAGCGGACCTGGTCGTGCTGACCGGCGATTTCGTCACGACGGATCCCACTACGCAGGACGCGGTGGTGGCGGCACTCTCGGGCCTGAAAGCTCCCTTCGGTGTTTTCGGCAGCCTGGGCAACCACGATGGCTGGGCGCGCGTGGAGAACTCGATCACGCGCCTGTTTGCCGAGGTTGGCATCCGGATCCTGCGCGATCAGCGCGTTTCGATCGGCCCTCCGGGCGCGACACTGAATTTGATGGGAGTCGATTTTCAGAGCCTCAAGGCCTTCGGTCCCTCAAGGCCGGTGATCCGGCTGCTGGACAATATCGAAAGCCTGATGCGCCCGGACCAGGTGAACATTCTGCTGAGCCACAACCCCGACACCTTCGATCGCGCGGCCGAAGTTGGCATCGACCTGAGCCTCGCCGGCCACACCCACGGCGGCCAGGCGGCGCTGGAATTCATCAGCCCCGAGATCGCCCCGAGCCGGCTGGTGACGCCCTACGTCTCCGGCCTGTTCCGGAAACCGGGCGGGCAGCTCTACGTCAATCGCGGCATCGGAACCATCGGCGTGCCGATTCGCATCGGAGCGCCGCCGGAAATTAGTATCTTCGAACTAACTTCCGGCTAAACCGGCACTGCCCCCTTGGTAAGTATCGTTTCCGAAAAGGGCGTGTGATACCATCCGTAATATGCGGATATTCGGGGGCATAATTCTGTTCGCATGCTCCATAACCTTACTTAGCGCCAGTACCATAACGTTCTCGGTTACCAACGTGGGAATTCTCGCCGGCGGCAGTTTCTCGAGCGGCGTCGGTCTCAGTGACCAGGGGTGGGAAACGGGCTTTGGCGATACGGCTGCGAACCTGTCCCAGGCTTTTATCTGGAACCTGGTGAGTGACTCGAACATCGGGCCGGCAGGGAGCCCGATTGCTTTCGGCAATGCGATTAATTCATCCGGGGAGGTCGCGGGCTTTGCCTTCGCTGCGGACTTTTCCGCGTACAACGCATTCCTGTACAACGGATCGAGCGACGTCCCGATTCCCACTCTCGGCGGCGTCAACAATGCGGCCTACGGGATCAACGACGCCGGAACGGTGGTTGGCTATTCCGAAGACGCCACCGGGGCGATCCTGGCCTTCCAGTACTCGGGCGGCACGCCGGCCTCGCTGGGAACGCTGCCGGGCGGTACCACCACTCAGGCGACCGCGATCAACTCCTCGGGCCAGATCGTCGGGTACGGGGATACGGCCAGCGGAGCTACGGACGCTTTTCTCTATTCCGGCGGCTTCACCGACTTGGGGGTCCCCACCGGGTTCGTATCCAGCGAAGCAAATGCCATCGGCAATTTCGGAGCGGTCGCCGGCTTTGTCAGCACCGACACTCTTTCGAACGAGGCGTTTCTTTGGACCCCGGCGGACGGCATGACGCTGCTCGGCACGCTGGGAGGAGACAGCCAAGCCTTCGGGGTGAACTCGAGCGGCATGGTGGTGGGCGCCTCGAACGGCGTAGCGTTCCTCTATACCGATTCCCATATGTACGACCTGAACACCCTGCTGGACAGCACCGGCGCGGGATGGCAGCTTCAGGAAGCCCTGGCCATCAACGATCGTGGCCAGATCGCCGGCACGGGGCTGTATAACGGCGACCAGCGGGCGTTCCTGCTGAATGCGGTGGAGACGGAAACCGCTCCCGAACCCGGCACGATATTCCTGTTTGCCGGCGGCCTGGCCGCCGCCGCGGTTTTCCGCCGCCGCCTGATCCCATAGGAGAAAACTTTGTCTCGTCCATGCCAACTGTCGCGGCGCGACTTGCTGAAAGCCGCCGCCGCCGGAGCAGGAGCGGGTCTGTTGCCATCCGCCGCCTCCGCTCAAGTCGTCTCCAGCTACCCCGCCAACAAATGGGGCACTCCGGGCCTGTATCCGGCGCGCGTCACCGCCATGTTTCATTCCGGCTCGACCATCAACCTTGAATACCAGCTCGGCCCGGTCCAGCAGATGATTCGCACCGGCCTGATGGGGCTCACCGGCATGACCAGTTACGTGGCCGGATGGAAGCAGTTCGCAGGTCCCGGCGACGTGGTCGGAATCAAGGTGAATCCCAACGGCAATGGCTACACCATCTCCTCGCCTTACGTGATCATGGAGATCGTCAACGGCCTCCTGCTGGCCGGGGTAAGCCCACGGAACATCATCGTGTACGAGCGGTATGCCGAAATCCTGAGCTGGATCTCGTCGTGGTTCCCGCCGTGGTTGCAGACCGCGTCGGCCAGCCCGGTGGCCCTCGACGACCAGACCGACATCACCGGCTACGATCCGGCCCACTATGTCGATCTGCCGCTGTTCACGGACTGGCAGGCGCAGATTCCCGGCTATCAGAGCAATCCTCTGTATAGCCGCTCCTATGCCTGCCAGTTCATCACGCGGCGCGTGAATAAGGTGATCAACCTCTCGGTCTTGAAGAACCACAATGCGGCGGGAGTCACTCTGGCCTTGAAGAACCTGTCGCACGGGTGCACCAACAACGTGAACCGCTCTCACCCGAGCGAGGCCAACTACTACACCACCTACATTCCGGCGGTGATTTCGATGCCGGTGATCCGTTACAAAGCCGTGCTGCACATCGTGGACGGCATCCACGGCATATACGAGTCGGGGCCGAACGGACATGAGATGTACGTCTGGGAAAACAAGACCATGTACTTCTCCACGGATGCCGTGGCTATCGATCGCGTGGGCTGGCGGGTAATCGACGCCCAGCGCGTGGCCAACGGGATGCCGGTGTCCGCCGAATCGCCGCCGTACATCGGCCAGCCGGGCCCGCTGCAACAGCCGCAGTACATCCTGTCGGCGGGAGCCGCGGGCCTGGGCGAAAGCCGTGACGATTACATCAACTTGAACACGACCGTGCTGGGCTGAGTGTCGTACCATACACTCATGCGCAGAATCCTGACCATCGATGGCGGCGGCATTCGCGGCATCATCCCCGCCTCGACCCTGATAGCCCTGGAAAGCCAACTCGGCAAGCCGGTGCGCGAGTGCTTCGATTTCATCGGAGGAACTTCGACCGGCGCGCTGATTGCCGCGGCGGCGGCCGCCGGCATCCCGGCGACCCGCATGGTGGATATCTACACCCAGCGCGCGTCCGAAATCTTTACCCCTCCGCAACCGTTGGCCGATGCCCGGCGGCTGGTGGAAGGCTACATGTACGATTCGGCCAACATCCAAAAGGTCCTGGTGAGCGAATTCGGCGCGACCGCGAACTGGGTGCTGAACGACTCGCCGGTCCGGCTGCTGATCACCGCCAAAGGGATCGATACGCATCCCTGGTATTTCGTCAGGGACAACCCGCGCAACGCGGGAACCACCGGAACGCTGGGCCTGCTGAATTGCGCGGTGGCCAGCGCGGCGGCGCCGACCTATTTCTCGCCGTGGACGATGGCGATTCAGGGGAAGGAGACGGTGCTGGTGGATGGCGGCGTGGGAGTCACCGGGAACCCGGTCTACCAGGCCTGCGTGGAAGCCTTCTACTACGACGACTTCACGCCGCAGGATACGCGCGTGGTGTCGCTGGGGACGGGCTACTTCCCCTCCCCCGGCACGGTGCCCAAAGGCCTTCTGGGCTGGCTCGAGTGGACCGTCGACGCGCTTCTCGACGCGCCGGAAGAGCAGCAGACGGAACTGGTGAATCGCCATTTTCCGGGCATTCTACAGCGGTTCGACTGGAAGCTTCCGCGGAGCATCGACATGGCGGACACCAGCGCCATCGGCCTGCTGGTGCAGATCGGGCAGCAGGCCGCGGCGGGGATGGACTGGAAGACGATCCTGGGCTAGAGCCAGCCGCCCTTAGCTGCCGAAGTTCCGGATGTAGGCCAGGTTGCGGCGCATGTCGTCTTCCACCGTGGCGTTGGGGTGGGTGTCGGTTTCGAGGTTGGCCCAGGCGGTGTAGCCGATGTCGCGCATGGCCTGAATCACCGCGGGAAAGGGAATGCGGCCTTCGCCCAGGTAGGCGGGATTGTCCTTCAGGTGCATCTGGCAGATGCGCTCTTTGCCCAGCCAGCGGATCTCTTTGACCACATCGAAGCCGGCGCCGGTGGAGTTGCCCACGTCGTAGTACACCTGCACGCTCTGGGAGCGCGACCGCTCCATGATGCGGACGTTGTCTTCGGCGGAGATGGTGTCTTCGAGCCCCAGGATCACACCCGCCTTTTCGGCTCGAGGCCCGAGGTCGCGCAGGGCGTCGCCGGTGAAGTCCTTCTCGGCCTGGGTCTGAAGGGCCCATTTTCCGAAGAACGGCAGCAGAAGCACCTGGGTCTTCAAAGCCTTGGTGAGCCGGATGGAATCCTCGACCCACCGGACGGCCAGCTGGTCGCTCTTCAGGCCGTTGTCGTGCAGCTTGTCGACGCAGGCGCCGTTGATGGCGATCTTGTTTTCGCGCGCCAGGCTCAGGCAGCGGTCGATGAAGTCGGGCGTATCGCCCGGCATCTTGTCGTTGACCAGGCGCCGGCCGAAAGAGAGTTGAACGCCGTCGAAGCCGATTTTGGCGGCCAGGGGGATGGCCTCCGGGTTGGCGCCGAGTTTCAGGTTCCAGTCGGTGACGCCGATGCGAAACGGAAGGCTCGCGCCCCGCAGCAAGGGGCGGCCCAGAGCGGCAAGCGCCGCGGAGCCGAGCAGGGAGCGGCGGCTGATTTCGGTCATATGGGTCCAGTCTAGCGCTAAGCCGGCTGGGCGGCGCGGACGGCGCGAAGCTGGGCCACCGCTTCCTTGGCCCTTTCGAGAAGCAGCACGTGCTCGGCGGCCGCGCCCACGAAGCGCATGCCGCGCTCGGCCCACATTTTCGCCATGCCCACGCCGCGCGTCTGGATGCCGGGGACCACGCCGTGCCGGTTGCACTGCTCGATCAGGCGGTCCACCGTGGAGATGAGCAGCGGGTTATCGAGCTGGCCGGGGATGCCGAGAGAGATGGAAAGGTCCGCGGGGCCCACCATGGCGATGTCGATGCCCTTGAGCGACAACAGCTCTTCGGCGCGCTCCATGGCGGTGGTGGTCTCGAACTGCACCACGGCCAGCGTGTTGCGGTTCTGGCTCTCCATGATCTCGTTGAAGCTGCGGCTCTCGTAGCCGATCATGGTGGTGTTGACGCCGTAGCCGCGCTTGCCAACGGGCGGGAAACGCATCCAGCTCAGGGCCTCCTCGAGCAGGCGCGGATCTTCGACGCGCGGCAGAATGACGCCCTGCGCGCCGGAGTCGAGCAGCCGCGCGATCAGCGAATACAGCAGCTCGGCGACGCGCACGATGGGGGTGATCCCGGCGTCGTTGGAGGCGATGATCATGTCGTGAACGGTTTCCAGATTGTAGGAACCGTGCTCCGTGTCGATGAAGACGTAGTCGAACCCGGCCGCGGCGAAGGTGCGGGCGATTTCGGGCGAACGGTAAACCTGCAGTCCGCATCCGAAAACCGTCTCGCCTTTGGCCAGACGCTCGCGGGTTTGATTGACTCGCATGTATTGATTGCTCCTTTCGGTCCGTAAGAGAATATGCTAGCCTATCGCAAGTTGCCTATGACTGTTCGCTAAATTTCGGGCGGCGTTTTGTGGGTCCGTAAAGCTGAGGAGCGAAGTGTCATGCAACTGGAGTTTCCCGGCGCCGGCTCGGCAATCGACGGCGCATTTCAACCATATGCCGCGCAGGGCCTGGTGCTGGGCCGCGTGGCGATAGCCCAACGAGATCGATATCGGCTGTACACCGAGGCCGGCGAGTTGCCGGCGGAGGCGTCCGGCGCCCTGTGGTACCGCACGGCGAACCGCGCCGCCATGCCGGTGGTGGGCGATTGGGTGGCGGCGCGCGTGGCGGGGCCGGAGCAGGCCATCGTCGAAGCGGTCCTGCCGCGCCGCACGTGCTTCTCGCGGCGCGCGGCGGGCCGAAGGGAAGAGGAGCAACCCATCGCCGCCAATATCGACCTGGTATTCCTGGTGTGCGGCCTGGATGGCGATTTCAACCCGCGGCGGCTGGAACGCTACCTGGCGCTGGCCAACGAGAGCGGCGCCGAGCCGGTTGTGGTGCTGAACAAAGCGGACGTTTGCGAGGACCTCGCGGCGCGCGTGGCGGAAACCGCCGCGGTAGCCGGCGCGGCGCCCATCGTGACGTCGAGCGCGCGCCACGCGCAAGGTTTGGATGGGCTGACGGCTTTCCTCGGGCCCGGCCGGACGGTGGCCCTGCTGGGTTCGTCGGGAGTCGGAAAATCGACCATCGTGAACCGCATTGTGGGGGAGGAGCGCCTGCGCACGCGCGAAGTGCGGGAGTCCGACAGCCGCGGGCGCCACACCACGACCCATCGCGAACTGGTGCCGCTCCCCCGCGGCGGAGCGCTGATCGATACGCCGGGGATGCGCGAGTTGCAGCTCTGGGCCGGCCAGGACAGCGTGGATGAGACGTTCGCGGAGATCGCGGACGCCGCGGCGGGCTGCCGGTATCGCGACTGCTCGCACTCCGGGGAGCGAGGCTGCGCGGTGGAGGCGGCGCTGGCCGGCGGGACGATCACGGCCGAACGATGGGCCGGCTACCGCAAACTGCTGGGCGAGGCGCGGCGTCACGAACTGCTGGCGGACCCGCTGGCGGCCCAGGAGCGCAAGCGCTGGATCAAGCGGATTCACAAGGCGCAGCGCCGGAATTATAAGCTGCGGGAGTGAGGCGGAGCCGACCGTGGCACAATCGCCTTATGGAAATCACCTGGGATTAGGCAAACCGCCTGGAGCGGCCCGAGAGGGCCCGGGCATCGTACTGCCCCCCTTGCGGGGCAACAAATCAGACTGCCGGCTCCTAAACCTGCTATACTAAAGCTGGCATCTCCCACCAAGAGCGGAGTGGAAAGTGGAATAGCTTTCTTCCGGCCCGCTGAATCGTCCGTCCCTGATGTCTCTTGCCAGAAAGGACGGAAATGACACGCTGCGCTTCCACAGTCTACAATCACCCGACCTTGTGCAAGCGTAGACCCGAAGTGGCGGAAACATAATGACATCCTCGAATGGACGCTCTAAAACGCCGGCCAAGCTACTCCAGGAGCTCTACTTCCGCCATGCCCAACTTTCAAGCGCTATCCGAGCACTCGAGCAGTTGCAGCGCATCCGCAAGAGCCCAGTAGCTTCGCCGGTCCTCTCTCACGTAATCCGGGCCGTAAAAAGTTCATGAGCGACAGTGATGAACGCAGAGACGGGTATCAACTCTACTGCGCTTTGTGAAAGACATACAGGAATGTGGCCACACTGAGGCTCGCCAGCAGATGAATTAGCGATCTCAAAAGCGCTACCGCAGGAGCCGCACCACCCATGAAAGCCGAGATGTCACGGATGAAGTCCGCCGCCAGCAGAACTGTGAGCAGCGTCATCCCAATCAAAGCGAAGAACGACGCATTCTTGAGGGTCATAATGGTATTGTACGCCTACCGCCTCTATAACCATCGGATGTTGCAGCGTTGATCGACCCTGCGAATAGCCTCGCTGAATGTCCGGTGAAGAGATTCCGATTTCCAGTGGTTGGAAAGACCGGAGTCAATCCTGATCGAAACCCTGCGGCCAGCAAAACCAAAGGTGACGGCAAGGCCCGGATCAATGGCGGCATCCGACTTCCAAGATCGCTCGAATTCCAGTTTATCGATTGCTCCGCTTAGTTCCGCCATAAACAGTTGCATCAGTTTGTCGCCGGTCCCGGATCTATCTTCCGGGTTTCAAGGCTCCTCTGTTTCAGTGTACCGTGATTTCACGGCGGAGCTAGGAAGTTGGCATCGGTTCGAAGTGGTCACTTTTGAACAGACGACGACGGAACGATGTGCTATAAGTTTGGCAGAGGCGGTTTGCGGAATCATGCGAATCAGAATCACGAAATGGACAGGATCACAGTCCGACGGGATTGTGCTCTCGACCCGTGGTTCTGTTATCCGAGTCGCCATCCCCGGCTCCAAGGATGCGGCAGAGTTTTCATGCCAAGGGTGGCATTGGTTTTCGGAGGACGGAGAACCCGTAGAGGTCGACTTCCTCACCACCGACAATGCTGGAACTCACGCATCCCCTGTCCGGACAATTGCTCAAAGCCGAAGCAAACCCGTCATCGCCAATCCATATCGGACCCAGATTCCCACCTGGGTGAATTGAACGTAACGAAACCTGGCGCATTCCGCCGCGGGCAATTCGATTCCGCCAGGGACAACTTCGCTCCCCAAGCTAAAAGCTTAGTCATGCAGGACGACATTCAGCAAGGAACTGCGGACTTTCAGGCCCCCGTTGTAGTCAATAAATCCGAGCTTGCGAAACCGGTTCATGAAAAAGCTCACCCTTGACCGTGTCGTGCCGATGATTTCCGCCAGTGTTTCCTGACTCATCTTCGGGATGACCGGCTCCGGTTTTCCTTCCTTGCCGAAGTTCGCCAGCAACAGAAGGACTCGTGCCAGCCTCTTCTCACTGGAGTTGAACAATTGGTCTACCAAATCCTCCTCGATCTTGATGTTCCGGGAGAGGAGATGGGCCACGAACATTTCAGAGAAGGCCGGTTCTTGGTGGAGGAGACCGAGCACTACAGCCTTCCCCACCTTCATGACCGAGCACTCCGACATTGCCGTGGCGGTGGACATGCGTACCGCCTGCCCCGCCAAGCATCCTTCGCCAAAAAAATCGCCCACGCTCAAAATGCCGACGACCGCTTCCTTTCCCTGCTTGGAGATGACGGTAAGCTTGACCTTGCCTTTTTGGATATAGAAAATGGCATCGGCGGGATCGCCTTGCGAGAAGATCACCTGGTTCTCATCATGATGCGCGATCGTCCTTCCGCCGTTGGCCTTGGCCAGAAAGACCTTCGGATCAAAAAGTGGTCCCGACTTCGCTTTCGGTTTCATACGGTACCTCGTCCGGGCCTGGAGTTTTCGCCAGAAATCCGCCGATCCGGGCTCTGACCCCCATGTATTCTAATCCCAATTGTTTGTGAAATCAAGGCAACTGGATAAGCGGGTCTGATTGTCCATAACCCTCATAATTACAACTAATTGCAGATCCCTTGGCGGGCCATCAAAAAGCCTTCGCGGGCAGGCAGCGGCCTGGACGCCGCACCAGCAAGCGGGCCGGGCGCTCGAAACCTAGCCGCGTGAGCAGTTTTAAACAGATCATAAGACGCAACCGTGCTACAGTGCGTCGAACACACGGACTGGAGCGAGGTCTATTTCGTATGCCGCGGCGATGGATGAGGGGGTGGGATTGTCCGGATCGAGCACGGGCGTGATGTCCCTACTCCTGACAGTAGGGATCGGAGGCACGCCCGTGTTTCTCCCGGTCTCCATTCTGTGGGGCATACACCCGAGCCCGTGATTCTCGTTGCAGATGATGAGGTCACGATTCGGATGTGCTCATCTGCTCGAGGCTAGTCCAGGAATCAAGGTGTTGGTGATCTCCTGGCGCAGACATGAGCGAAATCGTCAGGCAAAATGTCAGTTTGCCGTTCTTACCCCAAGCCGTTCGACGGACAGCGTCTTACAAGCCAGTTGCTATCCAGACATCAGACCGTAATCCCGATTGCGAAAAATGAGGGATGGGACGCACCGGCTGAAAGTGAGCAATTTTGAACAGACGACGGCAAAAGGATGTGGTACGTTTACTGGCAGTTGCCGGTATCGCCCCCGGCAATCTGGTTCGGCTCAACAGGGCCGAAGCGGCGGGCTTGCCGTGTGCAGATGAATGTCTGTACGCCGCCAGGAACGGCTTGCCGTGCTGCGAGTTGGACGCACGGGCCGACTCCCACGTGGACGTGACCTCGCATCTATACTCCGAATATAGGAGCAAAGGTCACGCCCTTGTCCCGGGGAGTTGGCAGTTCCCATCCTATGTCAGAATGTCCGGCCGGATCATGATCCCTTTCATGCATGTTTCTTGACCTTTTTATTTCCGATTTAGTGTCCCTTAACGCATATTGTCAAAAGAAACTGTCAAATATTATTGACATGTATTCCTATTCGGACATATCCTTACTATATCCAGTCCTTAATCCGGTCTTATACTTCAGGTATTGCCTGAAGTTGCAGGGGGTTGAAGTGTGACCCCTTTCGTGGACCAAATCATTGGCGTCTCGCAACATGAGTGGTCCGTTGCCAACCGAGGGCCACACCAAGAAGAGGTTGCCCATCATGAGACAGCCGCCGGCAGGTGAAACGACCGCCATTCCATCCATCGCGGGTCCGACCCCCGTATTGACCGTGCTCTCCATCAGCCCGCTCGAAGAGGACCACCTGTCGCTCGAAGCCATTGTCGGTCACTCAACGTGGGCTCTTTTCAAGGCGTGCGATGTTGTATCCGCACTGGCCGTGTTACAACAACACGAGATTTCCGTCGCTCTCTGTGAGCGGGATTTAAGGCCGGGAACGTGGATCGACGTGCTGGAGCACATCAACGCCCTGCCAAGTGTCCCGTCATTGATCGTCACATCGAGACTTGCCGATGACCGCCTTTGGAGCGAAGCTCTCAATAGAGGCGTCTGGGACGTCCTGGCGAAGCCGTTTGATCGCACAGAACTACTCCGCAGCGTCAAATCAGCATGGCACCATTGGCACACCCAGACTCACATGCGGGCGACGGCTGCGAAATTGATGAAGGCGGCAAGTTGAGGCCGCCACGATCCGGAGCAAGCATGGTGTCCCGCTGCCGTCATGGCCGCATTACGCAGCCAAATGGCAGCAGGCGGGTCACGCCCAAACCCGGGCGCACCCTTATTTCTTATCGCTCCAGCGAGGACGAAGAATGTCCATGTCACTGGGGCCGCCCAAAACTGAATTGATGTGAGTGCTCTTGCCGATGGGAAGCACAAAAGTGATCGAAATTCGTGCAGCCAGTTCTATCTCGGAGCGGCGGCAGATTGCGGACCTTGCTTATGAATACTGGCTGGCAAGGGGTTTCCGAAGCGGGTCACCCGAACAGGATTTGTTAAGTGCAATGTTGGAGGTGACGTTCCGAGACCGACGCCAAAGGACGAGTAATGGGTTGTTCCTCGTACGGAAGGCCGGTTCCTGAACAGATACCCCGGCTCCAGCGTAAGGACTGCGGCGAAAGGCCGATGGTGTGAAGACAATACTAGTTCTGGAAGACGAGTCTTCCCTTCTGAAGCTCATTGGGCTCGTGCTGAAGCAATACCGCCTAATCAAGGCTGCCAACGCCGAAGAAGCCCTTCGACTCTTCGCTGAACATGACCACCACCTCGAT
>Ga0310039_10001321_pt1 | contig 17747 bp, 15 predicted proteins | sample Sb_taG_4_FD_200460 | JGI IMG/M metagenome (GOLD analysis project Ga0310039, IMG submission 200460) | Peat soil microbial communities from Weissenstadt, Germany - Sb_50d_6_BS metaG (v2) (version 2) | ecosystem: Environmental > Terrestrial > Soil > Wetlands > Peat | place: Germany: Weissenstadt...
CCCATCCGAAGCATCATGAACACGTCAAGAAGTCCACTTCTCCCACGCCCAGTCCGCCTCGCCGGGCAACTCCTCATGGCCTCGCTCAAAAGCGCGAAAATGGCTCTGTTTCAAAGCGCGGTTAACAGCTATGTGTGCTCAACGCCTTTCGGCATCACGGAGTTTCGCGGGATGATTGCCAAGATGGTCGTCCAAGTTCGATCCTGTGCTCAACGCCTTTCGGCATCACGGAGTTTCGCGGGTCAGCCAAGAGAACCGATAGCATCGATTACGACGAGTGCTCAACGCCTTTCGGCATCACGGAGTTTCGCGGGTGAAGGCACCCCCATCAAGCGTTTTCGTATAAGGTGCTCAACGCCTTTCGGCATCACGGAGTTTCGCGGGCGGATACTTGCCGTTGCTGCCAACAGGTCCAAGAAGTGCTCAACGCCTTTCGGCATCACGGAGTTTCGCGGTTTGTGCCTGGCTCGCCGTCTCGTGCTGGCGGATGTGCTCAACGCCTTTCGGCATCACGGAGTTTCGCGGGCCTTTCTCGGCTCCGTACTCCTTCCGCATGGCGTTGTGCTCAACGCCTTTCGGCATCACGGAGTTTCGCGGGTAAATGCGTCGAGTGCGGATCAAAAAAAGATCTAGTGCTCAACGCCTTTCGGCATCACGGAGTTTCGCGGAGAGGCAGTGAACGCTATCTTCGGCTGGTCTCAAAGGTGCTCAACGCCTTTCGGCATCACGGAGTTTCGCGGATTCGCACGCTCGTCTTGGACTGGCCGAGGGGGGAATGTGCTCAACGCCTTTCGGCATCACGGAGTTTCGCGGGCTGAAAATGCGAATCCAGGATGAGGGCGGCCCATTGTGCTCAACGCCTTTCGGCATCACGGAGTTTCGCGGACCGCGTGCAGCGCGAGAAGCGCAACGAACGTCGTGTGCTCAACGCCTTTCGGCATCACGGAGTTTCGCGGGTTGCATTGCGCGGTCGAGGCGCGCGAGTCGTACATGTGCTCAACGCCTTTCGGCATCACGGAGTTTCGCGGATTGGCGGAAGGCATCGTCGGTCCTGGCTGGGCGAGTGCTCAACGCCTTTCGGCATCACGGAGTTTCGCGGTTTTGAGAGGTGAGCGATGCCAGACCCTGAATACGTGTGCTCAACGCCTTTCGGCATCACGGAGTTTCGCGGACCCAATACGTCTCGCCGAGGGCGACATGAACTGCCAAGTGCTCAACGCCTTTCGGCATCACGGAGTTTCGCGGCATTCTACTCCTGCCATCTTGTCCTTGACAGTCCCGTGCTCAACGCCTTTCGGCATCACGGAGTTTCGCGGAGTCGATCAGCAGCCAATGCCGTGCAATCACGTCGGGTGCTCAACGCCTTTCGGCATCACGGAGTTTCGCGGATCCAGATGGGAGCCGGCAAGACGACTGAGGAAAAGTGCTCAACGCCTTTCGGCATCACGGAGTTTCGCGGCGTCGCGCCGGAGGCATGCGCGGCAGGCGTCGTGCGTGCTCAACGCCTTTCGGCATCACGGAGTTTCGCGGGGCGTGGCGATGATCATGCCCAAGGTGATTTCCGCGTGCTCAACGCCTTTCGGCATCACGGAGTTTCGCGGGGACGATATGCCCGACGACGAGCGACACGAGAAAATGTGCTCAACGCCTTTCGGCATCACGGAGTTTCGCGGTCCCGATGATCAGTTGGCAGCCTACAAAGCCCGCCTGTGCTCAACGCCTTTCGGCATCACGGAGTTTCGCGGACAAGTTCCGCAGTCGATGGCGAGTGCCTTATTCGTGTGCTCAACGCCTTTCGGCATCACGGAGTTTCGCGGTGGATACTAACATTTGCTAACAGCCTCGCTCCTTGTTGTGCTCAACGCCTTTCGGCATCACGGAGTTTCGCGGGCGATGACAGACCCGTTAACTGGGTCGCTCGCCGAGCGTGCTCAACGCCTTTCGGCATCACGGAGTTTCGCGGGCACCCCGGCAAATGCGTCCGGTGCGGTAATCCAGAGGTGCTCAACGCCTTTCGGCATCACGGAGTTTCGCGGGGATCCGAATGCCGCCGGCCCGATCTCCGCGCGCTGACGTGCTCAACGCCTTTCGGCATCACGGAGTTGCGCGGTCGAAATTGTCTTGCGTGCCAACTCTCCGGAAGAAGCGTGCTCAACGCCTTTCGGCATCACGGAGTTTCGCGGGTCATGAAGGCTTGGACAAGGGAGGGAATCACGGTGTGCTCAACGCCTTTCGGCATCACGGAGTTTCGCGGGCGCTCGTAATCGCCTTCGCCATGCGCGTTATGTGAGTGCTCAACGCCTTTCGGCATCACGGAGTTTCGCGGAGCGAATTATGGCGGGTGCGTGGCCTGGCGACTTGATGTGCTCAACGCCTTTCGGCATCACGGAGTTTCGCGGACTTTGTTCCCAGTTCCAGCCACAGGCCGTAAATCGGTGCTCAACGCCTTTCGGCATCACGGAGTTTCGCGGGCTACTGAGCGTCAGCGCAAAACAGAGCGATTCTCGGTGCTCAACGCCTTTCGGCATCACGGAGTTTCGCGGCGTTGGATGGACCCGAACCCGACGCAACTTGCGGCGTGCTCAACGCCTTTCGGCATCACGGAGTTTCGCGGCCTACTCCGACGCGGTGGGCAACGATGTGGACGCGGTGCTCAACGCCTTTCGGCATCACGGAGTTTCGCGGGGCGGGCGCAAGAATGTAAAGTACATCGTGTTACCGTGCTCAACGCCTTTCGGCATCACGGAGTTTCGCGGGACGGGGGCGCCTTCACGCCCAAGGATATGCGGACGTGCTCAACGCCTTTCGGCATCACGGAGTTTCGCGGCGCGACAAGCTGGACAATTGAGACATGCAGGCCATGGTGCTCAACGCCTTTCGGCATCACGGAGTTTCGCGGGCCGCTCACCAGGTACGTCCAGATCGCTTGCCAATTGTGCTCAACGCCTTTCGGCATCACGGAGTTTCGCGGATTCACATACATAGTCTGCGTTGAGGGATCGTAGGCGTGCTCAACGCCTTTCGGCATCACGGAGTTTCGCGGAATCGGGGCAAAACTTCCCGGCGTACATCACCGAGTGCTCAACGCCTTTCGGCATCACGGAGTTTCGCGGACGCCCCGCATGTGTGCAGGTAGTCAGTTGCTGTCCGTGCTCAACGCCTTTCGGCATCACGGAGTTTCGCGGCCTCCTCCCAAGCCAGATGTCACCAAGCCGGCTGAGTGCTCAACGCCTTTCGGCATCACGGAGTTTCGCGGGCCCAGAGCACGGGCCAATTCGCAGGAGCTGATGCGTGCTCAACGCCTTTCGGCATCACGGAGTTTCGCGGGGTATGGCTTTCGCGCTCTGGAAGCGATTTCCAACACGTGCTCAACGCCTTTCGGCATCACGGAGTTTCGCGGCCCTGAAATCCGGCTGGCACGGGGCGAACCTGGAGGTGCTCAACGCCTTTCGGCATCACGGAGTTTCGCGGGGGGCTCCCTCGAACGCTGGCACGATTTGCCTTGCGTGCTCAACGCCTTTCGGCATCACGGAGTTTCGCGGGTAGATATTTTGCCACTCAGCCCACAGGTGCATGTTGTGCTCAACGCCTTTCGGCATCACGGAGTTTCGCGGCTATGGCAGGCGTCATCCTGAATACGGGTCAAGTTGCCGGTGCTCAACGCCTTTCGGCATCACGGAGTTTCGCGGGCTGGCCGAGCCGCTGGAGTTGTGCTCAATGAACGCGTGCTCAACGCCTTTCGGCATCACGGAGTTTCGCGGTCCTTAGCGGGGGCGGATAATCATGACCGGCAGCGGTGCTCAACGCCTTTCGGCATCACGGAGTTTCGCGGTTCGGGAATCCAGACGTTGAGGTTGAGTCCGGCTCGGTGCTCAACGCCTTTCGGCATCACGGAGTTTCGCGGGCCTTCAGTGCCTTCTTGATCTGCCCGGTCGTCCGGTGCTCAACGCCTTTCGGCATCACGGAGTTTCGCGGATCAACGACAACGAGCTTATCGACTGCCCGCATTGTGTGCTCAACGCCTTTCGGCATCACGGAGTTTCGCGGTGATCGTTTCGGACACGTCCAGCCAAGCGGAGCAGGTGCTCAACGCCTTTCGGCATCACGGAGTTTCGCGGGCCGAATACCACCTTCATCCAAAAGGGTGTCAGCGGGTGCTCAACGCCTTTCGGCATCACGGAGTTTCGCGGCGTAACGTCTCTAGACACTTCGAGCAATTCGCGTCGGTGCTCAACGCCTTTCGGCATCACGGAGTTTCGCGGACTAACATTCTCGCACTACTCGCACAATTCGCACAGTGCTCAACGCCTTTCGGCATCACGGAGTTTCGCGGCGGGCGCCGAATTCCAGTTCCCACTGATGGAAGAGTGCTCAACGCCTTTCGGCATCACGGAGTTTCGCGGGACTGATCGGAGCGCACGGCCCCGCCGAAGCATTGCCCGTGCTCAACGCCTTTCGGCATCACGGAGTTTCGCGGCTGAAAATGGCCGCTACGAAACGCACCTTGCTGGAGTGCTCAACGCCTTTCGGCATCACGGAGTTTCGCGGGGGTACTGGTGCTCACGAAAGCGTGGGATCTTGAGTGCTCAACGCCTTTCGGCATCACGGAGTTTCGCGGGCAGCAAGCCGAGTGGGTCCGAGAATTCGGCGCTTAGTGCTCAACGCCTTTCGGCATCACGGAGTTTCGCGGATCGCACCCAAAGGTCAATAGTGGGTTGGGATTAAGTGCTCAACGCCTTTCGGCATCACGGAGTTTCGCGGAGATCCCACGCTTTCGTGAGCACCAGTACCCCCACGTGCTCAACGCCTTTCGGCATCACGGAGTTTCGCGGGTTCTGATTCGGGTTTGCCTTCCAGTAATCGAGGATGTGCTCAACGCCTTTCGGCATCACGGAGTTTCGCGGTACGGGCAGGCAATCTCGTTCGTCGTGGCCACGGCCTGTGCTCAACGCCTTTCGGCATCACGGAGTTTCGCGGTCACCCAGCACCCCGACTTGCCCAATCGAGTCGAGGAGTGCTCAACGCCTTTCGGCATCACGGAGTTTCGCGGTGGTCATTTTCGGACTCCTTTGCTGGCAGCTTCCACGTGCTCAACGCCTTTCGGCATCACGGAGTTTCGCGGTTTGCTGTCGTGATGCCTGGAGGAGGCAACTCCAGGTGCTCAACGCCTTTCGGCATCACGGAGTTTCGCGGGGCCTGGCTTGTACCCGCTTCGTTCCCAGTTCCAGCGTGCTCAACGCCTTTCGGCATCACGGAGTTTCGCGGTCCAGGAAGGCGATAGTGGCTCCGGGGTGTTCCGGGGTGCTCAACGCCTTTCGGCATCACGGAGTTTCGCGGGGCAAAAGAACCACAGCACGTACTCCCCCGCAGAGGTGCTCAACGCCTTTCGGCATCACGGAGTTTCGCGGCATAAGAATTCTGGCCGTAGGGTTGGTAGCTCATGAGGTGCTCAACGCCTTTCGGCATCACGGAGTTTCGCGGTCTGCCTTCGCGCATCATCATCCACGGCGGTCCAGGGTGCTCAACGCCTTTCGGCATCACGGAGTTTCGCGGGAGGGGTCGGGGCAATTGGGATTGACTGGGCTGAGTGCTCAACGCCTTTCGGCATCACGGAGTTTCGCGGCAGCCGGGGAAATCCTACGAGCCTGGGCTGACGAGTGCTCAACGCCTTTCGGCATCACGGAGTTTCGCGGATCGCTTCCGCGCCCCCGCAAACGCAAAGGCCGTCTGCGTGCTCAACGCCTTTCGGCATCACGGAGTTTCGCGGCTTGCCAATCCGGCCATTACTTCGTGCGATCAGAGTGCTCAACGCCTTTCGGCATCACGGAGTTTCGCGGTCAGGCCTTTGCCTGCTTAATCGCCTCGTGCAAGGGTGCTCAACGCCTTTCGGCATCACGGAGTTTCGCGGGCCGCTCGAGCGGCCGGCCACGCGGACCTTGCCGGGGTGCTCAACGCCTTTCGGCATCACGGAGTTTCGCGGACCATCGAAACCGCGGCGCGGAAGGTTTTCCGCTTGTGCTCAACGCCTTTCGGCATCACGGAGTTTCGCGGTATAAGCTCACCGCGGACCCGACCGGGTTCGAAGGCGTGCTCAACGCCTTTCGGCATCACGGAGTTTCGCGGTCCACCCCACCCTCCCGTACCCGTGAACTCACCAAGTGCTCAACGCCTTTCGGCATCACGGAGTTTCGCGGGCTCCCGGCCCGGGCCGGCCAGATGAGCGTAGTAGTGCTCAACGCCTTTCGGCATCACGGAGTTTCGCGGGCCTGCTGACCCCTAGCCCCTGACGCCTGACCCCTGAGTGCTCAACGCCTTTCGGCATCACGGAGTTTCGCGGCGGCCTCCAAGAGCGTTTGCGGTGCGTTCTCGTTGTGCTCAACGCCTTTCGGCATCACGGAGTTTCGCGGGCGCCAACAGCGTCCAGGACCGCATCGCCGCCATGTGCTCAACGCCTTTCGGCATCACGGAGTTTCGCGGGGCTAAATCCCATCGGGATCAGGAACGAGCCGTAGGGTGCTCAACGCCTTTCGGCATCACGGAGTTTCGCGGTCTTCAGCACGCCGAGGATGTTGCCGCTTTCGCGCGGTGCTCAACGCCTTTCGGCATCACGGAGTTTCGCGGATGGTTTCAGCGAGAAGAGTAGACAGTAAAGGCAATGTGCTCAACGCCTTTCGGCATCACGGAGTTTCGCGGCAGGTGGCGGGACCCGATTCGGCGCCGTAGGGTTCGGTGCTCAACGCCTTTCGGCATCACGGAGTTTCGCGGGCCGATGGACCGCCCTACGCGGACATGCCGGATCGTGTGCTCAACGCCTTTCGGCATCACGGAGTTTCGCGGCAGCGCCTATGGTACGACACCAACGTGACCAAGGAGTGCTCAACGCCTTTCGGCATCACGGAGTTTCGCGGGCCAGCGCTTCCGCGGCTGAGGCAGCCAAGTTGCGGGCGTGCTCAACGCCTTTCGGCATCACGGAGTTTCGCGGGCGTGCGTACCAGCTCCAAGGCCGACGGGGAAGTCATGTGCTCAACGCCTTTCGGCATCACGGAGTTTCGCGGTCCAGAGGAGCATAGGTGCCCTCCAAGTATTCCGACGTGCTCAACGCCTTTCGGCATCACGGAGTTTCGCGGGCTCTCCCTTGAACAAAAGCCCTGCCTTGCCGCGCGTGCTCAACGCCTTTCGGCATCACGGAGTTTCGCGGTCCGGTCGTCCCAAGGGGTTGTCGATCACCAGTTTACGTGCCCTCCTTTCAAGGTTGCCCTGTTGGATGCCACGCATCTCTGCGAAATGGCTGTTTCTAGCACGCGGCTCAGCCTGACAAACCCTTTTCCCAATCACGTTTTCCACCTCCCTCAAGCATCGGGCGAGTTGTCAAAGAGCAACAACCTCTGATCGGCACAAAGGTTGAGGCAGTTAGACTCCAGATGGGCCGAAAACACCCGGACATCCTTGATTGACTTGTCAAACAATCAGATGGCCCGGCGGCTCGTCCGGCCAGTCCGGGGCTTTCAAAGCAGAATGAGCCCCTTGGATCGCCTCCACACAACGCAAGCATAAGGGAATCAGCAGCAAATCGTCCTCGGGCGCCAGGATTTCGGTCAACTCCCATCGGAGACATTGCACCTGCTGCGGCGTTAGCCAGCAACGAAAGATCGAGTACTGCATCCGCTCGCCGTAGCCTTCCATGTGCTTGGCCGTCCGCCGCAATCGTTTCGGATCGTGGACATCGTAACAGATCAGCCACCAGTGGGTACCCTGCATGTGACCACCCGTTGCGAGGGACTAGGGAGTAGGGGCTAGGGATTAGGGGCTAGGGGCTAGCGAAGAGAGGATGAAAGATTGCGCTCGTATCTCCTTCCCACCATCCCATACCCTTAATCTTCTTCCCTATTCCCTCGCCGCTCGCCACTAAGCGCTGGCCCCTAACCACTGGCCACTCGCCCCTCGCCACTACCTTTCACCGCAGGCGCGCTTGGGCGAACAGCCCTGGCTCGCCGGTCCATTCCTTTTCGAGTAAGCGCGCCTCCAGTTCCAGCGTCCGCGCATACGAGAGTGAATAATTCACCACCGGATGCTTCCACGTCTCCTCCAGCCGGCTTTCGAATAGGCCGATCGCTTTCTTTCGGCCGGTATCGGAAAGCCAGACCTTTGCTTTGGTGACCTCGAAGTCTGCCTCCGGGTCCCATTGGCTCCGGTTCAGCGAGCCGAGCACGACGAGGTCCCAAAGCGGCACGCGGAACAGCTCCATAAGATCGAGCACGAGCGGGTAGGCAGCACTGCGTGGCGTGTGAAAGAAGCCGAATGCCGGCTCCAATCCCACCGCCAGAATCGCACGCATGACGCCCGTATGCAGCAACCCGTAACCAAAGCTCAAGATCGCGTTGAAGCGATCGCGCGGCGGCCGGCGGTTGCGCTCCGTCCAGCGAAATTCCGCGGGCACGCGCTCCCCAAACAGATTTCGCAGTCCCTCGAAATAATGAACGGCCGCCGACCCTTCATGGCCGCGCAGGCTCGCGCGTTCGGTCGCCTGGCCAGCGCCGCGAAGAGCCTCCTGCATACCATCAAGGCTGCGTTGCACGAGTTCGCGAACGCCGTCTTCGCCGCGCGAAGCCCGCAGCAAATAACGATGCTGCCCCTCAACCTTGGCCAGGACCAGCGCCCGTGCCAGCCGCAGACAGGTTGCTTCATCGCACAGGGCTTGGTACTGCCTGATCCGTCGTTGTACCTGCCCGGCCGTGCTGGTGAGGCTCGCCATGTGGTGTCCAGACATGCTTAGCCAATGCACGGGCACTTCGTAATCGACGCAGGCACGCAGCGCCTGCGTCGATATTTGGACATAGCCATGTAGCACGACAGCATCGACGGCATTGAGCGGATGGTGGCTTTCAGGACCCTCACGCGGGCGCACGGCGAGCGTGTCGGCACAACGGCCGACTTGCGTACCCTGGGAGACGACGTGAAGGGTCGTGCCCTCGCGCTCCGGCGGAAAGAGTCGGGTCGCTTGATGCCCCGGGTCGTGCAGATGCCGGACTTCCTCCGGGAGGCAGACCGGAGCGAGTGAACAATGGGTGCAGAGGCGTTCGTTGGCGGCGATGGGCGGCCGTTCGACCGACTCGCGCAGCCGTCGGGCCGTTGTCAGTGCTTGCTGCAATTCCTCCCGCGCCGCGGCATCGATGGGCACGCGCACGGTGACATTGGCGGCATGATAGCGCACGCGGCCTTCGGGAATGGTCTGTCCATGCGCCTCTTCGAGCAACACTGCATAGGCGACGACTTGCAAGCGATCCGACGGCCAGGCCTCGGCCGCGCCATTGGCATCTCGCGCGGGCTTCCCGCGCTTGTGCTCGTAGGGAATATAGGTGCCATCGCGCCGACGAATGCAATCGACCTTGCCGACGAGCCCGAGGACTTCACTGGCGAGTTCGAGGCTGAGCGCCTCACCTTCTTCGTCGGCCGCCAAGCCGGCATGCAGCTCCCGCCCGGCGAAAACACGGGCATCCGCGACCCGGATTTCCTCGACCTCCTCCAGATAGAAGAGGCGCGGACAATACGCCAGCGCATGCAGGGCCATGACGCGAACGGGGGGGAGGTGGGAGTCGAGGATGGGGAGGGGGGTCATGGGGCGTGCCTCCTTTCGGATTTTGGAGCCAGCGGGGGCGGAGCAGGAGGATTGATGGAAGTCCAGGCGTTCGGCGGCGGCACCGTCGCCGGCTTGGATGCCGGCGCGAACAGTGCCGAGGCTGTGCGCGAGAGGTCGGCGCGGTCGATCCAAATGGTGAGTCGCGTAGTACGCTCGTGAGGGCTCTCCGCGGTCTCGTCGATGCGTTCGTACCAGTACGCCTGCGGTTGATCGTCTGGCGGGCTATTGATCTCTATCAGCCTGTCCAACATGAACTGATTATCGCCAAGGAACGGGAGTCCATACCGCCGCTCGGCGAGCGTTCCCGCAAGACCGTGGCGCACACGGTCTTCAAGTCCCGTCTCGGCATCGAGGTAGATCAGCGCACGCACGTCCGACAGAAACTCACGACGGACGGGGCTGATGTTGTTCTTGGAGCCACGGGCGAGTGCCACGTCGATACCTGCGTCCTTGCCGACGGGGTAGTTGTGCAACTGCTGGTAGATCGTCTGTACGCGCGGGTACTCATCGTCGGTTGCGTGCCGACTGGCACGGACGCCCATCGCAATACGCACAGCCGGCAATCCAGGCGCGGTGAGGCTGGCGGGTACCTTTCCATCATGGCGAGGGTCCTCTTCGCGTAGCCGGCTGTCAATCCCGGCAATGTTAAGGAGTAACCCGTAAACCGCTGTGGGCGTCAAGAAGGTCGCCGTAGGACGATACCACCCGGCCGTAAAGGTCCGGCACACCGCAAAAGGCGCATCCAATTCGAGACGGAGCATAGGTCACCCCTTCAATGTTTTGTTGGCGATGATGTCCAGCAGGCGGCGTGGGTCGCGTTCCAGCGTGACGCCGCGTTCTTGCAAGTTCTTTGCCGTCTCCGGCTTCATATCCTTGATAAGTTTCCCGCCAAGGAAAAATTCTTTGCCCGGGTAATCAGGGATAGGATCCTGTAAGATACCCTCGATAACTTCAGGGAAGGTGAACTCACCTGGGTTCGACTTGTCGGCTTTGAACCCATACATGGCGTAACCGGCAACAAGCGAATTCGTGAGTCGGATGACGATACTGGCAGGCGCCATCTCGAAATAGCTGCGGGCATGATTGCCAGCCACGTCGTTCAGTTCGCCAATCGCTTTGAGCAGGCTGCGCGTCCACTTGCGACCCTCGGGGACCGCTGTGCAGTCATCAAGATTGAGAGCGAAGGGGTATTGGAACGCACTGACGACGGTTTCGCGGTGTAGCAGCGCGGAGGTCGCCGCATTTTTGTATTTGCTTTCCCCGGCGGCAAGCGGCGACTGCGTAAAGACGGCGTTGTGGCGGTACGGCTCCAGGGCCTTGGCGAGGTTCATCCGCAGGATGGAGTCCCGCTTAAACGTGAATCCATTATTGCGTCCGGCCTCCTTCAACTCTTTCTCAATCTTTTTCCGTTCGGCGCCGCTTGCAGCAACGAGGTAGCCGAAGAAAAAGTCATCCGCATACTTCGTCGGATCGGGATAGTCCTTGAAGACGACGGCCAGTTGTTCTTCGTCGTGTAGGCGTGAGCGATTACAGGGCAGACCGTAGCCGGCGAGAATCTCGCGAAGCGCGTTCCGCATTGCCTCTGGCGAGATGATTGGGTAGTCAAAGCGGCCGTCGGTGACTTTTTGGATCACCATGCGGTTCAACTCGCTCTCGCCGCGGTAGTTGGCCGACGGCGCGGCATAGGTCAGAACGGTTGCGAACAGATTCATGAGGGTCGCTCCTTTCGGTTGATGGTCATGAGTTGGCGGAGAGTGCAAGCAGGGTCAGGGTCTTTACGTCGTCAGGGTTCTTCAGTAACGCTTCGGCGACAACCTCGTACTCGCGTTCCGGCAGATATTGCTTGATAGAGCAGAACGTCGCCGTGAAGTGTTCCACGAAATCCTGTTCGCGGCGCGACCTCATTTCGAGAAACACGCTCGACGCGATTTTCTCTTTGGCTTTGCTGTAGCCTTCGGGAATATCGATCCGTGTCCGGCCACTTTCGTCTGTCTTCTTCTTGTCCTTGAAGTCTTCCCATTTGTGGCCGGACTTGTCTTCCGCCCTCCGTTGTACGTACTCGCGCACCAAGCGGTGAACGAGCAAGGGAAGTTCAGGGGTCGTTAGTGTTGCACCATCCCGCTGTTGTTCATTTAGAGGCATGTTGTCCTTCCTTTCCTTCTCATAGCGCTCCCACTCGGAAGCGAACTTGTGTGCGGCGTCTGCGGCAAATGCCCGCTGCAGCCAAGGGCTATCCTCCGCATGCACGAAAAACGACCAGGGGCGCTCGATGAGCAGCGGTCCCATGAACTCGTACCAGCGCCGGTCGCTCCGGCCGCGCAAAAGGGCAAGGAGAAGGGCAGCGCGGAACAATGGGTTGCGGTATGGCGTCGGCTGCTTCTGGCCCCCGGCGATGGCAAGGTAGCTATCGAGCAGCGAAGATCTCGGTGCGACCCGGCCAGAGGCAGTGAATTTGATATTGTTGCCGATCTTCACCAAGTTCACGTATTCGACGCTACTCACACAATCGTGGATGGTTTTCTTCCGCACACGGTGGGCTGCAATCCGCGTCAGGTTGGACATGAATTCCAGAGCGGCCTGATCTGGCAGGTCGATAATCGCCTCTGTCGGTCGATATCCGCGGATCTCGGTGCTAAGGTTGTGCAACAAATCCACGTAGTCGTTGCAGAAATTCTCCAGATGCGAGACTTCTGGGATGGCCAGCGTGTAACCGGCGAACTCACTTTTGCCGTCATTGTCGATCCGTTGCGGCACGAAAATAAGCACGGTGAGTGGCCAGAAATGGAGCAGCAGGTTCTGTTCGGCGCGACCGCGGAACGGGACCCCCTCTGCGTTGAAGGCCTGCGCGCCCAGCCACAAGGAACTGGCCACTTCCTTCGTACAGAAGCCGTTCTCCTGACGGGCGCGTTGCACCGCGAGTAACTCCTTCCAAGCGTCTGCACCCTCACGACACGGGCGCCCTTCATGGCGTTGCTGGAAAGGAATGCGCGTCGTCGGCCGCCCGCGCGGGATATTCCACAGCATGTCACGCCACAACTTGTGCCAGTCTTTGGTGCGATCCATCTTGTCGGGCAAATGCTGCCGGAGAAATGAGCCTCTTGGTTGGAGCACTTCATAGACGAACAACGTTGCTTTTTTGATCTTTCCCGTTGCCGGGTCAGTTTCTTCTATCTCACGCGGCGGCTCCACGGTCTCCGCATCTTTCCACTTGTTCTTGACCTGGACGCGTTCCATGCAAGAGTCATAGAGGTCGTCGAGCAGCCCCTGTATGGATTCCTCCGTGAAGCGAATGGTGGCTGAGGTCGGCGTGATCTCGACGATTTCAGGGATCGCATGCGGGTTGACTCTGCGGTTGGGCTCCTGCATGTGGCGTATTTGGAGAACCAGTCCAGCCAACCCCGCTTTATGCTGGGCAGTTGGGAGGTCGAAGAGGTCGTAGCGGATCGTGACGCTCTCGACCTGTTTCGCTGGGTCGTTTTTCTTCACTTTGCTCATGACTCTAGCCCTCCAGGTGGGATCGTATCCCAGAAGCCGGTTTGAGGGTCGTATTGATCGTTGGGTGCGACCGCGAGGTACTTTGGCAAGCGCGGATCGCGCAGTTTGCCCCATCGGCGCGGGATCGGGACTATTAAGCCTGCGGTGGAGCGGAGCTGCTGCTGCAATGCAACGAAGTCGGGAATCCTCCCCGCGAGAACGGCAGGGACCGTGAATTCCTCGATGTCGCGAAACGACTCGTCGCCTTGGGCATAGCCACTGTTACCAGTGAAGGCACACCAGCGATCCGGTTCCCCGAGGCGCGGGCCGTGTTGCTTGAGGGCTTGTTCCAACATGCTCTGACTGACGTTGTTTTCCGCAAGGTCACTGCAGAGGGAATTCAAAAACTCGTCCAGACCGCCGAGGTGCTCGAACCTGTACGGTCGCGGATCTTCGGGGTCGTACACGAGGATTTCCCCGGCGCCGGGGCGCAAGTCCCGGCTTCGGTGGCAGCGCCCCATCCGCTGGATCAACGAAGTAATCGGGCACGTCTCCGTCACCAACAAATCGGCATCGAGGTCGAGCGACATCTCACAAACTTGCGTTGTTAAAGCCAGCGCCACGACGCCGGGCGTCTGGAAGGCCCGCACGACTTCCTCATGTCGCTCACGTCGGTTTTCTAGTGTGAACCTGCTGTGATAGCAGAACATTCCTGCTTCGGCGGGCCAATCTCGTCGCAGATCCAAGATGCTCTGCTGAGCGCGCTTGACTTGATTCACGACCCACAGAACACGCTTGCCCTGTGTAATCGCGACACGCACGCGCTGGCATGCTTCACCCGCACGGATTCGGCGTAACCGGTACCGCTTCGTGTCGGCGGCGGCTTGAAGGTCTAGTGGGCGTGCATCCGAGGGCGGCTTCAGCCCGCACTCGGCCGTCAGCTGTTCGCGTCGCTCCTCCAGGACGGTCGCGCTCATACCCAGCACAGGAACGGCGAATTCCTTCAGAAAGCACTTCAAGGAAGAGAGCATCGCCTGATCGAAACTATGGACCTCGTCGATCACCACGACGGAATCAGCCAGTACCGGCAGCATGCACACGGGGCCGTAGCTGTACTGCATGAAGGCGAGGAACTGATCGACCGTCGCCGAGAAAACGCGCTTCTGCCAGAAGCCAACAGCGAACAGCCGCATATCGGTCTCGAAGTCTTTCTCGTCACGTTTGTCCCCTGGGTCCTGCGGGTTCTCGAACATGCCTTCCAGGTCGTAATCTGCGGTCCCATGCATGAGTCCAGCCGCATCCTCTGGTGCCCACGAAACGTAATCGCGAAATCCCTCTGTCGCCGTCGCCCGCGTTGGGTAGAGAAAAATCAGCCGCATCGCCTTGCGGGCCCCTCTCAGCCGCGACGCCATCCACCGCCAGGCCGCTAGCGTCTTGCCGGCCCCGCACGGCTCCAAGAGCAAGGCACGGTCCTCGAGCTGTTCGGCCAGCTTCTGGAAATCGCTCCAGTCTTTCCACTTCCCGGCACGGCGCAGCTGGTCAACTCGGGGGTTGATGACGCGTTCCCAAACAAACGCTTCGTCACATAAGCAGCTTTCATCGAAAGCATCGCCAAGAAAGCGCCGCAGGTCATAACCCTCGCGGTATAGCCCCGAGGCTGCGGCATCGGCGGCAATCAAGGCGGCACGCACTGCTGTGACAAGGCGACGCACTTCGGGATTATTTTTCATGGTACGTCCAAGATCACGTATCCGACGGTTCGTCCGCTCGCGAAGTGGCTCGATAGTGCATGCACCCTGTTTCTCCTCAAATGTCCAGAGTTGCTCGAATTGGGGACGCGGCCCCTGCAAGCCGACACGGCGACCAATGAGGTCGAGCAACTGGGCGAAGTCCGGACGATCAACGAGAAGCCGAAAACTGATTTGGTCAGGCGGTCGTGGGGCCACTGCTTCAGGGTCGCGCGCCTTGAGGTGATGCGTGAGCACCGCCGACAGGATTACGTCGCGGTTACGATGAACGCTTGGGGCTGACTCCAGCCAGGCTTGTACAGCCTCTAAGACAAGCATCAAGGCGCTGAGATGCTCGTGGCGGATCAGCTGTGGCTTGCCGTGGAGAATCGCATCCTCGAAGCTATCGCAGGCCTTCCCCAAGTCGTGGAAGGCGGCTGCCGCGGTCAGGCAGCTATAAAAATCGTCCGTTTGGTCCGGCTTCAGCTTGAAAAACCGCGTCCACTGACGACCCAACCGAGTGGGGTTGGCCGCGATGCCGAACATCCAGCCAATCGCATTGAAGACATCCTCGGTGTGGCGCACCAATGTCAACTCCGACTTCGATTTCGCCAGGATCGGGTTCATGACTACCTCGGCTGTACGGGAAGAAAAAAGCCACACCCCATGCGAGAACGACCCCCTAACCCGTTCTCCTGTAAGTTCACCGACTCCTCCGCACTCAAGCCGCTTACGATCACAGGAAAGCCAACTACTCGCTTGTCCTTGACACGCAGCACATGCCGACGAGGCTGTCCCGCGCGGGCGCCTTCAGTCAATTGCGGAATGCCGGGTTGGCCGGCAATCTCTAGTTTGGCAAGTTGGCGGCCAACCGCCTCCAAGAATGGCCCAGGCTCCGTGAACCCTTTGATGGTCACCAGCCGAGCGACCAGGTTCGGCGCGGGGATCAAGTTGCGCACCTGAGGTACACCGAGGCGCAAGCGATGGCCGCCTACGTCGATGGCCTTGCCCGCCAGTTGGAGCACCAGCGGAATCTCCTCCGCTGCAAGCCGAAGCCGCAACCGAGAAAATCGCGAGTCGAGTGTCAGCGAGCCATTGCCGGCATAACTGCCCCGAATCGGCCCAACGCGAATCTTGCACGCTGCTTCATGCAGCTGCGGTACAAGGCGCGCCAACGCGCCGTACAGGTCATAGCCGTGGTCGACAGATAGCGAGCTGCCGAGGACTGGAAAGTGCAGGTCAAGCATGTTTCGCTCACCTTCTCACTAAAGCCATTGACTCACTGTCCTTTTCTATTACATTAGTTCTCGTTGGACAAGCAGGGGTGGGCACGCCCAATTACCTTGAACGCCCTTGGCGTTGAGCACGCTTTCGTGAGAAGGTGTCTGGTTGCTGCAATTCTTCTTCCATGATGCCGAAAGGCGCTTGCCATTCGCCCCAAGACTCCCTTCGTCCCCGCCGCGAATGCGCCCGGCCGGAGATTCCGCATGAGCAGAGTCCCTTCTTTGAGCTACGAACGGATCATCGCAGCACTGCAGCGCTTGGGATTCTCTCAGATTCGGCAGCGTGGCAGCCATATCCGGCTCCAGAAGCAACTGTCGGACAGACAACTCAGGATCACCGTGCCGGCTCACCGGCCGGTCAAGCGTTCCACGTTGAGTCGCATCTTGAAGCAAGCTGAGGTTTCTCTCGATGATTTTCTTGCCCCCTTGTAGAATCAATGTGGCGTTTCCGAACTCACACGCCCGGCGCCAGCATTGAAACCGAGGATCTCCATGCTCTTGAAGGTCTACTTCGAACCCTCCGACGAAGGCGGATATACGGTTCATGTTCCCTCCCTGCCGGGATGTATCTCCGAAGGGGATACCCTCGAAGAAGCCCGCAGAAATATTGAGGAAGCGATTGCCCTGTATCTCGAATCGGCCGAGGAACAAGCGCCGCCGGCCGGCGGGTTCGCGGAAGAGATCGTTGTGTGATCAGCCGTCATCCGCGCGCGACAATCGCTTCATGATGCTCTGCAATTCAATCGCTATCTCCTCCCGCAATTCCTCCGGCCCCAGCACCTCGCAGTCTGCCCCCCAGGACAGCGCCCAGCGTTTGACCTCCACGAGGTGATTGACACGTAGCGTCAGCACCAACCCGCCATCGGGTTCGTCGTGCAGTTGCTGGGTGGAGTGCCAGGTTCTTTCCTTCACGTAGCGCGCAGCGACTGGGCTGAAGCGCAGCCGGATTTCTTGCAGCGGACCCTTGCCGCGCACTTTGCGGAAGCTGACATCGAGGAAATCCGTGATGCGAAACTCGTCGGGACGTTCGCAACGCTCGCCGGTTTCGCGGAGTTCGCGGATGCGGCCCGAAGCGAACATCCGCACATCTTCACGCAGATGGCAATACCCCACCAGAAACCAATCGCCGTCGATGGCCGTCAGATGAAACGGATCCACCACGCGGCGGTTGGTCTCGTCGCGGGACGCCGTCCAGTAGAGAAGCTCCAGTTGCCGGCCGTCGCGCACCGCGTGAATTAGCCGGCGGAAATGCTCGGCCTGGCCGGCGTCGGTCGGTTGCGTCCGAATCGAGTATGCCTGCGCCAGCTGGTCCGAGTGCAGGGAGATAGGGTCCGGCAGCAAGACGGTGATCTTCTGGAAGAGCCGTTCCAAGTCAGCGGCCAGCGGCAGACCATTGTACTGCTGTAGTAGGCGCTCCGCGAGAAAGAGCGCCAGGCACTCCCCTTCGGTCACCTGCGGAAGTGCGAGACGAAAGCTTTCTTCCCGGTAATAGTAGCCGTGCCGGCTGGAATCGTACTCGATGGGCGCGCCAGGGCGAACGCATCAAACTCCACCTCAATTATTGAGAGGGCCTTGATTGGGACAAGTGTACAGGCCTACGATTCTTCCGGACTTTCACCTATTTCC
>Ga0310039_10001346_pt1 | contig 17580 bp, 17 predicted proteins | sample Sb_taG_4_FD_200460 | JGI IMG/M metagenome (GOLD analysis project Ga0310039, IMG submission 200460) | Peat soil microbial communities from Weissenstadt, Germany - Sb_50d_6_BS metaG (v2) (version 2) | ecosystem: Environmental > Terrestrial > Soil > Wetlands > Peat | place: Germany: Weissenstadt...
CGACGGCGGCGAAAAAGTCTTTCGGTTTCGCCGGGCCCCGGCCGGTGCCGTTGCGACTACCGCACCTGCCGCAGTTCCAGAGAAAGTGGCGCGGCGCGAATTTCCGGCGTGGCTGCGGCAACCGGCGCCCGCCGAGGGACCGCGTTCCGCTCCGCTGTCGCCCTCGTCGGCTTTCGACGAAGACATTTCGCTGATCGCACCCAGCGCCGGCTCCGCGGCGGATCGGCAAAAGGCGCTGGAGCGCGGGCGGCTGGTACATCGGCTGATGCAAGCGCTGCCCGATATTCCGGCCGAGCGCCGCGAAGACGCCGCCGAGCGCTATCTCGCCAATGCTGCGGACTTTGCCCCGGCCGAACGGGCCGAGATGACGCGACAAGTGCTCGCCATCCTCGACGACAAGAACTTTGCCGAAATCTTTGCGCCGGGAAGCAGGGCCGAGGTGCCGATCGTCGGCCTCATTCGGCGCAAGGGCGTCGATCCAATTCCAGTACCTGGGCAGGTGGACAGATTGGCGGTCGCGGGCGATACGGTCCTAATTGTCGACTACAAGACCGATCGCCTCATGCCCAACCGGCTCGACGAGGTAGAACGCTACGTCACCCAGCTTGCGCTTTATCGCGCAGTACTGGCCGGCGTCTTTCCAGGTAAAACCGTGCGTGCGGCACTGCTTTTCACCATTGGGCCGAAGCTCATGGAAGTCCCTGCCGCGGCGATGGATGCGGCTTTAAGCAAGCTTTCACCGGCCGCAAACACGGTCGCATGACACAACGGTCACGCCGCGGTGAAGCTCCCTTGACGCCCTTCGGGTCGGTTCATAGGTTCAACGGCCTGACCTGCCGATTCTTCCGAAAAAAGTGAGGTTTTTCATGGTCGATAAAACAACCGACGCGACCTTCGAGCAGGACGTGCTCAAGGCGAGCGGGCCCGTGGTGGTCGATTTCTGGGCGGAGTGGTGCGGCCCGTGCCGCATGATCGCGCCAGCGCTGGAAGAGATTTCCAAGTCGCTCAACGGCAAGGTCAAGATCGTCAAGCTCAATGTCGACGAGAACCCGGGCACGGCGGCCAAATTCGGCATCATGTCGATCCCGACCCTGATGCTGTTCAAGAACGGCGAGCTTGCTTCCCGCCAAGTCGGCGCCGCGCCGAAGCAGAAGCTCGAGCAGTGGATCACCGGCGCGGTGTGATCGCGTCATTCCGGGGCTGAGCCGACGGGTCCGGCCCGAAGTGGCCGGCCCGATGACAGGCTCCGCGAAGAACCCGGAATCCATAATCACCGTCGGTGCATGTTCTGCACTGTCCGTGGTTATGGATTCCGGGTTCGCCACTTCGTGGCGCCCCGGAATGACGCTAATGCCGAAAATGCCGTGTCCCCGTCACGACCATGGCGATGCCGTGGTCGTCGGCGGCTTTGATCACTTCGTCGTCGCGCATTGAGCCGCCGGGCTGGATCACCGCGGTGGCGCCGGCTTCGATGGCGACCAATAATCCATCGGCAAATGGAAAGAACGCGTCGGAGGCGACCACCGAGCCCTTGGTCGCGGGCTCCTTGAGACCGGCGGCATCGGCTGCGTCCTGCGCCTTGCGGGCGGCGATGCGCGCGGCATCGACGCGGCTCATCTGCCCGGCGCCGATGCCGACCGTCGCCAAATCCTTGGCATAGACGATGGTGTTCGACTTGACGTGCTTGGCGACGCGGAAGGCGAAACGCAGGTCGCGCAATTCGGCGTTGGTCGGCGCGCGTTTTGTCACCGGCTTCAAATCCATGTCATCGACCACGGCATTGTCGCGCGACTGCACGAGTAATCCCCCGGCGACGGTTTTGGCGGTCAGTCCGGCGGCGCGCGGATCGGGCAGCCCGCCGGCGAGCAACAGCCGCAGATTCTTTTTGGCGCCGACCATGGCGATGGCCTCCGCCGTCGCGTCCGGCGCGATGATGACTTCGGTGAAGATTTCGGTGATCGCGCGCGCCGCTTCGGCGTCAAGCGTGCGGTTGAGCGCGACGATGCCGCCGAACGCCGACACCGGATCGCAGGCCAGCGCCTTGCGATAAGCGTCGAGCAAATTGTCGCCCTCCGCCACGCCGCACGGATTGGCGTGCTTGATGATCGCACACGCTGCCGTGCGCGCCGGATCGAACTCGGCGACGCATTCGTAAGCGGCGTCGGTGTCGTTGATGTTGTTGTACGAGAGCTGCTTGCCTTGCGCCTGCCGCGCGGTCGAGACGCCGAAGCGCGCGTCCGGCGTGCGGTAGAACGCCGCCGCCTGATGCGGGTTCTCGCCGTAGCGCAATTTCTCGATCAGCCGGCCGCCGAAGGCGCGATAGTCCGGTGCGATGTCGGCAAGCGCATTGGCGAACCAGTTTGAGATCGCCGCGTCATAGGCGGCCGTGCGCGCATAAGCCTTGGCGGCGAGCCGGCGGCGCAGCGCAAGCGTGGTCGCGCCGGCGTGCTGGGTGAGTTCGGCCAGCACCGCGGCGTAATCGCTCGCCTCGACCACCACGGCGACGTCGTCGTGATTCTTCGCCGCGGCGCGAATCATCGCCGGGCCGCCGATGTCGATGTTCTCGATACAGGTGGCAAAATCGGCGCCGCGCGCGGTGGTGGCTTCGAACGGATAGAGATTGACCACCAGGAGATCGATCGGCCGGATGTTGTGCGCACGCATGGCTTCGGTGTGCGCGGCATTGTCGCGCATCGCCAGCAAGCCGCCATGGACCGCCGGATGCAGCGTCTTGACCCGGCCGTCCATCATCTCGGGGAATCCGGTGAGATCGCTGACATCGAGCACGGTGAGCCCGGCATCGCTCAAAGTCTTGCGCGTGCCGCCGGTCGAAACCAGCTCGATGCCACGCCCCGCCAGCGCGCGGGCAAAATCGACGACGCCGGTTTTGTCGGAGACGGAAATGAGGGCGCGCGATACGCGGCGGAAATCGTTGGTCATGACGTGTGTTTAGACCATCCCGCTACGTTTTAAAGCCTCCCTTGTCTTAAACCCTCCCCCTGAAAGGGGGAGGGCAGGGTGGGGGTCCGTGGCCTCGTCGCTTGCGCAAGCGTCACCGCCGTGGACCCCCACCTGCTCGCTTCGCTCGCTCCTCCCCCTTTCAGGGGGAGGAAAGATCAAGTTCACAACGGCAGCCGCGGCTCTTCTTCGCGCAGGCGGCGCGTGGTGCCGGCGGTGGCAAGCGCCGTCGACGTGGTCTGCTGGAAGGTCCACAGCACCCGCGGCATGGCGCCGGCGTGGCCGCGGATGACCAGCTGCGAGGTGCGGCGCGGGCCGGTGCCGGCGAGATAGACCGAGTCCTCGAGCTCGACGCGGGCGTCGGGGGCGGTGAACGTCCACACCTCCTTGTTCGCCGTCATCAGCATGACGCCGTGGCCATCGGTCAGCCGCGTCGCCTTGACCGAAGGGTGCAGGTGGAAGCGCACCGCGAAGCGATCGTCGCTCGCGCGCACTTGCGCGCTGCCGTCGGCGGCCAGGAACATGTCCTCACCCTCGAACTTCGCGCCGTCGGCCGCGAGCAGGATGGTGCGCTCGTGCAAAATGCCGTAGCGGTCGGCATAGCCGTCATGGGCGGCGCGCAGAACGATGCCGTCGGCGCGATCTTCGCGCGTTACGGCGACGTTGCTCGGGCCGCCGAGCATCGGCGAGCCGCCGAGCACGCGCCGGAACGCCGGGGTCTCGACAAATCGCGCCGACGACGTGTCGTTGAAGGTGACCGTCGAATGCGCCGGCGTGCCGCGGGCAAACGGCCGCCAATCCTCGCGCGCGGTCTGCGGCATGCCGCAATTCACCACCATCAGGGTGCCCTTGGGCGTGGAGAATTCGAACGACAAAAAGCCGGCATGGGCTTCCAGACTCATCTCGATCGGCGGCGCGCGGCCGGTATCCATGATCAGCACGCCGCCGCCGGCTTCGAGCCGCTGATAGGCCGAATGCGGCGCGTTCGACAGCGGCGCGCCGTGGATCTCGTCATAGGCCAACAGTGTCAGCAACAGCTCGGCCGGCGTCGCGCCCATGCCGTTGAAATGCGCGAACGTGCCCTCGGAATGGCGGAAGAAGCGCAGCATCGGCATCATGCGGTCGATGGCATTGAGCAGCGCCTGCGGCGGCGCGATGTTGCGCGACGAAAACGCCTGGCCGAGCGGCAACAGCTCCAGCAGCACTTCGATGATGGCGCCGGGATCGCGGCTGGCATGGCCGCCGTCGGGCAAAATCTGCTGCCCGATCTCGTGCCGCAGGCGCTCGGTCGCCGATTTGATGTGGCGCGCCTGACCGGCGATGCACAGCGCCGCATAGGTCAGCGCCATCTCCGCCTGCATGCGCGCCACGCCGCGCCGCGCGTCGCCCGCGGTATGGCGCAGATAGCGCACCTGCCGCACCAGGCTGCGCAGGAAGCGCCGATAGAAGCGCGCATCGGCGTCCTGCAACACCAGCGGCGCCTGGCTGAGCCAGGAGATGATGCGCCGCGACAGCACGTCGGGCCGCCACGCCACCGCATGCCACGACCCCTGCAGCGTGATCCATTCGTCGACCAGCGCGCGCGCATTGGCGCGGGTGATGGCGGATTCGGCGGCGCGCAGATGGCGCAGCCAGCCAAACCCCAACAGCGCGGTGGCCCATTCGTCCGATGGCGGCTCCATCTCGAAGATCGAGCGGCCGTCGCAGATCACGACCTTGCCGGCGAAGGCGAAGCGGCCGGAATAGATTTCGGTGGCAAGCGTGGCGTCCGCCGTGCGCAGATCCTGCGGCGCGATCAACAGGCGGTCGGCCTTGAGCTGCGGCAGCGGCCAGCGCAGCAACGGATGGCCGTTGAGCCGTCCGGCGGCTTGCCGCAAGCCTCCGCGCAGCAACAGCCATGACAGCTTCAAATGATTTGCCACTGAACCGCGCGCCATCGCCGCGCTCGCCCCTCCTAAAAGTACGCCCTCTCCTTACCCTCGCCTGCTTGCGGCGAGGATGAGGAGGCTTGCCGCACCATAACGAAACGTCATAGGGACGGGGAATAAACCCTTAAATCATTGAAATTCTATAGCTTTTCAAGCCGCGCCGCGTAGAAACCATCGACTCCGGCGAAGCGCGAATCAGCATCGGTAAAATGGCACGGTAGCGTGCGCAGATCGCCGTCGGGGTTGATGAAGTCGGTTTGGCCAAAAACTTCTGAGATGCCGATCGGCACGCGCCGCACGCTTTGCTCGCGCGCCAACAGAGCGGCAATCACGTCGGCGCCTTCTTCGGGCTCGAGCGAGCACGTGCAGTACACCAGCGTGCCGCCTGGTTTGACCAACGTGATCGCGTGATCGAGCAGACGGCGCTGCAACGCGGCGAGCGAGGCGATGTCGGCCGAGCGCTTGAGCCACGGCACGTCGGGATGGCGGCGGATAGTACCGGTCGACGTGCACGGCGCATCGAGCAGGATGGCGTCGAATGGTTGCTCCGGAGTCCACGCCGCGGCATCGGCGCAGACCAGTTCGGCTTCGAGCGACAAGCGGGTGAGATTTTCCTGCAGCCGCTTGAGCCGCCCCGGCGCGCGATCGACCGCCGTGACTTTTGCGCCGGCGGCAACGAGCTGCGCCGTCTTGCCGCCGGGCGCGGCGCACAGATCGGCGACGCGCAAGCCCAAAACATTGCCGAGCAGCCGCGCCGGGATCGAGGCCGCCGCGTCCTGCACCCACCATGCGCCCTCGTCAAAGCCCGGCAGCGCTGTCACCGCGCCATGCACGATGGTGCGCACCGAACCGGTCGGCAGCACGCGGCCGTCGAGTTTTGCCGCCCAAGCTTCGGCTTCCGATTTCACCGTCAGATCGAGTGCCGGCTCGCGGCCATTGGCGGCGGCAATGGCATGCGCGGTCGCCTCGCCGTAGTTTTTGATCCAGCGCGCCATCAGCCACGGCGGCGTGTCGAGCACCGGCGCATCGAGCGCCGCGATCCGCTCCTTGCCTTCACGCGCGATCCGTCGCAGCACCGCGTTGATCAGGCCGGCAAAGTGCAACGCCATGCGGTCCTCGCGCGCGAGCCGCACCGCGAGATCGACCGCGGCATGGTCCGGCACTTCGAGGAACAGAATTTGCGCCGCGCCAATCAACAGCGCGATCTCGACCCGCGGCGCTTGCGCCGGCAGCCCCTCCTCGAGCAAAGACCCAAGCAGATGGCGCAAGGTGCCGAGCCGGCGCAGCGCCACGGCAACGATCGCCCGCGTCAATCCGCGGTCGCGATCGGAAAGCGCCGCAAGCGCCGCCGTGGCGGCACGCGCATCGGAGCCTTCGAGCATCTCGTCGAGCGCGCGGTGCCGGCGCAGCACGCCCTCGACGATATCGGCCGCGACCCGCCGCACGGCGAGCCCAGGCGAGTCGTCGCGCTCGCCAGCCCGAGGCTTCTTCTTGCGCGCATTTTTCGCCAAAAATTCCTCCTTGCGGGAGGGCCACGGCTACGCCAAGTCAGAGGCCATGCCAACCGACCCGCAATCACAGAGCCCTCCGACGCCCGAACCCACCGAGGGCCATGCGAGCGAAAAGCACCCGCTGCCGTCCGCCGCCGAGCGCGCGCTTGCTGAAGCAGCAGTGCGCCGCGCCGAGCAAGACCGCAAAGCCGCCGAACAAGCGAAGGAATCCGGCGGCCGCGGCGGTCTCGATCCAACCCGCTACGGCGATTGGGAAAAGGACGGGCTGATCTCCGATTTTTAGCCTTACGTCGCCGGATTGACCGAAGCCGACTTGACCGCCCGCGCAAATAAAGGAATAATATCCCAATTATGGACTTGACTCCACAAGGCACAAGTGCTAGGTTTTCCTCAGATTTAGAGGAACCCGGCCATGTCGAACGCCTTTGTAGCCCCCCATTTCCAGTCCCCGGAAAACGCCCGGGAATGGCTTGAAAACCTGCGCTGGCCGGAAGGCCCGATTTGCAGCCATTGCGGGGTAATTAACCACGCCTACAAGACGAAAAAGCCGGGCTGGTATCGCTGCGCCGAGAAGGAATGCCGCAAGGATTTCACGGTCACAACGGGGACCGTCATGGAGCGCAGCCATATCCCGCTCAACAAGTGGCTGATGGCCTTCTATCTGCTCAACGCCAGCAAGAAGGGCATGAGCGCCCATCAGCTTCACCGCGCGCTACGGCTCGATTACAAGTCGGCCTGGTTCATGTGCCACCGTATCCGCGAAGCCATGCGTGCTGGCGACCTTGGCCCGCTGGGCGGCGAAAGCGAAATCGTCGAGGCGGACGAAACCTACTTCGGCAAGATGGAACAGCCGCGCGTCTCTCCGGCGCGCAAAGGCCGTCCATACAAGGTTGGCTCACGCGGCCCGCGTGATAAGCGCCCAATCGTTGCGCTGGTCGAACGCGGCGGCAACATCCGCACGTTCCATGTCCCGTTTGCCGACAAGGCGACGGTCGGCAAGATCGTGTCCGAAAATATCGCCCACGAGTCCCGGCTGCACACTGACGAAAGCAATCTTTATCCGGCGATCGGCAAGCTGTTCGCCGCACATGAGACGGTCAAACACAGTGCTGGAGAATACGTCCGCGATGACGTTCACACCAATTCTGCGGAAGGATATTTCTCAATCTTCAAGCGCGGTATGCGTGGCGTTTATCAGCACTGCAAAGAGAAGCATTTGCATCGGTATCTTGCCGAGTTCGACCACCGCTACAATCACCGCACGGCGCTCGGCTACAGCGACATCGACCGCACTCTTGCCGCCATTCGCGGCATTGAAGGCAAGCGGTTGATGTACCGGCAACCTGATTAAGCCGGACTACACTTTCAGGGCCAAACGGGCTATTCGGCGCTTCAATAAGTTGCGCGCCGTTCGCCTGCCTATCCAGCTTGAATTGCCGTTTGACGCTGACTGATCGGCTCGCCGAATCAGTGAAATGTCTGCTAGAAACGATTCGGCCGGGGGTGGTGCCCCGGCCGAAATTCCCGCGATGGAATGAGCGCCGCGCGGGCCGAGAATCAATTGCGTCTAGTTTGCGCACATCGGGATTCTCGTCAAGACGGCGCTCCGAATACAGGAGCCTACGTCATGGCCTCAAAAGCCAGCATCGTTGCCGCAATCGAAAGCAAGATAAGCACTACCAAGTATTCAATATGGCGGATCGGGCTTACCAACGACCCGAAGCAGCGCAAAGAAGATTGGGAAAATCCGAAATACTGGTCTCAGTGGGCTGCGGACTCACTGTCCGATGCCCAAGACATCGAATCGGACTTCATTAACAAGGGTATGAAGGGAGGGACAGGCGGAGACCTGTCATCCCGATACACGACTTACGTCTACGTATTCTAGGCTGGTCGGGAAGCAACTTCCTCAGCGGTTCTCAGTTCCGCTAGGTACGCCTCCCATTCGCCGCGATGTTGCTCGGATTTGAGCAAGCCGCCCTTATGGAAAAGATCATGAAAACGGTTATGAGCCATGAGCCATCGCGTCCGATAAAGCGACGCGGATTCCGGGCTTCGATCTGATTGCTGATCGGCGGTGTTGGACAGTTCTGCTAGTGCCATAATGACAAGCGCCTCCGCTGCGCGTATAAGGATTCGCGCGAAGGCGTTCGCACATTGATACATGGCCCTCCGATTGCAGTCGGTGGGCCGTTTCTATTTTAGGCGCTCGCACTGGGTTCAATCTTGTGGAATAATATGGCAAACAATTAATAAAATGCCGATCACGTTCAAACGGGGAGAAGTCAAATGCGTACCCTGATAATGCCAGTCGCAATAGCGATTGTAATTGGATGCTGTGCCGCCCAAGCGCAGAACGCTCCGAAAGCGTGCGACACAGGATGTGGCATAGCCGTGCCCGTCGTGGCTGTCGCTCCCGCAATTACCGGAACTCAAATTTCCACATATACCTATATGCCAGACCCGCCGACGCTGACGCCGTATGTGTCGGCGCTCAGTTGCCAGCATCACGAAGAGGTCGTGACGGTTCCCACAGAGGGCGGCGGCACTCAGCAGATTACCGTTCGACGGTGTTGAGATGACGCGAGATTAAGGAGTTTTTTACCAAATCCCGATTGGCTGTCGGTTCAGCCAAAAGGGAGGATCTAATGCTCCGTCTTAGGCGTCCGGAGAAACTTCAAAGCCCGTAGCCATCGCTGCCTACGCGCGGGATAACCACGCCCCCCGGACATAAATGACGGCACGCCTATCTGGCGCCCGTAGAGGGTTACTTCGTGGAGGAATTATCGAGGCCGCCTCAGTTGGCGGCCTCATCACATTGGCCCTAAACGGTACCGTCTGTAGGCTTACGCTGCTTCTTCGATTGTGCCGGAACACCTTTCGGCGTGATACTCTTCAGCGGCGTGGGCTTCGTATCCAATCCGGCCTTAACCGCGATCAGGAAGCGGCGTTGAGCCTCTTCGTCGCTGTACGGTTCGTTGTCGTTTTGTGGGTGGCGTGCCATGTCGAATCCTTGGGATGTACCGCCTAAGCCGTCTCATGCACCCGATCATCGTGACGAACTATATGCCGCTGTTGGCAAGGCACTTTCAAGCTGGGAATTGATCGAACGGGCGCTAGCTGAGATTTTCTCCCTCTTCGTCGGCGCTCCGGTTATGGGGTACATGCTCGATGAGCCGGCCATTCGCGCCTATGGTTCAGTCATCAGCTTCAATGGCCGTGCCGAAATGTTGGCCGCTGCGGCGGTCGGATATTTCTACAAGAAAAAAACACCGCTTCCGGAAATCGAGAAGAGAGTCCTTGGTCTTTTGAACGAGTGCCGCAACTTTTCGGGGCGGCGTAACGACATCGCTCATGGCCGAGTCGAGTGCATAATTGATGACGAAGAATACGCTTGGTGGAAGGGCAACTGCCCCTGCTATCTGTTCTTGCCGGGGCTTCTCTCCACCAAAAAATACAGCCTCAGCCAAGAGCCACTATATGTCTATACAACCATCGAAATGGCGCACTTTACGCAGCATTTTGAGGCCCTGGCCGACAAGCTGCATGATTTGTGGCGCGACATACTCGACTCTTATTCATCGCCCTGAAAATAGCTTCAGCTAGGCTCTCGGCCCAATAGCCGTCCGCCACCTCCGCAGTCCACAAGACGGAGGCACCCGCCGCGATCATCTCGGGCGTAATCTCAGGAATTCCTTCCGTTTCGGGCTTTGTGCTCATGACCCACCAGAAATGCCCATGGATGCAGGGCTTTTCAAGGTAACGCTACCCCTAACGGCCTGTGGAGTCAAGTCCATAATTGGGAATAATATCCTAAGAACTCAACATCGCGCGTGGGAAGCGGACGGTAATGCTTCATCCGTCTTTTCCAGCTCTGGCCAATCCGCGACGCGGCAACGTTTGTCTCGTTGCCTGCCTGGTGCTGGCCGCAAGCGTGATCGCCGTCGAGTTCATCAATCCGAGCCTGCTGCCGCACCCGAAGGCCGCGCCGGCTTACCGGCGGTACGGCGATGGCGGCCACCAAGCGGTGGCGAACACGCGCGTCTATGCGGCCGAAGTGGTGCGCATCATCGACGGCGACACCTTCGTGGCGCGTATGCGGACGGGGCCCGGCGGCGAGGTCGAAACCCGCGTGCGGCTGCGCCGCATCGATGCGGCGGAGCTGCATGCCCGCTGCAGCAAGGAGCTGCGCCTGGCGCTGGCCGCGCGTGCGGCGCTGCAACGGCTGCTCGCCGAGGGACGCGTCACGCTCTCCCGCGTCGGGCCCGACAAATATCCAGGACGCATCGACGCCAATGTCGCGACGCGCAGCACCAACGACATTTCGGCCGCCATGCTCTCGGGTGGCTTCGCACGCGCTTACGATGGCGGGCGGCGCGGTACTTGGTGCAGAAGCTGACGACGGAAGACGGACGACAGAGGACGGATCACAGTCGCCGCGCCGCGCTCTTATCCGTCGTCCGTCGTCTGTCGTCTGTCTATCTGACCACCACCACCGGCGTGCCGACGCCGACGCGACCAAACAAATCCGTGATGTCTTCGTTGAACATGCGGATGCAGCCGTGCGAGACGAAATGGCCGATCGAAGACGGCTGGTTGGTGCCGTGGATGGCGTAGTCGAGGCCTTGGAGCGTCATCGCCGCGACCCCCATCGGATTGTGCGGCGAGCCGCCGGGAATGAGCGGCGGCAGTTTGGGATTCTCGGCCCTGATGTCCGGCGGCGGCGCCCAGTCCGGGCTGACATATTTGGCGTCGATCGTCGACGTGCCGGACCATTGCTGCCCGGCGCGGCCGACGCCGACCGGATAACGGATCGCCTGGCCGGCGCCGATCACCAGATAAAGATGCCGCTCATTGGTTTTCACCACGATGGTGCCGGGCGCATAAGCCTCCGGCAGCGCCACCAGATCGCCGTGCGCCTGGGCCGGTACGGCTGCGAGCGCGGCAATAGCAGCCATGAGCGCGGCCGAAAGCAGAAATCTCCCTCGCATCGTCGAATACTCCAGTACGCAACTATGACTAATCGGGATTCACCATAATCCAATCCGCGCGCCCACTCAGTAGCGCCGCTGGAACACGGTAAAGTTTCTCTAAATTTTTGTCGGGGACGATGATCTTCACCTCTCCCCGCTGCGCGGGGAGAGGTCGAGCGAAGCGAGGGTGAGGGGGCCTCTCCGCGATTCTGAGCGTCGCAGTTCCTAGCGACGAAGTTGGAGCTTGGCGCTCAACTCTCAGCCCAGCGGAGAGGCCCCCTTGTAACTTCCCCGCGCCGTTGTCGGGTAATATTTCGGCTGCGGTGGCAGGCGATAGACCGACGCCCCCGAGGGACGCCAAGCCCGTGGATGAGCATGGGTCTTCGCCTGCCGTTCCATCGAACCCGGACAGTCGCTTGGGCCGCATAGCGAGCCCGCTTGCGCAAGGATGGGATCAGATGGACGCCAGTATTGTCGGGATCGACGTCAGCAAGGATCGATTGGATGTTGCGGTGCGTCCGAGCGGTGAGAGCTTCGTCATCGCTCGCACCGGTGCCGGTATTGAGGATCTGGCGGAACGGTTGCAGAAGATCGCGCCGCGTATTGTCGCGATCGAGGCAACAGGCGGTTTCGAGACAGTGGTAGCGGCCGGCCTGGCCTCGGCAGAACTGCCAGTCATTGTGGTGAACCCGGCGCAGGTGCGAGCTTTTGCCCAGGCGCTTGGCAAGCGGGCTAAGACCGACCCGATCGATGCTGCGGTGATCGCGCATTTTGCCGAAGCCACCAAGGCAGTGCCGCGTCCTCTGCCAGACGAGATGACGCGATTGCTCGCCGATTTGATCGCGCGCCGGCGCCAGATTGTCGAGATGATGGCCGCCGAAGGTCAGCGTGCACGGCGAGTGACCGATCAACGTCTGAAGAAGAGCATTGTCCGGCTGCGTAAAGCCCTGGAGAAGGAGTTGGCCGAGCTCGACGGCGAGATTGATGATCACGTGCGTGGTTCCCCGGTGTGGGTCGAGAAGGAGGATTTGCTGGCCTCCGTTCCCGGTGTCGGACCGGTTGTTGCCCGCACTCTCATCGCCGAACTGCCGGAGTTGGGCTCGCTCGACCGCCGCAAGGTCGCAGCCTTGGTCGGCCTTGCGCCCTGGACCCGCCAGTCCGGCAAATGGCGCGGCAAGAGCTTCATCGGCGGCGGCCGCAAGACCGTCCGCAATGCCCTGTTCATGGCCGCAATGGTTGCCGCTCGTCACAACCAGGTCCTAAAAAGATTCCGCGATAAAATGGTCGCCGCTGGCAAGCCCAAACGCCTTGCCCTCATCGCCGTCGCACGCAAGCTCCTAACCATCCTCAACGCTATTGTGCGAGATAGACGCCGATGGCAGCCAGAAACCGCTTGACCGCCAAGACAGTCGCTCATCCCGGCCTTCTCCCCGCACGCGGGGAGAAGGAGGAGATTACGCGCTCTCCTTGCTCTTGTTCTGCCGGTTGTTGACCAGATCGTCGACCACGGCGGGATCGGCCAAGGTCGAGGTGTCGCCGAGATTGCCGAATTCGTCCTCGGCGATCTTGCGCAGGATGCGGCGCATGATTTTTCCCGATCGCGTCTTCGGCAGGCTCGGCGCGAACTGGATGAGATCGGGCGAGGCGATGGCGCTGATCTCGGTGCGCACCCATTGCACCAGCTCCTTGCGCAAATCCTCGGTCGGCTGCACGCCGGTCATCAAGGTGACATAGGCGTAGATGCCCTGGCCTTTGATGTTGTGCGGATAGCCGACCACGGCCGCCTCCGACACTTTCGGATGCGCCACCAGCGCCGATTCCACTTCGGCGGTGCCCAGCCGATGGCCGGCCACGTTGATGACGTCGTCGACTCTGCCGGTGATCCAGTAATAGCCGTCCGCGTCGCGGCGGCAGCCGTCGCCGGTGAAATATTTGCCCGGATAGGTGCTGAAATAGGTTTCGACGAAGCGGGCGTGATCGCCATAGACGGTGCGCATCATGCCGGGCCAGGCATCGGCGATGCACAGATTGCCGCTGGTCGCACCCTCCTGCACCTTGCCCTCGGCATCGACGATCTGCGGCACGATGCCGAAGAACGGCCGCGTCGCCGAGCCGGGCTTCAGCCGGGTCGCGCCCGGCAGCGGCGTGATCAAAATGCCACCGGTCTCGGTCTGCCACCAGGTATCGACGATCGGGCAGCGGTCGTCGCCGACCACGCGGTGATACCATTCCCAGGCTTCCGGATTGATCGGCTCGCCGACGGTGCCGAGGAGCCGCAACGACGCGCGCGAGGTTTTCGTCACCGGCCCATCGCCGGCCTGCATCAGCGCGCGAATCGCCGTCGGCGCAGTGTAGAAGATGTTGACCTTGTGCTTGTCGATGACTTCCCAGAACCGCGACATCGACGGATAGTTCGGCACGCCTTCGAACATCAAGGTGGTGGCGCCGTTGCAGAGCGGGCCGTAGACGATGTAGCTGTGGCCGGTGACCCAGCCGACGTCGGCGGTGCACCAAAAGATGTCGCCGTCGTGATAGTCGAAGACGTATTGGTGCGTCATCGCCACGTAGACCAGATAGCCGGCGGTGGTGTGCAGCACGCCCTTCGGCCGCCCGGTCGAGCCCGAGGTGTAGAGAATGAACAGCGGATCCTCGGCGTTCATTTCCGCGCACGGGCATTCCGCCGTGACCATTTCGGCCGCCTCGTGGTACCAAACATCGCGCACCGGATCCATGTCGACCGGCGCGCCGGTGCGCTTGACGACGATGACGTGGTCGACGCCGCCCGCCTTGGCGATCGCCGCGTCGGTATTGGCCTTCAGCGGCACCTTGCGGCCCCCGCGTAAACCTTCGTCGGCGGTGATGACGACGTTCGACAGGCAATCCTCGATGCGGCCGGCCAGCGAATCCGGCGAGAAGCCGCCGAACACCACGGAGTGGATGGCGCCGATGCGCGCGCAGGCCAGCATGGCGTAGGCGGCTTCCGGGATCATCGGCAGGTAGATGGTGACGCGGTCGCCTTTCTTGACGTTGCGGTTGCGCAAGATATTGGCGAAGCGGCAGACCTCGTCGTGCAACTGCTTATAGGTGATGTGCTTTGAATCTTTCGGATCGTCGCCTTCCCAGATGATGGCGGTCTGGTGGCCTCTCGAATGCAGGTGACGGTCGATGCAGTTGTAGGCGACGTTGGTGGCGCCGTCCTCGAACCATTTGATCGAAACGTGCGGCTTGTCGAACGAGGTGTTCTTGACCTTGGAGAAATGCCTCATCCAGTGGATGCGCTTGGCCTGCTCGGCCCAAAAGCCGTTGGGATCGGCCAGCGAGCTGTCGTACATTTTCTTGTATTCGGCCTCATTGATGAAGGCGCGCTTGGTCCATTCGGCGGGTACTTCGTAGATCTTATCCGACATACTCTCCTCCACTTCGTGCGCGACCGCGCGCGCATTCTGTATGTTTGGCACCCATTATTGACATCCCTCCCGCAACCGACAAGCGGGCCAATAGTCTCAATGGCCGAGATTTTCCCACCGTTTGCCGTAGGGCAGCCGGCAGGGCGCGGCCTTGATATGCATCAAGGCAGCCGCGCCGGCGAAGCTACGGCGCTATGCCTAGTGTCGCGGCTTGAATTCCTGGTTCGGAAACGCCGATACATCGGCCGGTTTGATCACGACATAGGGGTGATCGAGCTCCATGTGGCAGGCGTTGCAGCCTTGGCTGAGCTGATCGTAGGCGGCGGCGAATTTTTGCGGGTCCTGCTGCTTGATGGCGGCGTCGACGGCGTTCAACGGCGGCGTCAAGGCGACATCGACCAGATCGCCGACCGGCATGCCGGCGAATTTCGGCTTGGCGCTGACGATATTGGCGAAGGCAGCGCGCAGCTGCTCGAGCGCGTATTTGGCGAGCGGCCAGTTCTGCGCCTGTCCGGCCAGGCCGAGCTTCAAATGGCGTGGCTGCACCAGCGTGTTCATCAAGTCGCCCATGGTCATCAGCACTGGCACGGCGCTCGGTGGCGGCGGCGCCGGCGCGGTTTGCGCAAAGCTCGCGGCAACCGCGCCGATCGCGCCGGCAAGCGACAGCGCGGCGACTACGACGATACGCGTGAGGCGCATGGTGATAGCGCTCCTCACACTCCGAGCCATCCGATAACCGCGCCCGTGAGCACCATCACGATCAGCCAGTTGCCGAGATCGATCAGCAGCAGGCGCCCGCTGCGGCCGGAGAAGCAGAAATTGACCACCATGGTGGTGAGGATGAAACCGAACCACAAAAATGCGCCGGAGATGACGCCGTTCTTGGGCGTCACCTGCCCGAGATGGCCGAGCACGCCGGCCAGCATCCAGGCGATGACGAGATTGCCGATGAAAGCGTAAAGGAACGGCAGGAACGCGCCGGGCTTTTTCATCTCCTCCTTGCACTGTTCCGGCGTCTTGCCGAGCGCCGCCTGATAGATCCGGGAGAGGCTCATGTACCAGACGGAGCTGGCGAGCCACGCCGCCACGGCGGCGACGAGAACGGCGACAAAGTTGATTCCGGCAAATGGCATTGTGTTTCTCCCGGCGCTTTAAGCTTTCATCCCGCCCATCTTGCAGACGAGATGCCATTCGTCGGCGGTCACCGGCTGCACCGACAGGCGGGTGTTGTTGACGAGCACCATATTTTTCAATCCGGGCACGGTTTTGGCCTCGACCAGCGTCACCGGCTTGGCAAACGGCGCGATCGCCTTGACGTCGACGACGACCCACGGCTCGCCGGCTTTGGCGGTCGGATCGGGATAGTGCTCGCGGATCACCTCGACGATGCCGACGATCTCCTTGCCCTCGCCGGAGTGATAGAAGAACGCGCGCTCGCCTTTTTTCATTTTCATCAAATTGAGCTTGGCCTGATGATTGCGCACGCCGCTCCACGGCTCGCCCTTGGCGCCGCGCTTGACCTGATCCTCCCAGGAAAAAGTCCCGGGCTCGGTCTTCATCAGCCAATGCGCCATGGTCATTCCTCCGACTTCAGTGGCCGCGTCAGCAAGGATTTTATGGCCTCGTCCAATGTCATCGTCTCGGCCAGCAGCGCCGCGACCGCGGCCGCGATCGGCATGTCGACCGAGTGTTCGCGCGCCATCTCGAGCAGCACCGGCGCGGTGAAGGCGCCTTCGGCAAGGCCGGTGCTGATCTTGCCCGGTTTCTGGCCTCGGCCGAGACTCACACCGAACTGGAAATTGCGCGACTGCGGGCTGGAACAGGTCAGCAGCAAATCGCCGAGGCCGGATAGCCCCATCATGGTCCGCGGCTTGGCGCCGAAGGCGTGGCCGAAGCGCGTGAGCTCGGCGAAACCGCGCGTGGTCAGCGCCGCGCCGGCGCTGGCGCCAAGGCCGCGGCCGGAGACGACGCCGGCGGCGATCGCCAGCACGTTCTTGGTGGCGCCGCCGATCTCGACGCCGCGGATATCGGTGGAGTGATAAGGCCGGAAACTCGCCGAGCCGAGGGCCTGCGCAAGCTCTTGGGCAAGCGCACCGTCGCGCGCGGCAAGAGTCACCGCGGTCGGCAGGCCGCGCGCCACGTCGGCGGCAAAACTCGGTCCGGACAGGATCGCCGGCGTCGCGTTCGGCGCGCATTCGGCGACGATCTCGGTCATGAATTTCTTGGTGCCGCGCTCAATACCTTTGGCGCAGACGATCACGGGCGTGCGCGCTGCGAGCGATGACGCAAGAGATTTCGCCGCGCTGCGTACTGCCTGCGCCGGCACCACCAGCAGGATCGCCCGCGCCCGCGCGGCGTCGGCGAGGTCGGCCGCAATGGTGATGCTATCGTCGATTCGCACCCCAGGCAGGAACAAACTCTCGCGGTTGTTGGCGAGTTGCGCCGCATTGGCGGCGTCGTGCTCCCACAGCGTCACCTGCCGCCCGGCGCGCGCACAGGTCAGCGCTAGCGCCGTGCCCCAGGCGCCGCCGCCGATGACCGCGATATGATCGAACGCCATCGTCCCGGAAGTCATGCCGGATTTATAACACTTCGCCGCGCAGCAGTTTGGGCACTTCGCCGACCAGGCCGGCCGCCTCGCGGATGAACAGCCGCTTCAAATTCGGCACCCGGTCGACCAGGCCGAGCCCGACATCGCGCACCAGGCGCAGCACGTCGGAGCGGTTGGAGAACAACCGGTTGAGGCCGTCGGTGGCGATGCCCATGGTCACGGTGTCGAAGCGGCGCCAGCGCTGATAGCGCT
>Ga0310039_10001357_pt1 | contig 17497 bp, 16 predicted proteins | sample Sb_taG_4_FD_200460 | JGI IMG/M metagenome (GOLD analysis project Ga0310039, IMG submission 200460) | Peat soil microbial communities from Weissenstadt, Germany - Sb_50d_6_BS metaG (v2) (version 2) | ecosystem: Environmental > Terrestrial > Soil > Wetlands > Peat | place: Germany: Weissenstadt...
CCCCTACCGCTGCCTCCCTGACCACGCACGACGCGCCCGCGCATGTTCTACTCCTCCGCGGCAGGCCTTTTCAGATACTTCGCCCCCTAAGCGCTCCCGAGCCATAGGTACGCGCTAACAAATTACGCCGAAACATCCACGAGACAACGGTTTATGCCGAGCTGCCCGCAACCAGGCCCTGGCGCCTGGTCCAAACTTCAGCGCAACGCGGCGGTTTTTGCTCCTGAGCCGTAATTTCTCGAACTTTCTCGACACTCAGTCGTCTAAGATTGTGAGCCTCCCGAATTAAACGCCCATTGCCCCTTTGCTGAGAATCGAGCCTTGGCATATAGTTGATTGCATTCACCATCCCCCAGTAGACCCTAGCTCCACGTAGCGCCCCACTCCCAGTGTGCGCGCTCCTTAAGCGCCCTGACCGGCGTCGCATCTGTAGGAGATAGCTCCATGAGGTCTCGCATTTCGTTTCGTTGTCCAGGCTGCAATGCCCGGCTGCGGGCATCGATCGATTTCATAGGCCGATCGTGTCCTTGCCCAAAGTGCGGCGTAGAAGTTCAGGTCCAGCCTCTCCCACCGACAGAAGAGGCCCCGATTCTCGTGCTGGACTCCGGACTAGTGTTGCCGGAGGCACGGACGAAATAGGCCCTGCGCCTTTTGGCAATCGTTGCACCTCTTGGCGCCTTTGTTGGCTGACGGGTTGTAAAGGCTGTGGTCCGCTTGTATGAGGGTGCATGCCGAATCTCATCTGAACGCCAGGATGAGTGCAGCGCGACAGGAAATTCCGTCAGTCGGCAAGTCCGGCCAAAGTGATGCTATTGGCCTTTGCCGCTTGGGACTTCCTTCAGAAGTTTTTCCACAGCGGCGTCCAGTATTTCCCCTTCGATCCCCTTGTAGCGGATAACACCTTTGGCGTCGAGTACATAGACCGTCGGCATGGTGCGGATTTTCCATTCCTTGGTAATTGGCCCTTCAGCTCCATCAAACCAGGATCGCCAGGTGATCTTGTGCCTGGCTTCGGATTTCTTCAAAGTTTCTCTCTTCTCATCGAGATTGACACCGACCACCGCGAAGGGCTTGCCTTCGAGACGTTTGACGAGCAATCTCTCGTGGGGGACCATGGCCATGCAGGCCGAGCACCAGGTTGCCCAGAAGTGGATGACCACTACGTTTCCCCGGTAGTCGCTTAGATTGAGCTTCTTGCCGTCGCTGTCCGTGCCGACGATCTCAGGCGCTTTCTTACCAATGCCCAGGTTATGCAATTCGTATAGGTCCGCTCGGGCATCCTCATTGGAGTCCTTGTCACTTTCGTCGACGAACTTGCGGAATAGGCTTTCGGCCTCTTGGCCAAGCTTCTCAGCGTCGCCGAGTTTCGCATCTGCGGATTCTGATCTGGCTTTCAAGAGCCTTCCGAGACCTAGAGTTGCCTGCGCCCGCGCCTTGGAGTCGGAGGTCTTTTCCTGGATAGCCCGCAAAACTTTCTCAGCCGCAGGCGAGTCGAGCGTGCCCAGGCTCTGGCAAAAAGATGCCAGATTTTGCGAGTGGTCCGCAAGAAGCAATTCCAGAGCCTTGTCTTGGTCCGCCCCTTGCGAAGCAGCAAGAACGACGAAAGTCAAGGAATCAAAGGCCGCCTGGGTCTTGGGGAATTGCTCTGCCAGTCTCAAAAAGCGATTTGCAAACGCGAGTCGGCTCTCTTGCATTGCCTTCTTGATCTTCTGTCGCTCTTCCTCGTTTTGAGCCGCACGGCGGGCCTTGACCAGTTTGGCTTGTTCCTTCTCAAACTCACCGTTCAAGGACTGGAACTGGCCCTCGGCAGAGCTCTGCTTCTGAGCCCTAGGTTCTTCGCAGGCCCGCACAGTTGGCACAACAACAACTACTAGAATCCAGACAACCATGCGGGACATCCTGCAGTCCTCCACTTTATTCAGAAATTGGATACGACCTTTCGGCGCGTTCGAGACCGTGCTGCATTCCTTATGTTCGTGCAGAGGGTGCGTTCTCGCAAGAGGAATGCGGACCGGGCCTGGTGCTGGGCGGGATGAGAGAAAAATCGGGATTACCCTGCCGCCGCCAGATAAACCCGTCGAGCACATAGTGCGTGAACTGCGGCACGGCCAGAAGCGGGACCAGGACCATTTTCAGCGAGCCGGTGTTCCAGGCGCTGCCGAACAGCCAACTCCGTTCGTGCCACACGCCCCGGTCCCAGACCATTTCCTCCAAATAGGCCACCAGCCAGAGGGTGGCTAGAAATGTGCCGAGCCGGCGCAGATGGGTAGACAAGGGCCGTTCGCCGGACTCCCGTCGCTGATAACGGTACCAGTACACCAGGGCCAGGTAAGGAACGCCGTGCGTGATGACGTTGGTCACGGTAAAGGCGTAATCGGAATTCAAGGCGATAATACCCACGTACCAGCAGACGGCTGTCGTCGCCACGATCATGTCCTTGCCCGGATTGGGCCGCCGGGCCAGCCAGCGATAGACGGAGTTGAGTGCATAGAAGCCCAGCACCGTCCAGTAGATCGGCGCGACAATTTGTTCGAGAGCCGGGGGAATAGCAGCAAAATCATTCTTGTAGAACCAGCGGAATTCTCGCGGCAAATGTGCATGCCACCAGATCAGCGGATAGATCGTGGCGAGGTAGATGGTCGCGGAATCCAGCCAGCGGCTGGCGCCGTCGCGCTCGCCAAGGCGGGCTCGATAAAGGGCCACCCAGCCATATTGCTGACGGATGAAATGGAAGACCGCCACATAGGCCAACGTCCGCCAGAAGACCATCTCGCCTTCCGAGTAGAGCGCCACCCCCAAAGCTAAGCCGAATAGCGGCGTCAGCGTATAGAGCCAGGGCCTGCGCTTTAGCTCGTGCGGGTCCAGGTACACACGAAAACCAGTCGCGTACACGTGAGCGACGTCGATGAACAGCACGGCCGTAATCCAGGTCCAATCGGGCGTGCCCTCATGAAGTAGGCCGGCGTAGGCTCCCCACGCCAGTGCGACCAGTGCCAGGGCTGCGCTCCCCAAGAACACGGCCAGATCGACAGGAGCCGAGAAGAGCCACCAGCCCTGGGTTGTGCCGCGTGTTAATTCCTCGGGGCGCAGCAGTGGCTCATGGACCTGATCTGAGCCAGCCAGTGGCGAAGCTATACCGCTCATGGGATCTTCCTGCCGCGGCGTCTACAAGATCGATCGAAAGGCGAATGCCCTTGCGCTAAGGACTTCCTCAGCCGCCCGCACACCATGGTAAAACGCTTCCTCGAACAAACTTACACCGCTCAGGTCCGAATGGGCAAAATGAACTCCACGGTAGGGTAGACTGGCCTCGCGACGAGCGCCGCCCCAGATGAAGCCGGGCCGTGGGCGAATCATGGCGTGCCCCCAGCGCATGACATCGAGACGCTCCGTGATGGAACGGATTTCGGGGTGTGCGCGCGTCAGATCGGTCAGGGCCACGTCGGCACAACTCTGCCAGTCCATGCTTTCGAGCCTGGATCGCGCTGCCCGTACGTCGGCGTCGCACAACGGATAATAATAGGTGAAAACAGTCGGTCCACGATCCAGTCCGCGCTGATGGGTGGCGACGACATACCCCAGGGACGGGCTTTCGTAGAGCACGTTGTCCCAGGCCAACGGAAACCCCCGGCTCCGGGGCCTATCGCGCAAGAACAAGTTGGCCACCATCCAGGCGCCATACTCAAAATCCGCAACATGGCGAGGCGGTTGCTTTCGGTAGGGTTTCAGCACATAGCGCGTCAGGAACTGGGGAGCGGCGAAGATGACCTGGTCGGCATGGAATCCACTCACCTCCTGCCCCGTGTGATCGACGGCTACCACGTCCACATTCCGGCGGCCCTCAGCCTCGGCCGGGTTTACCTCGACTACCGCCAGGCCAAGGCGCACTCTCTCGCGCACTTTCCCGTAAAGGTGCGTGACCAGCCGGCCGTTCCCTTCGGGCCAGGTAATCAATGGCTGCGTTTCGGCGCCTGGCCGCCGCATGCGTGATGCGAAGTAAAAGAGCCCTGCCCAGGCGCTGGTCTGATCCATTGTCGAGCCATAGTCGTCGCGGCAGGCATAATCAATGAGCCAGTGCAAACGCGTCGACGTTAGCTTCCGCTGCTCGAGCCAATCGGCCATGGAGATTTTGTCGAGCGCCGTCACCTCGGGATCGTCGGAGCCGGCCGCGACGGGGATGGCGAAGGCGCGCCGGCCACGACCATCGCGCCAGCCAACCCAGCGATCGACCTCCTCGTTGAAAGCTTGCAACTGGGCGCGATCTTCCGGGCTCTCACCCGCGTGCAGGTAAAGGCCCTCGTACCAACGCCCTTTGTAGTAAACACGCTCCTGAGGATCGCGGCACAAGTACTGCTCGGCAACCAGCGGCTGCCCTTCACGGTCGCGGCCCTCGAGTACTCCCATCTCTTCAAGGAGTGTTATGAACAAACGATTTTCCCGGAGGGGAGCCGGGACATAGTGCGCGCCCCACGGGTAGGCGATCAGGGAAGAAGCGCCGGAACGCGAGTTGCCGCCAGGGCTCTTTTCCAGTTCGAGCAGAAGGAAGTCCTGGTAGCCTGCTTTGAGGAATCGCCATGCCGCCGCCAACCCCGCGATGCCGCCGCCGACGATGACGACGCCAGCGCGTTGCCAACGATCAGGTGGTGGAATCAGATGCATGTTGGCGCGTGCTTGGTGGCCAACGGTGTCGGACGCCCCAACGATCTCTCCGTCCATGTCCGGGGGTGGCCTACTGCAACCGGCCAAGGCGAAAGGGAGGCCGAGATACGCCGCCAGCATTTCTCGCCGGGTAAAAGCACGTCCGGATACCCTCTTCCTGGCCATAAATGCTCACAATGTTAGTATTCGTCCACAGTTCGATTAACACGAGGAATTTATCTAAGTGATCGTGCGGGATTGGGCTGTAGGTCAGGTTTCCAACCTGACCGGACAGATTGGGAAATCTGTCCTACGCCGCTGCCGAATCAAGCACGGTGATATAGGAAACCCTCTTCCTGGTACGCCGAAAGTACGCTGAAAGTACGCCGAAAACAGGGTGTTTGGCCGGCACATGGGGCGAAGTTGCAAAAGCGCTCCGGTGTGCCATGCTTTCGCGAGTTCCCGAGATCTACCCAGAACAGTCAGCCAAAATCGCGAAAGCATGACCCGCCTCACGTTAGGCGTCCCGTCGAGGGTTGCTGGGCACCCCGACCTGTCCACGGGCGCGGGATTGCCGAGAGGAGTCGGGACATGCTTTCGCGAGCTTTTGCAGATTTCGTCTGTTATCTGCAGGAGTCGCGAAAGCATGGCACACCGGGTTTTAAGGTTTTCCACATTGCCCAGCAAAGGACTCAATTGTAGTTCGAGCAAGGCGCACAAGAAACTGCAACCGAGGAGTTTCGTGCCCCCAGCGACGGCCAAGCGGCTGGATGAACGCCGACGACGGGAATAATGGCGCATGCGGGTGAAAAAACCGACGGACCAGGCAGAGGAAACCTCCGTTCCATCGGGACAAGCTCGGTAAGGGGGACGAGAACGAACCCTGTGAATTGGAGACGGCACCCGTTCGTAAGTGCTATTCCCAGCGCCTCCATTCCGAATCGTAGTAGCGCACGAGAATCTGATTGTCGAGCCGATTGACCTCCACCGGCAGCGGGCTCAGGTCGGCCGGCATATTGAACATTGCCGTCAGCGCGCTGTCCGTGAGGAAGCGGAGGCCAGGGGGAGCATGCGTGGGCGGCTCGAATGGGGCCAGTCGTGCAAGGTTGAATCCCCAAATGCCAAAGGAAGGGACGGCAACATGGTAAGGCCGAGCCGAAAAGCCGGCCGCTTCGAGCGTGCGGACGATGCACCAAAAGGATCGTCGCGAAAACAGTGGCGAGGTCGATTGGATGGCAACTGCTCCGTCTGTTTCCAAATGGCCGCGCAGCAGCCGGTAAAACCGTGTCGTGTAGAGTTTGCCGAGCGCGAAGGAGTTGGGATCGGGGAAATCCACGATGGCTACGTCGAAACGAGGCCCCTGCTCTTCCAGCCAGATCATCGCATCCTGATTAACCACCTGAACGCGTGGGTCGGCAAACGCATGCCGGTTCAGCTCCGCAAGCGGCCCGAAATGCTCCGACAGCTCAGTCATGTCCGGGTCGAGATCTACGAGCGTCACCGCCTCGACGGCGGGATGTTTGAGGACTTCCCGCAGCGCCAGACCATCGCCGCCACCCAGGATGAGCACACGCCGCGGCTTGCCGGCCAACGTCATCGCTGGATGCACAAGCGCCTCGTGGTAGCGGTACTCGTCGGCAGAGCTGAATTGCAGATGGCCGTTCAAGAACAGTTGAAAGCCCGCCCGGCTCCGAGTTACAACGATGCGCTGGTACGGCGTCGTGCGCGTGTAGACGATTTCGTCCGCAAAGAGACCGTCCTCGGCAAGCGAGGTCAACGCGTCTGCCTTGATCAAACCAACCGTGAGTAGCAAGAGGACGAAAGCTGCACGCACGCGCAAAGGAGTCACGCTCCGCAATATCAGCGGGCGGAGGAGCCACGTGCCCCACAGTGCGACTGCCGCGTTCAGAATGCCGAAGACAAGAGAAGTGCGGACCAGGCCAAGTTTCGGCACGAGAAAAATGGGAAACAGTACCGAGGCGACCAAGGCGCCAATGTAGTCAAAGGTCAGTACGCGCGAGACGAGTTCCTTGAAATCAAGCTGATCCTTCACGATCCGCATGAGCAACGGCAATTCCAGCCCCACGAGCACGCCGATCGTGAAGACGACGCCGTAAAGCACGACATGAAAGTAGTTGATGCGCGCGAAGCTGAGAAACAGCAGCGGTGCGGACAAGCCACCCAGGATCCCCACACCGAGTTCCACTTCAACGAACGTGCGCGCCAGCCCGGTTGTCAGAAAGCCCGACAGCCAGGCGCCAACTCCCAGCGCAAACAAGTAGATGCCGATGATAAACGAAAACTGCGTGATCGAGTCGCCGAGCACGTAACTCGCCAAAGTTCCGGCAAGCAGCTCGTACACCAGCCCGCACGTGGCAATGATGAAGACGTTCAGGAACAGCAACGGCGTACGGTTCATGAACTATCCGTGGATGGCTGACGACACGATGAGCGCAATGCCGAGGATGACCGACCCGATCACAATCGCCAGCGCCACATTCTTATCCTCTTCGATCGCCTTGCGAATGGAACGCGGCATCACGCGCTCCACAATCCAATCGGACAGCATGAAAAAGGCAAGCCCGATGATGGTGAACACGAGCGTCGCGACGATCTGTCCACCAAATCTGCTCCAGTCGAACCCAGAAGAATCCGGTGGCATTATTTTCCTCCCCGAAAACCCGAATGCCAAAAATGGAAAGAACGATATCCGCCGGGCGACGAGCGCACGTCGGCCGGCACTTGCTCCTGCGGCGGCGTGCCGAATTCCCAGCCATTGAACGCGGCCACGGCATAAAAGGCAATGACGGCCAGCCCAGTCGTCAGATAGGCTTTGTTAAACACTTTTGACAGCCTCCCTTCGAATCCTCTTAGCGCCTTGCAAAATCGAGGAAACAAAAGCGGCGGAAAAGCGCCGCACTCCAAACAGCGGCTTCTTTGAACTGCGGCGTTTTTCCGCTGCTTTTGTTTTCCCTTCCTCAGCCGGAGTGAAACGGACTGTAATCACTGTCCTGCCAGCGCCATCTTTCGAAACAAAAATGATAGATGAGCACGCAGAGCGGGATGATCGACACCGCCAAGAGCGTCAGCAGCAAGTAGGGCCAACGAGCGACCCCCTGGGCCAGCCGAACGGTCACCTGTAGAGGTGTAGGCCGTTTTTCCGACTGGAATTCTAAACGGAGCGTGTAGGTCCCCGCCGGCAGAGCGGAGAGATGCGTACTGCCGTTGCGACTCCCTTCCGTCCAGGCGCCGTCGCTGTCCGTGCCGGTATAGTACTCCAGCGGCAGCGAGAATGACTGGAACACTCCGGTTTGTTCATCTAGCAGGTCGCCCTCGATGTCGAGCCAGCTATTCTCCAGGTTGGCCTGGGCACTGATCTCGATGTTTTGCCCTCCCCGAAGTTCAAATGGCTTGCTGAACACCGCTTGTGCCTGATCGGGCGTGTTGGCTGGTTGGACAGGATAGGTTTCCCGCAAGACATCTCTGCCGCTGCCGCGCGCGAGGAAAAATACGCCGACAATGAGAGTTACTCCACCAAGGATAAGCCAGGAGCGATAAATGCCCTTGTACAGGAACGGCTGGTTTGGCGCGACGGTCGAAAACCCGGGACGCGGCAAGACCTTCAAACCAAACGCCTTCTCCAACTCTGCTACCGGCAGATAGCTGCCCAATGACCAGTTGACTTCGGTCGAGTTGCCCGCGCTCGAGATCTCGCGGGAAAGCATGAGAGGCGGATGGATGTAATCTGCTGCCTGCACTTCTTCACCAATGGCCACTTTCCAGTAACACTCGCCCAGAACATAGGCGACTGTTGCCGAGTTCTTCTGAAACAGCTTGAATTGTTGCCCTTGAAAGAATGCACGCCTATCGCTGCACGATACCTGGCCCGGAGAGATAGTTGTCACGAAGCTCCAGTGATCATCACTGCGCACCAGCCAGCGGAATCCTTCCCTGGGGTGGTAGAGCAGGTACTCCTCCCAAAAATAATTCACTCTCTCGATCACAACGCAGCGTTTCAGATAGCCAATTACGGTGAAAGGCTGATTCTCGAATTTGCCCACTGAGCCTATAGGAAGAAGGGGCTTGTGGACCTTCAGGGCTTGCAGGAATTTGAGCTGGCCCTGGTGATAGTCGAGCAAGGCACCGCAATTGGGGCAGCCGACGCGCTCGGTCTTGTCGGGGGCGCGCAGGTCCAGGGCGCCGCCGCACTGGGGACAGGAAAGTTGCAGCCCCTGCACTTCACGCGCCTGGTGCTCCGCGAGTTTTCGAGTCTTCGGCACACCTAAATCGGTCAGCGTCACCTCACTGCCGGCGAACACCAATGGCGGATCGTCGCTATAGTCGAGTGTGGCGAATTCCTGATCCGGACCAGAGAGGTCGGCATAGGAGTACGCGGCTCCGGGCTCCAGGCGGTACGGAATTTGACCTTCCGCGCTGACCGCTCGGGCCTCGCCTTTCTCAGCCACAAGCAGAGACTTCCCCTTTGCGATGACGTTCAAGGTTTGTCCGAGTCGGAGCTTCGTGAAAGGGGGGATGGTCGTCGATTCAGGAGGCGTCGTTCGAAAGGTGAGATAGTATTTGCCTTGCGCCTTGGCGAGCCAACCCCAGCGGCCATCGGCAAAGGCGGCGTACCATTCGTCCCACACGCCGCCGGCTTCATGGCCAAGCTGGGCGCGGCCGGTCAACTCGAACGAGACGCCCTGATAGCGGCCGGTGAGGCCAACTTCCAGCACGGCACCAGTATCAACGAGGTCGGCGACCTTACCGAGGTTTTCTACCTTGCGATCGCCACGAGCCACCACAGAATGACAGTACTCACAGACGGCAACGATGGCGGAACCGACTTTGAAGATGATCGGCCCACCGCACCCAGGGCAGGATACCTTGACGCTCACACGCAGGGCTCCTTGGCATCGTCGTGCATTCCGCTGAGGCGCAGTGCGCGAGCAAGCTGAGGGTCTGCCCCGCTCGACAACTCTAGGCGAGCGGCAACAATTGTTCTCCCCTCGTCCCGGTACTCCGGGGAGAGGGGTCGGGGGTGAGGGGTCTTCGCCGGGGATCGTTCGTCCCCCTCACCCCCGACCCCTCTCCCCCGAAGCGGGGGCGAGGGGAGATTGTTTCCTGCCGCTCGTCCAACGAGCCCTGTTCGCGGAGCAATGCTTCGCGATGGCGCCATTGCCCCATGCGCGGTCTTGCCAAAGATCAGAATTGCGGCCAGAACGAGCGCTGCGATCAACAGAACGAAAATCGTAATCTTGATCCAGCTGTATGGCCGGGCGCCAGTGATCTTGCCGGTACGGCCATTGACCAGAATCTGGTAAGTCCGATCGCGATAGCGGTAAGCTGCCAGCCAGGCCGGCAGCAGCAAGTGTTTGAACGTGATGCCGGTATGCTGAGTCTGCACGACGTGAAGCCGTTGATGGTTGCCGCCAATGTCCCTGCAGCAAAGCGAACGGATTTCATTATCCATGATCGCCCGGGCCTTTTCGAAACCTTCCTTCAACCCGATTGCATAGCGTTCGGCCTGGAAACCGCTCAAGAACTCGTCGTTGAACCCTTCCAGCTTCTTCAGGTCCCAGGGTTCCACGCCACGGACATGTCCTTCCGCGACGCTGTGCGATGCGCAGATCAAAACGTCGTCGAAGAAATGGCGGACTTCGCCAGTGACGGGGATCCAGCGCGTCTTGACGACCTGGCGCGTCTTCGTCACCGTTTGACCATTGGCATCTTGCTCGGTGTAGGTCTCCGTCTCGAAATAGTCATCGCCGCGCTCGCCCACGTAGTGCGTGTAGGTCATCGAGTCATAAGTCCAGAACGGCACATAAACGCCCGAGAGCCTGCCGAGGTTCGCAAACTGGTAGAGCTGGCTCGGAGCGAACCACCGGCTGGCGATCCAGCCATTGAAGGCCTGGGCGGCCTGCCTCTCGTTAACGGCAAACGGCAGGATGCCCTCGGGCGCGATCATCCCCTTGGCCGCTTCCGGCTTATTCTCGAGGAATGTGCCACAGTAAGGGCAACGATCGGCAGCGAGCTTGTCGTCGAGAAGAACCACTGCACCACAAACCGAACAGGTGACCTGAGAGGATCGACCCGCCAGGGTGGTCTCATTGCTGCCGGCAGTTCTCCAGAATTCTTCCCAGTCGCGCTCTTGGACCTGTTTCGACGAAGGCTCGATCACCTCCGTGAATCCGCAATAGGGACACTTGAGGGACCGGCAAGTGGGGTCGAAATCGAGGCGGGCACCACATTTGCCGCATGGAAACTTACGGTCCGCCGGTGGCAGCTTGGCGACCGATGGCTGCTGCTTGTCCGGCGGATTGAGACCCTGCGCGGGTGGCGTTGATGGCGGCTGCATTGAGGAAGCCATGATCCTTGTGTTGGGGATTGGAATACAAATCGGCTGGCCCTACGGCTGCGGCAAGGGCGGAGGCACGGAAGTGAAGAGCGATTGCAACTCAGGAACGGTCTCAGCCGCTACCCAACTGCTCATGCCCTGCTTCCAAACCAGCGTCGACCGCGCCAGGCCACCTTCGCGCACCTTGGTCCCCAGGGTGGCCATGTCGAAAGGTCCAGCCTGTGTATTGTTGAAGGCTATGAAATAGCCAGCCGTGCCGGGCAGCGGCGGCGGTGTCACCTGCGCCTGTGTGTTCAAGGCGCCCGCCATCTGGTTAGCCATCGCCATGCCAGCGCCGAGGCCGGCACCAATTCCCGCAACCCCGCCGGGATTGTTGGCGGCGTCGCCGATCGCGGTAGCGGTTTGGAACCGGGTGTACTGGCCCATGTCGCCCAAGACGCCCATTTCGGTCCGCTTGTCGAGAGCCTTCTCGACTTCCGGAGGCAACGAGATGTTTTCAATGTAGAAGGCAGTGAGTGCCAACCCCATCGCCGCGAGTTCGGGACCTATCTTCGCCTGAGCCAATTGTCCCATGCGCTCGTAGTTGCCTGCCAATTCCAAAACCGGAATCTTGGATTGGCCGGCGATGTCGGCGAAGCGAGAGACGATGACATTGCGAAGCTGGCTGGTGATCTCGTAGGTCTCGAACGAGGGATTTGTCGCCACCAGTTGGCGCAGGAAAACAGCCGGGTCCGCCACGTGCATGGCGTACGTGCCGAACGCGCGGATGCGTACCGGTCCGAACTCGGCGTCGCGCATCATGATCGGGTTCTGGGTGCCCCACTTGAGGTCGGTCCATTGCCGCATGGCGATGAAATAAACCTCGGCCTTGAAGGGAGAATTGAAGCCGTACTTCCAGCCGCGCAGGGTCGACAAGATCGGCAGGTTTTGAGTTTCAAGCGTGAACGTACCGGGTCGGAACACATCGGCAAGCTGCCCCTCATTGACGAAGACGGCAGCCTGGCCTTCCCGGACAATCAGTTTCGCGCCCATCTTAATTTCATTCTGGTAGCGCGGAAAACGGTACGCCAGGACTTCATTGTGAGCCGGCTCCGTCCACTCGATGATGTCGATTAGTTCGCCGCGCAGCTTATCGAAGAGGCCCATAAAAGTCTCCTTCTTGAAGCGGATAGTTCGCTCATTATGGTGGGCACTCGAATGGTTTGCAACTCAATAACTTCTTCGTAGGTGCGAACAGTCTATTGCAGGGAGCTCACCCGGAAGATGACTTTGGCCCTTGCCACGGGCTACGCAGGAAGGGCATTGAAGGAAGGCACCTGGCCAGCTAGACTCTGGGGCTGGGAGCGACCTCGACCAGTTGCCTAGGGGGTATGGGGCGATGCGGTACGTCGTTGCGATTCTGTTGCCGCCGCTAGGAATGGCACTTTGCGGCAAGGTAGGCCAGGCGATCATTTGTGCCATCCTCATGCTTACTTGCATCGGCTGGCCTGTGGCCTCTATCTGGGCCGTTCTCGTCGTTTCCGATTATCACGGGGAGCAGAGGAACCGCGAGGTGATTCGCGCTCTGCGGAAGGACTGACTGAAAGGATCCACCGATGGCCGACTTTAGCAGGCCGACAACCTATATTGGTAAGCTCGAGTTCGCGCAGCGACTGGCAAAGTCTGCAACATACCGCACCGATCCGAAGCTTGCCGTTCGAGAACTCTGCGAAGCCATCGTAGAGTTGACGACAGCGCTGCTCGAGCGGGAGCAGCAGCCCGATCAAGAGAAGAAGCCCACCCCTTGAGTCTCGTTGCCTCGATAGCGGGGCAAGCATCCTGCCCCACTTTCCGCGCGCAGCCGCTGTCGCTCCATCTTCGGTTTCGCTAACATTGACCCGGTGAACAAGAAAGCCAAGGCCACCCCTCTCTGCTCGACCGCGTCAAGCACCTTCCGGCTTTATCTGCAGGCAGAGCTCGGCCGGCGCTGCGCCGGCAACGCTCAGTATTCGCTGCGCGCCTTCGCCAAGTTTTTGGCAATAGACCACGCGACGCTCTCTCAACTATTGCGTGGCAAGCGTCGCTGCACACCAGACGGTCTCGTGATTCATGGCACGATCGCCCAACCGCTCCGGTAAAGCAGATCGGGCATGCCATATTCTCCCCGTTGGCGCTGGATGAGGTCGTCAATGTATTGTAATGCCGTTTCAGCGCCTTCCATCTTGCGCTCGACCGCGTATTGCAGCAGAACGCGAGCATTGACACCGTAATGTCCAATGATTCGCGTGGCTGGCGCGCCAGTGCCGTACGTGGCGTCCCAGGCTTCTTGCAAAGTCCTGAACATTTCCTTCTTCCGTCCCTTGGCGTCGGTGTACTTGCCGACTTTCAGCTCATAGGGGCAGGATTGGGAGCGGTCGAATGGCGGCGAAAACAGACTGAGCTGGAAGCGTGCGAGCTGATCGCGGTAGCTGAGTCCGCCGCTGAAACCCAGCTGATTCGCGTGGTCGATCGCGTAAGCCAACATCGAATACTCCCAGAGGTTCAGCATCACATAAGGCCAGTTGCGATCCTTGTCGGGAGGCGGATAGGAAGCCAGGTAGCGCTGGAAATGACAGCCATATTGGGTCGGTTGCGAGGCCGCCTGGTCCAGCCAGGCGAGGTTGTTCCTGGTCTTGTCGATGAAATAGCGCTTCCAGGAACTCCGGTCGGGCAGCCATCTACCAGCGTCGGCAATGTTACGCAGCGCCCACCCAAAGCCTCGGACTTCCTGTCCCCAGAGCAAGCCCAAGGAACCTTGTCGTTTACCGCCGCCGCCGGCATCAGGGCTGGTTTGGAGAAGGCAAAAGTTGGCCCAATAGGCCAGTTCTTCACAGTAGTACCGTCGGCCAGTGACCAGGTAGGGCAGCAGCGCGAGAAGCGGGGGTTGATGAGCGTTGTCCGGCACCAAGCGCGGGATTGAGCCGCGCCATGGAGGGGCTGCCTGCGGACCTTGCCCTGGCGGTCGGCCCGCACGGTCCATGCGCCAGAGTGGGTATTTGTCGATCGTGATGTCGCTGCCATCGGCATGGCAAATATGTACGGGCCATGAACCAGCCAGGTCGCCGCTACGGATGGTCGCCTTTTCGAGAACTTTACTTTCCGGGTGCGCCAGCCATCGTGCGACCCAGTAGGTCTGCGGCGCATCCTCAGGTCTGCCGCCTCCACCGTGCTCGGGCATGAAGGGCCAAAGGTAACCTTCGCGCAAAATGCTGAACTTGTCTCCGGTTGGAGCAGGATAATCGCTTGGGACAGTGTGCAAAAACCGAGGCATCGCGTGCGCCCTGACAAATGGCTCGAAGTCCGCGACCGCGGTACTTTCCGTAAAGCTGCGCGCCGGCCATGTCCCCGCCCAGCGACAGCGCCAGTTGTGCGTGACGCCCGCCTGGGAAAAAACTGTCTTTCCATCGACCTGCACAGTTACGTCATAAGTGACCGCTTCTGCTTGTTTCACGTCGAGAAAATTGTTCACAATTACATCGATCGTGCCTGTCCCGTCTTGATAGCAATGGGCATCGAACCATACCCGCAGTAGCGAATGGGCATTGCCCGAGCCGTCGACCGGCGCTACCTGAAATCGCTGATTCTGCATGAGCGGCCCCTGGAACCAATAGTCGGGGACTGCAGGTAAAGTCGTGGGCATCTTGGCAACAAATGTACCCGCTGGCGTGACAAACTCGACCGAGCAGGCGATCAGGTTTGGGGCGAAGGATCCGGCAGCTTCAGTTCCCGGATGAATAGCAAAGCGGCCTTCTGCGGGAATCTTTGCCGTGAGGACGACGTGACCAATCGATCCATCCGGCCAACGCATTAAAACGTCATTTTGCGTGGGAAGATCGCCGATTTGCAGCGCTCCCTTGGCAGCGCCCAGGGGCAGCACCAAGCCGCGCGTCAGCCAGCCGGGAGCTGCTTTCCAGATCGCCAGTGCACCCGCTGCGGGCCCGATTTGTCCAGCGTCGGCACTTTGCGTGGTTCGAAGACCCAGCCGGCTGGCGGCCGCTTGATTATTACTCTGCTGACCGGCAGCCGCGTGGATGCAAAGCAGGCCAATTGCAAGCACACTCGGATGGGTGACGAACCGCATAGAATGGTCCTTCCACTGGTCTCAATCCCGATTGAACCAATTGCACCATTCTAGCGTGGGATGAACTGGGCCGCTGTCTGCCAGCAGGGACACAAGCCTTCCGACCAGCAGCGCCCCGCCGGGGAAAAGAGCGGGATCAAGATTGCCACACTTGCACGAGAGCGAAACAGGGCCACAGGAAAGCGGGGGTGAGCAGCCAAACCGGCCAACTGCGCCCAGTCTGCATGCTCCAGAACCAGATTGCCAGAGGCATCCAAAGGAATACGCGGGTGTAGCTTTGTCCGTTCATATAGATGGGTATCCCAGCCAAGGTGACAAGGATCACTCCGGCCAGTGCAATGAACAGAACAGTATGCTCTGCGCGAAGGAATATCATGCAAATGCTGAGCCCTACTTGCAGCAACAGAAAGCCAATGGCCAGCATGTGAATGGGTATCGAGTGAGAGCCGACAATGCCGTTTCCATGCATAAGCCGGTAAATGATTCCCGCAAACGGCAACGCCAGGTTCCCGGACAGGAACGGCCAGGCACCGTATGCGTGACGGAGGGTCGCCATCCAAGCTAGAAAAATCGCCAAGGCTGCCGCCAGCCACAGTGAGCGTTGCCAAAGCCGTTTCGTCAACGCATTCCCCAGCACGATTAGCACAATGGCAACGTTTTGCTCCCGGCTCAGCATCGCCGCGAGTGCCCACGCGCACTGGGCGCGCTGGCCTTGGCCCAGGAGCCAGGACATCAGAAAGCCGGTGACCGCGAAGGTTGCTAGAGGATCGGTCAAATCGCGCAGCGCGGGTGCCGCGGCGTTCACGACAATCGGCAGCAGGCATCCCCAGAGAGGGCTTCGGCCATGATGACTGGCATAGACGGCGCCCAAGCCGCTTAAGCCGCAAATGCATGCCAGGTTAAGGGCTGGGAGTGCCCAGAGAAGCAACACGGGATCGCCACCTGCACTCAAGAGCCAGCCCAGAGCCAGGAATAGAATCCGGGAATGACGCAAAGGAGGCAGGTCGATGAACGCCTTCTGCAGCTGCCAGGGAGCGCGCGCCAGCGTGTAGTAGAATTGGCCATCGAAGCCACCGGTTTTGAAACCTGTGGTCACTTCTTCGTAGGGCCAGCGGCCGATTTTGCTCTGATCGGCGCACACCAGCGCTGACACATCGCCTCCCCAAAGCGTGACGTAACCGCACATCAGAGTCACGTGGAGCAGCAACGTAATTGCGACGGGCTTCAGCCAAAGGGAAACATTAAGTGTGGCGGCCGGACGACAAGGTAAAGCGAGTTCATACATGCGGCCGGCTCCCTCCGGTTCCGTGGGCGTCGCGCCTTAGCAGAGGGCAGATTCTGCGCTTTCCAAAGGGATTTGGAAAGGCGGAATCAGGTCGAACGGGTGAGATCCGCAGAACCAGATCGGGTCCTCGGCCGTCCCGACACTAAATCGGCAGCTCGATTTGCTGCTGCTGCGGTTGCGTTAGCCATTTCGTTCTTGGCATAAAATTTGCTTGAATTTAACCCGTTGGGCCCCATTGGCCAGGAGCGCAGGAATCTCCGGTCATGCTCGGCCTTGGTTGGTGAATCGTACCTTTTTCCTCCTTGCTCCCGGACAGAGCAGCTGATGCAATAACCGAACGGGGTGCGCCATGGGCAAGCTACTTGTAGTAGGTGGAGTCCTTGCGGTGATGGTCGCCAGCACCTTGCGGATCGTGTGGCCAGTTCGGACGACTGGGCAAACGAAGAGTCGCCGCATTCTTGCAACAGGGTCTCGATCTACCTGGCTGCAAGATTCGTTCACGACAAAGGAAGGAAATTATCCATCCTCGGGAGCCAAGTCCGGACTGACAAAATCGGAAGCTGAAGACTTTCTCGACTGGCTGGAAGCCACAGGTCGCGGGCCCGCGAGAGTGCTCGATGACTGCCGAGAAGGGTTCACTGTTGTCTATGGAGACAAGGCCAAACCGTGAAATCTGACGGAAGTCACCCGTGAAATCTGACAGAAGTCATTGGGCCCAACAGGATTCGAACCTGTAACCAAGGGATTATGAGTCGCGAACATGCTTCGCAAGGCATCGCCCTAGCTACAATCCTCTCCTCAACTTACGGCGGGCAGAGAGTGATCTCCGGCCAGCTTGGTTTCCTTATTTTACGGAGATTTCGCGTGGTTTCCAACCGATTCTCTGCCGCCTCTGCCACGGTTTTCTTGCCAAGACCAAGGCTCTGAAAGCCAACTCCTTGGCCCATTCGCCTCAACACCACACCGCTACATCACAGGCGCAGTTGCGGAGATCGTGGGGGGTTCTGAGGAGAGCGTGTTACAAACCGATTTGCTCATGCTTGTTGAGGGGGCACTCCAAAAAACTCGACATAATCTTGCCCTTTCGGAAAGACGAAGGCTCTGATTTGCCAAGGCTCTG
>Ga0310039_10001366_pt1 | contig 17393 bp, 13 predicted proteins | sample Sb_taG_4_FD_200460 | JGI IMG/M metagenome (GOLD analysis project Ga0310039, IMG submission 200460) | Peat soil microbial communities from Weissenstadt, Germany - Sb_50d_6_BS metaG (v2) (version 2) | ecosystem: Environmental > Terrestrial > Soil > Wetlands > Peat | place: Germany: Weissenstadt...
AGGTCATCGCCGAGCAGCTGCTTGACCGCGGCGCCGACGTCCGGGCGCGGAACGTGAATGGCCTGACGCCGCTGCACATTGCCGCTGGCGTCGGTGATGAAGCCCGCATCGCCCTCTTCCTTGACCGTGGCGCGGAGATTGACGCGCGCTGCGTGGACGGCTGGACCCCGCTGCACTGCGCCGCCGCCGCCGGCCAGCTCGAGGAGGCGACGTTGCTCGTGAGTCGCGGCGCCGATGTTGGCATTCGCGACCGGGACGGCCTGACGCCGCTCGATGTCGCACGGGCGCACCACCCCGATGAGCGTGGACCCTTGAGTGAACGACGCTGGGGGGCGCTCGAGCGGCTGCTCGGAGGCTTCGCGATCGCGAAGGTCATCGAGGCGCGCCCGGATTTGCTCATCATGCGGGTCGAGAGCGTCCACTCGATTTACCCGGAGGCGTACTGGCAGGCGAAGGAGCGCGGGCTGATCGCCATCCCCGCCGGACTGCTCCGTGATCTGCCCGAACCCGGGCATTACATCGGATGTCCGAGGGGCCTCTCACCCATTTTGGACGAGGCCTGGGACAAAGCGTGGCGGGTTGCGCGCAGGAAGGATCTCGGCATTGAGCCGGTCCGGTGAAGTAGCGCGGCCCGTTTCGCTCTTCGGGGAGGCGCAACCGTCGTGAGTCTTGTCTGTTCTTCCACTCGCATCCTTACGACCTCTTGTCGGGAAAAGGGAATTCAATGGGCATCGACGATAAAAGGGACGCCAATGAGGATTCCCTCGCTCGTCGGCTTACGCTCGTACGTGGCGAGTCGCGCGAGGCCACCCCGCATCGGGCACCGAAGCTCGAGCTGATCGTCAACCCTGGGTGGAAACTTTATGAAGCGCTCATGGCCAACGACCCGCGCCGCGTCTCCGCCGCGCTCGGGCGCGGTGCTGACGTTAACGAGCGCGACCCGGACGGGCGCACACCGCTCTTCGAGGCGGTGTTGCCGTGGAAGGATCCGGCCATCGCCGAAGTCCTGCTTGAGCGCGGCGCGAACGTCCGCGTGCGCGACTTGGGTGGCCAGACACCGCTGCACGCCGCGGCGGCCTTCGGGACCGAAACGCACCTGCGCGTCCTCCTCGACCACGGCGCGGAAATTGATGCCCGCGACGCGGCCGGCGAGACGCCGCTCCATTTCGCCGCCGGCGTTGGCCGGGTCAAGGCGACGGCGTTCCTCGTGAGCCGGGGCGCCGATGTCAGCATCGCCGACCACCAGGGCCGCACACCGCTGCATCGCGTGCTGACGCACCTCGCGGAAGACAACCAGCGCGAGCTGCTCGAGCGGCTGCTCGGGGGCTTCCTCACGGTGAGGGTCGTCGAGGCCCGGCCGGATTCGCTCATCGTGCAAGTCGAGAGTCTCCACTCGAAGTACCCGGAGGCCGTGCGGCAAGCGAGGGAGCGAGGGATGCTCACTGTCCCGTGCGGATTCCTGCGCGATGTGCCCGAGCCCGGGGAAATCATCCGCTGTCGTAAGGGCCTCTCACAGGCACTGGACGAGGCATGGCGAGAGGCGCGCAGGAGGGATCTCGGCATCGAGCCAGCGCGGTGAAAACGACTGGCCTGCGTCATTCCTTGGAGTGTACCGAACGCTTAGTGTCGTGAACCGCCTCTTCGATACGTGAACGAGCAGTGCGAGAACCATTCAAAGCGAGCTGGAGCCAAGCCATGTCTGAACTGAAAGCCATTGCCGAGGGGCGCTCCCCCCGGGCCCTGAATCTCCCCGACGCCGAGGTATTCTTTTACCCGGCCTTCTTCACCGCCTTGGAGGCGGACCGTCTCCTCCTGGAGCTACGCGACACGACCGCCTGGCGCCAGGAAACCATCAGGTTTTACGGCAAGGATATCGCCGTCCCGCGCTTGACCGCCTGGTACGGCGACGAGGGCGCCCGCTACACGTACTCCCGGATCGAGAACGTGGCGCTCCCTTGGACTGCGCCGCTCCTGGAGGTCAAGCGCGCCGTGGAGCCTCCTTGCGGCGTCGTCTTTAACGGCGTCCTGCTGAACCGCTACCGCACCGGCCAGGACAGCGTCTCCTGGCACGCCGACGACGAGCCGGAATTCGGCGAGCGGCCCGTCATCGCGTCGGTGAGCTTCGGGGGCACCCGCACCTTCCAGCTCAAGCACAAGATGCGGAAGGAGCTTAAGGCGAGCATCGAGCTCACGCACGGCAGCCTGCTCATCATGCGCAGCGGAACGCAGGCGAACTGGCTACACCAGATCCCGAAGACGGCGAGACAGGTCGAAGAGCGGGTGAACCTCACGTTTCGGGCAATTGTTGCGCCCGCCAGGTGAGTCGGTCGGGGGGCGCGCGATGGATTGCGGCCCTCGGTGGAATCTTTCCCCGAAGCATGTAAGGACGAGTTGAAGGCGAATTCACGCAGAAACTGATCTCGCGAGGACTGACCATGAACCGCTATGAGAAGAACTTCGAGTGCCACACGCTTGATGACGACGGAAATCTTTTCTTCTGCGGCGAGCTGCCCCAGCGGCTCCGCGTCGACAGCGACGGGTTCCAGACGCTCTGGCGCCTCCACCCAGAGGAGTACCACATCATTCAGATGTTCGGCCGGCCCGTGGCGACCCCGCGCTGGCAGCAGGCTTACGGCGCCGATTATTACTACACCGGGCGGACCAACCGGGCGCGGCCCCTGCCCGAGGAGTGCCGGCCACTCCTCGCCTGGAGCCGTGAGGTTATCCACGAAGATCTCAACGGGCTTTTGCTGAACTGGTATGCCGGCGAACTCGGGCATTATATCGGCCGGCACAGCGACAGCACGAAGCGCATGGTGGTCGATGCGCCGATCGTGACGATCTCACTCGGCGAGGAGCGAATCTTTCGGTTGAGCCATCCGAAGACGAAGTCGACGCGCGACTTCACGGCATGCGACGGGACGGTGTTCGTCATGCCGTACGCGACGAACCTCAAGTGGAAGCACGAGGTCCCTCATTTCGCCCACTGTCATGGCCGGCGCATTTCGGTCAGCATCCGGGCGTTCGAGGGTGCCTGAGCTTCCGTTTCGGAGACCAACGATGAGCGACAAATCCAAAATCGAATGGACCGACGCAACCTGGAACCCTGTCCGGGGGTGCACGAAAATCAGTCCGGGGTGCGCGCACTGCTACGCCGAGACGTTCGCCGAGCGGTTCAGGGGCGTTTCGGGCCATCCCTACGAACAGGGGTTTGATCTCCGGCTTGTGCCGGAGAAGCTACTCGAGCCGCTCCGATGGAGCAGGCCGAGGATGATTTTCGTAAACTCGATGAGCGACCTGTTCCACAAGGACGTCAGCGACGCCTATGTGGAGTTGGTCGCCGAGGTGATGCGGATCGCAAACTGGCACACCTACCAGGTGCTCACCAAGCGCTCGGAGCGACTGGGTGAGATGCTCCGCACCGATTTTCGCTCGCTTGCCCAAGAGCCGCACGTCTGGTGGGGCGTGAGCGTCGAGAACCGCCGACACGGGCTCCCGCGCCTCGAGCACCTGCGGCACGCCCCCGCGGCGGTCAGGTTCCTTTCCGTCGAGCCGCTCCTCGAAGACCTCGGCGCAATTGACCTCTCCGGAATCTCGTGGGTGATTGTCGGCGGGGAAAGCGGCCACGGGGCCAGGCCGATGATGGCAGAATGGGTGCGGAGCATCCGTGACCAATGTCAGGATGCCGGGGTAACGTTCTTTATGAAGCAATGGGGTGGTGTGCGAAAGAGCGAGGCCGGCCGCGAGCTCGATGGCCGCACCTATGACGACATGCCCGCCCGCAGCCAGAACCCGATCGCTTCAGCCCGTGAACGCTTGGAGCGCATCCAGGAACTCGAGTCACGCCTCTCTGCCGTTCTTTGACGCGCGGGCGGGGGCTAACAGCGAGCACCGCTTCGCCGTCGCCTCCATCCACGAACCACGATCGAACCGTATTCTGGCAAGGCCGCTAGATACAGTAATATCGGCTAATCCGCCTTCGCGTTGTCGAGCTTCCGGGGGCGGGATGGATATCGGTTTTATCGACGCTTCTTGCCGGCGGTGGCGTCGAACCAGATGTTGAACCACCGCCAATACTTGTCGGATAATTTTTTCTCCACGAGGTCGAGCAGCACCTCTTCGCGAAGCCACTGGCTCACGCTCGTCCGGCCGGCGTCGTTGTTCTCGTCGAGCTTCTCCTGGAGATAGGCGCGCACGGCAAAGTGCGCGTCCTCGCTCCTGGGGTCATGTCCGAGCTTGAGAGCGAGGAGATCGGAGAGGGTCCTATCCACCGTCACGGTCGTACTCTTCTTGCCGAGCACGACATGATACCGGTTTTGTTCCATACGCTATGCCGCCTGGGTGCTGCCGTCGATACTATTGTATCAATACCGCGGGACTGTCAATGAGCGCACTCGCCCGAGAATCGTGAGACCCCAGCCGCAATACAGACCGCTCGCTCCCACGTCAGGAGTCGGCGACGGGCGAGCGCCCCGCCCAACGCTGCGCGTTGGTCATGTCGCCCGCTGGTCCGTCGCCTGGCGGTGTCCATCCTGGGACGGTTGCGGCGGCTCAGCCGCCGCATGGTGGGGGCTCGGGAATCTGCTAACCAAGAGCATGGGGTAGGTTTTGGGAATTGACCCACGCCGGGGGAGGTGTCCCCTGACTCCCTTACCCTCGGCCCCGTCATTCGTCGCCCCCAGCCTCAGTGAGGGGCGACGGATGACGGGGCCGAGGGCAAGGGACAGAGAGGGGGGAATTATCGATAAAGGGGGACGGAAAACGCCGCGGGCAGGGCGCCTTTTTCGTCCCCGTTGGCAGTCGTCGCCGGCTTTGGGCGGATACAATAGTATCAGCAGGGAGGTCTGCGGCGCCGGCGGCTCCCCTCTGGTCCGCGTCGCTCCCGAGCTTGAGAAACACCAGCCCGTCCGCCGGGAGGCGGGTTTTTCTTCTCCCTCCCGGATTTCCGAATCCTTGCCGTAGTCCTAACGAGGCTCGCTGTCCGGGGAAGTGCGAGGGTTTACTCGGACGCGGCACTAGCGGGTAGCCGCGAGCAGCCACGCTGTCCCATAGTAGAGCGATTCATCGATGTGCCGGATCTCGGAGAAGCCGAGTTCCAGGAGTAGCTTCGCCATCTCCTCCGCCTTCCAATAGTGGGCGTTCGCCGTGAGGAGCTTCTCGTTTGCGACTCTGATCTGCTGAATGATCTCATCTTTGCCGCTGAGCGCTCCTTCATTGTCGAGATCATCGAGGATCCTGCGCTCGCATTCTTGAAAGCTCATGGCGCTCTTAGGCGCCGACAACACGAGCGTGCCTCCAGGACGCAGCGCATCCCGCAGCATCCCGAGTACCTGAGCGGGCATTACTCCTTGCTGGTAAATGACGTTCAGCGCGAGCACGCAGTCGAACGCGGCGGTGTCTACCCGCAAGTGATTGAGGTCCCCGAGCGCCGCCTCGACGTGGCGGTGAGGACGCATGCGCGTGCCGCATATCTCGACGAACTCCGGATTGGCGTCCACTGCAAAGTAGCGGCTGGTCTGTGCGGCGACCTTCTCAGCCATGAGGCCAATGCCGCAGCCTGCATCCAGCACGCGGGAACCGCTCTCGACGAACTCGGCGGCCCGCGCCAGCATCTCGCGATGTGCCTTGATGTGCCGGAGAAAATCGTAGGGGTAACGCTGGTAGATGGCCTGAGTCTCTTCGAGCAAGGTTGGGCGCCGTGCCACGGTGATTTCGCCCGGGCATTCCATGATGCTTGCATCAGCCTCGAAACGGATCCTTCCCTTGCGGCGCATCGTGGTTGCGCGCAGTTGAGCGATCTGAAATTCGAGGCTGTAGGCTTCGATCACCTCGGTCGGGAAATATCGTTGGGCCACTACCTCGGAGCGGATACGGTACATGAAGGCACGGGCCGTCTCGATGTCCACGAAGCCTGCTCGACGCAAGCGCTCATAGAATTCGCTTCGCGTGAGGAAGTGGCGGTTCTTAACGGCCAGCTGAAGCCCTGCCAGCGTATCCTTGGTGCGTGCGATTTCATGCAGCTCATCTCGTTCTGCTTCATCGTCGAAGAGGAACCCGAGGTTCACAAAGAGCCCGCGAGGAGTGAGGAGTTCGTAGATATTGCGATAGAGCCTCTCCTGCACATCGAGCGGGATCTCATGATTCGAACTCTTGATGAGCACGCGATCAAAGGCTGTCGATGGCGATCTCTGTTGATCCGCCAGGGACTGCATCTTAAGAATGTCGCCCCAGATGATTTCGGCAGGAAAACCCTGAAGCCTTTGGGCCGCGGTGTTGGTTTGTAACTGGGAAAGCTCGAGCACCGTGACGTGGGGAAGAGGGATGCCGCGAGCGACACAGAATCGAAACAGTCTGTATGAGAGATTGCCATCTCCCGCCATGGCATCGAGGACGTTCTGTGTTCCGGGCAGACGGGCAATATCCAGGAGGCGCTCGATGAGCGCATCATCAAGGCCGTTTATCTCATCCTGGTCGTACTGCCCCACAAGGTCATACGGCGCAACCAAGAATCTGCCCCCCGGCGTATTGTGGAACTGAGCGGGCAAAACCTATTGGGGTTTTTGGGAGACCCCTCGGGTTGAGCCTGAATTGAACCTTATCGCGGGATAATGCAACCCCCTGACTTGCCGTTTGGCCGTGAAGATCCGCCGGCGATGACGTGGGGGGGGGGCGCGGCCGGCGATGTGTCGCACGCGCTGGAGAGTCCGCTTTTCAATAGAGAAGTTCAACCTGTACTCCTCGAGCTCGTAGTTTCGCGATCACCTCCGCGCTCCCCTCGGTGAGGGGGTTGTCGCGAAGGGAGACCCACTGAAGCCGTGCGCAGCGTTCGAGCGCCGAGATGTCGGTGATTTGGTTGTAGCCAAGGAACAGCCGTTTGAGCCTCCGGCAGCTCGCGAGGCCTGAGATCTCGGTGACTCGGTTGCCCTGAAGGCTGAGAGTGGTAAGCCTCGCGCAGCCTGTGATGGCTGAAATGTTCGTGACTTCGTTATTCTCAAGGGAAAGCGTGTCGAGCTTTCCGCAACCCGCCAGTGATGAAATGTCTGTGATGCAGTTCGTTCCAAGCCACAGACTTCGGAGTTCTCCGCAGCTTGCCAGGGCCGAGATGTCCGCGATGTGGTTACCGGTTAAGTACAGCGCCTTGATCTTCGGGCAGCTCGCAAGGGCTGTGATGTCTGTCACCCCTCTCCAATAGAATTCCCCCACCACGGTGACTCGCCCGCTTCGACCTCTTTTCACCCTGCGCCAAAGCGTCCACTCAGTCATTTGATTCGCGTACGCGAAGGTCATGAGCGCCAGGTACTCTACTGCCAGGAGCGTTCTCCCGTCCGGAATCGTGATGAGGTCGTCGTCGGCCGCGGCCCCTGCCGCCGCGAGCTCCTCAGCGACAATACGGCTGGCGCCGGTGAACTTCTCGACCCAGGCCTCGGAGCCTGCCGTGTTTCGAGGGTAGTCGAGAATCAGGCCCATGCGAACGGCCAGAGGGTCAATTTCATCTGCCATAGTCGCCGATCTCCTTGATAGGTGCCTCGGGGCAGACTCAAGCCGCCAAGTTACGCTTTGGCGTTCAGTTTCGTGAGAGGCAGCACGAGCTGCCTCGGCTGGCTGCCGAAGGGCACGAACCCGTGGTGAAGGTAAAACGCCTCCGCCTGGTCGTCTTTGGCATCGACGATGAGCGCGAAGACGGCGATCTCCGAACGCAGCGACCGCGCCAGCGCGTCCCAGAGCAGCGCACTTCCGAGCTTACGCCCGCGATAATCCTGGTCCACTGCCAGCCGCCCGAGCCGCGCGACAGGAACGGAGGGGTAGCGGGGAAGTCGCTTGGCAAGCGCCGCCGGCATCTCCGCGAGGGGAACGCCGGCGGCGGCGAGCGTGTAGTAGCCGGCGATCTTGGTCCCGGGATCCTCCAGCGCCACATAACAGGCCGTCGCGCGGCGACGCACGTCCACGGTCACCTGCTCTCGGAAATAGCGGTCAAGGGCTTCGGTCCCACACAAGAACGCTGATCTGTCGTGATCCGGACCAAGAGGCTCGATGAGAAACGACCCCGTCACCGGGACTCCCGGACCAGGCGGCCATGGGCTTTTTTGGCGCGCAACAGGGCGGGTGACGGCTCGGGCGGATTGAGGAGGACATCGACGAAACGGCGCTGATCCTCCACCGAGAGGCGGATGAGATGCGTCTCTTCGATGGTGCGGTGCGCGGCCTCTTGGGCGGCGGCCACGACGAAGTCGCTGACGCTGCGCCCCTGGAGTTCGGCGGCGCGTTTCACGACGGCCAGTGCCTCGGGGGCGATACGAGCTTCGAGGCGCGCGGTGCGGCTATGTTCCCTTGGCATCATAGATCCTCTCTTCCTAACCTAATGTACGGCGTCATGCCGTACATTGTCAAGATCGAGTGAGTCTGGGGAGATCCTCGGAACGGGCAAAATCGTACTCCGAGTCTTTCATTGTCAGTTGCATCGCTATTTGTCCGCATGCCGCCCCGTGGTTCGTCGATGACGCGGTGCCACGATCTTAGGATCGTCGGTTCTTTCGAGGTCTTAGCGCTAAACACGACTTGTTCGTTCGTCATTACCGGCTCCCAGGCAATGCCAAATAGCGTTGCAGAAAAGCGGACAACCATTGTGGCAAATTACACTCGCTTCAACATGTGTTTGAGCTTGCTATTTTGACATCCGATAATTGATGCTTATCGGAAGTTAGGGGGACTCTACCACGCGAAAATACACATGAAAATGTGAAACTAATCATCGACCGGGCGCATCGAATCGTGTATAAGGAAGGGGCTGCCTATGAACACTCGTCCTCTCCCACAACGCGCTGGCCATCTCATGAACCCCGAGGTACTTGAGGCGTTCGAGTTTGCCGCAAAAGCCGACGCCCCCAACACGCAGCGCGCCTATTTGGCGGACTGGAAGCACTTCCTCGCCTGGTGCAAGAACAGAAATCGTTGCCCGCTGCCTGTTGGCCCCGACGATCTCGCCCTCTATCTTCGGCATTGTGCGGAGAAGCTTGGGCTCAAAATTTCGACGGTGCAGCGCCGGGTTTCGGCTATCTCAGAGGCTCATGCTCGCAATGGGCACAAGTCGCCGGCCGGCGAATGGGTTGTGCGAAACACCATGAGGCGGCTTCGACGCGATCTCGGTGCCCCGGCCCGCGGGAAGAACCCGGTGTTGGTCAAGGACCTCAAGGCGATGCTCGCTCAGTGCCCCCAGACGCTTGCCGGGCGCCGTGACAAGGCTATCCTGCTCGTCGGCTTTTGCGGAGCGTTTCGCCGGAGCGATCTCGTTAGCCTCGATATCGAGGACCTCGCCAAAGCCGATGAAGGCCTGGTGCTCATGGTCAGAAAAGGAAAGACCGATCAGAAGCGTGAAGGCCGGAAGATCGGGATTCCCTATGGCAAAGATCCTCTGACCTGCCCTGTTCGGGCGCTTTGCGAATGGATTGCCGAGGCTCAGATCACGTCCGGGCCCCTTTTTCGCGCCGTCACGAAGTACGGCCGGCCGCGGCCCACGCGCCTCTGTGATCGCATGGTCGCCGAGATCGTGAAAAGGTACTGCGAGCAAATTGGGAAGCGCGTGCCGCTGTTTTCAGGCCACTCGCTTCGGGCCGGCTTTGCCACCTCCGCGGCGATTGCCGGGGCTTCCGAAAGATCTATTCAGAAGCAGACGGGCCATGCCAGTGTCAACGTACTTCGACGGTACATCCGAGAGGCAGAGATGTTTCGGGATAACGCGCTTTCCAAGCTGGATTTGTAGAGGTGGCATGACCTGAGACCGCACGAGCCAGAAGAGGCCGAGGGGAATGAGCACAGGGATGGGGAGAATTGAGAAGGAAGTCGCTGTGGCACGGCGCCGTTTTCGTCCCTCTGGCAGTCGTCGCCGAGCTTCCGAGCAAGTGGATATCATATTATCCACTGAAGCGGGCAGTACCACCGGTTGAGGCGCACTCCTTGCGCAGCCGGCATCGCTGATTGTCTGAGCCCGGCAACAGTATCGGCTCAACGCTGCAAGTATCTTTGAGCGGTTTTATCAAGAGCAGCGATTGGCAGGAGTCGAGCGCCTTTGATGGCACTACCGAAAGGGCTGATGAACCAATCCGTGCAAGCAGCCGTAGCAGTATATGGGACCATCCACTTATCCACTTTCACTTCTCCGCGGAAAGAATTTCTTACTATTTTTCCCAGTGTTGCCGTATAATTAGGGTGACACTTTGCCGGCGCTCGGGGATTTCGGAAGAAGGTCATGCGAAACCAGGCCCGCTGTCTCAGGCTCCCATGGGTCGCCCTAGCGGCGATGGTCGGGATGCTCTGGGGTGGTGCCGACGTTTCGGCCTGCACTAGCCGCGACGCTCCGAAGGCTCGTTCCTGCTGTGCCCGGCAGACGCCCGCAGATTGCGGGTGCTGCACGACTTCGGATGATGTGCCGGGGGGGACGCTCCCATCTCCGGATCGAGTACCCGGGACGGGCTTTACTGGAATTCGCCCCTCCTCCTGCGGTACCTGCGTATGCGGCCCGACCTCCCCTGCCCGCCAGAGCGAGCGTCGCGAGACACGGACGAGCGAGGAAAGCTCCTCCGAAGCTTCCCTCGATTCCCTCCACATCAGCCATTCGAGCCATCCTTCGCTTGCATCCAGCCCGGCCACACAGACTGAGCTCTCCCCTCCTCATACTCCCCTCTATTTGCGCGTCGAGCGCCTGATCATCTGAACCGCTCCCACCTCCGGGATCGCCCGATCCCGGCATCGCACGGCGTCGGTGCGCCTGGACCGCTCGTCGGTCGACCGCCCCGAGGCTGACACGGCCATCCCCGCCCCTATTCCATTGTCGCGATGCACTTTATCGGCGCCATCTCCATGCCGGAGTTGGCCCGGGAGCGAACGAACATGTCGACCGAGGGATTCCTCATCCCAAACGGGACCGATCCGGCCGCTGCGCCGGAAACCTCCCCGCCCGAGCTGACGCGCTGGCAGAAGTTCCGCCTGGTCGTCAAGGTAGTCGAGCTGCGACTGAGGTTCATCGCCTTGATGGTGGCCACCGGGCTCGTCTTCGCCTACTGGGACACGCTCTGGAACTACTACGACAAGTGGACTCGCCCCGTTGGCGAGCAGGTCGCGGCAGCATCCGACATCGAGTATTACTGCCCGATGCACCCCAGCGTTGTGCGGGATGCCCCGGGCAACTGCCCGATCTGCGGCATGCCTCTGTCGAAACGCAAGAAAGGTCAGAAGGAAGAGTTGCCTGAGGGGGTAACAGCCCGTGTCCAGCTCGCACCTTTCCGCGTCACTCAAGCAGGAATCCGTACGGCCGAGATCGCCTACGAGCCGCTCGCTGAGACCGTGACCACGGTCGGCTTCGTCACTTTCGACGAGCGCCGGCTCTCACGCATTTCTTCCAAAACCAAGGGATTGGCTCGGGTCGAGAAGCTCCTCGTCAACTTCACCGGAACGTTTGTTGAAGTAGGCCAACCCCTGGCCGAGCTCTACAGCCCGGAGCTCTATCAAGCAACCCGTGAGTTGTTGCTCGCTCAAAGCACCTCAAGCGAGCGCTCGAACGGTCAAACCTCCCTGGGCCAGTCCCTCCTCGGGAATAGCAGCGACCTGGTTGCCCTGGCCCGTGACAAGCTTACCCTGTGGGGGGTCACCCCCGACCAGATTGATCAGATCCTGGCAAAAGGGAAGGCTGATTACCGTCTCCCAATCCTCGCGCCCATCTCAGGATACGTGGTTCGAAAGAACATCTTCGAGGGCCAGTACGTAGCCGAGGGGGAGGCGATGTTCGAGGTCGCCGACCTCTCCCACGTCTGGGTTCAGGCGAAGATCTACGAAGACCAGGTGGACCGGGTTCGCCTCGGCCAGGAAGTCGAAGCCACGGGCGAGTCGTTCCCCGGCGAGGTCTTCAAGGGGAAGGTTGCTTTCATTGACCCCGCTCTGGATCCGACGACTCGCACTGTGAACGTCCGTTATGACCTCCCCAACCCCGAGGGACGACTCCGGCCCGGGATGTACGTCGCCGCGACCCTGAAGATGCCCGTGGCTGACACCCCGGCCTTTCAGACCCGCTTCGTGGCGACTCATTCCTCCGGAGCCCAGGTTCGGCACGCCAGCATGACCGCGGAGGAGCAGAAAGTCTGCCCAGTGACCAAGGCGAAACTCGGCTCCATGGGAGAACCGATCGTGATCGAGCTGGAGGGTCGGAAAGTATGGGTGTGCTGCCCGGGCTGCCCACCGAAGCTCAAGGCGGAACCCGCCAAGTACCTCGCCAAGCTCGCGCCGCAGACAGCGCCGGCATACGCGGTGCTGAGCGTGCCCGAGTCGGCGGTGATCGATACCGGCGACCGCAAACTGGTCTACGTCGAAACCCAGCCCGGTGTGTTCGAGGGCCGTGCCATCGTTCTCGGATCTCGCATCGGCGATCGCTATCCCGTGCTCGAGGGTCTCGCGCCGGGTGAACGGGTCGCTGCTGCCGGATCCTTCCTCATCGACGCGGAGAGCCGGCTGAATTCGGGAGCTGGTGCTGCCCACTCCCACGGCAAGGAGGCGTCCCACGCCAACACCGGTCCGACGGAAGTTTCCGCCACGAAATCGCAACCCCGTCACGTTCATTGAGGACGCCGAGGGTTCGTGGCGCCCAGAGTCGGATGGCGGGCGCCACGCTTGGAGAATGGAGCGTTTCCCATGATCGAGAGGATCATCGAGTGGTCGATCCGCAATCGCTATTTGGTTATCCTCGCGGCCCTGGCGCTGGGCATCGGGGGCGCACGAGCCATGATAACCATGCCCGTGGATGCGATCCCCGACCTGTCCGAGAACCAGGTCATCGTCTTCACCGACTGGATGGGCCGCAGCCCCCAGGAGATCGAAGACCAGATCACCTACCCCCTGTCGGTCAACCTTCAAGGGCTAGCCGGAGTCAAGGTCGTGCGGTCGTCGAGCGAATTCAACTTCTCGATGATCATCATTATCTTCGATGAGGCGACTGATTTCTATTTCGCCCGCACCCGCGTATTGGAACGACTATCGATCGCTTCGACCTTCTTGCCGCCGGGGGTAACGCCCTACCTGGCCGCCGACGCCACCGCCGTCGGCCAGATCTTCTGGTACACCGTGGAGGGGGACGGGAAAGACCTGAGCGAGCTCCGATCGATCCAGGACTGGTACGTCCGTTATCAACTCAACAGCGTGCCGGGGGTCGCCGAGGTTTCCTCGGTCGGTGGCGCCCCCCGCGAGTACCAGGTCGACCTCGACCCCAACAAGCTCCGCGCCTACGGTATCAGCCTGGGCGAGGTCTATTCGGCCGTGGCTCGCTCAAACTCGGCCGTCGGCGGCCGAGTGATCCACCAGGGGAACGCCGAATACTTGATTCGCTCGGTCGGCTGGATCCAGAACGTCGATGACATCCGCAACTCAGTCGTGGCCGAGCGCAACGGCACCCCCATCTATCTTAAGAACCTAGGGGCCGTCCAGATCGGGCAGACGTTTCGCCGTAGCGTCCTGGAAAAAGACGGTAAGGAGGTCGTCGGGGGCGTGGTTCTTATGCGCTACGGGCAGAACCCGCTGGACGTTACTCGACGGATCAAGGAGAAGATCACGGCGCTGCAGCCGGGGCTGCCCGAGGGAGTACGGATTGTGCCCTTCTACGACCGTACGCCCCTGATTCACCGGGCGATGGAGACCGTCAGTGGCATCGTCCGTGAGGAGCTCATCGTCTGCACCCTGGCGATCCTGATCGTGATGGGCCACCTGGGCGGGGCGTTCGTCGTCTCGCTGACATTGCCCATGGCCATCCTCTTCAGCTTCCTGATGATGCGAATTTTCGGCCTCTCCTCGAACATCATGAGCCTCGCCGGGATCGCCATCAGCGTCGGCATCTTGATCGACCAGGCCGTGGTGATGGCCGAGAATGCGGCGCACCACCTGTCCCGCCGGTTCGGCCGGGAAAAGGTGCATGGTGACACAACCGAGATTGTCATCGCTGCTTGCCGCACGGTGGGCCGGCCGATCTTCTTCTCGGTGCTCATCACCATCCTCTCATTCTTGCCTGTGTTTGCTCTCTCGGGCCGCGAGGGGAAGCTCTTCCACCCGCTCGCTTACACCAAGACCTTCGCCTTGATCGGAGTGGCTCTTCTCTCCATCACTCTGGTTCCGGCGCTCATCCCAATTTTTCTCAAGGGTCGAATCCGGTCCGAGGATGAGAACTGGCTGGTCCGGACGATGATCGAGATCTTCAAGCCGATGCTTTCCTGGCTCATGGACCGCCCGGGACTGGTGATCTGGCTGTTTACCGTGATTGTCGGCCTGGGCTACGTTGCCTCGACGAGACTGGGCCGTGAGTTCATGCCGCCGCTGAACGAGGGGAGCATCCTCGACATGCCGACGAGCGTCCCCCGAACCAGTGTGACCGAGGCCGCCGATGATCTCAAAGCCCGCGATGCGATCCTTCGTACCTTCCCCGAGGTCTGGCAGGTTGTAGGCAAGGCCGGGCGGGCCGAAACGGCCACCGATCCATCGCCCTTGGACATGGTCGAGACGGTCATTAACCTCCGCGACCACGAGCTCTGGCCCAAGCGGAAAGTCCAGTTCAAGGACGCCCTGGCCCAGACCGAGACCGTGCTGAAGGAAATGGAAGCCAAGGGGGTACTCCGGCCAGCGCCGCCTGAAGCGCGGCGCGGCCTCATCAATGACGCGGCCATGGCGGTCGAGACGCGGGTCGACGGGATCTTGCGCGACCTGGCGATGCTGAGGCTGGCCGAATTCCGCCCGGAACTCGGTCGTGCGTTGGTCGGCGAGGCTGTTGAAGAGATGCTTCGACGTTTGGACCGGCAGGCTGTGAGCCGACCCCTGAAGCCGAAGGAGCAGTCCGCGTTGGTCGAGGCGCTCAGCGCCTCTTATGGTGATCACCTGGCCCTGGAGCCGCTTTACGATGACGTCGCGGCCCTCTGCCGCGCGGTGGTCCCCCGGCTCGTCACGCTGGGCGTGCTCCGTGACCGGCCTGACCTCCTCACACCGGCCCCCGGCCCGCTGGAGCAGGGACGCGAGCTCGTGGGCGAGATCCTTGGCGCCAGAACTCCAGATCTGTTCACGCGAGTTACTGATCACTTGATCGAAGCTCACGAGGCGCGCCTCAAGGAGCGGACCCGCCGCCTCAACTGGGAGTTGTTCGACCGCGCCGTCGGTGCCGCAACCTGGGGGGCAATCGAGGAGTTGAACCGGGTGGGACGGGACAAGAAGCTGACCGCGCGCGAGGCGACCCCCGAGGAGCTTCAGAACATTCGGGCATCTCTGGAGAAGCCCTTCGCCGATCGGCTGATGCTCTGGCAGAAATCTAAGGATGACCTGGTCGCGGAGATGGACACCGCGATCCAAATGCCAGGTTGGGGCAATATCTTCACGCAACCGATCATCAACCGGATTGAGATGCTCTCGACCGGCGTTCGTTCGCCGATTGGCGTCAAGATCTTCGGCGAGGACCTGGAACAGCTCCAGCGCGTGACCCAGGAAGTCGCCGGGGTACTCCGTGAGGTCCGAGGTGCTGCCAATGTGGTTCCCGACCAAATCGTGGGCAAAGGCTACGTTGAGATCAAGATCGACCGCGCGAAGGCGGCCCGCTACGGCATCCAGGTGGGGGACATCCAGGACGTGGTCGAGGTGGCGATGGGAGGCAAGCCGGTGACCATGACGGTCGAGAAGCGCGAGCGTTACCCGGTCCGGGTGCGCTACGCCAGGGCCTACCGCGACGACGTCGAGTCCCTGAAACGAATCCTGGTCGCCGCCGGGTCCCCGATGGCCGGGGCGGGGAGCGGCATGGGTGCCCCGGGTGGGATGGGCCAGGGCCTGCCGAACGCCGCGACACCATCTATCACACCCCGCCTGCAAATCCCGCTGGCCCAGGTGGCCGACGTGCGCGTCGTCGAGGGGCCGGCGATGATCAAGGGTGAGAACGGCCGGCTCCGCGCCTATGTCCAGGCCAGCGTCCGCGACCGCGACGAGGTCGGCTTCATCGAGGAGGCCAAGCTGGTGGTGGAGCAGAAGGTCAAGCTCCCGCCGCGGATGTACGTGGAGTGGTCGGGCGCCTTCGAGCATCAGCTTCGGGCCCGCAAGACACTGCAAATCGTCTTCCCCGCCGTCATCGGAGTGATCGTGCTGATCCTCTACCTGACCTATCACAGCGTGGTGGACACCGTGCTGATGATGACCAGCGTCCTGGGGGCACTGGCCGGCGGTGCCATCTTCCAATGGCTCTTCGGCTTCAACTTCAGCGTGGCGGTCTGGGTCGGCTACATCGCCTGTTTTGGAATGGCCGTGGAGACAGCGGTGGTGATGCTGGTTTACCTCCGCGAAGCGATCACCGAACACGGAGGCCTGGAGCGGATTGGCTCGATCGCCGTTCTCCGTCAGGCGATCCTGGAAGGAGCGGTCCACCGGCTCCGTCCCAAGCTGCTCACCGAAGGGGCTGCGATCATCTCGATCGCCCCCATGCTCTGGGCCACCGGAGTCGGGGCCGAGGTCATCCGGCCCATGGCCGCGCCTGTGCTCGGCGGATTGCTCATCGCCGACGAAGTTATCGACATCTTTCTGCCAGTTCTCTATTTCGCGGTACAGAAGCGACGGTGGGCCAAGGTCCATCGGGTAAGCCTCTGGAACGGGGCCATCTCGGTCGAACGGCCACTTCATTCGATCGAGTCACGCGGCGTCCCCTCCTCCGTGCCTCAAGACGGCCCGGGGTGAGTTGAACCACCAAAGGTGGTCTCCTGCCGGGGTCGGTCCTCGGTCGGGAGGTATTCCAGGGTAGCGGCATGAGGCTCGGCTGCGGCGAAGCGTTCACGGAAGAAGATATGCGTTGGGAGGAATCATAATGCGATTGACGATGCGGACGACGGGGCTGGCGGGCCTCTTGGCGGTCGGTAGCCTCCTGGCCGCGAGCAGCCAGGCTCAGGCCCAAGGTTGTGGCGGCGGCGCTGCCCGTGGCGGCTCTTGGGGTGGACACACGTTTGCACGGAACTACTCTCCCGGTGGTTACGGCTGTGGCGGCGGTTCTGCAATGTCCGGCATGAGCATGGGTGGAATGCGCATGCCCATGATGAGCATGCCGGACATGAACATGGGTGCGATGCAAACGCCAGCGACCAGCATGCCGGGCATGAACATGGGCGGCTACACCCCTGCTCCGGCGGCTCCGGTCGCCCCGCCAGCTCCAGCCGTCGCGTCCCAGTACTTCTGCCCCATGCATCCGAACGTGGTGAGTTCCGGACCGGCTATTTGCCCTTACTCAGTAGTTTCCCTAAAAAACTCCACTATAAATGAACAAAAGAACACTATATCTAAATCTCTGAATCTTCTTGATGCGGGGCATCTCCCGAGCGGAAGCTACAAGGGGGGGATAGAACCCCTTTGGC
>Ga0310039_10001381_pt1 | contig 17277 bp, 18 predicted proteins | sample Sb_taG_4_FD_200460 | JGI IMG/M metagenome (GOLD analysis project Ga0310039, IMG submission 200460) | Peat soil microbial communities from Weissenstadt, Germany - Sb_50d_6_BS metaG (v2) (version 2) | ecosystem: Environmental > Terrestrial > Soil > Wetlands > Peat | place: Germany: Weissenstadt...
GCGGGGGCTCCGGCAGGGCTTCGGCCTGGGGGGCCAGTTGCTGGCGATAGGCCGCCAAGTAGCCCTCAATCCTCTCGATAGCGACGGCGTGTTCGGTGAGTTCGTCCTCTCCCAGCAGGCGAGCCTCGAACGGGGTTTCCGGCGCCGGGCGCCGCAGTACAGCCAGTTGAATCGGGCCATTGATCTCGCCCGTGTTGAGTGCGATGGCGTTATGCAGTGCCCAGTACGCGGCCAGAACGCCCTCGGCGAGAGTGGGCTGGGCATCGCGGAGCAAGGTGCGTCGCAGCAAGCCGAAGAACGGGTCCGTAATCATCTGCCCGCTGCCCATCGACACGAACCAGGTGTCTGCCGTTTTCATCTCCTGCTGGCAGTCGGCTACGGCGAACTCGCAGAGATGACAGCCGTTTTCACAGGCAAACGCCAACAGGGCACCACTTCCTCCCGGCGGAAGGAACGTCCTTCGCATGTTCTCGATCATGTTCCGGCTGATCAAGATCGAATGGTGCAAGTGGTGCTGATCGTGCCAGTCGTTAGCGTGCCCCCGCAGTGCCTGCAAGATGTACTCCAGCCGCTGACCCAGGCCACCCGCTCCCGTGGTGGCAAAGATCACGTCCGGCGCGACGAGGAACGTCTTCTGGACGGGCTGTTCGATGGTGTCGAGATTGGGACCCGCGGCGAACGTGGCTGAGCTGTCGGACCCAAGCACCACGCCGTCGGTACACAGTACGCCCACCAGGACAGTCATCACGCCCCCCGGAAAACACCCTTCGCGCTCATGTCGGGGAACGCGCGATAGATCGCGGACACGAGTTGCTCGAAGGAGAGCCGTCGGACCCAGGCCGATAGGCGGCGGATGTAATCGGCGGTCGCGGGGGGAAGCTTCTTGAGCTGCACTTGCCCTTCCGCGTTACCTTCCGGAATCAAGTGGTAGGCGCGCGACGCCCCCTTTCCCTTCGTGATCGACACCAAGCCTCGGGAAGTGAGGGCACGCAGCTCCTCATATACAGCCCTATCGTACGGGCCGTAGTCGTAGGGCTGGAATGCGAACCAGGGGCCGCCCACCTGTTCGGGGACCTTCCGGTCGAGCAGGAAGAACAGCTTTTGCACCTGAGTGGAATTGTGTTCCACCGCATCGCCGGCGGCCAGCACGGCGAGCACGAACTCTTGCCGGTTCATGGTCCCCTTCTCCCGGTGGCCTGTGCCCCGCCTGCACCAGGGCAGACGTATCTTGGTCGTTCAGGGCAACCAGCTCGGGACGACCGGCCCGTCGGGACTCGGCTGGAAGGTGACGTGCGGCATGGCCGGAACGGCCAGAAGTCGAATTTCTCCGCTTCGATGTCCGCGCCGTCGTTATAGTTCAACGGTAAGAGGATTTCGTACCTCGTCGTCCGAACCGCACGGGTCAGGAATCGGAACCAACGTGTAATGAAGCTGATGTTCATCCAGGATCTTCTGATCCCGCTCTGCAATCTCGAAAATTTGTCCGCGCAGCCGCCGGACCACCGTGTTCGTGGCCAGTAAGTAATTGCCCTGGGCGCGATCGCGCTCGGTAGCAAACTGGATGCGGATCATGGCACACCTCCGCTGAAGCATAGGCACGAGGCAGGGGCGCGTCAAGCAGGGATGCCGTCGGCGAACGGGCCGGCGCGCCGCGGCTTCGGTCGTCACATCCTCCCCATCCGATAGGCGAGTGCCCTGGCCTCCTTCCAGGACAGCCGCAGGTTGTTCCCCAGGTAAATAGGCAGGCACTCCAGGGGCCCCCAGCACCAACGCCTGCGGCCGCCGCGCGCCTGCTCGAAGGCGTGACAGCAGCGCTTGTGCGTGAAGTACATGCGGCCGTCCCACGGCCGGCCGTCTTCCTCGACCAGCCACTCGTAGATGCCGTCGCCGGCGTCGGCGATCTCCTCGTAGCACTGATCGCAGACGACGACCGGCATGTTCAGCCCGGCCTCATATTTGATCTCTAGCGGCATGATTGTTCTCCTCAGGCCGCGCCACGCCTGGCGCGGCGCACGCTCTCGATGGAATTCGGTCCCGGCCGGCCGTCAATCCTCCCCGTCCAGGTCGCCCAGCGGATCCTGCTGCTGACCCCACTCTTCTTCCAGGCGCCGCAACCCCTCCTCGACCGCCTCGTCCCCCTCCGGTGCGACGCCGGGCGGGAGCCGCTGGCCGGGCAGCATCCAGTAGCTGGTCAGTTTGCCGTCCGCGAACAGCCGCCGCGTGCGCAACCGCATCGCCTTCCGGGCCCGGTTCAGCGTCGGCTTCGTCAGGCCCAGCGGTTCCGCCTGCGCCCAGAGGTCGCGCGTGGTGCGCGAGCCGTCCCGCAGCGCCTCGGCCAGGAACTCCTTGGCGCGGTCGATCGGCCCAAGGCGCGGCGGCCGGCTCCCCACCGCGGTCAGCAAGGCGTCGGCCGTCCAGTCGGTCGGCCCCAGCCACGACAGCCCCGGCAGGCCGCCCCCCGCGTCCACCACCTCGAACGCCAGGCTCGGCTGGGGCGGGCCCAGGTTGTTCTTCTCCTGCGCCAGCACGCGCCGGCCCGGCAACTGCGGGTCGGCGGCAATCAGCCAGGCCGAACGACACGAGCCGATCAGGCCGATGGAGCCCAGCCCCCGGTACAGGGCGCGGCGTCGGCCGTCCTTGGTCAGGTGGCGCACCATCAGCACCGCGCAGGAATACTTCCGGGCCAGGGCCGCCAGCGGGGCCAGGGCCCGGCGGACGCCGCCGTCGCTGTGCGTGTTCACTCCCGGGTCTAAAAAGACGGTGATGGGGTCGATCACCACCAACCGGGCGCCGGTCTCGGCGAGGACGGCGTCCAGCGCGGCGATCCGCGACGGCAGGCGGAAATCGATGCCGCCGGCCTCGTCGCGCGGCAGGAAGAAGACGCGCTGCAGGTCGGCGCCCAGGATCCGCAGGCGCGGGCAGACGGTTTCCTGATCGGAGTCCTCGGCATTGATGACGATGGCCGATCCAGGGGTTTCCACCGGGGTGCCGTCGGGCCAGGCGCGGCCGGTACTCAGGCGGGCACACAGGTCGAGGGTGACCAGCGACTTGCCCAACTCTGGGTCGCCGTCGAGCAGGGCCAGGTGGCCCCGGGCCAGGCGCGCGGGCCACAGCCAGGCCACCGGCTGCGAGGTCATCTGGCTGGCCGAGCGCGCCAGACGTGGGGTGGGTTCGGTGGGTGGGGTGGAGTCTGGGGACATGCCTCCTCCGGGGGATCGCTGAGCGGTGAGGGATTTTGGTCGCACTGACTGGATTATGATCGAGCCCAGCCGTCCAGGGCAGGTCAGTAGTTTTCCTGTGCGAGATGCCCCGGGCTTGTCCCGGGGAGTCTCACGTTCGCTGCTACAAAGGCAGAAGGTGTGCGAGATGCCCCGGGCTTGTCCCGGGGAGTCTCACGTTCGCTGCTACAAAGGCCGAAGGAACTCCCACGTTCTTCTTCTCCCCGAGGTAGCAACGAACGTGAAACTCCCCGGGGCAAGCCCGGGGCATCTGGTATTCCCCAGAGGAATCCGCCTTTGTAGCAGCAAACGTGAGACTCACCGGGACAAGCCCGGGGCATCAACACGACAAGCATCTCGCACAGGAAAAGTAGGAAGGGAACACCGACACCCCGACGGCCCACGGAAGGCAAGGCCCGAGTGTTGTGTCACACCCGCACGAAGTGACACAACACTCGCCGGGCGCGGCGCAAGTTGTTATTTGCAAAAGACTTGTTGCGACGAAGTATTGTTTCACGCCCCGTGCGAGTTGAAACAATACTCCGGCGACGAGGAAGAAAGACGGCCAAGGGGCAGCGGGAGCGGGTATCAATACGCCGACACTTTGCCGTCGATGCGGCGGTCTTCCGCGCCCTGGTACGCGCCCGTCTTCAGATCGACCCGGATCGTGTGCGCGTCGCCCTGGCGGATTCCCGTCACCTTGTGTCCCATCGCCTTCAACTTGACGACCGCATCGGGGTAGTCAGTGATCCCCTCGAAGCGCGCCTCGTCGGGGAACCACTGCTGATGCAACCGCGGCGCATCGACCGCGGCGCGGACGTCCATGTCGAAGTCGATCACGTTGACCACCACGCACAGCACCGTGTTGATGATCGTCCGGCTGCCGGGGCTGCCCGTGATCAGCACCACCTTGCCGTCCTTCGCCACGATCGTCGGCGTCTGCGACGACAACATCCGCTTGCCGGGGGCGATCAGGTTCGCCTCGGTGCCGATGCCCCCCGAGCGGTCGGTCACGCCCGGCCGCCAGTTGAAGTCGATCATCTCGTCGTTGAGCAGGAAGCCGGCGCCGCGGACCACCACGCGCGAGCCGAAGCTGCGCTCCAGCGTCGTCGTGTTGGCCACCGCCATGCCGTCCTTGTCGATGACCGAGAAGTGCGTCGTGCTGTCCCCCTCGCGCGCCAGCGGGATGTCCTTCGCCAGTGCCTCGCTGCGCGTCGCCTTACTCAGGTCGATCCCCTTGGCCAGGGTGCGGGCGTAGTCCTTCGTGGTCAGTTCCGGCGGCACCTTGGTGAAAGCGGGGTCGCCGAGGTGGCGGGCCCGGTCGAGGTACGCGCGGCGCATTGACTCGATCATCAGGTGCAGCGTCTCCGGGCTCCAGCGGCCCTGTTTCCGCAGGTCGAAATTCTCCAGGATGTTGAGCATCTCGACCAGGCAGGTGCCGCCCGACGACGGCGGCGGCGGGCCGTAGACGTCATAACCGCGGTAGGTGCCGTGGATCGGCTGGCGCTCGTTGGCCTTGTAGGCCGCCAGGTCGTCCTTCGTGATGAGCCCGCCGCCGGCCTTCATCTCGGCGGCGATCAGGTCGGCGATCGACCCGTTGTAGAAGGCGTCCGCCCCGTCGTCGGCGATCAGGCGCAGGCTCCGGGCGAGGTCCTTCTGCACGATGCGGTCGCCGGCCTTCCAGTCGGCCCGGCCGGCCTTGCCGTAGACCCGGCGCAGCTCGGGAAACTCCGTCGAGTAGCCAACGACGTCGTTCAACTGTCCGGCGAGTGAGGCGTCCATGAGGAAGCCGTCCTCGGCGAGCTTCAACGCGGGGGCGACGAGGTCCTTCCACGGCAGCTTGCCGAAGCGCTTGTGGGCCAGCGCCATGCCGCGGACGGTGCCGGGGACGCCGACCGGCTTGTGCCCCAGCCAGCTGTCGTCCTTGCGGAACATGGTCTTGCTGGCGGCGGCGGGGGCGGTCTCGCGGTACTCGATCACGACTGGGCCGGCGCCGTGGCCGGGATAGACCACCATGAAGCCGCCGCCGCCCAGGTTGCCGGCCGCGGGATAGGTGACGGCCAGGGCGAACTCGGTGGCGATGGCCGCATCGACCGCGTTGCCGCCGCGTTTCAGGATGTCGCGGCCGATATCGGCGGCGGGCGGCGACACCGCGACGACCATACCGTGCCCCTCCTCCTCGACTTTCCCGTCGGCACGGGCGTGCTGCGCCGGCAAGCGGCAGAGCGCCGCCAGGATCGCGACGGCGGCGGCGAGCAGGGCCAGGGCCGCGAGGGGCCGGCGGAGCAGCGACACGGACAGACGCAAGATGGGGTGTGCGTGCGGCATGAGGTTCCCTTTGTGGGTACGCGGCGGTCGGGCGGGTCGGCGGCGGGGCTCTGCGGTGGGGACACGGGCCGGGGGGACTTCGTTACCATACCCCCGCGCGACGGCCGCCGCCAGTGGCGCGACGCCCCGGCGAGGAGCAAGCCAGGGCCGGCGCGCACGCGCGTAGCGATCCGCGCGAAGAAGACACCGAGTCGGGCGGCGCGGGAATCGGTCAGCCGAGTGGCAGGAATGGTCGAAGAAGCGCCCAGGCGGCCAGTGCCATCCCCGCCGCGAGCAGCAGCACGAACAGGCAGACGGACAGCCAGCTCCCCTTCGCGGTGTCTTCCGCATCGGCCGGCGACGGCGGCAGCGGCAGCGCGGACCCGGTCGCGATCGTGGGAGCCAACGGCGATGGGCGCGCGGGGCGCGGCGGCCCCTTCGGCGGCGCGACGGGCGGTCGCGGTGCCGCCGGCCGCGGGACGCGCGGCACCGTTGGGGCGGGCGGGGGTTCGACCTCCTCGTGGATTCGATAGACCTTCAAGGTCTCGCGGTTGGCGTCCGCCGATGGGACGTTGTCGCCGTTCCCCGCGGGTGCCGTTGGCGGCAGAGCCGGGGCCTGACTCGCGGATCCCTGGGCGCCCCGCGCGGCGCGCAGGGCGTCGAACTCCGCCTCGGCCTGCTGCGGGGGGTGCGTGCGCCGCAGCTCGCCGACGTAGTTCTGGATGTCCGGCGAGGCCATCGCTTCCGCGAAGGATGCGAACGGCCGCAGCATGTGGTGCGGGTTCGACCGCAGCAGCCGCCCCAGCAGGAGGTCCGCCTCGGCGCCGCGGCCGGCGCTCAGGGCCGCGTCGGCGGCGAGGACGAGGTAGCGGTCGCGCATCTGCGGCTGGCCCTGGCGCTCGTGGGCGTCGGCCAGCTCCTTGTAGATCACGACGAGGTTGTCGGGGGTCGCCATGTTTGCACTCCGTGCGGGCTATTCTATACTGGAGCTACTGGAGTGTTTCCGCTCTGGCCTCAGTCTCGTCCATCGGCAATCAACACCCGCTCCCCGGCGTCGATCAAGCAACTATTGCCTGCCGACGAGAGATCTTGCTCTCGCGATACTACCTCTCTTCGTCACCTTACGGCAACTCGGCTTCCGCAGGCTTGTTCAACTGCAACAGGCTGCTGTCAAACTGGTTTTGGGGAGTGTGTTCCCGGGCGCAGGCGGCCTGCCGCAACTTGCGGTCCGCGCCGCTCGCCACCAACAGCCTTCGGTTGCCGGTCCTCGCCGCCCGCGAACTGCTTGCTGTCCGGCGAACGATGGCCCCGGAGGCTGATGCAACAAACCGACCCCTGCTGGACCGTCCAGCAGGTATGCGATCACGGGCCGAACAGTATCCGGCAGAGCTCGGTGCCGTTGGCATTCGCATGGTCAATCTCGCACTTCGACTTTTCGCCCGCTTTTTGCTTGCACTCTGGCTGATGCGAGAGGAGGATTGTCGGTGGCCCTTGGCAACGGCGAACCGGCGGCGGGCGACTTGGCGGGCAACGTCGCTCCTCCCTTGAGTCGCCTACGCTTCCGAGGCAGGGCTGTACGTAATTGCTCAGAGTCTCTGGGTGAATCTGAACAGCGCGTGGCGCAAGTCATTCATTGAAAATGAGTTACGACCGCTAACATCAGGCATGATTGTATTTTCTACTAACCTTCTGAGCAATTACGGCTGTACCTCGTGGGGGAAAGACATGGCCGCGACGATCACTCGGGAGGTGCTGGAGAGCCACCTAAAGTGCCGCTACAAGGGCCACCTGAAGCTGGCCGGGGAGCGAGGCAGCCCCTCGGACTACGAACTCCTGCTGGCAGAGGCCAGGGAGCGAGTCCGCCAGGCCGCGATCGAGAAGCTGCTGGCCAGGCATGGAGAAGGGGAGGTGCTGCGGGACTGCACCGCGACCGCTGAGGTGCTGCGGCGGGGCATACCTCTGTTGTTGGACGCAACCATCGAGGGCGAGGGCCTGTCCGTCCGCTTCGACGCCTTGCAGCGGGCGACCGGGAAGTCGAACCTGGGCGAGTTCCACTACCTGCCGGTGCTGTTCCACGAGGGCGAGAGGGCGACACAGGGGCAGCGGCTCCTGCTCCAGCTTTGCGGCATAGTCCTCGGGGCCGCCCAGGGCAAGGAGCCCGAACGCGGGGTGCTGATCCATGGGCGAGGCTGCGAGGTTCGCGGACTTAAATTGGGGCCAGGTGTCCAGAAGGCACGGCGGGCTCTGGAAGAACTCCGAGATCTCCCAAAGAAGCCCCCAACACTGCTGCTAAACAACCACTGCCAGGTGTGCGATCACAGGGCAAACAGGCCGGCGGGAATGGAAATCGCGCAAGAATAGCGCAGGGTGGACAACGAGCCGTCAGCGCGGTTCGTTGCCCATCCCGCGAAGGGGAGTTGTGGGCGCGCTTCAGAGGCCACCGACCGCCAACGCGACGCCTTCGACAACCCCGCGAAGATAGCCTGCCGTGCCGGCAACCTCCGCGTCCTCTGCGAAGTACGTCTTCTACGGCAACTCCAGCGCCGTGTTCAGCGCCTGATTGACCTGTTGCATTAGCGCGTCCGACAAATGGCCGATGACCTGCAGGACGCGCCGCTGTCGCACGGTGGCCAGGTTGTAGCACTTGATCAGCGAGGGGCCGCTCAGCCCTGATCCGGCCCCGTCCGGTGTTTTCGGATCGACAAGCACGGTCGTCGGCTGCCGGGCGTCGTCCAGGTTGCCGGTAATCATCGCCAGGATGGTGTTGGCCAGCCGCCGGTTCTCGGTGTCGCTCTGGACCACCACGGCCGGGCGAATCTTCTCCCCCGGCCTGTCCTGGAAGGGGAAGGGCACGATCACGACGTCGCCGCGGTTCATGCCTGTTTCCCGTAGTGCTGGTAACTCTCCAGGTAGGGATCCTTCGCGTCGTCCTCGGCCATGACTTCGTTGATGTAGCCGGCCCCTTCCTCGGGGTCGTAGTCATCCAGCGCCAGGAGAGCTTTGAAGCGCTCGTAGTTTTCCCGCCGAACCAGGACGTAGGTCTGCTGCGTCTGGGGGTCGATAGCGACCGGCTCCGGGTCGCTCAACTCCCGCCGCTGTTGTTCGGTCAGTTCGATCATGGCTGTCTCCTTGGCCGTATCGTACCGTCGGCCGGGTTTCCCAACAAGGGCCGCAACTGCTCACTCAAGAGTACACGGCCCCGAGTATCATGATAAGCTGAGGTAATAATCGCCTGGGAGCGTTAACGCCTCTTTCCGACCGCCAGCACGACGCCTTCAACAACCCCGCGAAGATGGTCTGCCGTGCCGGCAATCTCCGCGTCCTCCGCGAAGCCGCGTATCTCCTCTGGGAGGACGGCGACCGGACCCGGCTACGCGGCGACTGGTGCGAGCTGATGGGCGCGACCGGCCTGCTGACGCTTGACCTGCTGGAGCGTGAAGGGGTGCTGGCGCCGGGCGGCTTCGTCGGCATCGACCTCGATCCCGGACGCATCGACGGCTTCCGGCAGCGGCGGCCGGATGTGAAGTGGATCGCGGGCAATCTCTACGAACGGCTGGACGCACCGGAGTTGGCAGGCGTTGGCGTCCTGAATCTCGACGCTTACGGCGAGGTCGGCGATCTGTCCGCGCGAGGGGATTTCGCGCTCCTGCGCGGGCTGGTACACGGCGGGCTGGAGAAGTTCGGCGAGTTCGCCCTGTTCTGGAACCAGGATCTCGATTCCGTCGTCCGCCGGCGCCACGGTCGAGGAGCGGCACTCCGCCGTCACGCGGACGCCGTGTGCCGGGCGCTCACCGGCCTTCTGCCGCGGCGAGAGCTTACCTCCGAGATGCTGCTTCCCCCAGGGAGCGAGGAAGAGATCGACGCAGGCTTCACCGGCACCCTGGGGGCGTTCGAGATCTACCGCGGCGCAGCGGCTGGCCATCGCATGGCCAACCTCCGAATCGTCCTGCGCTAGCCATCGACTACCAGGACATTCACGCATTCGCTGCCCTACCTGGGAAACGGGAGCGGACCGTGACGACGAACTGGAATGCGCCCTGAGCCTCTGAACCCTGGGCCGAACCGCAGAGCCAATCAGCGCATCCGCGGCCGACAGTCGGGGTTGCCCCAGTTCGGCCGCTCGGGCTATACTCGCCAGCCAAGCACAACCAGCCCGCGTCCGAGGAGGGAAGGAGCCCCCATGCATCGCGCGCCTATTCCGCACCCCGGCAGCGCTCCGGCCGCCTCCCCCGCCCCCGTCTCGCGGCCCGACCGACCGGCCGGCCAACCACTGTGGGTTCCCGAACTGTCCGTCGTGATCGTCAATTATCGGCAGTGGCAGGATACCTGGGCCCTGGTCCGGCAGCTGCGGCAAAGTCCAGCCCTGCGCGAAGGGTCGGCCGAGGTGGTCGTCGTCGATAACCACTCGCCGGCGGACCCCGCGGGACGGCGGCTGCGGCGCTGCCCCGAGGTGTCGCTGTGGCGCTCGCGGCGCAACGGGGGCTTCGCCGCCGCGGCCAACCGGGGCTGCCGCCTCGGCCTCGGCCGCTGGCTGCTGCTCCTCAATCCCGACGTCAGCGTGCCGGCCGGCTTCCTCGACCGGGTCATCGCCCTGGCCGACTCCCTCGCCGCCGCGGAGCCCAGCGCCGGCGTCGTCGGCTTCGGCCTGCGGCACAGCGACGGCAGCCGGCAGCACTCGTTCGGCCCCTTCCCGACACTGTTCGGCAGCCTGGCTCGCCTGCTGCTGCCGCGGGCGCGGCGCAAGTACCACGCGCTGGCCCCGCCCCAGCGCTGCCGGGTGCCGTGGCTGACCGGCTGCTGCCTGCTGGTGCGGCGTGAGTGTTACGACCAGCTCGGCGGCTTCGACGAGGATTTCTTCCTCTACTACGAGGACGTGGACCTGTGCCGGCGGGCGGCGGCATGCGGCTGGTCGGTCTGGTACGAGCCGGACCTGACGGTAACGCACCACCGGCCGCTGCATGCCCGCGCCGTGCCGGTCCACCTGCGCCTGTTCACTCGGCACGCCTCGTTGACCTACGCCCGCAAGCACTGGCCCGGTTGGCACGCCCGCGGCCTGGCGCGGCTGGTCGGGGCGGCCGCCTGGCTCCGCCGGCACCTGGCGGCGTGGCGCGGCGACACCGGGGCCGCGGAAGCCTTCGCCACCCTGGGGGCCATCGCGGCGGACTTGGCCGCCGATCAGCCGGACGCCGCCCGGCGCCGCCTCGGCCGCTTCGTCCGCCGCCGGGAGGCCCAACTTGTCCGCTAACACTTCTCCCCTCGCCCCGGTACTCCGGGGCGAGGGGTTGGGGGTGAGGGGCTGTGTGTGTGCGCAGGCGCAATGCAATCCATCCCCCTCACCCCAACCCCTCTCCCCAGAGGGGCGAGGGGCTTTATCGATCGTCATCCCCAGCCACAACCGCCCCGACCTGCTGCGCGCCTGCCTGGCCGGTGTCACCCGGCACGCCCCCGCCGGCACGGAAATCCTTGTCATCGACGACGGCTCGCCCGGCGGGTCGGTGAGTGCCGCCGCGTCGGAAGTCGCGCACGTCCGCTGCCTTCGTTCGCCCCGGCGGCGCGGGTTCTGTGCCGCGGCCAACGCCGGGATCGTGGCGGCGACGGCCCCTATCGTGGAACTGCTCAACGACGACACCGAGGTCGAGGCCGGCTGGGCCGCCGCTGCCCTGGGCCATTTCTCCGACCCCCGTGTGGCCGCGGTGGCACCGCTGGTGCTGCGCTGGGCCGCGGCCGGGGAAGCGGCCCCCATCGACAGCGCCGGCGACCGCTACTTCCGCGGCGGGGTGGCGGGCAAGCGCGGCCACGGCGAGCCGGTCGGCCCGGCTTACCTGCGCCCGTGCCGCGTGTTCGGGGCCAGCGCCTCCAGCGCCTTCTACCGCCGCGACCTGCTGCTCCGCGTCGGCGCCTTTCCGGAGCGCTTCGGGGCCTACTTCGAGGACGTGGACCTGTCGTTCCGCCTGCACCGGGCCGGCGGCGAGGTGGTTTTCGAGCCGGCGTCGCGTGTGCGGCATCGGGTCTCGGCGTCGCACGGCCGGCCGCGCCACCGCCTGCTGGAGCAGCAGTCGCGCAACGAAGAGTTGGTGTTCTGGCGCAACCTGCCTGCGGCCGAACTGGCCCGATCCCTGCCGCTGCATCTCGCCGTGCTGGCGGCGAAGGCCTGGCGCCGCTGGGGAGAGGGAAACCTGGCGCCGTTCCTCGCCGGGCGGCTGAGCGTGCTGGCGCAGCTGCCCGCCATCGTGCGGCAGCGCCGTCTGCTGCGCGAGCTGGGCCCCCAAGATGACGTGACGCGATGGGGAGTCGAGCGACACTTCTGGGGCACCACCAGGAAACGCTAACCGCGCCGCCCGATCAGCACCGTTCGTTCCCGGCGAGGAATTCGTCTTTTTTTGCTTGTTTCTCGCGCTGTTGGGAGGTAATCTATTCGCAAATCCTTGTCACTCGACGGTAAGTCGTCGCCCGCCCGGCGCGCGCGACGATCCCCGACCTGTGTCGATCCGGTGGCCCCACTACGATTGCATCCCCAACGAAGGAGACCTGCCATGAGGACCCGACACCCGTTCACGCGGCGGCCGTGCGTCGAACAGTTGGAAGGGCGGCTGGTGCCATCGACGAGCACCAGCCTCAACTGGTCCGGCTACGCCGTTCAGACCAACCCGGGCGAGGTGACTTCTGTGGTCGGCCGCTGGGTGGTGCCCACGGTGACCGGGCCCAGCACCGGCTACGCCGCAGTCTGGGTCGGCATCGACGGCTCGTCCTCGACTTCGACCACCGTGGAACAGATCGGCACGGAATCGGACTTCGTCAACGGCCGGGCGACGTACTACGCCTGGTACGAAATGTACCAGAACCCCTCCGTCACCCTGAGCATGACGGTGAAGCCCGGCGACTCGATTTCCGCACAGGTTTCCTACACGTCGTCCGGGCAATTCGCCCTGTCGATCACCGACACCACCAGCGGCAAAAACTTCTCGACCACCAAGGCCATGCCGAACGCCCAGCGGTCCTCGGCCGAGTGGGTCGTCGAGGCGCCCTCCGAGAACGGCATCCTGCCGTTGGCGTACTTCACCCCCGTGACCTTCACCAGCGCCGACGCCACCATCACCGGGACGTCGGGCAAGGCGGTCACGGGCGCGATCAATAACTCGACCTGGAAGGGCGCCCAGATCGAGCAGATCAACATGGCCACCCAGTCCGGGGCCAGCGAAGACACGACCTCGACCCTGTCGAGTGGCGGCACGAGCTTCACCGTCACGCGAACCGCAGCAAGCACCTCCTCGAATCCGTCGCCCCAGTCGGGAATCGGCGGATCGGGTTGGGGCTGGGGCTGGGGTTGGGGGTGGGGCGGGGGCGGCGGCTGGGGCTGGTCCGGTTGGCGGCAAACCAACGTGACGTTCGGCTCCCCGGTCGGACTGTTCCCCGGGATGCCGGCCGGCTCACCCCAGGGCGTTCCGTTCTCGTTCCGCACGGCGCCGTCCCAGGCGACGGTCGCGACGTCGCCTGTGGGGGTGGTTCCGGCCGCCCTGCCTGCCACATTCAGCATCATCGGCACGACCCGGCTGCACGGGGCGGACACCGGCTTCTCGGACGGCGGGGCGGCCGAACAGCCCGCGATGCCGCAAGTGGCGCCGGACGCGAACGAGCCCGGCCTCCCCATTGAGCGCTCGGCGCCGAAGCCGGGCGGGGATGCGTTTCCGATGTCCCCCGCGGCCTCGGCCGCGTTCCCCTCCAGCCTGCGGCGGACCGACGCGGTTGCGGCGCAGGACTGCGACGCCTGCTTCGCGAAGGGATGCTGGACGGCGGCCGCACTCGACGTCAAGACGGACTCGTCGAACCACGAAAACCGGGAGGGAGGGCTGCCTCTCGAGGTGGCCGCGGGTGTGCTGCTCACCGTCGGCGTCGGCGGCTCCTGGGCGGTCGCCGTGGAGCGCTCCGAAGAGCGCCGCCGCCGACTCACCCTTCGCTGAGGGCTCACCGAGGCCGCTTGCGGCTTCGCATGCCGTGCGAAGCCGCAAGCGGCTCAGATTATTCCCACTCCACCCCGCTGAGTGCAGCCCCCCACGTCAATCCGGCGCCGACCGCCGCCCACGCGACCGGCCCGTGTGGACTCGGTCGATGCCGTGCCCAGGCCGCCGGCAGCGACGCCGAGCCGAGGTTCCCCGTCCGCGGTGTTTCGCTCCAGACGCGCTCCGGCGGCAGCCCGAGTTGCCGCGCCAGCAGCCCCGGCAGCCGACCGTTGCCGCCGTGACAGACGACGGCTTCCAGGCCACTCACCTCCAGCCCATGCCGCCCGGCGAGAGTCCGCACACCCTCCGCCATCGCCTTGAGGGCCCGTCCGGCAAGGGCCGCGCCGTCCATGCGCAGCTCGACCAACCCGACCGCGGACCGCTCGACGCGGAGCAAGTCGGCGGCGTCGCCATCTACGCCGAGAAGGATTTCGGCGAGGGGGACGGGACATTGACCGATGGGCCGCTCGCAGAGCAGCGCGGCGGCGGCACCGTCGCCGAAGAGTGCGGCCGTCTCGCCCGCCGCGCCGGGACGAATCTCCAGGAAGTGTGAGGGTGCCTCGACGGCGACGACCAGCACGGGGCCGACCCGCGCGAGCAAGGATTCCGCCGCCCAGAGTGCGCTCAGGAACCCGGTGCAAGCGTTGCCGACCTCCAGCACCACGGCCCCCGCCGACAGCCCGAGACGATGGTGCAGCGCCGCCCCCAGTCCCGCCAATCGCGGCGGGGCTTCCGACGTGACCAGCAGCGCCCCCACGTCCTTCGCCGCGAGTTCCGCTTCCCGCAAGCAGTCGGCCGCCGCCTCCTTGGCCCCGCTCAGCGGATCTTGTCCGGCCCACAGCCGCCGCGACTCGATGCCGGCGTGGCTCTCGAACCACCCGGCCGGCCGGCCCAGCGCCTGGTTGATCGCCGCCGCCGGCTGGGTCGTCTCCGGGAAGCGCACCGCCGTTGCTGAGAGCCAGCAAGGCAAGGTAGGTCCCGCCTGCCGGGCGGGACCCTCTTCTGGTCCCGCCCGGCAGGCGGAACCTACCGCCCGCAGTCCCGCGGCGCTCATCGCACCGGCCAGGTCGGCGACCGTCCCGAAGCGGTGGTTGACGCACTCCTCGATAGCCGCCGGTTCGACGCCGCACTCCCCGGCCAGGATCGCGACGAACTCGACCATGCCCATCGAATCCAGCAAATCCGCGAAGCGCGCCGCCGGATCGTCGGCCAGATCGTCCTCGCCGAGCTGGTGCCGGACGCGCCGAACGATGTCGAGCAGGTGGGCCGTCAGGGCGTCGGTGGCGGGGCTCATGAAATCACGGTTGGGGGTTGGAGAGGGAGAAGATGCCATCGACCATCAGCCAGCACAGTCCGGGGTCGCGCTGCGGGCTGGCCTGGAACGGCCGCGACACGCCCAGCCGCACCGCGACCTGCTCCCCCATCTCCCGGACCAACCGGGTGAGCGCCGGCGCCAGGCCGTTCAGGTTCCGCGCCGCCTGCTCGGCCCGCAGCAGCAGGTGATGGTCCTTCAGCGGCAGCGGCCGGTTCGCCAGGGGAAGCACGCCGATCGTCGCGCGGACGTCAGCCTCGGCCGCCCCCTGGCGCTGGCACGCGCTGAAGCCGACCTGGACCGAGGGGACGATGAGCGTGACGAGGCTGCGCTGCCCGGTGCCGGGCCGGAGGTACGCCGAGGCGCGCGTCGTCAGCAGCGGCGTGCCGAAGAGCACCTCGCCCGGCCGGGCGGCCAACGATTGCAGGATGGCCCGCCGCTGTTCCGGTGTGGCCGAATAGCGCCGCGGCTGCAGCGCGCGCACCCAGGTGTCCTCCACGTGCGGCGGTTGCGGGTCGGCGGTTGCGGGGCCGACCAGCTCGAACACCTCCCAGCGCTGGTGGCCGTCGAGGAGGTACGGCGACCAGCCGACGTTGCGCACCGGGGCGTCGCGGCACTTGGACAGCAGCGGCCGGACGGTGCGGGCGAACTGCCCCTCGACGACCACGCCGGCGAGGCAGTACGCCCGTCCCATCCGAGTCCAGTCGATGAGGATCAGGTCCATGATGGAAGCCCCCGGCGGGGATGTGTTACAATCGCACCTATTATGGAGTCCGGGCTCGGGGGAATGCAAATGTTAAACGGCTCGCTGTCGGCCGGGCGGCACCTGTTCAGCGTCGGCCACTCCAACCATGACCTGCCCGCCTTCCTGCGGCTGCTGCGCCTCAACGGCGTCAGCGCCCTGGCCGACGTGCGCTCCGCCCCCTACAGCCAGCGCTACCCACAGTTCAACCGCGAGCCCCTCGAACGCGCCCTGCGCGACGCGGACGTCCTTTACGTCTTCCTCGGCGACCAGCTCGGCGGCCGGCCGCCGCCGCGCGAGGTCTACGACGACGAGGGCCGCGTCGATTACCAGAAGGTGCGCGCCACGGACTTCTTCCGGCACGGACTCGATCGACTCCTTTGCGGACTCAACGAATACACGATTGCGATGATGTGCGGCGAGGCCGACCCGCTCGACTGCCACCGCGGGTTGATGATCGCGCCGGCGCTGGTCGAGCACGGCATTGCCCCCGGGCACATTCGCAAGGACGGCTCCGTGGAAAGCACGCCGGAGATGGAGAGGCGGTTGCTCGCCGCGACGCGCCTGGAGAGCGGCATGCTCGACGGCCTCTTCGCCGGACGAGTGGACGAGGAGCGGCAACGACTGCTCGCCGAGGCGTACCGCGCGATGGCGAGGAAGAAAGCGTTCCGGCTGCGCCCCGAGGCCGACGACCTCGGCGACTAGCAGCAAACGGTGGCGGGGCAAGATCGCGTTAACTTCGGCGTGCCCCACAAGCCTGAGGCGCCAGCGAAGGAGCAACCGCCTCCTTCGCTGGCGCCTCAGGCTTGTGTGAGAGTCATCCTTGCCGGTGTGATAATCGGGTCGCCGTCCTCCCGGACGAAAAAATGCTCGGCGGCGCGGCTGGTGGGGGAACTCGGCAGGCGAGTTCCGCCCTCGCCTGCTTCGTCTGGGACTTCTGCCACAACGCTTGACGACCCCTCCGCGGCAACCTACGATAATTCTCTTTCGGGGTTTGCGTTCGACAGGAGAAGGCGAAGACCCATGGCCGTTCCCAAGAGACGTACGTCGCACGCCCGGCAGGGCAAGCGGCGGAGTCATCATCACTTGAAGCCGATCCAGATTCAGTACTGCCCGCGCTGCGAACAGCCCGTGCTGCCGCACCGCGTCTGCGCCAACTGCGGCCACTACCAGAACCGCGAGGTGGTGCCGACGGAGGCGAAGGAGTAGTCTCTCGTTTAGCGGCCGCCCTCGGGGCGGCGCGTTGACAAACGCGCCGCCCCGAGGGCGGCCGCTAAACGAGAAGCTGACGAAGGGAGGATCCCCATGCCGCAAATCGCCTTCCTCTTCCCCGGCCAGGGCGCGCAGGAGGTCGGCATGGGCCGGCAGCTCTGCGAATCGCTCCCCGCCGCGCGGCAGATGTTCGACGAGGCGGCCGAGGTGCTCGGCTACGACCTCGCCCAGGTCTGCTGGAACGGCCCCCCCGAGCGCCTCAATTCCACCGCCGTCAGCCAGCCCGCCATCTTCGTCAGCAGCCTGTGCGCCCTCGTGTCGCTCAAGGCGACGCAGCCCGACGTGGTCGCCTCATGCGCCGGCGCCGCCGGCCTCAGCCTCGGCGAATACACAGCGCTAGTCTTCGCGGGGGCCCTGAGTTTCCGCGACGGCCTGCGTGTGGTCCAGAAGCGCGGCGAGGCGATGCAGGCCGCCTCCGACGCCAACCCC
>Ga0310039_10001389_pt1 | contig 17179 bp, 29 predicted proteins | sample Sb_taG_4_FD_200460 | JGI IMG/M metagenome (GOLD analysis project Ga0310039, IMG submission 200460) | Peat soil microbial communities from Weissenstadt, Germany - Sb_50d_6_BS metaG (v2) (version 2) | ecosystem: Environmental > Terrestrial > Soil > Wetlands > Peat | place: Germany: Weissenstadt...
CCCGGAACGGCAGGACCCGGTGGGTGCTCCCTGCCCGCAAGCGGTCGGCGTGATCAATGTGGGAGCCACCGGCCAGGATCGTCGCCACCAACGTGAGCACCTTGCGACCCGGACGGGCCCCGCCCATCCGACCGACCAGCCTCACTGTGGCGTTGACCAGCTCCTCCAACCCCAGCCGGACCATCAACGTCGCCGGCACGATGAGCCCAGCGTCAGCCACCAGGCTGGGATCGTCAAAGGTCACCTCGATGCGATCAAGACGGCGCGATACTGAAGCCACTGAAAGTGCCTCCTTGGGACTGGACGAAACTGCGACTCGACACCGCAATTTTCCCAGTCCGGGAGGCACTTTCCGCGGATGCGCGGATGCGCGCCAGGGCTAGTTCACCGGTGGATCAAGGCTAAGAGGGATCTGACAAGCCAGTCCCGAATTCCTGAAACAGGGTCGTCACGCCCACCGAGCTGGCCCGCCCTGCCCGCCTTTCATATTTCAGGAGTCGGCTTTGCCGCTCCGGCGTGGTTCCCGAGGCGAAGCAGGACAGGGATCAACTCGATGCACCCTAAAGCCCGGAGGCCGAGCTCAAGGTGTTCAGGACTGTTTAGATGCGTGGGTTCGGACGCCTCGACCTGCGGACCCGACAGGCCTACTTCTCCCGATCGGCAACAACCGCTCTCAGAATCCCTGACGGAGGATCATCAAGCCATAGAGGTTCACCACGGAGGCGGTCGTACCGATCGTCATCCATCCACGGCGGACGCTCGGGAGCCACGGCTAGTTCCGGGTACTTGGCCGTGATGGCATCCTCAGATGGTGCAATCAGGATGGCCCACAGGCCTCCCATTCCATAGTCATAGGCGACCAGGTACTCACGGTCCACGGCGTAATCCTTCCACTGACCGGCCCAGGGCAGCCCACTCAATGACCGATCAGGAACACCCGGTCTAGGTGTGGGCGACGCTCCGTCTCCCAGAACGGACTCAGTCCGTCAGGAAACCCGACTGGGATGGGCACTACGTGGTCTGGTTGACTTCAAACACACCGGATGATCCCGAGCGTCAGGCAGCTTCGTGAACAATGGGCCCACGGCACGACCAGCGACTTCGCGATACCGGCTGATGACGGGTCCCCGCTGATCGACCGGGACCTCGACCGCGTGGAAGGTCTCCGTTCCCCCTTTGCGGCTCAGTTCGCCCTTACCGGCAGCCATGAGATTGCGGACCCATTCGGATTCGCCATAGGGCGAGACCAGATAGCGGTTGCCGCTGACCTCGACGGGGATGACAGGCACCTTGCGAGGCTTACCGGTCTGGCGGCCAACCACGGTCAGAGTGGCGCCACCGCGCCCATTCAGCCTCATCGCCAGTGGATTGGCGAGCCGCCGGGTCAAGGCTGGTGGTTTCACATAGGCCACGTTGATCTCCCTCTTGGAGCCGCGATGGACTGGGAACGGCTTCAGCTCCTGTTCTCCGCTAGGTCGTTGGCGATGCCGCCCGCCCATGCATCGATCTCGGTCCAGTCGCGGAAGTCGCCTTCGGGGAGCATGGTGCGGGCGGCAGGCAGCTTCCTGATGGCCCGTTCGGAGAACCCGAGCTTGTCCGGGTCCAGGGCTCCAAAGAAGACACGATGGTCCTTGGGCCCGATGGCACCCTCGAACTCGGCCATCTCCTTGGGCTCAGCGGTGACGATCAGCTCCCGCCCCTGAGCATCGGTGGCTTCTGTACCCAGCGGCCCGCTACTGAATAGCCAGACGGGCTTGCTGGCCAGGACGGCGAGGTTTCGCTGGACAAACGCAGAGGCCTATAGGTCGTTGCGAGACGCCGCGCCGATCAGTTTTGCTCTACGTCCCGATCGCAAGGCGCTGCGGCTGCCACTTGTGGTGATATCTAGACACACCCCGTGGCTGAAGATGCCGAAGAATTTTGTTCGGTCCGTCGCCACAAGCCCAAAGATTTTTCGCTGCATTCTCTAGGTGATTGCGCAACCACGTAATAAGCACAGGGGGTGTCGCGAGAGGGCCGTATCGATCCGCTTCGCTCTATGTCCCTTGCAAAGAGCTTGCGGCCGCCACTTGTGGTGACCCGTAAACACGCCACGTGGCCGGACATGCCGAAAAACGTGTCATCCGCGAGCGCGATTTTCGATTGACGTCCCTTATGCCCACTTCTACGTTCCGCATCAAAGCTAGTAAGGGCGGGCTTGATCATTCAGCGGGGAGAGGTGAATTCAATCAGCGATACCTCTCGTCACTGACAGTCGAGTTGGAGCACGCGATGGCGATTGACACAGACCCAGTGTGCGTTATCGACCAGATGAGCAGCGTGTACTGCGCCGTTGTCATGCAAGAACTACCGCTGTGATGCACATCATACGAAGAACTCTTAGGGGAACAGGCGGATCTCAAGACCCAGGACTTGCGAACCCGATACGATGTTACGTCCTCCTGAGCTTTCTGATGAAGCGGGGAATCCATAGTCGACGCCACACTGGGCTACGTCGCCTTAGTTTGGTCCTGCTCCTTGCTGTTCTCACGGTTACCTTGACAGCGGCGGGAGGCCATCACCACGGGCGGGGGCCGTCACCGACAACGACGACCTCAACGAGCATGAGCACGACCTCTACTTCTACGACCTCAACCAGTACGACATCCACCACATCAACCACCACTACGACGACACAGGGTGGAAGTGGGAATCCCATTGCATTAGGATTTGTCTCCTTCCAACCCATTCCTCCTGATGGAGTAGCCAGTTATCAAACTGCTATAGGGTCTCTTCCTGACTTCTATGATTGGTTCATGTCCTGGCCCAATGGTGAGCCCGGCGCGGGATCCAACACTCCCCTGTACTGGACCAGTGACGGACAGATGATGGTAACCGATCACCTCACCCCCATGATTTCTTGGGGATCGAATGATCTGTCACTCAATGCCATTAACGCCGGTCAGTTTGACAGCTCAGTCCTGGGACCGGCTGCCACACTGGCTAAAGCCTTCCCGGGCACACTCTTCATCCGCTTCGACTGGGAGATGAACGGGTCATGGGCACCGTACTCTCCCAATAACTCCATCCAGCCTAGCGGAGAGACACCCGCCACTTTTGTTACTGCCTGGCAGCATGTCGTCACGTATTTCCGTAACGCTGGAGTGACCAACGTGAAGTGGGTATGGGCACCCAACGTGGATGGTGGCACCAGCGGATGTGGCGCCCCTGGTGGGAGTACGTCGTGCATGTCGGCGTACTATCCAGGTGACAACTACGTCGATTACGTGGGCCTCGATGGCTATAACGATGCAAGTGTGTGGCAGACTCCCCAACAGATCTTTGGAGCTAGTTACAGTCAGCTGGAGGGCATCACATCCAAGCCTGTCATCATCACCGAAACGTCATCACTCGAGGCCACCTCTTCTCAGGTCAGCGCAGGAGATTCTAAAGCCGCTTGGATCGGACAACTCGCCACGTACCTTCCCACGCTGCGGAATGTGGTAGGAGTCACGTGGTTCAATCAGACGGCGCTGAATAACAACATAGAAACCAACTTCCAGATCGATACTTCAGCGGCTGCATTAGCGGCGTGGAAGTCGGACTTTGTAAACAATCCTGAGTACCAAGGTGCATTACCCTGAGGCTGAGGCTAGACATCCACATCACAAGCTCTCTACTCCGTTGCCGACTTGTGCGGGATAACTCCCGATGAAGCGATTCGCCAGTTTCGTTCGAACCGCGACGACCGTCACTGAGGCTTAACCTCGCCTCGGTCTAGATACGACACACCCAAAGGCTCAGCGGGGGTCTGCACCAGAAAGAGCTGTCCAAATCAACTGATAATGGGGCCAGCCCGAGAGTCAACGATCGAAGGACCCGCGCAAGACGTGGCGCCCAACCAAGCAACAGCCGCCCGATGTGTTGGGCATCGTTGGCATTGTTATTCATAATGCTGAGTCCCACGTTCTTGACGAAAATCCCATCTCCGATGCGGACTCGCCGTGTGGATCTGACGAGGTCCCCGGATTCTGATCCACCTGCTGTGAGCATCCTGACCCCAAAGTGGGAGGATGAGCACACAGCCATGAAGCGTCACCGACACAGTCCCGAACAGGCCCTGCGCTGAGGATCGGAGTCTCAGGGGCTATCCGATGAGGGGTCGGTGATCGATGGCCCCGACACGGCACTGACGCCTCTGCCGGTGTGGGCGTCTATGAAGCTCAGGTCGGTACAAGAGGGGTATGTGGATGGCGGTGTGTTCGTGCCTGAAGGGCCGCCGCCCACCGGAGCGCAAGTGACCAGTGTTTGGGCGAGGACGTAGACGAGGTCCTGATTCATCGTGGGGTCGATTGATCCGTCAGGCAGAGCCTCACCGGACTGAGGGTTGTAGCCGATGGCGAGGGACACTCGTATGGTCCCCCCTGCCCTGTTGCAGATCCCAGCTCCCGAGAAGCACTGAGCCACTGCTTGCTGCCAAGGGACAGTCGCCTTGGAGGCGGCGGGAGGGACGCTCAAGGAGGTCCCGGTGTTGGGATCGGAATAGTCGCGAGCGATAGGACCGAGGTAGTCGGCCATAATCCCGAAATCGATGGTCGAAGAAGTGGTCGCCGTCGCGGATCCGGCGCCGTGGATGGTCGGCAGGTCGGACGAGGCGGCTTGCCTGCGATTCGACGTGGTGCTAACTGATGCCTTCGAGGTCCCGCACCCGGCGGCGAGTGCGACGCAGAGAGCCAGAGGTGGAAGGAGTCGGCCGGTCTTCATCGCCCTATATGACGCCCGTCACCTCGATCTGGTTCCGACCCCGGACGACTGTTCTCATCAGGTACAGAGTGTCTCATCTGCGTGGCGCGGACGGTGTGGGACTCATCGGCAGCTAGCGCGCCAGATCGACGTATCTGGTGGCAGGTTGTCCGTAGAGCACGAGCAAAGCGCTAACTGTCGCGAGCGCCTTGTCGGTGCGCGCAGGTGACGGTTACCGGGGCACTGCTCGGGCCACCTCGACGGCCCAGGGACCCGATCGAGAACACCCGGACCCGGGCACCCTTCTGAGCCTGTATGGCGCACGGGATTCCCGCCCTCTTGCTATCCGCCGACCTTCGCCGTTGAGCTGGATCTGGGAGCCCAAATGGTCTCGGACGCTTCAGCCGTCTTTCCAGGAGGCCGATAACCGACCGGTGATCCAAGAGACCCCCGGCCAAGAGATACTCGGCGTCCGGGCTTCGGATACGGACCGAGATCGAGCCATCGACATCTTGAACAACGGGCTGGCAATCGGTCAGTTGACGCCGGAGGAGCACGCCAAGCGCATTCAGGATGCCCTCACTGCAAAGACGTTGAGCGATCTCGACCGGCTCACGGGCGATCTCAGGAAGCCGGTTCACCAACAAGGGTGGTTGTCGAGGCGTCGCGGCGTCGTCGCCCTTGGATTGGTTGGTCTATTGGTTGCAGGGGCGGGGGTACTGGCCAATGCTCTGCATATGCCACCGCACGTCGTCTCGTCATCTACAACTCAAACGCCTGCCCAGAATGGGTTCGTGCAGCCCCAGCCCGGAGTGGCGGGACGATTCTGTCAATCAATGGCTGCGAACCACGCGGACAACCCCACTGACAATCCCTCCGGGATCACTCCGGAGTCGAACCTCATTGGGAGATTCATCGTTCAACCGGGGACGTCACCATCGGTACTGAAGGCCCTCGCCACCGTGCAGGCGCTCGTCGCCGCTACGCATGTTGTCCAGCAGGCCTGGCAGGGCAATGGGTATCAGTACCAGGGCATCACGCTCGACTGCCTCGGTGATTACTCGTCCGGCTTCCGGTGGGTATCTGCAACGGTGTCTAGCACCGGTCCGACCACGGTCAGCACGATGTTCATCGGCCGCCACAGTCTCCTGGCGGCCCGCTCTGCCACTGGGAGCTGTTGGTACGTGTTGAACGTCATGTCCAGGGACGACCCGATCATCCAGAGTGATGGCCTGCCCTCCTATGGCATCTTCTCCGCAATGGGACCGGGTTCGCGCTGCTCTGTCTCGGCCGCCCCGGGTTACGGATTGTGGCAACAGGACAATCCGCTTCCGCCTCAACTCGAAGGGAACTAACTCTTTGTGAGTTTCCACCCCTCCGCTGGGGTGCCGGACCATCTGCACTCGGGAGCGCCACCCGAATCAGAGTCCGAGAGCTGAGCACCTTGCGTCGAGCTGCCCGGTAGCGGAGTCTCCGCCAGTACTCCGCTGGAGGGCCTCTCCCACGCGCTGGAAGGTCGGATCGTGGGACCCGGTCAGCTCGTGAACAAGGGTGGGTCTGCAACGCAATAAGACGGCCATCAGTCCTCGGTCACCTGATCAGCATCCTCAAATGCCGATGTCTCGCCTCGCTCGTCAGCTATGAGGTGACACGACCAGCGTAAATGATTGCTTGACCACCTGCTTACTACGACCGCGCCCGAAGGTGGCTGTGAAGGTCAGGGGATAGGTCACGGTTGAACTCCGCCTGTTCAATCTCGGGGTCCCAAAGAGGGATGTAGTCCCCGTGCGAGTGCTTCGATACCTGATTCCCCGCGGAAGCCTTCCGATACAAGTGATTCGTCGTGATGTCGACACCGTCGTCGTTATTGGGAACACGAAGGGAGATCCGACGAGCGCGGTGGCTGTTGGCGCATTCGTGAATGAAGGTGATGTGGGCGGAGGGGGAGGCGGTGGCGGCGGGGATGGGAGGTTGTACGTGAACTCGTCCGCATCTACGGTCGCCGTCGATCCGTCAGACGTGACGACCGAGACGTCTGCCGTACCTGCTGTTGCTGGCGGCGATACCGCTTGAATCTCGTTACTGGAGATCACGGTGAAGGATATTGCGTCGGTACCGCCGAACTTCACCTTATTTGCTCCGGTAAAGCCGCTCCCGCTGATTGTGACCGTCTCCCCCCCGCTCGTCACCCCAGATGATGGCCAGACAGAAGAAATCGTGGGTGTGGACGTAGGACTGGGAAGTGGAAATGCTCTGAATGTCTCGGGCAAGGTTTGACTGACGACAACTGCGAAGAGGGTGGTGCCGGTGGGATCGAATGCGACCGTTCGGGGTCCAATGTGCTCGCCCGGCTCGTTTCCAATCCGAGCCGAGAAGAGTTCGGAACCCCCTGCAAGCGGGTAGACGGCGACCGCTTCGGCATTCGCTCCATAGTCAAACCCAGCAGCGACGAGTCCTCCGTCGCCCGGGGATACAGCAACGGCTGTCACCGAACCCGCAGGATTGCCGTAGGTGACTGAGGTCGCGGCAAGGCTTGGATAGGAAAACTGAAGAAGCTTGCCGTCCCCACCCAGCTCGATTTCCGATCCGTCGGGCGTCAGGGCGGAGTCTTGGACATTTCCCACAAACGCATCGTCCCTGTACAACATCGTCGGACGTGTCCACGTGGGCGATGCGGCGGCTGCATCCAGGCTGGAGACCTGCGTGGAAACAGCAACCAACGTGTTTGGATTCGCCGGATCGGACCGTAAGCTGGCTGGGTCATTGTTGTCACTGAAGTAATCGCCGCTGTAACTCGTCGTCACCCGAGTGCTCGGATCAACCCTGTCGAGGCTTCCTCCGTATACCCACAGATATCCGCCCGCATAGACCAGAGCCCCGGGACTGCCAAGGCCAGTCGCCAGCGCGCCAACGGGCGTGAGGGTGGTCGTATTGATCTCGGTGATCGAGCCCGTTGTGTTCTGGGAAACGTAGAGGGTACCGCCGACCACGGCCATACCCTCGGCCCCCGGCTCACCGGAAACGGTGTCCACTAGGTGACCTGCGTAATCGAAAACCGAGATCGTCCCGGTGTCAGGACACGAAACATAGACGTGGCCAGTTCTCTGGTCCACAAGGCTCATCCAAGCCGTACCCGGCAGAGTGGCCGCCTCAACAAAAGTGAACGGCTCGCTGCTACTTGCTGGTCCTTGAGATGTTGCAACGGTGACATCTCCGGTTGTGCCTGTCTCAGGAGCGATTGCTGTCAGTTCCGTACTCGAGACGATCTGAAAATAGGCAGGAACACCGTTGAATGCGACACCCGTCGTCGTGTCCAATCCTGTGCCGAAGACACTCACCTCGGTCCCTGTAGGGCCTATTGTTGGAGAGAGACTTGTCACCGTGGGTGACACGGTATTGGCTCCGGAAGATGTCGATGACCCAATGGCAACAATGGCACCAAGGATCGTCGAAGCGATCAGGCCTAGAACCAGGTTCCGCCGCCGCATCCTGCCCCCGTTCTTCATTGGCACTTTAGCGAGTAATCATTCAACCGGCCATAAAGACAGTTCGGCGGACAGAACCGATTCGGAATCAAGGAGTCGTCCGGCCATCCCTTCCCCAGACAGCGCTACGTTGGGATCGTGCCGCTTCCGAGTTGCCCGAAGTGCCAGTCGTCCGAGCTAGACGAGGACTGGGGCAGCCACGACAACGACTGTCCTCCCGGTGAGCACCGGCACCTGGTCTGCACGAACCCCGATTGCCTTTGCGTGTTCACAACGCCTGCACGACTGGGGAAGGCCCATTGAACCTCAAGCTGGACCTACGACGCCTCGTTACGTCCTTCGCCAGCGGGTTAGGTGGATACCAATATCCACCCGAGGCCATTGTCCGTGACAAGGTCCGTGGGCTCGCCAACAGTCTGGGGCCCACGCCTTGAAGGCACGGGGCCAGTAGCCGGGCGCGCAAAGTGCTGGGTCCAGGCCGAACCATCCCAGTACCGCAGACCCTCGCCCAGCGGGTTGTCGTACCAAGCTGGCGGCGGACCGTCAGCAGATGTGATGGCAGTCGAGATTGCAGCTTTGATGCCCGCCAGTTGCTCAACCTCTTGTTGTGCTTCGTCTGCAGGCTCTTCGCTACCGGCGTAGTCCGGATGTTGGTGAGGTGGATACCACTTGCCGTCGGACGCCTCCCACCATCCCGGCCCCTGGGATACGTCACTCATATCCCCAATCCCCCCATTCGGCGGTACCACCAATCACCGTACATAGCTGAAAACTCGTTGTCATCATCAACTTTGCCGAAAAGGGCGAGCCATGAAAACCGAGGCAACGCCATCAGAGTGTGAGCCTGACGGCTTGTGGCGATGGTCGCACTCAGAATCGACCGTAGGACTGGTCATGAGATTGGAAGCCAAGCGTGAGGTATTCCGACAAGGCCGACTGGATTCGTCAGTCGGGTTGGCCTGACTAACGCGCCGGACTACCCCTTCTGTTGAACGAGTCCGATGCTCTACGTGCGGCCTCGCGTGCGTCGTACGTCTTGCCACGTTCGGCATCGCCTGCCCTACGGAAGTTGGAACCAGACACTTTGGCGTCATCACTAACCCTGACCGGTGCGACCTTGAACGGCTCGTCCGGTGGCGGGTCGTGTCCTTCGATCTTTCCGTCCCGAACCAGCGGCGTAGGTTTGCCCTGGGACATCCATCGGGCCTCATGTAGAGCGAATGGGTCGGTGTACCAACCTGCTAGAGCTTCGTCCATATCCTGATCTTTCCCTTGGTCACATCTGGGTACCTAGCTCGCTCACTCCTTGGGTCGAGCCGAGACGATGTGAATGCGGTCTGGATCGCCATACACTTCGGTGGCGATTTGCAAGGCTTCGCTCCACGCCTCTGGCGTATTGGCCTCTTGCGCCTTGATGACGATCTGATCGAGGTGATCCGTTCTGGCTTTGGCATTAGCGGCCTCCTGGGCGGCGAAACGGGCCGATTCCACAGCTTTCGGAATTGCCTGGACCATCTGGTCAGCCCTCTGCCTGGAGTTGCGCGCCATTTCAACGGCGATTTGGGCTCCTGTTGCTGCTTCCTCGGCAGCTTGGGCAGTGCGCTCAGCCGTCCGCATTGCATCATCGGCCGCCTGTTTCGCAGTCTGGGCCTCGTGTGCTGCCTCCTCGGCAGCCTGGGCCAGCTGCTCAGCAATCTGATGGGCGTGAGTTGTCACTCGCATGGTTTGTGCGATTTCCGCCACGACCACAGCGGCTTGGGCTGCGCTCCGCCAGGCCTCGGGAGTACCGGCTGTCTCTGCTGTGGCTATGGCCTTGTCGGCCTCTCTGACCCAGTGGTCAACGGTGTCTTCATACTCGCCTGTTGCACCGTCGGCTTTGTGCTCGGCTCCATCGGTCTGATTGTCGGTAGGTGGTTTCTCTGATGGGGCGACATAGGGACTGAGGAATGGACCGGCCTCATCGGACGGAGCACTTAGTACCTCATCGACCGGCATCGGCGTGGGCGGCGGGACAAGTTTCGTCGACCTGGTCCATGCAACTCCGTCCCAGTATCGGAAGCTGGCCGAATCGACCGGATCGGGATACCAGGCCGCTTGCATGGCCGTTCCGTCGGCACCGAGGGTCGCAACCGGGACGTCCACCGGCTGAACGAGATTGTCGGGTGATGTGCCTTGGCCGGTCGGCACCTGAGAATCTCGTGGTGCTTCATGGCGAGCCTCTTCGCCACCGGTGGAGGTGGGCTCCTGCTCAGGCGGGTACCACTTTCCGTCCGAGGCCTTGGTCCAACCAGGACCCTCGTATACGTCACTCACGTTCCTTGCGCCTCCGACGTGGCGTCGAGACCTTCTCATCGTAACGCCTGGAGGGAACGGTCTCATCGTCAACTTTGTGGAACTCGGCAGCTAGGTGGTCAGTTGGGGCCGGAGCGCAGTCGGATGCTGGACAGTTGGAGGCTGGGTGAAGCTCCAACGGAGTGGTTCATCGGAGCCCGCTTAGGAACGGGTCTGGTCCTCCTCGTCCCACGGGTCGAACGCCACCGTTGAACCACTTGGCCTGATCTACGCATCGGGCCGTGGCTGACGTTCAGGGATCACTCTGGTCGTATGCGTCCCATGCCTGGCGTGCCGCCTTCTGTGGGTCATAGGCGTCGAGCCGTTCAACGTCATCGGCTCGACGAAGGTCGGCACCGCCATCTGGTTGAGCATCATCTCCGAGCCTCACCGGTGTGGCGTTGAACGGCTCATCCGGCGCTGGGTCGTGTCCCTCGACGTCTCCGTCCCGAACCAAAGGTGTGGGTATGCCATCAGACATCCATCGGGCCTCATGCCGGCCATACGGATCGGAGTACCAGCCTTCTAGTGACTCGTCCATGGCGTCATCATACGATTGGTCAAGATTCCTCGCTCGTGGCACCCAAGACCATGTTCACAAAGTCTTCCGCCCATGCGTCAATCTCTTCATCGGTCATGTCCGGGTCGACACGCCAATAGTGACGCTTCGTCCCATGCGGTGGCTCTCGGTACTTGTCGTCGCTCATGCCGCATCACCGTGCTCAGCGGCCTCGTCCTCGCAGTCCTGACAAGTGTCCCGTTCCGCGTCACCTCGGAGAACCTCCTCGGTCTGGGCAAGCCACTCGTCCAGTGCCGCGCTCGCTCTCGACGTCGCCATGGTGAACCTCCCATCGAGCGTGGCGTTCGCGTCTTGCCTCTCAGCAGGTTGTGGAGTCGGCGGGGTACGTCCCTCGTCCTTATCAGGAAGACCGTCCAAGAACTCGACCTTCTCGATCATCTCGTCGGTCGGCCACATGCCGCCGGGGTAATCATCGGAAACCGCCGAAGGGGTCGAGCGGCCCGAAGTCATCAGAGACCGTGGGAACCCGGTTGTCGCTGGCCTGAGCACTCATCCGGTCCTGCCACTCGACGAGCGCTATCGCCACCTCGTGGACCTCATCGTCGGTCATGTCCGCTACCGCAAAGACCCCTAACCAAGTCATACCTGTGGCTCGGAACTCCTCCTCGCAGATCGGGCAGATCATTATGGGGTCTTGGAACTCGCCACGGTCCCTGGCAGGCTTGTCTAGGGGGAGTATCCCCATGGCTCCACATTGGGGGCAGTGACGCGCGTCACGGTGGGCGGGATTGATCGCTGTCACCGTTCCTCCTCATCGGTCCTGGCGTTGCCACCGTGTCCGAAGGTCGGTTGGCTGGGGGTCAACGAGCCAAGGTCTCTCGCTCCATCTGGATGATTACAGGACCAGGATATCTGACCCCTGCGCTCCTCCGACGCCTTCAGAGGGTGGTGGTACCCGGGCCAAGTGGATGGGCAGGCGCGACCTGCGTAGCGTCGTGGTGGACCCAACAGCAAGGGAGGGACCATGGCACCCCAGAGCACAACGTCGTCCCACGCCATCGCCACACCACTGAAGGTGGCTCGTGCCATCTTCGACGCCCTCAGCAAGAAGGACCTCGACACTCTTTCGGAGTTTCACACCGACGCGACGGTGGACGACTTCGCGGCCATCGGAGAGATCCGCGGCAAGACGTCGATCCGCCGATTCTTCGAGGAGTTGTTCTCCGCCTTCCCGGATTTCGTGTTGACGGTAGACCGGAGCGTCGGTGATCGTTCCACAGCCATGGTGCAGTGGCATGCGACCGGGACCTTCTCTGGCGGGAAGTACCAAGGCATCGAACCGACTGGCAAGCACGTCGAGACCCGAGGGGTTGATGTCTTGGAGATCACCGACGGCCGAGTTGTGCGCGACACCATCTACTACGACGGGGCCAGCTTCGCCCGGCAGATCGGGATGCTGCCTAGTGCTGGATCGGGAGTGGATAAGGCGATGCTCTCGGCGTTCAACGCAGTGACGCGACTGCGCCAACGGCTCCCGTAAATTTTCCACGTCGATCCGCACGCCCATACCTCGTCAGGAAAGGTGACCCATGCCCGTTGTCGGTGATCGAGTTCGCTTCGCATCCAGAAAGGTCGACGAGGCTCCCCGTGAGGGCGTGGTGACCGGTGTGATTGGCCAGCTCCTTCGCATCAAGTGGTCGACGGGGGAGGAGTCGACCGTCATCCCCGGGCCTGGAGCGGTCGCCGTGATCGGCAAGGTGAAGGCGTCATCGGGCAAGAAGGCCACGGCTCCGGCCAAGGCCGCCAAGGCCACACAATCGGCCAAGAAGGCCAAGCAGACCGCCAAGGAATCTACGAAGCGATCGACGCGGTAGGTCCCACGCCTGACGTTGGCAAGAGAAGCACCAGCGAGAGACGAATACCGCTTGGACTTCTGCGTTGCACCAACCCAATCCTGCTCAGCAGCCTATGATGGGCCGACGGGCAGGGTATTCGGCGAATCTCCTTAGAGGCTCATGTGACGAAAGAGTGTCTTGCGTTGTTGTTTCACTCCACGCAAGCGCCGGACGACCTCCTCCACGCTGAGGTCGTCACGTTCACGGACGCGCGATGCCACAGCGTCGAGTCGCCTCATCTCGCGACTGCGTAGCCATTCCTGTTGGACCCTCGATCGGCACCTGAGCGCCCGGTTGAACGCTGCATTCGCCGCATGGGCATCTTCGAGCCCGAGGATCTGCGCTATTCCGGCGAAGGACCGGCCTTCGTCGCGCAGCGCGAGGGTCCGCTCGTCGCGATCCATTTCGTCAGCCATTTCCGTGGCGTCCTTGCTCTAAACTGGCCAGACTTCGACCGCCCTTAGAGCGCTCGGACGCTCTTGGCCTGGAGACCCTTCGGTCCTTGCTCGGACTGGTAGTCCACCTTCTGCCCCTCGATCAGCTCGCGATAGCCCGAACCTTCGATGGATGAGAAATGAGCGAAGACATCGGCGCTGCCATCGTCAGGGGTGATGAACCCGAAGCCCTTGGTGGCGTTGAACCACTTCACGGTGCCTGCGGCCATTGTGTTGCCTCGTTTCTCCACGCTGGGGACACTTGCGGGAGACCTTGTGGCGACCGGCAACGACGCACAGCTTGCGTGAAATCCAACTGCTCGCTGTCTCCAAGTGTACTCGGCGCACAGCTTGGGCGCTCCAAGAAGGGCGCCGGAGCATCGGAACGTCGATAGCGGTTCCGCACCCCCATCAACCCCTCCGAGGCGTAGGCGTCGATGTGGAGTGCCCGGTAGAGCTGATTTGGGACTCTGTTCCTCTGTCTATTCACGCATCCGAGGCGTATCGTGTACACACGGCCGATGGACCCGCGTCCCCACGATGTGGCGGATACTTCAAACGCTCTCCGAACTACTCGCAGGGCATGAGTGATGATGGGGCGACGCGCCAGGCCATGGCGTGTCTCTCGGAAGCCCATTCCCTCCGCAGGTCATCTGACGGTTCCTGGATCGCTCCTCTCATGCCCCAAGGTGGGGGCGATGCCTGACAAAGGTGAAATCACCAGTGTCATGTGGCACCAACAGGGCCACCGCATTGAGGTGAACTACGTCGAGGGCGACACGGACTATATGGAGGGAGACGAGCTGGTCGTCTCCAATATGGCTGACAACGAAGGCTTGTGGTTGACGCTCACTTCGGATGACACCCGCAAGTGGGTGCGACCTTGAAGCCGGAGTGTCGTCCCACCTGGTGTCGCGCCGAAGAACTTTGGTGAATCGTGTTCCCGGGTGAGATTACCGGCCTGACGTTCTCCGAGGTCGACAGATGCGCCGAGATCACCTATGCCGACGGTTGGTCCGATAGTAGGGAATGCTCATTGTGGGATGCCTCGGAATGGGCCGGGGCAGCAGGGCTCACGATTGTGTCGGTGTCCATGGACACCTACCGGTGGGAACAAGTGCAGTAGTGCCTGAAACGGGGACCCACGATTGTCGTCGCCGCTCGGTCCCTGCGCTCCTGGACCACGGCGAGAGGGCCGGACCCCCGCGCTGGCACCGATGTCAGCCTCCGGGAGTCGGATTTCCTCATGCCATAAACCGTGGTCAACGATTTCGAGATGAACTGAACGAAGCGCGCCCTGGCATACCGGCCGGGACCACCGAGGGGGAATAGTCTCTAGAGCTGATGACCGACCTCACCGCACGACAGCGGGGAATCACCTCTCTCCTGGTTTTCGACCTGGTAAACGAGCCCTTTGATCCGCAGCTTGTCGAGTTGTTCGAGGGTCTGGATGACCGACACTTCGATGGATTGCTTCCTGTCGTTCCTGTGTGTCAGGGCATACCCGAGGGCTTGGACGAACGCGAAGATCTGAACGGGTTGTTGAGGCTGATGATGTACCCCAAGCGAGACGCTCCGGTGCAGGCATCGGCGATGATCTACCTCGCTCACGAGCTGTTCGATGCTCCTTGGGGCTCCGAAGAGGCCCGCTGGGACAAGGTCACGGACACGCTTCTCCACCAGATGGTCCACTTCGCGATCCAAGTGGACGCCCTCGGCGGTGCACATCCGTTTGAGGAACACCACGGCGAGCATTTCACCGCGGAGTGCAACCGGATTGCCGAACGGGCGGGCTGGGGGCCGGTGCGGGAGAGTGCCGAGGATGTCTCTCCCAACTTGGACTCCGCCGGGTGGCCCGACAATGCCATCGAACGGGGTACCGGCTGACCTTCAGTGGTGACGGTGTACAAGTTCGCGTAGTGCGGTTCGGGTTAGGCCGACCCTCCCACCAGGGATTGTGTCGACCGACTCTGTGAGCACCGAAATCCCCAGCATCGTCCTCTTGTTTTCCCCAGGTCCCAAGCACGAAGGTGACGCCGTTGGGTATGAGCGTCATGGCCAACGGCGGGAAGTCCGAAAGCCGTACTTCGACCACCCTTTTCTGGCCAAGGGACAAGGGAGGAGTTCTACCAAGGCCGCGTCGTGGCCTTGGAGCGGGTGAGGGAGTGGGTGTTGCTTACGTCGCAGCGCCTACCGGAGGGCTTGCCGAACGCGTGTGGTCCCGTGCGACCTGGTGGCCCCCCGTCAGGTCGCCGGGACTCACACCTAGTGACGAGGACGGGCGACGATGGCGGGAAGGCTTCGGATTTCTCGTCTACCGGGGCTATTGGACCGCTACCGGAAATGGGACATCGTGCTCGACGGCGAGTCGGCCGGTTCCGTTGCCAACGCCCAGACCGCTGACGTGTTGGTGGAATGTGGCTCTCATTCGCTGCGGGTCGGACACCGGTGGTGGGCCAGTCCCATCCGCACCTTTACCGTGAGTGACACAAAGACTGTGCACTTCGTCTGTCGCCCACGTCCCCATCCCATGATCTGGATCCCCTACGGGCTGGCGTCGTTGTACAGACACGATCTATTCATTGTTCTCGAACGGATGCCAGCAACCAAGAGTCGGTCCCGGACACCCCCGGCTCTTGCCTGATCAGCCCAGACCGACCCGGCCCGTCGTCCTATGAGTATTTCGGCCAGCGAGATTCGCAAGGCACAGGATGCGAAAATGTGGTGAGATGGTTGAAGCGCTCATCATGGGATGCCTGTAGGCGACCCAACTCGTGAGCGCCGAGGGTGGGAATAATGGCTTGGAAATCCGTAACGGGACAGGTGGTACTCGCCCGCCTCGATGGCCAAGTGCGCGAGGTCGTGGTGACGGCTTGGGACTCTTACACAGGAGCGGTGAGGGTCGACTGGCCACTTGAGAATCCGACTACCGCTTCACGCTACCGGGCCTCACGCGTGCGGAAGACCGAACTCGACGAAGCTCGCTATGAGCCGCTCGACCCCGTCGTTTTCAGAGCCAACACCAAGGGGTAGACCTCCGCAGACATACAGGGATCCTGCCGGGCACGCTCCAGACCCAGATCGGATTCTCCCGCTTTCAGCTCTTCGTCCAGCGACTCTCCTCACAGACTTGTCGCTCTAGGAACACGTTGAAGGCTTCCTGCCAGAGTCGTGCGGCGCGGTTCTGGAAGAGGCGAACGGGCGCAGCTCGAACCACAGAGACCATCGTCCATCCCTCCACCAAGAGCTTGGTTAGTTGCTCTTCGGTTTCGGTCTTGAAGGCCTCTGCTCTGGCGTTCTCACGCTGGCGATCAGGAGGGAACGACGTACCTTCCCACCAATACGTTCCTCGGAGTCGAAGGTGCTTCCACTCGCGTTGGACCATTGAGACTGCCTGACTTTGGGCGCGGCACCATCAACATATCGCCCTAGTGCGTGCGAACCTGATCGCTTCTTACAGAGACCGAGTGCTGAGGTCGACACAGGGAGCCGAGCCACGCAAACGGCGCCCCCGCCTGTGGCCTGGGGCGCCGTTTCCAGTCACCTTCTCTCAGAGGAGAGGTGGCACTGTGCGCCCGGCCAAAGCGAGGCGTCTCTCCTGCCACGGTACGCCTGCACCCTCGCAGATGCAATGGGGTACTGACGGGTTGACGCCCCTTTGTTGGCAGTGAAGCGTTATGTCTGTGGAAGACGAACTCAGCCAGGCCATCGCCCTTGCCACGGCGTGGGCCGTTGGTGAGGTCGACGGGTGGACCGAGCTGGCGCACGAGGCGATTGCCGGTGACCCGCTGA
>Ga0310039_10001394_pt1 | contig 17130 bp, 15 predicted proteins | sample Sb_taG_4_FD_200460 | JGI IMG/M metagenome (GOLD analysis project Ga0310039, IMG submission 200460) | Peat soil microbial communities from Weissenstadt, Germany - Sb_50d_6_BS metaG (v2) (version 2) | ecosystem: Environmental > Terrestrial > Soil > Wetlands > Peat | place: Germany: Weissenstadt...
CCCTGACACTCGCACCACACCTGGACCGCACGACCCCGGACCGACTGGCAGTCAAGAGGTTCGTGGGTTCAAGTCCCATCGCCTCCACTTTTCCGGAGCAGGTCATGGACCTGAAGACTCGCTTCCCGCGTCGTCGACAGGGCCGCTCGTCAACCATTTGTCAACGGAGCCGCTGTGGACACCGCACGACCAATCGGGCAACACTTCTACGAGATGGTCTGAGCGGTGGGCGGCATTACCCGACAGCGGGAGTGAACCCCTTCTGGCAAACGATCTGGGCCGTATCGCCGGCGCTGCTGCCCGCCAAGGTGGTTACCTCGCTGAACTGCTCAGCGGTGGCACCCGCCGCCACCGCTAGCTGAACGGGGCCGTAGTCGCCGAGCTGCGTCGAGCCGTGCAGCACGAGAACCTCGCAGGTGGCAAACTGGGGCTGACCTGTTTTGTTGGTCACATTCCACATCACCATGTCCGAGAGTTGGCTCGTCGGGTTCACCGAAATGACGCTCGTACTTACGGCAGGGCGAGAACTCGAACTGGTCGATGTGCTGGTCCGACTCTGCGAGCCCCTCGAGCAGCCCGCGCATGCACACACCGCCATGATCACGAGGACGACCCTCGAGGTCCGCACGACTTGGGACCGTATCAGTCAAGCTTGAAGCGATCAGCTGGCGGCGGCAATCGGCCGCCCCGCGTGGTTCTCTCGGAGCGGCTCCGCGGGGGCCCCTGACACCTGTCCGCCCCACAGGGTCCAGTATCGCCAGTTCGCGCGATCGTCGCGTACGACCTGGACCTGCGGACCGCCTTGGCGGGCCGTTTCTGGCCATGGCTAGGGTCGCTTCTGTAGGAGAGGGGGGCCACCGAGAAGGAGTCAGGCAGGTTGCGCAAAGTCCACAATCCGAAAATCGTGCAGCGGACAAATCGTCAATGGATAGTCGTCTGTGACGACTGCGCGAAGGACCACCACTCCGCGACGCCGATCGGCATCAACACTCCTGTCGAGTCCCGAGAGACCGCGCAGCGTCTTTGGGAAAACCACACCGATCGCCGTGGTGTGGTTCCATTCCGGCAAGGAGCCTAAGCATGCGTGATCGCAATGGCCACAGTTCCGGCGATGTGAGCCGGTGCTCGATCCCGAGTCCCGTCGGCTCCTCAGTGATCCGCCGCCCCCTCTACCCGAGCTACCTGAGCACGAGAAGCGTGCTGTGTTCGCCGAAAGAAGAGATCGTGAACGAAGAAGGTTGGTACAAGGACCCCTATGGGCGGCATGAATCCCGCTGGATCTCAGATGGGACTCCCACTGCTCTAGTTCGGGATGCTGGAATCGAATTGCAAGATCCGCCTCCGGACAAGCCGATCACAGTGGAAATGGAGCGGGTTGCGGAAGCGACACCTGTAGGCGGCGCCAACGATCTCAAGCGTGCGGACGACGCCGAGAGCCAAGAGTTCGATCCCCAGGCGATGACGGATGCGGCCGAGGAGGGCATCGACAGCAGCTGGTGAGCCCGATAGGCCCCACCAGCGATTCGCCTCGCGGGAGCGCCACCGGGCCCGTCCAGGTCGGCGCTTCTTGGGGCACTGCGGGTCCTGGAGGTTTCGGTCTTGGACCATCTGCCAGCAGTGACGGACTAGGCGATGAAGTCGGAGCGCGTGTCGCCCGTCCCAGAGAAAACTGTCACGACCACCTAGAGCTTCCAGGGCCGCACGTCGGTCAGATTCCGCTGATTGTGCTCCCAGGCACTTCTCGTTCGTTCGCTCCCTGGCGGATTAGGAGCAGCAAATCATTGGTCGCCTTAACCTGCGCCAGCGTCTGAGCGGGAAATGGTGGCACTTCGGTGTGACCTCGAATCTCGAGCCATGTCCGCCACCGCCTTGGGTAGTGCTGGCGTATTTACTCAAGGGATGGGGCCGTAGGGCGCCCGTCAATAGGAACTCATCGAAGGGCTCCTCGGAGAAACCCACGTACCAATCTCGCATGTCAACGCGGCTGTCAACGCAACTTCGCAGGTCTCGGCTCAACGCCGACCCCAAGAGACACAATTTGCAAGCCGCTGGAATTCCCATGTGACCGGCGCAAACGCGCTCAGACCCACCTAGACCTCACAACCCAGACGTGCCTGGCAGTCAAGAGGTTCGTGGGTTCAAGTCCCATCGCCTCCACCAACCAATTCTGAACGACCGGCATCGTGTCTTCGCAGCGGTGCGTCCCAGTACCGGTGCCTCTCAGAGGCCTCGCGTCTCGGGCTCCCAGTAGTGCGACGGGAAACAGACGGTGACCACCCGGTCGACGTGGCCGATTCGCACGCCTGACTCGAGCATGCGCCGACAGAGGTTCCAGTCCGAGGGCTCATCGAGGAGCCAAGACCTGGTACTGAACTCGTAGAAGCGGAGCGCCGCCATGAAGATCGCCCCCTGGAAGTTGAACCACCCAGGCTCCGGCGGGTAGCGGGACAGGATTTCGTCCGCCTCCGGGGGACGATGGCGCACGAGGAGGTCGCCGTACACCATTTCCGAGCGGGTCGAGCGAGCGTGCTCCAGGAGGCACTCCAGGTGGTGCGGCTCGAACTCGTCGTCGTCGCCGAGCATGGCCAACCACGCGCCCCGGGCCAGCTCCGTGCCGACATTCACACCGGGGGCGCCGGCGACGGACCAGCGGTGCTCCCGATCCTCCGGGTAGGGATACCGGTACGGGAGATTGACGAACCGCACCCGGGGATCTCCGAAGTCCTCGATCCGCTCCGCCACATCGTTGGTGCAGCCGTCGCCGACCACGATGACCTCGAAGTTCTGGTAGGTCTGGCGGGCAATGGAGGGAAGCGCCCGCTCCACCAGCAATTTGGCCCGCATGTACGTCGGAATGCGCACCGTGATGAGTGGCTCCGGATCGCTGAGCGCTTCCTCGTATGCCTCGGTCCTCCGCGCGGCGAGGAGTTGGTGGCGGAGGTGCGGAATGTCGTCGAGCGACGCTGAGGCGATTCGTCGCACCTCGGTGATCCGGGCATCGAGTCGGACCACCTCCCCGCTCACCGCGTCGTGGGACTCCGCCGTCATCGATCGAAGCTCCGAGAGCGTCTCCCCGAGCTGCGACACCGTCGCGGCAAGTCGCTCCACTTCTTCCCGTAGGGCCTCGGTTCGAGGGCCTACGGACCCATCAACCAACCGTTCAAGTTCCCCCCGTAGGGCCTCGGTGCGAGGGCCTACTGACCTATCAACCAACCTTTCAAGCTTCCGGCTCACCGCCATGCGGACGCGCCGTGGACGACCGCCATCAGTGGCCAACGACGCACCCCACGGCACTCACGATTCGGCCCACATCCGCCTGGGTGAGCCAGTCGTCGAGCGGAAGGGAGATGATTCGCCCGCACAGGTCATCGGTCACCGCAAGGTCTCCGGCCCTCTGCAGTTCGGCAAACGCCGGATGACCGTGTATCGGAGGATTGAAGTACGCCCGCCACCCCACCTCGACCTCGTCGAGTTTCATGCGCAGCTCCTCCCGGTGGCGCTGGGACGGCAGGGCCACGGACACGAACGCAGGGACCCCCAGCGAGCCATCCGACTGGAATGCGCATCCGAGCGGTTCCAACTCCGTGATGTACCAGCGAAGCACCTCCTGTCGCTTGGTCAGGCGGTCCTTGAACACCTCGAGCTGGCGGATCCCCATAGCCGATGCGAGCTCTGGCAATTTGCCGTTCTGACCGAGCCCCCAAGATCTTCGGTAGTCGTCGAATCCGAAGTTCTTCAATTGATTGATCTGCCGTATGAACCCGTGGTCGCGCGATACGACTGCTCCGCCTTCACCGATGGCCATCGTCTTGGTGGCATGGAACGAGAAGATCTCACAATCGCCCCGGCCCCCCAGCGGCTCGCCCCACGAATACTCAGACGCAAAGCCCGCCGCCGAGTCGATGACCAGCGGTACTCCATACCGCGTGGCCAAGGTCTCCCAGGCGTCGATCGCCGCGTTCGCCGTGCCAAACGTGCTGGTCAGGAGGATCCCGGCCACGTTGTCAACTTCCCTCTGCAAGAACCGCTCGGCCATGCGCAGGTCGGGCTGCCAGGTCTTGGGCTCAATGTCGATGAGCACAGGCTCGAATCCACTCCAGATCAATGCGAGCGGAACTGCCGCCGCGGTGAACGATGCAACCGGCACCAATCGACGATCACGGTGGAACAGTGTCTTGCACGCGAGTTGGATGCCCACGGTGGCATTGGCCGTGACGGCGACCTCGACATCACGACCGATCCAACGCGCAAGCTCCGCAGCGAAACGACCTTCGAATGGTCCGCTGTTGGTGAAAACCCCCGTTTCACAAATCTCGCGGTAGTCCCGGGCCACAACCGAGGGTTCGGGGAGCCTGGGGGTGAGGAAGGGAATCCGTCTCATCTGGACGGACTGTAGGGATCGGGGGGACACCACAGGGCGACCTCGTCGTTGTCCAGGGCGGGCGAGAACGAGGCGCAGCCGTACGTCGCACCCGTGACGTTAACTTGATGGCCCTCAACCTCAATCCTGCCCTCCTGGAGCCAACGGGCCACCTGCAGGAGTGCCTTGCACTGCGCGACAAATACCTGATGACGAATGAGTTCGGTCGGTGCACCCGGGTCGACCGGACACGCGGTCTGCATGACAATTTTTCCCTCGTCCATCACGTCGGCAATGAACTCCACCGTGTTGCCGGCGAATCGAGCCCGGTATCGCACAGTGTCTCCGAAGCCGTCCATCCCCTTGAAAGCGGGAAGCAATGAGGGATGAAAATTGAGGATCCGGTCTCGATACGCCTCCCGAAAATCGGCCGAAAAGAAGCTGGTGCAGAAGGAGAACACGTAGTCGATCGCCATCTCGTCAAAGAGCCTCAGAAGCTGGGCGCAGAACCAGTCGACGTCTTCCTTCGGAATGATCGTCGTGGGAATGCCGTGGCTGCGCGCCTTCTCCTGAGCCAAGGCGGGGCGGTCCACCACGATCTGATGGACCCTGGACCGGAAGAAGTCATTCTTGAGGACCTCGTTCATCACCGACCCGGACGTTGAGACGACCATGGCAAATCGGAGCTCGCGGTCGCTCACCCAAACTCTCCGCTGCGGTAGGCGGGGAAGTAGCCTTCTGTGCTCGTTGGTCGTTCTCCCGCCAGGGTCTCATAGATCTCTGGTTGGAGTATGCGCTCGCACAGATAGACGGCCTTCGTGGTCGTGCTCCAGCCACTCTTGAACTTGGCGAGCCCGTCCATCTCGCCGGCGGAGATGCCCGAGCTGCCCGTCAGGTTCACCCACGACACCCGACCCATGAAGTAGTTCAGCATCGCCCACTTGGTGGCATAGGACGCCCGCAACTCGTACCCCAGATCCGAGAAGGCAGCCAGGTGGCCATAGGCCACGTTTCCCTGCACGAACCAGAGGTCAAGGCCGACGATCTCATCGCCTGCGGTCGCCCCGAACATCACAAGGCCAGGCGTCTTCAGTTGCTTCTCAAGAGTCGGTCGCGAGAACGCGCGCAGACCCGAGATCGAGTGGCGGCACGTCAGGTTGGCGTACAGGCGAACCCAGTCCTCGATGTGCTCCCAGGGACGCTCATACACATCAACTTCCAATGACCGGAGAGCGCGCCGGGCGTGTGCCCGGTGCGATGGCCGCACGAACGCTTCGGGCGGTTGACTGAGTTCGGCGACATAGTGATCCTTGAATCGAACGACGTGATCGAATGTCTTCTCGAAGTTGTCGCCGCTCAAGCGCGCGAAGGGATCGGCCACCAGGACCACGCTGACCAGATCCGTTGCGAGGCCCGACAGATCTTCGTCCAATCGACTCCAGTCGCGGCAGAAGAACATTGGGTACGGACCCATCGCATCGAAGAACTCAGTGCGCCCGATGCGACGTTGCAAGAGCCAGCCTCCGCTGAGTGGCAACAACAGGGGGCTACCAAACTCTGCCAGTGACGAGGCGTAGTCCTTGTGGCCGTAGCCGGTGAGGTCGTCGTCAATTGTTCTCCGACGGGCCATCACGATCCTTGCGGCGACCTCCGTACCGCCGCCCGGCAGCGCATGGTCAAACTATAGGGTCGCCATATGCCCCCCAAGGGTCATGACGGTCGGGCTTGCCAGGAGGGTCATGACGGTCGGCTAGCAGAATAGAAGCGGTCCAAGACGCCCCCGGCAGGACACGATAGGCCAAGGGATTGATTGCCCCCTGAGGCCGTCTGAGAGGCTCTCGGTGGTCGTCATCGCACCCAGGGAGAGCGCCCAACATCGGGAACGCGGGACTTCTGACGGGCTGCTTATCAAGAGTCAGCCCCTGCATGCCTTGTCAACGGATTTCAACGCAACCTCGCAACACGAGACCCAACCGAACGCCACTGGACCTCACATGGAAGTTCCAACCGACCAACTCGACCTGCCTGAACCCACCTCAGCCGCACTAGACCCCACCCTCTCCAGGAGCCTGGTCGTCAAGAGGTTCGTGGTTTCAAGTCCCATCGCCTCCACCATTTTTCTCCCTGATGACGGCCCGCGTTCTGCGTGACCGGGTAGTGCGTCAGCATCACAGGGCCAGCCGAGAAACCAACGCAATCCGAATCGACTCGCCGGGACCCGTGGCGCGATTCGGCTGGGCTCGGCGAACTGTTTGTACGGAATTTTCGGCCCCACGCGGTCAGGACCGGAGGCCCGGTGGGATGGCCGTCGACCGCAGTCACTCCTCTGGGTCGGGTCCTCCCCCAACGGCCCCGGTCGGCTGGGACACCCCGGCTCACCGGCCCCCGGACGCATCCGAATTGGGACCTTCGCCCCTAGTGCTCCATGGTCTGCCTCCACAACCTGGAGGAGTGAGACACTGCAACACTAAATGTCTCATTGCTGCGGCGCGACCTAAGTGACTGTCGCGATTATTTCCCCAGCGCGATCACGCGATCGGCGACTGGGTGAGTCGGCGCAGCAGGTAGCGGCTGTGGGCGGCCCAGATGAAGCCCTCGGTGACGATCGGATCGCGCTCGTAGTCGACCTGGAGGCGTCGGCTGTTCATGAGCCATGCCCAGGTGCGCTCGACTATCCAGCGTTTCGGGAGCGCTTTGAATTGGCCGGGGTGGATGCGGTTCACGACTTCGACGCCAACGTGGTGGTTGCGGCAGTGCTCGATGAAGGTGCGCTTGAACCCAGAGTCGCACCACAGCTTGGCGAAGCGAGCGGAGCGGTCGCGTGCACGGTCCGCCACGGTGATTCCGCCGACGTTGTCCGACATGCTCGCCGCGACGACGACCACCGCCATGAGGAGTCCGAGGGTGTCGACGATCCCGAAGGTCTTGCGGCCGTTGATCCTCTTCCCGGCGTCATATCCCTTGGTTTTCTTGCTCACCGTGGCCGCGGCGCGCACCGAGCGGGCATCGACGATGCCGGCGGCTGGCTCGCCGTCACGACCCTCCTTTGTGCGCACCGCCGAGGCCAGTCGCTCGGCGATGCGTTCCCAGGTGCCGTCTCGGGACCACTCGAGGTGGTAGCGATGCACGGTGTTCCAGTTCGGATAGCTCGCAGGAAGCGCTCGCCACTGACAACCAGTGGCCGCCACGTAGAAGATGGCGTCGACGACACGGCGGCGATCGACCTTGACCGGACGGCCCATCGATCCGGGCGTCCAATAGGGGGCAACCAGATCCGCGATGAGTTCCCACTCTTCATCGCTCATGTCGCCATGCGTTGTTCGCCAGGTCTGCGCCACTGCAACCGGGTCCGATTCCATACGCAACGCTACGCGACGACCGGACCCTCAGAGGGGCTATTTATCCAATGACGTGTACTAATTTTCCGAACAGGGTCTAAGAAGAGGGACCGGCTCCCTCAGGCCAGCGACGCGCCCCTCAGCTCGTCCAGCGAGAGCTCGGCCGTCTGGTTCCCGCCGCACTGCGGGCAGTGCTCGACGTGGCGCCACGAACGGAGCAGACGGGTGCCCTCCGGGTTGAGCAGGACGACGAAGGACTCGGAGATCGGGTCGATCTCGAGCCCGTAGTAGGCCCGCCAGGCGGTCGTGGCCGCGTGGACGTCGAGTGCGAGACCCTTCAGGACGCGCCGGAAGCGCATCCGGTCGGTGTCGAAGATCCACGTGCTGTGGCAGGACTCGAGGACGAAAAGGGCGTCATCTGTGGGGGGGACCACATCGCTGATCATGCCCGATCCTTTACCGGGTTCGGCGTCGAATGCACCTCAGCCCTGTTACGAATTGGTGACAATCTCCGTTTTCCCAGCTGAACCCCTATTGTGGGCCGGCATCGTGTTTCCGGCCGACGACGAGCTCGCGCTTGGTGCAGAGCTGGCGCAGCACCGCGCACAGCACGATCCGGCTTTCCGCGGGATCGATCACCTCGTCCACCAGCCCCCGTTCCGAGGCCGGCCACGGGTTGAGATAGGCCTCCTCGTAGGCGAGCTCGCGATCGGCCCGCTCCCCCGGCTCGAGCCCGCGGTGGAGGATCTGGACCGCGCCGGAGGCCCCCATGACGGCGACCTCGGCCCCCGGCCAGGCGAGGCAGACATCGTTGCCGATCCCGCGGGAGTCCATGACGATGTATGCGCCGCCGAACGCCTTGCGGAGGATGAGGCACAGGCGCGGCACGGTCGCCTGCGCGTAGGCGAAGGCCAGCTCCGCTCCGTGGCGGATCATGCCGCGCCACTCGAGGTCCTTGCCGGGCAGGAAGCCGGGGGTGTCCACCAGGCTCACGATGGGCAGGTTGAAGGCGTCGCAGAGCCGCACGAAGCGGGCGGCCTTCTGTGACGCGGCAATGTCGAGGGTGCCCGCCAGGATGCGGGGCTGGTTGGCCACGAAGCCGACCGGCATCCCGCCCAGCCGGGCGAACGCCGTCACGATCTGCCCGGCCCACCGGGGCCAGAGCTCCCGAAACTCACCGTCGTCGCACAGGGAGCGGACCACCTCCCGGGCATCGTAGGTGGCCGCCTTGCGGTCGGGGATCACCGTGCGCAGCTCGGGCGTCGGGCGAAGCACCGAGTCGCTGACGGGCGCCAGCGGCGGGACCTCGTCGGTGTTCGACGGCAGGTATTCCAGCAGCTCGGCCACGGCGCCGTCCACGTCGTCCGACTCCACCGCGCACAGACCGCTCGACGTGGCGTGGGTGGCGGTTCCACCCAGCTCGTTGATCCCGATCTGAATCCCGGTGAACTCCGCCACCATCTGCGGGCCCGACACGAAGGCGACCGCTTCGGAGCTCATGACGACGAGATCGGACAGCCCGAGCAGGAGGGCGGGACCCGAGACGACGGGACCGGTCGCGGCCGCGATCACCGGCACCTGCCCGCTGCAGCGGGAGATCGCCGCCGCCGCCCGTCCCCACCCGTGCAGCGCGGCGACGCCGTCGAGGACGTCGGCCCCGCTCGAGGCAACGAAGAACACGAAGGGGATCCCGAGCTGGCGGGCCTGGTCCGCCGCCTCGGCCAGCCTCACGCCGTCGGCGTGGGTGATGGCACCACGCCGCATGGTGCCGAGCGACCGGGCGACGACCGCGTCGCGCCCGCCGATCCGCCCGACCACCGACGTGACGGCGCCGACGATCCCCTTGCCGACGTCGGATGGCTCCTCCACTCGGGTCGCGCTCGTCACTGTGGCCGAATGTAGACCACCCCCCGAGATGGAGGGCCGGGAGGCGCCGGCCGGACCGAGACGGGCTTAGCGCAGAGTCACACGGACCGCCGCCACGGTCCTGAGCGCCCGCCGGACTTCTCCCACAGCGCCAGGTGCTCGACCGTCATGGTGCGGTCGGAGGACTTGCACATGTCGTAGACGGTGAGCGCGGCGACGGCACAGGCGGTCATCGCCTCCATTTCGACGCCGGTGCGGTCCACGGTCTCGACCTGGGCCTCCACCTCGACGTAGTCGTCCCCGATGGAGAAGTTGACGCCGATGGAGCCCACCAGGACCGGGTGGCACATGGGGATGAGCTCGGCCGTGCGCTTGGCGGCCTGGATCCCCGCGATCCTGGCCGCGGCCAGCACGTCGCCCTTGGTGATGGCGTTGTTGGCCACCTTGGTCGTCGTCTCGGGCAGCATCGAGACCCGGCAACGAGCCAGGGCCCGGCGGTGCGTGGGCTCACGGGGCGTGACATCGACCATGCGGGCGCCGCCCAGCGGGTCGAGATTGGCCAGCATGCGGTCGGACACCATGCAGCAGTCTACGACCTGGGACGACCGCCGACGCCGCCCGGCCGGTCCGGCGGCTAAACTTGGCAGTCTCAGGGAGCGAGTGCCAACGGAGGATCCATTGCCGACCTATGAATACGCGTGCACGGCATGCGGGCACCGGCTCGAAGCCGTCCAGAAGTTCTCGGACGACCCGCTGACCGAGTGCCCCGAGTGTGGGAGCGCGCTCCGTAAGGTCTACGGCGCCGTGGGCATCGTCCTGAAGGGCAGCGGGTTCTACAAGACGGATTCGAGAGCGCCCGCCGGCGCAAGCAAGGGCTCAGGCGCGAAGAAGGCGGACGACTCCACCGGCGGGTCGTCGGGCTCGGAGTCGACACCCAAGGAATCGACCACCAAGACGGACACCGCCTCCTCGGGCGGCGACGGCGACAAGGGCGCCAAGCCGGCCGCGGCCGCCGCCAGCTGAGAGGTCAGTCCCCGCTCAACGCCATGTCGGCGATGGCCAGGGTCTGACCGGCGGCCACGCCCGGCAGCCAGCGCAGGTCGCCGCCGATCTCGACCACCGACTGGAGCATGCGCTGCAGCGTGGAGGCGACGGTCACCTCCCGCACCGGTTCGGCCAGCACCCCGCCCCGGATCATGAGCCCCTCGGCCCCCACCGAGAAGTCACCGCTCACGGGGTTGACCCCCGAGTGGACGCCCGTGACCGACTGCACGTAGAGGCCGTCGCCGACCGAGGCCAGGATCTCATCGAGCCCCTTGTCCCCCGGCGCCAGGACGAGGGCGCGGCAGCCCGCCGAGGGAGTGCCGGCGAAGCCTCCCCGGACCGCCGACCCGGTCGACACCGTCCCGGCGCGGCGGGCCGAGACCGTGTCGAACACGAACATGCGCAGCACGCCGTCGGAGATGAGGACGTTGCGCCTGCACGCCAGCCCCTCGCCGTCGTGGGACGCGGCGCCGTAGGCGCGTGGGTCGGTCGGGTCGTCGACCAGCGTCACGCCGCCGGCGGCCACGGACTCCCCGATCCGCCCGGCGAAGAAGGACCGGCCCTTGACGACGGCCTCGCCCGAGAGCGCCGACGCCACCACTGCGAGCAGCGTTGAGACCACGCGCTGGTCGAAGACCACGGTGCAGTGCGCCGAGCGCGCCTTTTGGGCGCCGAGCATGCGGGTGGCCCGCTTGACCGCGTCATCCATCGCCTCGTCGGGCACGAGCTCGCCCGGTCCCCGGCCGACGCTGAACCCGGTACCCGTCTGGGTCTCCGCGCCCTCCCCCGCGATGGCGTCGACGGAGAGGAACGCGTTCGTGCGTCGCCGGCACGACGAGATGCCGGTCGTCGTGGCCAGCGCCACCTCCACCCTGCTGTCCGAGTAGTCCGCCGAGGAGACCTGCCGGACCTGCGGGTCGGCCGCGCGCGTCGTTCGCTCGAGCTCGATGGCCAGGGCGACCTTCTTCTCCATGGGCGTCGAGGCCACGCCGTCGTCCCACAGGTCGATCTCCGTGGCCGCCACGCCGTCGGGTTGGGCCAGGACAACATCGGGGTCGGGCGTGGCGAAGCGGGCATTGTCGCGGGCGTCGGCCAGCGTGGCGGCGATGACCACCGGGTCGAGCGACCCCGCCCAGGCGAAGCCGACCTGGCTGCCCTCGCCGCCGGGCCCGTCGACGAGGACACGGATCCCCACCCCCGAGGAGTCGGCCGAGGTGAGGGACTCGACCTTGCCCTCGTAGGCCCGCACTTCCGTATCGGTGCCCCGGGTGGCGTAGACCTCGATGCCCTCGCCGGGACAAGCCTGCGCGACGATTGAGGTGGCGAGCTCCAGGAGGTCGTCGGTCATGCGGTCCCCCCGAGGGTGACGCCGGTGATGCGCAGCGTGGCCTGGCCGCATCCCACCGGGACGCTCTGTCCGTCCTTGCCGCAGGTGCCCGGCGTCATGTCGAAGTCGGTGGCCACCGCGTCGATGCGCCGCAGCACCTCGGGCCCGTTCCCGATCAGGTTGGCGTCGCGCAGCGGCTCGGTGATGCGGCCGCCCTCAATCAGGTAGGCCTCGGTGGTGCCGAACACAAAGTCGCCCGTGGCGGTGTTCACCTGGCCGCCTCCGAGCTTCTTCACGTAGACACCCGAGGGGGTCTGCGCCACGATCTCGTCGGGGTCCTCGGTGCCGGCGAGCAGGTAGGTGTTCGTCATGCGCACCATCGGCAGGTGCTGATAGCTCTGGCGGCGCCCATTGCCCGAGGACTTCCGGCCCTCCTTACGCGCTCGCAGCCAGTCCCACATGTAATCGGTCAGGACCCCGTTCTCGATCAGCACGTTGCGGGCGGGCGCACAGCCCTCGTCGTCCACCGCGAAGTTGCCCCACTCCCCCAGTGCCGTGCCGTCGTCCACCAGGGTGACCAGGGGGCTGGCGACCAGCTGCCCCACCCGGCCCGTGTACACGGAGGCGTCCTTGACGATGTGGTCGGCCTCGAGCCCGTGCCCGCATGCCTCGTGGAAGAGGATGCCGCCGCTCCCACCGGCCAGCACGATCGGAACCTCACCGGAGGGCGCCGGGCGTGCCGAGAGCTTGGCCAGCGCCCGCGCGGCTGCCTTGTGGGCAATGTCCTCGACACCGAACCGCTCGAAGATCTCGAAGCCCTCGGTGCGCGCGATCGACTCGTACCCCGTCTGCATGCCGGTGTCGCCGTTGGCCACGCAGACCACGCTGAAGCGGGTGCGGATCTGGTCGTCCTGGGCGAGCAGCCCGTCCGAATTGGCGATCAGCACGCGGCGCCTGCTGTCACCGCAGCCGACCTGCACCTGGGTGACGGCATCGCCGGTGGCCCGGGCCGCCTCGTCCGCCCGGGCCAGCAACTCGAGCTTGCGACCCTTGTCCACCGAGTCGGGCGGCGTGCGACCGCCCGGGCCGTGGTTCGACGGAGGCCCGAGTGCCACCATGCGCACCGCGGCGTCCCCCCGGCGGGCCACCGCGGCGGCCGCACGGGCGGCGGCCAGCAACCCGGCTTCGCTCAGGTCGGCCGTGTGGGCGAAACCGGTCGTGTCGCCGTCGACGACGCGGATCCCCGCGCCGCGAGACCGCCCTGAGGAGAGTTCCTCGACCTTGCGGTCGTCGAGCATGGCACTGGCCGTCGCGGTGTCCTCGGCGAACACCTCCGCCATGTCGCCCCCGCCCACCAGAGCGGCGGACAGGACGCGTTCGAGCACGTCAGGGTCGATGAGGGCGGTGTCGGTCACGGCGGTATCGTAATCGTCGTGCCCGACGGTCCCTCCGACACACGCACTGCTGCGGGGCACGGGCCCCATGCCGGGCTGAGCGCCCAGCTCGAGCTGACCGTGGGCGCCGAGGACACCGCCGACCACTTCCGCTCGGGCGACGTCCCCGTCCTCGCCACGCCCCGCCTGCTCGCCCTGTGCGAGGAGGCCACCTGCCGGGCCACCAACGGTCACCTGACCGAGGCCCAGTCGAGCGTGGCCACGCGGGTGCAGTTCGACCACCTGGCACCAGTTGGGGTGGGATCGGTGGTGCTGGCCGAGGCCACCCTGGTCAAGGTCGAGGGCAGGCGCCTCATCTTCACCGTGTCCGCCGCCCGGCTCGAGGGCGGTGGCCTGGTCGGTGCGGGCCGGGTCACCCGGGTCGTGGTGGACCGATCCGCGTTCCTGGCCAAGGCGGGCGCCCCGGACACCCCCTGAGCGCGACCCCGCCCGCCACCGACGGGCCTCGGCTCCTCGCCGGGGCGGGGCCGGTGGTGGCGGCGTTCTTCACCTTCGGCCTCTTCTGGGGCAGTTGGGCCGTCATGCTGTTCGACATCCAGCGCGCCTTCTCGCTCAACGATGCCCAGCTGGGTGTGCTCCTGGCCGTCGCCATCGCCGTGGCCGGCGCGTCGAGCGCGGTGATGGCGCACCTGGCCGACCGGGTGGGTGCACGCCGGCTCCTGTGGATCGCGCTGTTCGCGTGGTCCGCCCTCCTGTGCGTGCTGGCGCTCACCCGCGAGCGGTGGGCCTTCGCCACCGTGCTCGTCCTGGTGGAGGTCGCCGGTGGCTCCATCGACACGGCCATGAACGCCGAGGCGTCCCACCGGCTCATCGGCAATCCGTCCGCGCTGGTGCGGCTCCACGCCCTGTTCAACACGGGCGCGCTGACCGGCGCCGCGGTGGCCGCGCTCGTCATCCACGCCGGCGTGTCGTGGCGCTGGGTCTGGCCCGGGGTCGCCGTGGTGGCCCTGGTGGTGGGCGTCTGGGCCCTCGCCACCGACCCGGGCACGGCACTGGCCCCATCCCATGACGGCGGCGCGGCGCAAACGACCCACCCGCTGCGGCGCCTGCGCCGCGACGGCCTCCTCGTGCTGCTGCTCGTCTTCGCCCTGGCCGAGGTCACCGAGGGCGGCGTCGACACCTGGGGCGTGCTCTACCTGCGCAACCACCTGGCCACGGGGGTGCTGCTCGGCGCCGGGGCTTATGTCATCGGCCAACTGGTGGCCGCCACCACCCGCGGCGCGGGCGGAACGCTGCTCGGCCGGCTCTCCACCCGGAGGGCCCTCATCCTGGGCGGCTGCGTCGCCGGCGGCGGCATCCTCCTCGAGTCCGTCTCGCCCGTCGCCGGCGTGGCCGCGCTGGGCCTCGCCCTCGGCGCGGGCGGGGCCTCGCTGTTCTGGCCGCTGGTCATGAGCACGGTGAGCCGGCTCGCCAGCCAGGTCGTGAGCGCCGTGGGCACCTTCACCGCCGCCGGCTACGTGGGTTGGGTGGCCGGGGCTCCCATCGTGGGGTGGGTCTCACAGTCCCTCGGCCCCGCCCGCGGACTCCAGGTCCTGGCCCTGGCCTCGTTCGGCGTTGCCGCGTGCACCTTCTTCGGCCCCCACCGCAGAGTCGCAGAGGGTGGCAGCGGATAGCCTGGGACCCGCCGCCATGATCCTGCAAAGCATCGAGACTCCCGCCGACGTCAAGGGCCTGAGCCAGGAAGAACTCGTCGAATTGTGCGAGGAGATCAGGGCGTTCATCGTCGAGTCGGTGACCACCACCGGCGGGCACCTCGGCTCGAACCTGGGTGTGGTGGAGCTCACCCTCGCCCTGCACCGGGTGTTCGACTCCCCGCGCGACGTCATCCTGTGGGACACCGGCCACCAGGCCTACGTCCACAAGCTGCTGACCGGCCGTCGTTTTGGCTTCAAGACCCTGAAGCAGGCGGGCGGCATGTCGGGCTACCCCAACCGGTCCGAGTCCGAGCACGACTGGATCGAGAACAGCCACGCGTCGACCGCGCTCTCCTACGCGCACGGCATCGCTAGCGGGTTCTCGCTGCGCGGCATCGAAGGCGAACGCAAGGTGGTCGCGGTGGTCGGGGACGGGGCGCTGACCGGCGGCATGGCCTACGAAGCTCTCAACAACCTGGGCCACTCGCGGCGCCGTGTCGTGATCGTCCTCAACGACAACGGGCGGTCCTACGCGCCCACGGTGTCCCAGCTCTCCCAGAGCCTGACGACGCTGCGACTCAACCCCACCTACACCGCCGCGCGCGAGCGCCTGCGACTGCGCCTGCGTGAGCTGCCCGCCCTGGGCGAGCTCGCGTATTCGAGCGTGCACTCGCTCACCAGCGCGCTGCGCGAGATGGTGGCACCGCACACGTTCTTCGAAGCGCTGGGGGTCCGCTACGCCGGGCCGATCGACGGCCACGACATCGAGCACATGGAGCAGGCCTTCACCCACGCCGCCGAGTGGGACGGTCCTATCGTCGTCCATGTGCTCACGCAGAAGGGCCGCGGCTACGCGCCGGCGGAGGAGGACGAGATCCAGCGCCTGCACGACGTCAAGGCGACCAAGTCTGTCGTGCTGGAGAACGCGGTGGGCAGCTCGGCCGGACTGGCCGTGGGTGGTTCTGCCGGCTCCGACAATGGCGGCCTCGCTTCGCCCGGTTCGGTGCCCGGGAGCGAGGGCGGCGGCCGGACGCCCCAACGCGCCGTCACCTACACCGACGCGTTCTCGCGTGCCCTCCTGACGGCAGCCGAGGAGGACCCCCGCGTCGTGGCGCTCACCGCGGCCATGCCGGGGCCGACAGGGTTGCTGTCCTTCCAGGCCCGCTTTCCCGACCGCTTCTTCGACGTCGGCATCGCCGAGCAGCACGAGGCGACCTCCGCTGCGGGCATGGCCATGGCCGGCCTGCGCCCCGTCGTCGCGGTGTACTCGACATTCTGGAGCCGCGCCTTCGACCAGGCCAACCTCGACGTGGGCCTCCACGCCTGCCCCGTCGTCTTCGTCCTCGATCGGGCCGGCATCACCGGTGACGACGGCCCGAGCCATCACGGCATTCTCGACCTGGCGCTCGCGCTGTCAATCCCCGGCATGACGGTGTTCGCGCCGTCGGCCGCCGAGGAGGTGGAGCCGATGCTGCAGGCTGCGCTCGCGCTTCCCGGGCCCTCGACCATCCGGTTCCCCAAGAGCGCGCCGAGGCACATCGACCCGGAGGACGTCGGCAACGGGCTCGAGGCCCGGCGGCTGCGCACCGGCGACGGGTCGGTCTGCCTGCTCGGCGTGGGCAAGACGGTCGGCGCCTGCCTGAGTGCCGCCGACGAACTGGCCGCCGAGGGGATCGACGCCACGGTCTGGGACGTGCGCGTGGTCTCCCCCGCCGACGTCGCCATGCTCGCCGACGCCGCCCGCCACCGGCTCGTCGTCACCGCGGAGGACGGCGTCCGCCACGGCGGCGCCGGTGCCTTCCTCATCGACGCCATGTCGGCGCAGGTCGAGTCCGCCGGGCTCGTGCTGCCGGCGACCCGCGTCCTCGGCGTCCCGCGCCAGTTCCTCGCGCAGGGCAAGGCCGACGACATCCTGGCCAGCATCGGCCTCGACGGTGCCGGTATCGCCGAGAGCGTCCGCCGGGTCAGGCTCGAGGTCCCCACCGCCGAGCCACCGCTCTGACCGACGGTCAGCCGGGCACGCCGGCGGTGCCGCGTCGCTTTGCGGCGGGACGCGAGAACAGCTCCCGGACACGCACCTGTTGGCCCGAACGCAGCACCGCTCTGC
>Ga0310039_10001405_pt1 | contig 17047 bp, 10 predicted proteins | sample Sb_taG_4_FD_200460 | JGI IMG/M metagenome (GOLD analysis project Ga0310039, IMG submission 200460) | Peat soil microbial communities from Weissenstadt, Germany - Sb_50d_6_BS metaG (v2) (version 2) | ecosystem: Environmental > Terrestrial > Soil > Wetlands > Peat | place: Germany: Weissenstadt...
CCCAGTTTGCCGGTGAAAATTAAAGATCTTTTCGATGACGTGATCGGCGCTCGCAAACGCACCGTCGGGGTCGCCAGCCTTGATATTGTGCTCATAGGCGAGGTTATCGTTTAGCGACTTGTGGATCGGGCTGGATTGGAGCGAGGTCTCTCCATCGAGCAAAGCCGGCAATTCCTCCCATTTGATATCGACAAGCTCGACGGCGTCTTCGGCCTCGGCGCGAGATTCCGCAACCACGGCGACGACCGGCTGCCCCTGAAAGTGCGCGATGTCGATGGCAATCAGTTCTTGAGGAGGTACCTTATGGCCCGGTCGATTGTGCGCCACTCCGTCGGACTCAAATCCCTTACCGTGGGTCAGAAGATCCCGCCCAGTGAAAACGAATTCAACGCCTTGGGACTGCCTTGCAAGCTCGACGTCGATGGAGGCAATTCGCGCATGCGCGTGTGGGCTCCTAGCAAAAGCAAGATGCAGCATCCGCGGCAATTTTATATCACCAACGTAGCGACCTCGCCCGCGCAGGAAGCGCATGGATTCGCGACGCGGAATTCGCTTTCCGATCAGCCCATCAGCTTCTTCGGATTCCGACAAAGGCACAGCCGCCTCTGGCGACAGATCTTCGCTAAGCCGGCTGCGCTTGCGAAGTACGGTCTCGATCGCATCTACGATGGACTCATAACCGGTGCATCGGCAAAGATTTCCGGAAATAAATTCGCGAATGTCGGCGCGAGTGAATGCATCTCCTGTACCGAGCAATTCGTGCGCCGTCAGCAGCATGCCGGGAGAGCAGAACCCGCATTGTGCTGCGTTACGTTCGGCGAAGGCAGACTGCAACTCTGCAAGTGCGCCGCTATCCGACATTCCCTCGATTGTATCGATCCGCTTGCCGTCGGCCTGTACCGCAAACATCAAGCAGCCGCGCGTGATTTTGCCATCTACCAACACCGAACATGCGCCGCAAACGCCATGCTCACATCCAAGATGGGTCCCCGTGAGTTCAAGCTCCTCGCGGAGGAAATCAGCCAGATGTTGGCGGGGATTGACCAGCCGGCGCAGTTGCTTGCCGTTGATTATCGTGTCGATTTCGAGTTCGTACTGCATCCGCCGATTACCCCGGAAGACACGTCCAGACCATCTCGACGTCCGCGTTGTGCCACGAGCAGACTTCTGCGAAATTTCGACTGCCGGTTTGCCTCTTCTACTTTTGCCCGCCCGCGTCGATCGCGGCGAGCACTTTAGGTGGCGACATCGGCAGTTCGGTCAGCCGCCGACCGGTCGCGCGCTCGATCGCGTTGGCGATGGCCGCCATCGGCGGGCAAATGTTGACTTCGGCGGCTCCTTTGGCGCCGTACGGATGACCGGGATTCGGCACCTCGACCATGACCGGCTCGATCATCGGCAGGTCGGATGCCACCGGAATCCGATAGTCAAGGAAGCCCGGATTTTCCATATGTCCGCGCGAGTTGTAGATGTACTCCTCATTGAGTGCCCAGCCGATACCTTGCGTCACACCGCCTTGGATCTGCCCCTCGACATAGCTCGGGTGGATGGCGCGTCCCACGTCCTGAGCGGCGACGAAACGTAAAATCTTCACCTTGCCGGTTTCCGGATCGACCTCGACGTCGCAGAACTGGGTAGCGAAGCCGGGCGCCACCACGCTGGGATTTACCGCCGCCTCGGCGACAATCGGCCCGCCGGTCTGCGCCCGCTTGGCGGCAATCTCACTGAGCGACAGCGGCTTGAAGTCGCCGACGTTGCTGCTCGCCGGCTTGGCACAGCCGTCCTCCCAGACCACGCCCTCCGGGTCGACGTCCCACATCTTGGCCGCCCGTACGCACAGCTCCTGGATTATCTTCTTGGTGGTGTCGACCACGGCCATGCCAGTGGCGAAAGTGACGCGCGAGCCGCCAGTGACATGTGTATAGCCCACCGATGCAGTGTCGGCGACGATCGCGCGCACCCGGTCATAGTCGATCCCCAGCGTCTCGGCCGCCATGATCGCCATCGAGGCGCGCGAGCCGCCGATGTCGGGGCTGCCAGTCGCGACGACGACCGTACCGTCCTCGTTGACGTGCACGGTGGCGCTCGATTCGCCGCCGCCGTTGAACCAATAGCCGGAGGCGACGCCGCGCCCCTGGTTCTTGCCGAGCGACGTCTTATAGCCCGGATGGTTGAGCAGTGCCTCGATGGTCTCGGCATATCCGTCGTGCGAAAGCTTGCCGCCGGAGAGCATCTGGGTCCCTTTCTTGGCCGCGTTCTTGAGCCGCAGCTTCAGCGGGTCCATGCCGATCTTCTGCGCCAGAACATCGAGCACACTCTCCACCGCGAAGGCGCCGATCGGCGAGCCCGGCGCGCGATAGGCCGCGACCTTCGGGCGGTTACTGACCACGTCGTAACCAATCGCGCGCGCATTCGGGATGTCGTAGGGAGCAAATGCGCACATGCATGTGCTCATGAACGGCGAGCCTGGAAATGCGCCGGCCTGCAATTTGAAGAGCCCGTCGGCAGCGACAATGGTGCCGTCGCGCCTGACGCCGATCTTCACGGTCATCGACGCACCGGAGGCCGGGCCGGTCGCCCTGAACACGTCCTCCCGGCTCATCACTATCTTCACCGGATGGCCGGATTTGCGCGCGAGCATGACGGCCACCGGCTCGACGTAGATCACGGTCTTGCCGCCGAACGCGCCGCCGATCTCCGCCGGATAGACGCGCAGGTCGCCGAGCTTCATGCCGAGCAGCTGCGCGGTGTAGGCGCGGACAACGAAGTGTCCCTGGCTCGAGCTCCAGAGCTCGCCCTGTCCGTCGGCGTCGCAGCGGGCCACGCAACCTTGTGGCTCGATATAGCCCTGATGCACTGGCGCGGTCTTAAACGACATCTCGACGATCTCGTCGGCCGCCGCAAAACCGGCCTCAAGATCGCCCAGCTTGTATTCGACCCGTTTCGAAATATTGGAGGGCTTCGGCGGCGGCTCGACCCCACGGGTGATCAAGTCGGGAAACAAGAGCGGCGCATCTGGTTTCATCGCCTCATCGACATCGATGACATGTGGCAGCACCTCGTAGTCCACTGCAATCAACGACAGCGCCTCGTCGGCGATCGCCTTGCTGGTCGCCGCCACCGCGGCCACGGCATGACCCTCATAGAGCACCTTCTCGCGCGCCATGATGTTGCGCGTCATATGCCAGAAATTCTGCGCGACGCGTTCCGGGCCGACATACTCGAACTTCTGCTCTGGGAAGTCCGCAGAGGTCACCACGACCTTGACGCCGGGCAGCGCGGCCGCCTTCGAGGTATCGATCGAGCGAATGCGCGCATGGGCGTGGGGCGAGCGCAGGATATGGCCGACCAGCATACCTGGCATCGCCAGGTCCGAGCCGTACTGCGCGAGCCCCGTCACCTTCGGTACGCCGTCCGGACGAACTGGCCGGGTCCCGACCCATTTGAATTGCTTAACCGTTTCGCGCGAAGTGATGTCGTCCACAGCTACCTCGCCTGATTGCCGCATTGCGCTTGGCTTTGCTGGAGAGTTGCGCGGGCGGCTCGCAATTGCAAGCGCGTCCGCAATCGGGTTGGCCATGCGCTCGGGACCGTCGCGAGATAGCGCTTCGGCCTGGACCGCCAACCAATGCTGGACTAGCGTTCCGTCCAGTTAGTGTGGAGACGCTAAGATCATGCTCGATTATACCGCCCCGTCGACGGTCGAGGAGGCCGTACGTATTTTGGCCGAGGCCCCTGGCACCGCGAAGGTCCTATCCGGCGGGACCGATCTGCTGGTTCAGCTTCGCTCCGGCCGGGCCAAGCCGGGCCTGATCGTCGATATCAAGAAGATCCCCGGCATCTCCGGCATTCGCGAGCGGGACGGCGGCTTTGTCATCGGCGCCTCGACGCCCGGCGCCGTGATCGGCGAATGCGAAGCCTTGCAGCGGGCCTGGCCGGGGGTAGTCGAGGCCGCCAATCTGATCGGCTCGACCCAGGTGCAGGGTAGGGCGTCACTTGCCGGCAATCTCTGCAACGCGTCGCCGGCGGCCGACAGCGTGCCGGCGCTGATCGCCGCGCGCGCGACCTGCGTGGTCGCCGGCCCAAGGGGGCGGCGAGAGGTGCCCGTGGAAAGTATCGCCGCGGCCCCGGGGCGCACCTCCTTGGGCCCGGGCGAATTCATCGTCGAGATTCACCTGCCGAAACGCCCGCCGCGCTCGGCCGACGCCTATCTCCGTTTCATTCCGCGGACCGAGATGGACATTGCCGTGGCTGGCGTGGCGGTCAGCCTGACGCTCGATGCCGGCGGTGTTTGCGCCGATGCGCGGGTCGTGCTTGGCGCCGTGGCGCCGACCGCGATCCTGGTTCCCGAGGCTGCCGCCGCATTGGTTGGACGCAAGCTCGACGAAGCAGCGCTCGCCGCGCTCGACCAGGCAGCGCGGCGCGCGTGCAAGCCGATAGACGACAAGCGCGGGACGATCGAATACCGTACCAAAGTCACCGGCGTGTTGGCACGTCGGACGGCGACGATCGCCTTTGAGCGCGCGGGGGAGCGTCGATGAGCAAGCATCACATATCGACCATCATTAACGGCGAGCCCACGGAGTTTCTGTGTGAGCCGCAACTCACGCTGCTCGACGTCCTGCGTGACGAACTGCATTTGACCGGCAGCAAGGAGGGGTGCAGCTCAGGCGACTGTGGCGCCTGCAGCGTGACGGTCGACGGCCGTCTGATCTGCTCGTGCCTGATGCTTGCGGTCGAGGCAGAAGGCCACAAGATTGAGACCATCGAGGGCATGGCCCGCGGGCACGATCTGCATCCGCTGCAGCGAAAATTTCTGGAACATGCGGCGCTGCAGTGTGGTTTCTGCACGCCGGGCCTGCTGGTTGCTGCCAAGGCGCTGCTGGACCGTAATCCGAATCCGACGGAGACCGAGACGCGCTACTGGCTTGCCGGCAATCTCTGTCGGTGCACCGGCTACGACAAGGTCATCCGTGCCGTCCTCGATGCCGCCGCCGAGCTGCGAGCCGAGTGAGTTTGACTGCGCGGGTAATTTCCCTGTTATCGGGCCAATGTCTCCCTGTTATGGCGAAATCTTTCCCCGTTAATTTTCGTAGGGAATATCGCTAAAAATGCCCGTGGATGCTGGGTCAAACGTTTGATCTCGTCACTGCCTCAGGCCTGATTTTGCGATTTTCCCTGTTAATTTCCCTGGAGAAGTCGGAAACCTGACGTGGTCGCGCAATACTTAGAATCGTAGCCATGGGATGGCCTTATTGAATGCAGGCCATCATCTTGCAAGATTGATATTCCGAAGGACTATTTGGTCGCTCGCCTGCCTTACTCGAAGAGGTATGCGAGCCGTATTCTCTCACTTACCCAGCTATCACGGCGGAATGTTAATGGCTAAACGCACGAGCAGGCCGAGCAGCTGGCGCCGCAAACCGGCGGCTAGGGCGGGCTCGCCAAGGCGAATATCAACCGCCTCGACACTTTAGGCTTCATCGAGCGGGACGATCGGGTAAAGTCGCTGGCCGAGGCGACGCGGCGCCATGATGGCGCTCCGGATCCTCCGCCGGACCGCGCCGAAGGAGGTAATGGGCCTTCTTCGGCGCCCGCTTCATGCGTCCATTCGACAGTCGCAAAAGAATCATCATTTCACAGCGCGTTGATCGTGCGACTTAGGAGTCGCTGGTTTGCATTAGCATCCCGTCAGATCCGCAACGATAATTGTGGCTTGCGTAATCCGCAGGCGCGTAATGATCCTGCGCTTGCCTAAATGGCGCTGCACCAGAAAATGTGTTCATAGATCTGATGATATTGGGCCGCGATTGCTCCGGTTCGTGCTCCAATGCCGCAACCGTTCCGAGGTGATGAAGAGCAGCGGAATAAGGAAGATTCCGAAAATGGCCGCTGCAATCATGCCGCCGAATACCGGCGTGCCCACGGCATGCCGCGTGGCGGCGCCGGCGCCTTTGGCGATCACCAGCGGGAAAAGCCCGAAGATGAAGGCGAAGCTCGTCATCATGACAGGGCGGAATCGCAACGCCGCTGCTTCGATGGCGGCTGTGTAGGTGTCTTTGCCGAGCTGCCGCTGTTCAACCGCGAAGGCGACGATCAATATGCCGTTCTTGGCGGCGAGCGCGATCAGCGAGACCAGGCCGATCTGGGCGTAGACATCGAAGCTCAATCCGGCGATCGCCACGGCGACAAGCGCGCCGAAAATCGCGACGCTGACCGACAGCAAGGCCGGAATCGGTATGTTCCAGCTCTCGTAGAGCGCCACCAGGAACAGATAAGCGAACAGAATAGCCAGCCCGAGCACGATCCCGGTTCGTCCGGCCGCGGCCTTCTCCTGGAACGCCGTCCCGGTCCATTCATAGCTGTAGCCGGCCGGCAGCGTCGTTGCCGATATGCTCTCCATCGCGGCGAGCGCTTGGCTCGAGCTAAATGGAGCTTTTGACGCGCCGTTCAGCACGGCGCCGCGGTAGCCGTTATAGCGCACCACGGTCTGTGGCCCTTGCACGAGCTTGGCCTTCGCCAGCGCGCGAATCGGAACCATGTCGCCCTTGGCGTTGCGTACGTAGATGCGCTCGATATCGTCCATGCGCTGGCGATACGGCGTGTCGGCCTGGATGTTGACTTGCCAGGTTCGGCCGAAAACGTTGAAGTCGTTGACGTAGTAGCTGCCCAGCGTCGACTGCAGCGCATTGAAAATATCGCTGATCTTGACGCCGAGGACTTGGGCCTTGTCGCGATCGATGTCGAGATAGATTTGCGGGGTGTCGGCACCATAGGTGCTGAACACTCCGGCGAGCTCGGGCCGGCTGTTGGCCGCGACGATCAATCCCCGCAGCACCGCCGCGACATCGGTGGGCGACTGGCCCTGCAAGGCCTCCAACGCATATTGGAAGCCGCCGGTATTGCCCAAGCCGAGGATCGGCGGCAGGTTGAACGGAAAGGCGATGGCGCCCTCGATCGCACCCAGTTGTGGTCGCAGCCGCGCAATGATCGCGTTGGCGCTTTGCGCCGGATCGGTGCGCTCTTCATAAGGCTTGAGCCGAATGACGAAGAATGCCTGGTTCGACGCCGCGACATAGTCGATGAAATTCAACCCGACCACCGACAGCACGCCTTCGACGCCGGGAATCGGCCTGACGATGTCCTCGACCTGCTTGACCACGGCCTCGGTGCGGTTGACGGCAGCGCCTTCCGGCAACCGCAAAGCGGCGAAGATCGCGCCCTGATCCTCGTCCGGCAAAAAACTCTGCGGCGTGACGCGAAACAGCAGCACCGATGCGACCAGCACGCCGGCGACGACGGCAACGCTGATCACGGATATCCGCGTCAGCCGGCGCACCGTGGCCACATAGCCGCCGCGTATTTTGTCGATCCCGTCCAGCACGTAGGTCATCGGGCCGCGGCTTCTCGGGCCGCGTTTGAGCAGCACCGCGCACAGGGCGGGACTCAAGGTCAGGGCGTTGAGCGCGGAGATCAGCATGGCAACCGACACGGCGACCGCGAATTGGCGAAACAGCTGGCCGCTGATGCCGGGGATGAACGCCACCGGCACGAACACCGACAACAGCACGAAGGTGATGGCAAGGATAGGGCCGGTAATCTCGGCCATCGCCTTCTTGCAGGCCTCGGGCACCGTAAGCGCCGGCTCCTCGTCGATGACCCGCTCGATGTTCTCGACCACGACGATGGCGTCGTCGACGACGATGCCGATGGCGAGCACCAGCGCCAGCAAGGACACGGTGTTGGCCGAATAGCCGATGAGCAGCAGCACGGCGAAGGTGCCGATGATCGACACGGGCACCGCGACCAACGGGATCAGCGTGGTCCGCACCTTGCCAAGAAACAGGAACACCACGATGCCGACGAGAATGATGGCGATGATGAGCGTGCGCACCACTTCGACGATGGTCGTGGTCACGAAAACCGTCGAATCGAAAAATACGTTGTAGGTGAGATCGGTCGGGAAGCGCGTCGCCAGCGTGTTCATGGTGTCGCGCACTTGCTTCGCCACATCGACCGCGTTGGAGCCCGGCGACTGGTAGATGCCGATCGCGGCGGCTGGAGCGCCGTTGTAGCGGCTGTAACGATCTTGCGATCGCGCGCCCATTTCGATGCGGGCCACGTCGTCGATCCGGATCACCGAGCCATCGGGATTGGCGCGCAGAATGATGCCGGCAAACTCCTCGGGCCGCGTCAGCCTGCCTTTGGTCTTGATGTTGATCTGAAGCTGCTGCTGGCTTCCTGTCGGCGCCGCGCCGATGCGGCCGAGTGCCGCCTGAACGTTCTGGTTCTGCACCGCTGTAATGACGTCGTTCGGCGTCAGGTTGAGCTCGGTCAGCCGATCGGGATCGAGCCAAATCCGCAGCGAATAATCGAGCGGTCCGAACAAGGTGACCTGGCCGACGCCCTTGATCCGCGCCAGCGTGTCGATCACATTGATGGTCGCGTAATTGCTCAAATAAACGGCGTCGAAGGTGTTTTTCGGCGAATAAATATTGATGACCTGAAGCAGGGCCGCGGATTTCTTACGGACCGTGAGACCGGCGCGCGACACCTCGTCGGGCAGCTGCGGCGTGGCGAGGCTCGATCGGTTCTGCACGTTGACGGTGTCGATGTCCGGATCGGTGCCGAGCGCGAAGGTTACGTTCAGCGTATAGCTGCCGTCGGAGCCGCTGGCCGACTGGTAATAGATCGCATTGTCGACGCCGTTGATCTGTTCCTCGATCGGTTGCGCCACGGTGGTCTCGACCACTTCGGCGTCGGCGCCGGGATAGTTGGCGGTGAGCGTGACCTGCGGCGGCACGATATCGGGAAACTGCGCAATCGGGATCGACGTGATGGCGATGGCCCCGGCTAGCGTGATCACAATGGCGATGACGATGGCAAATCTCGGCCGGTCGATGAAAATGGCGGAGAACATCGCCGTCAATGTCCCGGCGCGACGGTTGCCGCCACGATTTGTCCGGGATGGACCTTCTGAATCCCCTCGACGATGACGAGCTCTCCTTCCTTGAGGCCTTTGGTTACGACGATGTCCGGGCCCTGCTCGCTGCCGGTGGTGATGCGCCGCAGCTCGACTTTTTTGGCGTCGTCGACCACCATGACATAGTGTCCGGCCTGGTCGAGCTGGACCGCGGATTGTGCAACGACCAGCGACGGGTGCGGCGCTTCGCGTTCGACGACGACGCCGACGATGCCGCCGGGGATCAGGATGCCGTCCGGATTCGGCAGCTGTGCCCGCACCACGACGGTGTCGGTGTCCGCCTCGACCTGGACGTCGAGGAAGTTGGTCAGGCCGGGATGCGGGTAGATAGTGCCGTCGGGCAGCTTGATGTGCACGGTGACGTGCGGGTTCTTGTCGGCCGAGGCGGCGACCCGGTGCTTGTATTCGATGACGTCGGCCTCGCTCGCCTGGAACGTCACGTAAATCGGATCCTGGCTGACGATGGTCGCCAGCCGTCCCGACGACGGGCCGACGAGATTACCGACGGTGAGATTGGCAAGCCCGATGCGCCCATTGATCGGCGAGCGAATCTCGGTGTAGCCGAGATTGATCTGCGCCTGCTCCAACAAGGCTTGTGCTTGCAACACATCGGCCTGGGCGGCCTGCTCGGCGGCCTCGAGCTGATCGACGGTCGCCTGCGGGACGTTTTGGCTTTTTACGAGCACTTGGTTGCGTTGCAGCTGCAGATTGGCGTTGACTTCGGTGGCTTTCGCCTTGGCGAGATTGGCGCTCTGCTGGTCGACCGCCGCCTTGTAGGTGTCCTGCTCGATGCGAAACAGCAGGTCGCCGGTCTTGACCTGCTGGCCTTCGGTGAAATTGCGCTGCTCGATGAAGCCGGCGACCCGGGCGACGACGTCGACTTTGTCGATGGCCACAACGCGGCCGATGAAGCCGTTGCCGGTATCGGTCACTTGTCGGCTTGCTACAGGGCTTACGGTGACGGCTGGAGGCGGAGAGCCTTGCGCGGCGGCCACGCCGCCGCAAACTACGAATACGAGCATGCCGATTGCAGCTCTTTTGCCAACGAAGCGATTTTGGCCAAGCATCAATGCACTCCCAACGAGTTAGATTTCCAATGTAGCCGCGCCGGGTGTCCTGATGGTCGGCACGATATCAGGACATTTTTGTTTGGTCATGCATCCTCGGATTGACACCTGAGGTTCCCTGTTCCCGTCAGGCCTGGACCGTCGGCTCCGCTTCCGCGGGTCGTCGCCTGAATCCAGACCCCAACAGGCCAATGCCGTAGCTTGAGTGACATATTCACCGACTTGGCCCGATGGAAGTGGGGCGTTTTGCTGAGCAGGGCGATGACACTGCCGGGCGGCTGATCAAATACGACGGACTCAACGGCGGCCGGAACGTACGCGTGGCGCCCGCTGATGTTTCAGTCTCTCAGAGGCCTTTCACTGCACCCGGTGCTGCGTGCCGCCGCCAAAGTGACGCGCTACATTGTCTCCGGCGCTGCAATGCCCAGCAGATCGAGGCCTTTGGCGAGAACGCGTGCAGTCAACGTGCACAACGCGAGACGCGAGGAACGCACCGGCTCCTCGGCTCTGAGCACCGGACAAGCCTGATAAAAAGCCGTAAACGCGGTGGCGAGCTCGAACAGGTACTGGCACAAGCGGTGCGGCTTCAGCGTTTCGGCGGTGCGCTGGACGACGCGCGCAAACTGCGCCAGCTCAAGCGCCAGGGCGCGCTCGGCGGGCGCATCGAGTCCAATAGCCGAATGCAAAAGTGCATCGTCCCGGCCGCCGGCGCCGGCCTTGCTGAGAATCGAGCAGATGCGGGCGTGCGCATACATCAAGTATGGCGCGGTATTGCCATCGAATGCCAGCATCCGGTTCCAATCGAACACGTAGTCTTTGATGCGGTCATTGACGAGATCGGCATATTTGATCGCGCCGATGCCGACCGCCTGCGCGATCGCGGCGCGCACGCCCTCGTCGAGGTCCGGCGATTTCTCGTCGACCAGACGGCGTGCCCGCTCGACGCCCTCGTCGAGGAGCTCGATGAGGCTGACGTTCTCGCCGGAACGCGACTTGAGCATCTTCTTGTCGGGACCGAGCACCGATCCGAACTCGACATGCTCCAGCCGAACCTTGTCGTCGGCCCAGCCGGCCATGCGGCTGACGGCAAACACCATGCTGAGATGCTGGTGCTGCGGCGTTCCGACGACGTAGAGCACCTGCTTGGCTCCCAGCGCGCCAAGTCGATAGCGCAGCGCGGCAAGATCGGTAGCGGCATAGCCGAAACCGCCATCGCTCTTTTGCACAATCAGCGGCAGCGGCGCGCCGTCGCGACGGATGAAGCCGGGCGGAAATACGCACACCGCGTCGTCGCTGATCACCGCAAGCCCTTTGCTCTCCAATTCCTTCACGACGTCGGCGAGGTCGGCATTGTAGTGGCTCTCGGCGACGATATCGTCAGGCGTGAGCAGGACGTCCAGCCTCCGGTAGAGCGCCTCGATGTAGTCGACGGTAACCGCGATCAGCTGGCGCCACAGCGCCAGGGTTTTCTCATCGCCCGATTGCAGCAAGACGACGCGCCGGCGGGCGCGTTCGGCGAATTCGGGATTGCCATCGAACTTGACGCGAGCCGCCCGGTAGAAATCGGAAAGCTCCGGAACGCTGGCCGCCCGTCCGGCCAGCCGCTCGTCGAACAGGTGCTCGATCAGCATGCCGAACGGCGTTCCCCAGTCGCCGACGTGATTGCGGCGGACCACGTGATGGCCAAGAAATGCGAGCACGCGCGCCAACGAGTCGCCGATGATGGTGCTGCGCAGATGGCCGACATGCATTTCCTTGGCGAGATTGGGCGACGAGTAGTCGACAACCGCCGTATCGGGATGCGCGGGCGGGCCGATGCCAAACCGCTCGTCCGCCAGCATGTGGCCCAAGGCGCTCGACAAATATTCCGACCGCAGCGTCAGATTGATGAATCCGGGCTCCGATACCGTGGCGGCTTGCAGCACCGCGTCGGGGGGCATCCCTTCAACCACCGCGGCGGCGATGTCGCGCGGAGCGCGCCGCAGCCGTCGCGCCAAGCCCAGCGCCACGTCGGACTGATAGTCGGCATAATCCGAGCGGTGAATGTCGGCAACTACGGCGCCTGCCTCGTCGCCGAAACGGGCGCGCAGGGCGGATTGCAGGCGATAACCAAGCTCATTAACGGGATCTACCATTGGGGGCTTTTCGCGAGTCTCGACGGCGTGCATTCTAGCCGAGGCGAAGATGCGGCGCACCCTGTTCGATCATCTTTCGGCACCGAAATGGGGATCTCCATATTCGCTGAACCGTCGGAACGAGACTTGGTAAGACGCCCGCCGCGGGCGCAGAGATAAGTCATCGCGACGGCACGATGGGAGCCATTATTCCGACGGCAAAGCCCACGTGCGATGAATACGATCCGCCGCTTTGAACGCTGCGATTCGGTCGGAGAAGCTTTCGGTGAGTGCGATATCGTCCCAGCCATTAAGCAGCCGCAGACGCCGGACCGGATCGATGGCGAAACCGTCGCTGTGATTGCCGCATGAAATGGTCTGCTGTTCGAGGTCGATGGTGACGGGCGTTCCCGGCGTCGTCGTCAGCCGTGCCATGAGCTCCGCCGCCACGTCGTCGGCAACGGCGGCGGTGAGCAGCCCATTCTGCACGGCATTGCCGGCGAAGATGTCGCCGAACGACGGCGCGATCACGCAGCGAATGCCATAGTCATACAGCGCATAAACGGCGGCCTCGCGCGACGAGCCGCAGCCGAAATTGCGGCCGGCGACGATGATTTTCGCGTCGCGCCATTGCGGCCGGTTGAGCGGAAAATCCGACTGCTCGCGGCCTTCGGAATCGAATCGCAGGTCTTGCAGCAGCACCTTGCCGAGACCCGCAGCACGCGGCCACTTGAGATAGCGTGCGGGCAATAGCTGATCCGTATTGATATTGGTAGCGTTCAGCGGACAGGCCGTCGCGGTTATGCGCGTGAACTTGTCCATGGTGCTTAGACCTTTCGGGCGGCCAGCAGGGGCCGGACGTCGGACAGGTGTCCCACCACTGCGGCGGCCGCGACCATGGCTGGCGACATCAGATGGGTGCGCGCGCCGGGACCTTGCCGGCCGCGAAAATTGCGATTGGTGGTCGAGGCACAGCGCTCGCCGGGCGCGACGATGTCGCCGTTGATGCCGACGCACATGGAACAGCCGGATTCGCCCCACTCCAGGCCGGCATCACGGAACACGCGGTCGAGCCCTTCGTCCTCGGCCTGACGTTTGACCAACGAGGAGCCGGGCGACACCAGCCCGGGCACCTTGCTGGTGCGGCCGGCGAGCACTGCGGCCGCCGCGCGTAAGTCCTCGATCCGCGCGTTGGTGCAGGACCCGATGAAGGCGCGATCGATCGCAATCGCCGTGAGTTTTTGGCCTGGGTGCAGGCCCATATAGTCGATGGCCTCGCGCAGCTCGTTGGCGCGCGCCGGATTTGTCTCAGCCGCGGGATCCGGCACGCTGGCATCGATCGGCAAAGCGTGTTGCGGGCTCGTTCCCCAGGTAACGACCGGCGCGATCACTCCCGCATCGAGCGCGACCTCGCGATCGAATTCGGCGCCGTCGTCGGTTTTGAACTCGGACCAGGCCTCGACAGCCTGATCGAACGCGGCTCCCTTGGGAGCGAAGGGCCGGCCCTTCACATATTCAAAAGTTACCTGGTCGGGCGCAACCATGCCGCAGCGCGCCCCGGCCTCGATCGACATGTTGCACAGCGTGAGCCGGCCCTCGATCGACAGCGCGCGGATGGCGGAGCCGGCGAACTCGACGGCATGACTGGTCGCGCCGTCGGCGCCGATCTTGGCGATGATCGCGAGCACGATGTCCTTGGCGCCGATTCCGGGCGCGGCTTTGCCGTCCACCGTAACGCGCATGCGTTTGGGCCGGCGCTGCCAGATCGTCTGCGTCATCAGCACATGCGCCACTTCCGAGGCGCCGATACCGAAGGCAAATGCGCCAAGCGCGCCGTGGGTCGAAGTGTGGCTGTCGCCGCAGACGATCAGCAAGCCGGGCAGGGTGAGGCCCTGCTCGGGTCCGACCACGTGCACAATACCTTGCCGCCGATCGTTGAGGCCGAACAGCTTGATCCGGTGCTTGGCGGCGTTTTCGTCCATCTGGCGCACCATGCGCGCGATCTCGGGATTGCCGATGGTGTCGCGCGGTGCGCGCGTCGGCACGTAATGATCCGCCACCCCGAATGTGAGACCGGGCTCCGCAACTGCCGCGCCGCGCTCCGCGAGCCGGCTGAAGGCGTGAAACGAGCCTTCATGCACGTAATGGCGGTCGACCCAGAGCAGCGAATCGCCGTCCTCTCGACGCACGATTTCGTGCGCATTCCAAAGCTTATCGATCAGGGTTTGGGTCATGCTGAGAGCGGACGCCACGTGAGGGGGAACGGAACCCAATATAGCAAGTCCCATCGGACTAATGTTAGTCTCCCGGCCGGTCATCAGGGGGAGAAAGCCAATGTCCCGTCCGTATTATTCGCGCGTCAGTCGCCGCCGGTTTCTGCAGTCGACCGGACTGGGCGCTGTCGCGGTCGCCGGTCTTGTCAATGCGCCCGTCGTGTCGCGGGCGCAGGCGGCCGTGGTGAAGGTCGGCATCCTGCATCCGGTATCCGGTGCGTTGTCCTATTCGGGCCAGCAAGGCCGGCTCGGCGCGACCATGGCGGTTGACGACATCAATGCGGCCGGCGGGATCAAGGCGCTCGGCGGCGCCAAGATCGAAGCGGTGCTCGGCGACGCGCAATCGACGCCGGAAGGCGGTAATGCCGAAGTCGAAAAGATGAATTCCGCGGAGGTCGCAGCGATCGTCGGTGGCTACGCCAGCGCCATCTGCCTGGCGGCGAGCCAGACCGCAGCCCGCTACGATCTGCCCTATATCGTCGATGTCGGCGTCGTCGACAGCATCGTCACCCGCGGGCTGAAGAACACGTTCCGCTTCGGTCCGGGCTTTGGCGTCATCGCCAAGACCGCGCTAGACAATCTTGTCACCATCAACGATCAGGCCGGCAAGGTCGCCAAGACGGTGGTGATCGTTCACGAGGACTCGGCGTTCGGCTCGGGGCTGGCCAAGTTGCTCAATGCGCAACTGCCCGACCGCGGCTTCCAGGTGCTGGAAACCATTCCGCATCCGACGCCGACCCGCGACTTCAACAACGTCGTGCTGCAGATCAAGGCGCAGAATCCCGATCTCGTCATTCCCGCGAACTACTACAACGAATATGTGCTCCTGGCGCGCACCATGCAGCAGCAGCGGGTGCGGCCGAAGGGTATCTATTCGGTGCTCGGCGGCGCGGCGTCGTCCTACAAGTTCGTCAAGGAATTTCCCGAAGCCGCGCAATACATCATGGATTGCAATCACTGGTTCGATCCCAAGAACCCGAAGGCGATCGAGCTGAAAAAGAACGTCGAGGCGAGCGGCGGGTTCTTCACCTACGAAGTCTACATGAACTATTCGTGCATGCTGCTGCTCGCCGACGCACTGGAGCGCGCCGCAAGCGCCGATCGCGCCAAGATCACCGCGGCGCTGGAGAGCTCGACTTTCTCAGGCCACGTGATGCCCTATGGTCCGACAAAGTTCGTCAACGGCCAGAACCAGGGCGCGGCGCCGGTGAACACCCAGGTCTTGGGCAACGATATCCAGGTGATCCTGCCCGCCGCGTTTGCCTCGGCGAAGCCCGTGTTCCCGATGCCGCCGGCATGACGCCAGTGTAACGGACGGCGCCGCACACGCGCCGGGGATCCGCTTCATGCTGTCACCGGCCATCCTCGTTCCGGCGGTGCTCAACGGACTGATGACCGGGGCGGTGTATGCCCTGATCGCGCTTGGGCTGACGCTGATCTACGGCGTGCTGCACATCATCAACTTCGCCCACGGCGCGTTGTTGACCGCGGCCATGTTTGCCGCGTTCTTTGCTTATAAGGCGCTCGGCCTCGACCCCTATCTCGCGGCGATCCCATTGACGGTGCTGTTTTTCGGGCTGGGTTACGCGCTGCAACGCTTTGTCATCGGCCCGGCCGGCCACGGCGACGATCGCAGCATTCTTCTGGTGACGCTCGGGCTCGCGATCGTCATCGAGAATGCGCTGCTGGTCGCCTTCCGCGGCGATACCCGCACCATCAACCTGCCTTATGCCTTCGACGTGATCGAAGTCGGCACGGCCTTTCTCGCCGTGCCGCGTCTCATCGCGTTTGCCGTCGTCATCCTAGTGGCGCTAGCGCTGTGGCTCTTCATGCGCCGGACCGACACTGGTAAAGCAATCCGAGCGATGGCGAAGGAAAAGCTCGGCGCCGAGCTGTCGGGCATCGACGTCGGTCACATCTACGCGGTGACGTTCGGCCTCGGCACAGCCTGCGTCGCCGTCGCCGCATGCCTGCTGATTCCGACCTATTACGTCAATCCGACAGCCGGCAACGCCTTCGTGCTGATCGCTTTCACCATCGTCGTGCTGGGCGGCATGGGCTCGGTGGCCGGCGCGCTGTTGGCCGGCCTGTTCGTCGGCGTGGTGGAAAGCCTGTCCGGCCTTTATCTCGGCGAGTCGCTCGGCCAAATCGGCATATTCGTCATGTTCATTCTGGTTCTGCTGTTTCGCCCAAGCGGCCTGTTCGGAGAGCGGGCATGAGGACCTTGGCGCCGATCGCCGTTGTGGTGGCGCTGCTCGCCGCCGTGCCGCTCGTCACCGCGTCCAATGTCGTGCTCAATTTCTTGGTGGTAGCGCTCTTGACCGCGCTGGTCGGCCAGGGCTGGAACTTGCTCGGCGGCTATGGGGGCCAGTATTCGTTCGGCCATGCCGCGTTCTTCGGCACCGGCGCCTATGCGACCGCGATTCTTCAGGTGCGATACGGCGTCAACGCCTGGCTCGGATTCGCCGTCGGCATTGCCGCCGGCGCCGCGGTGGGCGCGTTCATCGGCGCGCTGAGTTTTCGTTCCGGGCTGAAGGGCTCGTACTTTGCGCTGGTCACGCTCGCCTTCGCCGAAGTCCTGCGCATCATCGCCAGCGTCGCGCCGATCAC
>Ga0310039_10001408_pt1 | contig 17024 bp, 21 predicted proteins | sample Sb_taG_4_FD_200460 | JGI IMG/M metagenome (GOLD analysis project Ga0310039, IMG submission 200460) | Peat soil microbial communities from Weissenstadt, Germany - Sb_50d_6_BS metaG (v2) (version 2) | ecosystem: Environmental > Terrestrial > Soil > Wetlands > Peat | place: Germany: Weissenstadt...
GCCGCGCGGGTTCGTGTCTACGCCTACGACGAGATCGAGAAGGCGCTCGACGATCTCTCGACCGGCGGCTGCGACGCCTTCATGAAACTCGCACCGGTGACCGAATGGTTCGCGCGCGATCGTCCGAAGCTTGCGGTCGTCGAGACCGGCATCACCCGCGAACGGCTCGGTATCTGCGTGCGCAAGGGAAACACGGCGCTTAGCGACGCGATAGACAAGGCACAAGCGTCGATGATGGCGGACGGCACGCTGCCGGCGCTGATCAGGCAGTGGCTCGGCAAAGGTGCGACCGCGCCGCCGTGAATCAATGCCCGGTAACTGTCGCCCGTCTCACGAGGCGCATTCAACGAGCGCCACAATCTAATGCGTGCTGTTTTCGGCCTTGGCGCTGATCCCGATCGACAGCGCGGCGTTCGCATACCAACTGGCGGATTTCAGGATGATGGCCCGGCGCGCGGGGCGCTTCTTGGACTTGCCGCTTTTCAGCTTCTGCTTGAATTCCTTTGACGCAATGCCGCCTGCCGGCGTTCTCGTACGCACGAAAAACCTCCCTGACGATTCTGCAATCGGCGTTTATTGAACGACGCCGTATTGGGACAACAACAGTGGCCCGTTGCGGTGTCGAAGATCAACGTCTTCGATCTCGCAACGGGATCGGATCGAACGGCTCGATCAGCGGTGAACCTTGAGGTTTTCTGCCGAGGTCTTGCCCTTGTTGGCGACTTCTTCGTATTCGACGATCTGCCCCTCGTTGAGGCCGCTCAGGCCGGCTCTCTCGACCGCTGAGATATGGACAAACACGTCTTTGCTGCCACCCTCCGGCTGAATAAACCCATAGCCTTTTTGCGAATTGAACCACTTCACCGTGCCGCGCGCCATTCTAGATCTCCATTGATAAGAGCTAAGTATAAACGCGATGGCCCGAGATAACAATGCCGATGCGGGCCAAAGCGGGTCAAAGGCAGGCCGATCAAGGTCTTAGGCAGGGGTTAAGCGGGGCTGACGCGGTCCAGGGGCGCCTGCAAAGCGGGCATTCTGACCTGCGCAGCCACCGATCCGTCGCACCTCGCGCGGCTCTTCCGCAAGCCGCCCGGCACGGCGCCGCATGAATTTAGGGGACAATATCCGGGAGTGATTGACCGGGCGTCTGCGCGTGAACGCGTAGGACGACGTCCGCCAACACGGCGGGAGCGAACATTACAAATGTCGCATAAGCCTCCCGAAAGCCTCCCGAACCGGGTGGAACCGAGTTGGCAAACATTGGCGCCGCACAGTGGCTGTGATACGCGACTGGCTCCAGGCCACGCCGCGGACCGAGATTCGGCTCAGCGCGTGTAGAGGAGGTGCGGTGAAGTGGAAGACCGATAAAATCTTGGCCTTTGCGCTTATTCATTCGGTCGCAGCTTTCGCGTTTTTGCCGTGGTTTTTCAGTTGGACCGGCGTGGCTCTGTTCGGCGGTGGACTGTTCGTCTTTGGCACGCTCGGCATCAATCTTTGCTATCATCGGCTGTTGACACACCGCGCCTTCACTTGTCCGCTCTGGCTGGAGCATACGCTCGCATTGCTGGGGGTGTGTTCGTTGCAGGATTCGCCGCCCCATTGGGCGGCGATTCATCGTCGGCATCATCGGTTTGCCGACGAAGACAATGATCCGCACAGCCCGCTCGCAGGTTTTTTCTGGGCACATATGGGGTGGCTACTGGTCAAAATGGACGACATGTCCCGTGGTCCGCTGATCGAGCGTTACGCAAAAGATATCAATCGCGATTCGTTCTATGCCTGGATCGATGGGCGTAAAAACTGGATGAAAATCGCATTCGGAGTCTGGATTGCTTACTTTGCGGCTGGTTTTGGCGTCATGGCGTTTTTGGGACATAGCCTGTCCGACGCCGCGCAGCTCGGTTTCAGCCTCCTGATTTGGGGCGGAGCGCTGCGGACGGTCGTCGGGTGGCACATCACGTGGTCCGTCAATTCGGTCACCCATGTCTGGGGCTACCGCAACTATGCCACGCCCGACGTCAGCCGAAATAATGCGTGGATCGCGCTCATCGCGGCCGGCGAGGGCTGGCACAACAATCATCATGCGGATTTGCGCTCGGCGCGACACGGCCATACGTGGTGGGAATTCGATCTGACCTGGATGGTCATCCGGCTTTTGACGCTGCTCGGCCTCGCCCGGAATATCGCCATGCCCTCGCCGGCCTTGAATGCGAAATTCAATTCCTCCGGTCGACGCTCGGTCGTGCCGGAGTAGAAGCGGCCTTCCGGGCAGCGCTGGCCGCAGCTACTATTGCCCGTCAAAAGACCGTCAGGGCCGCGCCTTGTTCGCGGGTATGGCTGCGCATGGGCGGCATTTCGATCTGGCAATGGCTGCTCATCATCGTGCTGGTCACGACGGTGGCAAACGGTGTCATCGCCTGGCGCAAGAACCGTTGGGTGCTGGGCTGGGTCATCCTCGGGCTGATGTTCAATCCGATTGCCTTCGTCGTCTTGCTGTTTCTGCCCAGCCGCAAGCTGTACTTGCCTTAGCGGCCCGTGCGATAGCGCCAGCATGAACCTGATGAAAATCTTCTTCTCGTTTCGCGGCCGGGCCAACCGGGCCGCATTCTGGCTGGTTTCCGTGACCTGGTTTGTGGTCGCCCCGGTGCTGTACTACGCCTGGACGGCATCTGGCGGGCCGGAGCTTTCGTTCGGCGTAAATCATCTGGCCGATGCTGCGTTTATTTTGGCTGCAATACCTTTGCTCGCGTCGTGTTTCGCCATCGGCGTCACGCGCCTGCACGACCGCAACAAGAGCGCGTGGTGGCTGCTGCTGTTTTATTTTTGCCCGCCCATCTTGGAAACGCTGGCGTCGCTCAACGTTCTCGATTCGGCGATGGTGTTGCTCAACATCCTGTCGCTGGCGATCACGCTCTGGGCTTTCGTCGAACTGGGTTTTCTGCGCGGCACCTTCGGTCCGAACCTATACGGGCCCGATCCGATGGACGACGTGGCCTATTTGTCGACTTGAGGGGGACGCCATGGTCGAGGGAGCGGACGACAGGGATTGCAGGCCGCCGCCATTCAACAAAGCGGTCAAGACGGGCGCGACGATCGGCATGGTCGTCGGCTGGCTCGCCGCGCTGATCTACGTTTTTGTGTCTTTTCCGATTCCTTTTGGTTTTCAACCCAACTTGCAAACTAAGATCGATGTCATCTTGCTCATTGGGCCGGTGCTTGGCGCCGCCGTTGGCGCTGTAGTGGGCTGGTTCTTGCGCGACTCGGACAGGTTCAAAATTGCCCGCGAAATAACAAAAATCGACGGCGCGGTTCTGCCGCCTGGAAGCACCAACCGCAGGGCGGTCAAGTGGGGCTGGAAAGCGGGCACGGTCGCCGGAATCTTCCTCGGCCAATACTACATCCAGACTCACTCGCCGCTCGGTTTCTACACCGGAAGCATTGTCCTGGTCTTCGAATTGGCCGTTCCGCTCTGCGCCGGGCTCGGCGCCGGTATCGGCTGGCTCATGGCCAACAAGGGCGGCGGCGGTGTTCCCGATTAAGGAAAATAGTGCCGAAAATATATTTCGAAAATTTGCCTGCCGGATGCAAATTGGCAAGCGACAGCGGATGCACGCCCGCGGTCAAAGTTTCGAATGACGACCGCTGATAAAGAACCAGCGGATCAATCCGCCGGCGAGCACGGCAATGCCGATGACCCAAAGCGGGCTTTGGCCGGTGACCAGTCCGAGGATGATGAGAACGACGCCGGCGATAAGAGCTTGCAGCATGGAATGTCTGCTCCTTGATTAATCTTGCCGTTGCGCTCGACTTTTCCAAGACTAATTCAGCAAAAACCCCAGCACCGTGTCGGCATAAACCTTCGGCTGCTCGATATTGGCGATGTGCGCGGTATCGAGGACTGCGATCCTGGCGCCGGGAACGTGCTGCTTGATGAATTCGCCGGCCTCGAGCGTGGTCGCCGGATCATGCTTGCCGGCGATGACCAAAGTCGGTGCGGTGATCTTCGACAATAGCGGCCGATGATCCATGTCGCGGATCGCTTCGCCGCAGCCGATATAGCCCTCGACATTGGTGGCGACGAACATCTTCTTCATCCGCGCCATGGCGTCCGGCGCGCGGTCGCGAAACGCCTTGGTGAACCAGCGCTCCATATTGGCGTCGACGATGCCTTCGAGGCCTTTTTCGCGCACCAGCTTGATGCGGCCGTCCCACATGGTCTTGTCGGGGAAAAAGCTCGACGTGTTGGAAAGGACCAGCTTGTCGATGCGGTTGCCGGCATTGGCGCCGAGCCACATGCCGACCATGCCGCCCATCGACAGCCCGCACCAATTGATCTTGGCAATGCTTAAGCCGTCGAGCACGCCGACCACGTCGCGGCCGAGCCGCGCCATGGAGTAGGGGCCTTTGGGGACATCCGACTTGCCGTGGCCGCGGCGGTCGTAGCGGACCAGGCGGAAGGCTTGCGTGAACGGCGCCACCTGATCGTCCCACATGTGCAGGTCGGTGCCGAGCGAGTTCGACAGCATCAGGACCGGCGCGCGCTCCGGCCCTTCGACCTCGACATGGATGCTGCAACCGTCATCGACTTTGATGTCGGGCATTGCTATTTCCTCCCTGGTGCTCGCACACTTGTAGCACCGCCCGCGCGGGCCGCGCCAATACGCGGCGGCAGCGCGAGGCATTGGCGGCGCAGGCGCAAGGAGCAAGTGACATGGCGATGACGATGACTGGCGAGTATCAGCTTCCGGCGCCGCAGCAGACGGTGTGGGAGAAGCTCAACGATCCGGCGGTGCTCAAAGCCTGCATTCCAGGCTGCGAGTCGCTGGAGAAAACCTCCGACACCGGCTTTCAGGCCGTCGCCACCATCAAGATCGGGCCGGTGAAAGCCAGGTTCAAAGGCAGCGTCACGCTGTCCGATATCGATCCGCCGAACGGCTACAAGATTTCCGGCCAGGGCGAGGGCGGCGTTGCCGGCTTCGCCAAGGGCGGCGCCATGGTGAAGCTCGCGCCCAAGGACGGCGGCACGCTGTTAACCTATGACGTCGAGGCGCAGATCGGCGGCAAGCTCGCGCAGCTGGGCCAGCGCCTGATCAACGGCGCCGCCAAGAAAGTGGCCGACGATTTCTTCGGCAATTTCGCCAATGCGGTGAAGGGCGCCTGACGCAGCAGCTGCTCACCGCATGGCCGCGGGCGGCGCATATGAGGCTTTTCGTCCGCGGAACTGACTTGACCGGCAGGCGGCCTCCGGTTCAGAGTAATTCTTGTTCTAGGGAGAGAAAACGGGCAAAATCATCGAGATTTCGCCCTTCGAACCCGCCGGCAATATGAAACGCCCGGCAATTCGAAACGTTTGACCGGTATTCCTGAGGAGGAGCCCATGGCAGCCGTTTCCCTGACGGTGAACGGCAAACCCGTCACCGCCGACGTCGACACCCGCACGCTGCTGGTGCAGCTATTGCGCGAAAACTTGCGGCTCACCGGCACCCATGTCGGCTGCGATACCTCGCAATGCGGCGCCTGCGTCGTCCACGTCAACGGCAAGGCGACGAAATCGTGCACCGTGCTGGCGCTGCAACTCGAGGGCGCCACTGTGCTGACCATCGAGGGGCTGGCGCCGTCGGAGACCGAGCTGCATCCGATGCAGGAGGCGTTCCGCGAGAACCACGGTCTGCAATGCGGCTACTGCACCCCTGGCATGATCATGACCGCGGTCGATATCGTGCGCCGCAAGGGCAACGATCTCGACGACCACACCATCCGCGAGGAGCTCGAGGGCAATATCTGCCGCTGCACCGGCTATCACAACATCGTCAAGGCGATCGCCGCCGGCGGCAAGGCCATGCGCGGCGGAGCCGGCGCACCGAAAGCCGCCGAATAGGGAAGGCTGGATAGCGGCACGCTATCCAGGGAGCGAATTGCCGGAGGGCAATGCCATGAGCGCAACCGGGATCGGCGCCTCAGTGCGCCGCAAGGAAGACCAGCGTTTCATCACTGGCAAAGGCCACTACACCGACGACATCAACCGGCCGGGGCAGGCGGCGATTTATTTCATCCGCTCGCCGCACGCCCACGCCAAGATCAAGAACATCGACACCGCCGCCGCGGCGAAAATGCCGGGCGTCGCCGGCGTGTTCACCGGCGCGCAATTTGCGCAGGACAAGCTCGGCAATCTCATTTGCGGCTGGACGGTGCTGTCGAAGGACGGCTCGCCGATGAAGATGGCGCCGCACGCCGCGCTCGCCGCCGGCAAGGCCAATCATGTCGGCGACGCGGTCGCGGTCGTGATCGCCGATACTTTGGCGCAGGCGAAAGATGCCGCCGAGAAGGTCGCGGTCGATTATGAGCCGCTGCCCGCCGTGGTCGATCCAACCAAAGCTGCGGCCAAGGGCGCGCCGCTCATTCACGACAGCGCGCCGAACAATACCATCTATAACTGGCACATCGGCGACCCGGCAGCGACCGACGCCGCGTTCAAGAACGCCAAGCACATCACAAAGCTCGAATTCATCAACAACCGGCTGGTGCCGAACGCCATGGAGCCGCGCGCGGCTTTGGCCGAATACGATTCCGCCAGCGGCCACCTGACCTTGTGGAACGCGACGCAGAACCCGCACGTGGCGCGGCTCGTCATTGCCGCTTTCGTCGGCATGGCGCCCGAGCACAAATTGCGCGTCATCGCCCCCGACGTCGGCGGCGGCTTTGGCTCGAAAATTTTCATCTATCCGGAAGAGGTCGTTTGTCTGTGGGCGGCGCGCAAGCTCGACCGGCCGGTGAAATGGACCTGCGAGCGTTCGGAAAGTTTCATCACCGACGCCCATGGCCGCGACCACGTCACCAAGGCGCAGATGGCATTCGACGGCGACGGCAAGATCACCGGCCTGAAGGTGCACACCACCGCCAATCTCGGCGCCTATATGTCGACCTTCTCGTCGGCGGTGCCGACTTTCCTCTACGCGACCTTGCTGTCGGGCCAGTACGAGATCCCGCACATCTATTGCGAGGTCGACGCGGTTTATACCAACACCGTGCCGGTCGATGCCTATCGCGGCGCCGGGCGTCCGGAAGCGACCTATGTCGTGGAGCGTCTGGTCGAAGTCGGCGCGCGCGAGCTCGGCATGGACCCCGCCGACCTGCGCAAGAAGAATTTCGTCAGGACGTTCCCGTATCAAACGTCCGTCGCGTCGCTCTACGACGCCGGCGACTACAACGCCTCGCTGCAAAAGGCGCTGCAGATCCACGACTACAAGGGATTCGGTAAGCGCAAGCGCGAATCCGAGCGCCACGGCAAGCTGCGCGGCATCGGCTTTGCGACCTATATCGAAGCCTGCGGCGTGGCGCCGTCTTCGCTGGTCGGCCAGCTCGGCGCCGGCGTGGGCCTTTGGGAATCCGCCGAGGTGCGGGTCAATCCGACCGGGTCCGTGGAGCTCCTCACCGGCTGCCACGCTCACGGCCAGGGCCACGAGACAACGTTCGCGCAACTGGTGTCGGAGCGGCTCGGCATTCCGATCGACAATGTCTCGGTCGTGCACGGCGACACCGACAAGGTGCAGTTCGGCATGGGCACCTACGGCTCGCGCTCCGGCGCCGTCGGCATGTCGGCCATCGTCAAGGCGCTCGACAAGGTCGAGGCCAAGGCGAAAAAGATCGCCGCGCATCTGCTCGAAGCCGCCGACGCCGATATCGAGTTCAAGGACGGCAAATTCACCGTCGCCGGCACCGACAAGTCGGCGGCCTGGGGCGAAGTCGCGCTCGGCGCTTACGTCGCGCACAAATTTCCGACCAGCGAGATCGAGCCTGGCCTGAAAGAGGGCGCGTTCTACGATCCGACCAATTTCACCTTCCCGGCCGGCTGCCACATCTGCGAGATCGAGATCGATCCTGATACCGGCGAGGCGGTCATCGCCGCCTGGACCGCGGTCGACGATTTCGGCACGGTGATCAATCCGATGATCGTCGAGGGCCAGGTCCACGGCGGCGTCGCCCAAGGCGTCGGCCAGGCGCTGCTCGAGCACACCGTCTATGACGACAAGGGGCAGTTGGTGACCGGCTCGTACATGGACTACACCATGCCGCGCGCCGACAATTTTCCGTCATTCAAGGTCGACACCACCTTCACCCGATGCCCGTCGAACCCGCTCGGCATCAAAGGCTGCGGCGAGGCCGGCGCCATCGCTGCGCCGGCGGCGGTGATGAACGCCATCACCAACGCGCTCGGCACCGAAATCATCGACATGCCGGCAACGCCCGCTTCGGTCTGGGCGGTGCTGCAGAGGACCCACAAGCTACCGCACGCGGCGTGAGCAAATTTCCTTTCGCCACGAGCGGCGAGGGACAGAGATAAACGGAGGACTAAAGATGTACGCTTTCACCTTCAATCGCCCGCAGACGGTGCGGCAGGCGGCCAATCTGTTGGCCAAGGACGAAGAGGCCAAAATTCTGGCCGGCGGCCACACGCTATTGCCGACCATGAAGCTGCGGCTGGCGAAACCGTCGCAGCTCGTCGACCTGTCGCTGGTCGAGGGCCTCGCCGGCATCGAGCAGAGCGGCCGCTCGCTCAACATCGGCGCCATGACGCGGCACAACGACGTCAACACCTCGCCGGTGGTGCAGCAGGCGATCCCGGTGCTGGCAAAGCTCGCCGGCATGATCGGCGATCCGGCGGTGCGCCACATGGGCACGATCGGCGGCTCGATCGCCAACAACGATCCGAACGCCGATTATCCGGCGGCCTGCCTGGGGCTCGGCGCCACCATCATCACCAATAAGCGCCGCATCAAGGCCGACGAGTTCTTCACCGGCATGTTCTCGACGGCGCTCGAGCCATCCGAGATCATCACCAAGGTGAGCTTCCCGGTGCCGAAGAAGGCGGCCTACCAGAAATTCCGCAATCAGGCGTCGCGCTTTGCGCTGGTCGGCGTGTTCGTGTCGAAGCGCGGCAGCGAGATCCGCGTCGCCGTCACCGGCGCAGGTTCCAACGGCGTGTTCCGCGTGCCGTCGTTCGAGGAAGCGCTGAAGAAGCGCTTTTCGCCGAAATCGCTCGAAGGCCTGACCATCCCGGCCAACGGCATGAACTCCGACATCCACGGCAGCGCCGAATACCGCGCCCACCTGGTCGGCGTCCTGGCGCGCCGGGCGGTTGCGGAGGCGATTGGGAAGTAGACACTCTCCGCCCCCGCTGTCGCGGGGCAGGAAGAGAAAGTCAGCCCTGCGCCTTATCCAACTCCGCCAACAGATCGCGCAAATCGAGCGGGTTGGTGTACATCCGTAAGCCGCCGTCTTCGCGCTTCGGCCACATCTCTTTGGGCCGGTCCCAGTAAAGTTCGACGCCGTTGTCGTCGGGGTCGCGCAGATAGAGCGCCTCGCTGACGCCGTGGTCGGAGGCGCCTTCGAGCGGGATTTTGGCCACGATCAGCCGGCGTAGCGCGTCGGCCAACAGCCGGCGGGTCGGGTAGAGGATGGCGGTATGGTAAAGCCCGGTGCTGCCCGGCGCCGGCGGCGCGCCGCCGCGGCTCTCCCAGGTGTTGAGGCCGATATGGTGGTGGTAGCCGCCGGCCGAGATGAAGGCGGCGCCGGGCCGGCTCGTCGTCATCGTGAAGCCGAGTACGCCGCAGTAAAAATCGAGCGCGCGCTGCAGATCGGCGACTTTGAGGTGGACATGGCCAATCTTGACTCCGTCGTCGATGGTCGGGAAGCGCACGGCCTCTTTTTCGAGCGTGTCGGGGTTGGTCATGGCGCTCATCCTCGCTGGCGGCGGCTTCGTACGGCACATGTAAGCCAAGCGGCCGTCCGGTTAAAGTCCGGATCGCCGCTGTGCCGTATTTTTAGCGCGGCGATCCCCTGCGCCTTTCCCCGTAAACGTTTGGCGTGGCGAACCAGATGCCGCCGATGTCCGGATCGCGTCCAGCCTTCTGCCACTCGTCGATGATGGCGTCAGTCATCTGTTGCGGATCGTCGCCATATTTGGTCACGCGACCCCACAGGTAATCCGGGTCGATCTTGCCCTGCACCGGTTTGGCGCCGGCGGCAAACAGGGCCATGAGGCTTCTGCGCACGAAGTCGATCAGTTCCGGCCCATCGAGTTCGAACCCATCGCGGCCAGCCGTTATGATGTGCCAAAGCGACGTCGCGTCCCTGGCGAGTTCTTCGACCCACCCGGAAATCCAACTTTCCTGGGTCTGGTCGTAATATCGGTCCCGCTTCAGGCTCATTTTATAAGCTCATTTTTCGGTGTGCTCCGCCGCTGTCCGATCAGTTATGTCCCGCACCTTTCCTCGTACACATTCGGCGTCGCAAACCAGATGCCGCCGGCATCGGGATCGCGTCCCGATTTCTGCCACTCATCGATGATGGCTTCAGTCATCCGTTGCGGATCCTCGCCATATTTGGTTACGCGATCCCATAGGTAATCCCCACTGCCGCCTCGTACCGGTTTGGCGCCCGCCGCAAACAAAGCGAGCAGGCTTGCGCGCACGAAGGCGATCAGCTCTGGGCCTTCGAATCCGAAACCATCCCGCCCGGCCGTCACGATATGCCAAAGTGACGTTGCATCTCTGGCGAGTTCTTCGACCCATTCCGCAATGCACTCCTCGACGGTCTGGCCGAAATAGCGATCACGCTTCTGACTCATTTCTTGTGTATCCTAAAACCGTTGGGAATTGAGTGGCTGGTGCTTTGCAGAACGTCGATTGTAGTGCCGTATCTGAGAGAGTTGCGAATTCCGATCACCGAGCCATCTGGCCGTTCAAAAGCCATGCCCTTATAGCTATCAGGACCTGAGACAGGTCCGGCGCCCTCCAGCAAGTCGAATCGTAAGCTCTCAAACTCTTCTGGACTAACTGTTCTAATTTTGACGCCTGACCCGGGTTCGCCGATCAGTTCCCCTCCCGGCACCAAAATGCTGTGAAGATTGGGGCGGCCGCCCTGCCAAACCGGGACGGCAGGCTCGCCGGTGTAGCTGCTGTCGCCGCGTCCAAAACCGCCGCCGCCTCCGCCTCCGCCGCCCAGCAGCGGCGGTCTCTTCTCATCGTTTCCGGCCAGTTGCGTGCCCCCGCCATCCGTCGGCGCGAACCAGCCGGGATTCGGCGGCGTGCCGGTGCGCGGATGCAGCGCGGGATTCCAATCGCCGCCGCCTTCGTCACGGGCGTATTTGATGAGGACGTCGGCCGCCTCCATGAGGTCGCGCGCGGCCCGATCGGGCAGATCGGGGATGCGCAAATGCACCGCCGCGATCCGCGCCAGGCCTTGGTCGTTGGCGTTGAGGGCGGAAGCGACAGTGGCGAGCCCGCCCATCAGCCGCCGCGCGGTCGCCTCGCGTCCGTAAGCGAGGCTGAACAGACATTCGATCTCGCTTCGCTCGCGCACGACAAAGCGGCCGTCGCGCCGCTCGATCAGCGGCGTGCGGCCGAGCAGGAGGCCCTGGTCGGTGCAGGCGAGGCCGAGATTGTTGTGGTCACTTGTTTCACTGAGACGCCAGATCCGTGGAATCATTTCGGTCCCATGATCGGCGATTTATATGCTTTAAATCCTATGATGTCAACCTAAATATGACTTATATCCTATAACGGAGTGCAGGACCCGCCGGGCCGCGGTGCCGATTGGGCATTTGATCGTCATGCCGAAGGCCTATATCCAGTTGGCATGAAACCGGTTTCTCCCCCGCATTCGCTGCCGGCCTCGATCGACGCCACGGTCGATCTCCTCGCCGGAGCCGATTATCTCGCCGACCGCTCGCTCGGCACCGTGCTCTACCTCGCGCTCAAAATGGGCCGGCCGATTTTCCTCGAAGGCGAGGCCGGCGTCGGCAAGACCGAGATCGCCAAGGTGCTCTCGCAAACGCTCGGCCGCCGCCTCATCCGGCTGCAATGCTATGAAGGCCTCGACGTCGCGGCGGCGGTCTACGAATGGAATTACGCCGCGCAGATGATCGCCATCCGCGTCGCCGAAGCCGAAGGCGCCAGCGACCGCCAATCGCTGGAGCACGACGTGTTCTCCGAGCGCTTCCTGATCAAGCGCCCGCTGCTGCAGGCGCTCGAACCCGACACCGCCGGCGCGCCGGTGCTGCTGATCGACGAGATCGACCGCACCGACGAGGCGTTCGAGGCGTTCCTTCTCGAAGTGCTGGCCGACTTTCAGATCACCATTCCGGAAATGGGTACGGTGAAGGCCGCGCACCCGCCGATCGTGGTCATCACCTCGAACCGCACCCGCGAAGTGCACGACGCGCTCAAGCGCCGCTGCCTCTATCACTGGGTCGGCTATCCGAGCGCCGAGCGCGAACTCGCCATCGTGCGCACCAAGGTGCCGGGGGTGAGCAAAAAACTGTCCGAGCAGGTGGTCGCCTTCGTGCAGGCGCTGCGCAAGCAGGATCTGTTCAAATCGCCCGGCGTCGCCGAGACGCTGGACTGGGCCGCGGCTTTGTCCGAGCTCGACGTGGTCGCGCTCGATCCGGCGACCGTTTCGGACACGCTCGGCGTGCTGCTGAAATACCAGGACGACATCGCCAAGCTCGAAGGCTCGAAAGTCAAGGAAATGCTCGACGAGGTGAAGTCGGATTTGCGGGCGGCGGAATAGATTTCCCCCTCTCCCTTAGGGAGAGGCGTAGGCGTCCTTCGGACGCCGTTGTTGTGCTAAGAACGCCGATGCGGAACATCGGCTATGCGCGCGAAGCGCGCCAGGTGAGGGGCTCGGGCCTCTCAGCAGAATCTCTGTAAGAGCCAAGGTGCCATGACTGATAGGCCGGAACCCCCTCACCCCATCCCTCTCCCCTCTGGGGAGAGGGAGGAATCAGGCCGCCTCGCCGAAAACATCCTCTACTTCGCCCGCGCTTTGCGCGCCGCCGGCATTCCGGTCGGCCCCGGCGCGGTGCTCGATGCGCTGGAAGCGGTGCAGGCCGCCGGCGTCGGCACCCGCGATGATTTTTACTGGACCTTGCACGCGGTGTTCGTGAAGCGGCACGAGCATTCGGTGCTGTTCGACCAGGCGTTCCGCATCTTCTTCCGCCGCCGCGGCTATATCGACCAGCTGTTGGCGATGATGCTGCCGCAGGCGCCGTCGGGGCCGCCGCAGCCGCCCCAGGCCGGCGCCACCCGCGTGCACGAGGCGCTGTTCTCCGGCCTCGACGACAAGCTCAAGAAAGAGCGCGAGATCGAGCTCGACACCCGCATGACCGTGTCCGACCGCGAAATTCTGCAGAAGAAGGATTTCGCGCAGATGACGTCCGCCGAGATCGCCGCCGCCAAGGAGGCGATGAAGCGCCTGGTGCTGCCGCTCGCCGAAATACGCACCCGGCGATTGGCGCCGCATCCGCGCGGCCATCTGATCGACATCCGCCGCACCCTGCGCGCCAGCATGAAGGGCGGCGGCGATTTCATCGACCTGCGCTTCATCGGGCCCAAAACCAAGCCGCCGCCGATCGTGGCGCTGCTCGATATCTCCGGCTCGATGAGCCAGTACAGCCGCATCTTTTTGCATTTCCTGCACGATCTCACCGACGCGCGAAAGCGCGTCAGCACCTTCCTGTTCGGCACCCGGCTCACCAATGTCACCCGCGCGCTGCGCGAGCGCGACCCCGACGATGCGCTGTCGGCGTGCTCGGCGAGCGTGCCCGATTGGTCGGGCGGCACTCGCATCGCCTCGTCGCTGCACGCCTTCAACAAGTTTTGGGCGCGTCGCGTGCTCACGCAAGGCGCGATCGTGCTCCTCATAACCGACGGCCTCGAGCGCGACGCCGACGACACGCTCGCCTTCGAGATCGACCGGCTGCACCGCTCATGCCGGCGCCTCGTCTGGCTCAATCCGCTGCTGCGCTTCGAAGGATTCGAGGCGCGCGCCCGCGGCATCAAGACCATGCTGCCCCATGTCGACGAATTCCGGCCGATCCATAACCTGGAATCCATGGCCGGCCTGGTGGCGGCGCTGCGGCGCGGCGGCGACCGGGCGGGCGATCCAAAGGCCTGGATGCAGAAAGTGGCGTGACGCACTATATTCCGCCGTATATAACGCTTGCGACATGGAGGCAGACATGCTGTCGACCGACAACGACATTCTCAAAGCCGCCGAGGACTGGCGCAAAAAGGGCAGGGCGGTGGCGCTCGCCACCGTGGTCGAGACCTGGGGCTCGGCGCCGCGGCCGGTCGGCTCCAACCTGGTCATCGACGCGGAAGGCAATTTCCTGGGCTCGGTGTCGGGTGGTTGCGTCGAAGGCGCGGTGGTTACCGAGGCGCTCGACGTGATCGAGAGCGGCAAGCCAAAGATGCTGGAATTCGGCGTCGCCGACGAGACCGCCTGGAAAGTCGGCCTGTCCTGCGGCGGCACCATCCGGGTTTTTGTCGAGAAGGTGGAGTAATCAGGCCGCCATGAAACTCGACATCCTCACTACGCTAAACGCCGAACGCGAAGCGCGCCGCGCCGCCGTCGTCGTCACCGACGTGGCAAGCGGCAAGCAGCGCCTGGTGAAAGCCGCCGACGTCGCCAAGGATCCGCTGCGAGCCGCGCTCGCCGAGCACTTGCGTACCGGCAAGAGCGGCATGGAAGAAACGTCCGAAGGCCGCGTCTTTCTCACCGTCTATGTGCCGGCGCCGCAATTGGTGATCACCGGCGCCGTGCATATCAGCCAGGCGCTGGCGCCGATCGGCAAAATGCTCGGCTACGACGTCACCATCGTCGATCCGCGCACGGCATTTGCGTCGCCCGAGCGCTTTCCCGACGTGAAAGTGGTGGCCGAGTGGCCGGAGGAGGCGCTGCCGCCGCTCAATGTCGATCGCTACACGGCGTTCGTCGCGCTCACTCACGATCCGAAGATCGACGACCCGGCGCTGACGCATGCGCTCAAGCGCGACTGCTTCTACATCGGCGCGCTCGGCTCGCGAAAAACCCATGGGCGCCGGGTCGAGCGGCTCAAGCAGCAGGGTTTTTCCGACGCCGACATCGCCCGCATCAATGCGCCGATCGGGCTCGACATCGGCGCGGTATCGCCGGCCGAAATCGCCGTCGCCATCATGGCGCAGATCACCGAGAAGCTTCGTGAAGAGGCTGACGCCGAGCCGGCCATAAAGGCCGCGTCATGAAATTCGGGGCGGTGGCGCCGAAGGACGCGCGCGGCGCGACCGCCGTGCATACCATCCGGCAAGGCGACCTGGTGCTCAAGAAGGGCACGCTGATCGGGTCCGCGGAAATCGCCGCCCTCGAAGCCGCCGGCATCAAGGACGTCGTGGTGGCGCAGCTCGAGCCGGACGACGTCTCCGAGGACATCGCCGCCGCCGAGATCGCCAAAAAAGTCGCCGGCCCCGGCGTGCATATCGACCGCGCCTTTACCGGCCGCGCCAATCTGTTTGCCCAAATCCCGGGCGTGCTGGTGGTCGACAAGGACGCCGTCGACCGGCTCAACCGGGTCGACGAGGCGATCACCTTCGCGACGCTGCCGGCCTTCAAGCCGGTGGTCGCCGGCGAGATGATCGCGACGGTGAAGATCATTCCGTTCGCGGTCGCCAAATCCGCGCGCGATGCGGCGCTGGCCGGCGTCAAAGAACCGCTGCTGCGGGTTGCGCCCTATCGCATCCACAAGGTCGGCGTGGTGTCGACGTTGCTGCCGGGACTGGCGCCGAAAGTGATCGAGAAAACTTTGAAGATCACCGCCGAGCGCCTGGCGCCGGCCGGCGCCAGCATCGTCGCCGAGCGCCGCGTGCCGCACGAGCGCGCGGCCTTGGCGCGCGCCCTCGACGAAGTGCTCAAGGCCGGCGCGGAGCTCGCCATCGTGTTCGGTGCCTCGGCCATCGCCGACCGCCGCGACGTGATCCCTGCCGCGCTCGAATCGATCGGCGGCCATGTCGAGCATTTCGGCATGCCGGTCGATCCCGGTAATTTGCTGATGATCGGCGACGCCGACGGCCGTCCGGTGCTCGGCGCGCCGGGCTGCGCGCGCAGCCCCAAGGAGAACGGTTTTGATTGGGTGCTGATGCGGCTCCTCGCCGGGCTGCCGGTGCCGCGCGAGGATATTACCGGGCTTGGCGTCGGTGGCCTGTTGATGGAAATCGTGACACGGCCGCAGCCGCGCACCGAGCCGGCGCCGGAAAAAGGCCGCGCCATTGCCGGCGTGGTTCTGGCCGCCGGCCGATCGAGCCGCATGGGCGGGCCGAACAAATTGTTGGCCGAGATCGGCGGCAAGCCGCTGGTTCGCATCGTGGTCGACGCCGTGCTCGCCTCGCGGGCGCGGCCGGTGGTCGTCGTCACCGGGCACCAGCGCGACAGGGTCGAGGCGGCGGTCGCCGGCTTGCCGGTCAAATTCGTGCACAATCCGCATTTCGCCGATGGGCTTGGCACCTCGCTAAAGGCCGGCATCGCCGCGCTGCCGGCGGGAGCTGACGGCGCCATCGTCTGCCTCGGCGACATGCCGCAAGTCGATGCCGCGCTGATTGATCGCCTGATCGGCGCCTTCGATCCCGACCACGGTGCGCTGGTCGTGGTGCCGACCATCGACGGCAAGCGCGGCAATCCGGTGGTGTGGTCGCGCCGCTTCTTCCCCGACCTGATGGCGGTCGAAGGCGACGTCGGCGCGCGCTATCTGATCGGCCGCTACACCGAGGCCGTGGCCGAAGTGCCGCTCACCGGCACCGCCGCGCTCACCGACGTCGATACGCCGGAGGCGCTGGAAGCGGTGAAGGCGGAGCTGGAACGAACATAAGCAATCGGCGCGGCGTCATCACGGCTGGTTCATTGACGCTGCACGTCGTGCTTGCCGCAGCGCAACGAGACGCGAGCCTGGTGCCGCCGGCAGCTGTAGAGCAGGCCGCGCCATGACGCTGTCGGCCGTGCTCGCGCCCAACAGGATGATACTCATCCCATCGGAGGCGGAGCGCACGATGTAATCCTCGCCCGTGAGCAGGCGCGAAAGTACTTGGCGCAGCGAGCCCGAATACGCGCCGGTGAACTTTCGCGGGCTGTCGCCCCTGAGCCTCACGTCGAGATCGAATGCGGAGCTCAAGGCGGCGAGGATTTCCCCGATTGTCGCGTCATGGGTCTGCAGGACG